>Ga0308169_10001482_pt1 | contig 27370 bp, 22 predicted proteins | sample PhyBR1_2_FD_202139 | JGI IMG/M metagenome (GOLD analysis project Ga0308169, IMG submission 202139) | Phyllosphere microbial communities from UC Gill Tract Community Farm, Albany, California, United States - DLSLSB.R1 | ecosystem: Host-associated > Plants > Phyllosphere > Unclassified | place...
AAATGCACTCATTCAGACCCAAGGCCCCCGCTGCGCAATGCCCAGAATCCTCACCCAGCAGACCCCGGAAGAAGAACTGACCGAACACAAGGCCAAGCTCTTCGGATCCCCCAAGGAACGACTGGATTTCTATCGCCGGGAAATCCAGTACGAAACCAGCATCCTGGCCAATCGGACCGATGCCTACCTGGCTGCCCAGTCCTTCCTGGTGATCGCGTTCGCCTCCTGCATGGCCAACCTGAACCCCGAGTGGGGCAAGCTGTTTACGCTGATCGTGCCCCCATTCCTGGCGCTGCTCGGTTTCCTGAGCTCGCTCAATGCCTGGCCGGGCATTCGCGCGGCCTACGAAATCATCGACCACTGGCATTTCAAACAAAGCGAATTGCTGCGCAGCGAACCGCTGATGGGCCTGGCCTACGATGAATCGCCGCTGTTCAGCGAGCGGGAGTCAACCCACAAGGGGTACCGCAAATCGCTGTTGTTTTCGGTGCGCACACCGTGGATCTTCGCGGCGTTCTGGGTGTTGCTCGGGGTCTACTCGGTCTTTATCCAAGTGACCGATCCCGGTGGTTGATCGCAGCGGCTCATTTTTGCCGGCGCTCATACCACGCCAGTGCAGGTTGGGTGCTGACCCCGTGGACCAGGATGCTAAGGGCCACCACTGACAGGGTCAGGTCGATGCACAGGCGCGCGGCCTCGGGCTGCAGGTCATGGTTCAGGGCATAGAACAGGTAGAACAGGCTGCCGATGCCGCGTATGCCGAACCAGCCGATCAACAGCCGCTGCGGGTTGTCCAGCAATCGTCCCCAAGGCATCGCCATTACACTCAGCGGGCGAATCACCGCGAAGAGCAGGGCGCCGATGGCCAAGGCGCGCCAGTCCCAATGATTGGCCAAGACCACCCCCAGCAGCGTCACCAGGAACACCTCCATCGAGCGTTCCACCAGGCTGCCGAACGCCAACATGTCGCCCATCATCACCCCAGCCGCCAGTTGGCCTTCATCCAAGGCTTGGGTGTCGCCGTGCACGGCTTGCTCGGGATCGACGGCTTCGTGGCCGACCACCGGCTGCACCAGATGCTCGGCGGGCGGCGCGTTTTCGTCGGTGGACTCGACCTCCGCTTGTCGCAGCCCCAGGCCCGCGGCGAACACCGAGAGAAAACCGTAGCCTTGCACCGATTCCGCCGCGACATAGGCCAGGGCGATCAAGGCCAGGGCCAGGTAGTCATTGGGCGACAGCGTACTGTCGGCATTCTTGATGCGCATCGACAAGGTCAGCTTGCCGATCCCACGACCCAGCCAGTAACCGATCAGCAAGCCCGCCGGCACCGCCCATAGCACGTTGCGCAACGCCCACTCGCCGAGAAAACCGCTGCCGTCCTGGCGCAGCATGAGCAAACCGAGGATGACGAAGGGAAACGCCGTGCCGTCGTTTAACCCGGCTTCCCCGGAAAGGCCGAAGCGCACTCGGTCATCGTCCCGGGCATCGTTGACCTGCACCAACGCGGCCAGCACCGGGTCGGTGGGTGCCAACATCGCGCCGATCAGCAACGACACCCCCCAACCGAGCCCAAACAGATAATGCAGCGCCAGGCAGAGCCCGGTGATCGACAGAATCATCACCGGCCCTGCGAGCCCATAGGCCACTCGCCAACTGCGATTCTTAAGGGGCAAGCGCAATTTGAGCCCGCTGACGAACAACGAGAACACCACGGCCACTTCGGTCAGGTGCTCCATCCACACCGAAGAATCATCGACCCCCAGCCTCAGCAGCCCCAGCCCCGCCGGGCCGATGGCAACCCCCAACGCCAGGCACACCGCCGAGGTGGTGACCGGCATCCAGCGCAGGTAGGAAGCGGTGAGGGCCAGGGTCAGCAAGACTGCGCCGAGCACGGCTACCCACACGGTGAAAATCATGATCGCTCCTTGGATGACGGTGCTTCACCTGGACGGGCTTGCTTCATTCGAGGGCCTCGGCGAAGCGAGGGTTCCGCCGCAAATCGCCTGCGTCCCGTTTATCCGACCGCTTTTCGGTCCAGGGGAATTTTTTACCGCTCGCAAGGCTCTGCAATGGAAGAGACGTGCTGATTCAGCGTCCTGCCGAGAACCCGAGAGGCCCTTATGACTGCGCTGACACCCCTTCAATCCCGGCCCGCCATTGCGCAACCGATGACCGCCGCCGGTAACGTACGCCAATGCTACGAGCGACTGCTGCAAGGGCCTGATGATGCTGACAAGCAAGCTGTCGCCCAAGCCTTCCTGCAACCTTGCCTTGAAGAAGCGGGCGCGTTGCCCCGAGAAACCCCTGATGATCCTGCGGCGTTGCTGGCCTGGGTCGAGCAGCACAGCGCCGGCGTGGCCCGGCAATACGCCGACTACCTGGAGCGGCGCAAGAACGCTGGCCCCCGGGAGTTCTTCAGTGGCAAGGCCCATGCCTTGTATTTTCTCCAAGCCGTGGCGCCAACCAAACTGGTGGACGGCGCCTGGCTGTATGGCGTGCTCCAGCACTGGCACGACCATCGCTTCGAAGGGTTGCTGTGCACCTATCTGGAAGAGCTTGGGGATGGCGTTCCCGCCCAGAACCATGTCGTGCTCTACCGCAAACTGTTGGCCGAACACGGCTTGCAGGACATGCCCGACATCGAGGACGAGCGCTACCTGCAAGGCGCGGTTCAATTGGCCCTGGGCTATGCCGGCGACGAGTACCTGCCCGAAGTCATCGGCTACAACCTCGGCTACGAGCAATTGCCGCTCCATTTGCTGATCAGCGCCTATGAGCTGAGTGAACTCGATATCGACCCGTATTACTTCACCCTCCACGTCACCATCGACAACGCCAGCAGCGGTCACGCCCACAAGGCCGTGCAATCGCTGCTGCAATTGATGCCGATGGAAGCGGGGCGTGAATCGTTCTGGCAGCGCGTCACCTTGGGCTATCGCCTCAACGACTTGGGGCAGGGCAGCCGGGCGATCATCGAATCGTTTGACCTGGAGCGTGAAGTGCTCGACATGCTGGAACGCAAGCGCCCGTTCGGCCAGCACATGCATTCCGACTACTGCAAGTTCGAAGGCAAGACCGTCAACCAATGGCTGGCGGAACCGGGGCAATTGGAAGGTTTCCTCAAAGCCATGCAGGACAAGGGTTGGATCAGGCGCCACGAGGACCCGCAGAACAGCCGCTTCTGGACCTTGATCGAAGGCTCGGGAGCCGCGATGTTCGGGGTGTTCAGCCCTTACGAAAAACAGTTGCTGCACGATTGGATTGCCGGCGACTGGCTGGACCAGCGCGGTCGCCCCGGCGCCCGTCGTAGCCTCGGCGCGGCGCATGAACCGCCGGCGCAAGACCCGGATGTCCTGAACCTTCAGCAGACGCTGCGCGGCAAGCCTCCCAGCGAGCAGATGCAGCTGCTGATGCCTTGGCTCTCGGCCCGTTGCCACAGCCATCCGGCCGGGTTGTTCGCGACCCGTCGGTTCATCGAACTCAAGTCCGCCCTTCGTTAGGAGCCCTGCATGAATCAGGAAGATCGCCTGTCCGAACCCGACCTGGCGCTGCTGCAACTGGGCCGTCGCCTGCACGCCGACGGCTACCGTTTCATCACGCCGACGCCGTTGACCCATGAACGGGTCAACCAACGGCCCGGCAATGAGCGCTCGAAGACCCTGCGGGATGTCTTCGGCTGGTCCCGGCCCTTCGCACCGGGGCTGATTTCCGCCGACGAGCAGCGTCAATTGCAGGAAGCCGAGGTGTTGGAAGAGCGCGATGGCCTACTGCGCAGCCGCGTACGCTGGTCGAGCCTGGACGGCATGCTGTTCGCCCATTCGCAGTTTCCGACCCAGGCCAATGACGCGGTGTTCTTCGGCCCGGACAGTTACCGTTTCGCCCATTTGATCCATACCCATCTGCAACAGAACTTCACCGCCGTGCATCGCGCCGTGGACATCGGCTGTGGCGCCGGCGTCGGAGCGATGATCATCGCCCGTGCCCGCCGCGAGGCCCAGGTCCTGGCCGTCGACATCAACCCGTTGGCGTTGCGCCTGTGCACTGTCAACGCGGCGCTGGCCGAGGTTGCCAACGTCGAAATCGCTCGCAGCGATGTGCTCCAGAACGTGGAGGGTGATTTCGACCTGATCGTCGCCAACCCACCGTACATGGCCGACCCCGCCGAGCGCGCCTATCGCCATGGCGGCGGAACGCTGGGCGCCGGGTTGTCGCTGCGGATCGTCGAGCAGGCATTGCCCCGGCTGACGCCAGGCGGCTCGCTGGTGCTTTATACCGGCGTGGCGATGGTCGATGGTCGCGACCCGTTCCTCGAAGCGTTGGGTGCGTGGCGCGATTCGGCGGAGTTTGCCTGGACCTACAGGGAATTGGACCCGGATGTATTCGGCGAGGAGCTGCTGACGCCGGGTTATCAGGACGTTGAAAGGATCGCCGTGGTGGCGTTGGTTGTCACCCGCACGGGTGCGGGTATCGGAGGGAACATCGATGAACAGGCGTCTGAAGTTCGGCATTGAAGAGGAATATTTCATCACCGACCTGCAAACCCGCCGCATGCCCGAGCAGCCGCCCGCGGCAGCGGTTGCGGCCTGTCGGGAGGAGCTGGGCAAGCATTTCGCCCATGAAATGTTCCAGAGCCAGGTGGAAATGGCTTCGCCCATCTTCCGCAGCCTGGCCGAGGCCGCCGATTACCTGGCCCAGGTGCGCAGCGGCCTGACCCAGCGGCTGGCGCCCCATGGCCTGGGCTTGTTGAGCGCAGGGTCGCATCCCATGGCGACCGTCGGCTTGCAACCCACCGACGAGCTGCACTTCCAGCAACTGTTTGACGATTACCAGCGCGTGGCGCGGCGCAGCGTACTGTCGGGCCTGCATGTGCACGTGGAAGTACCGGCGCATCATGATCGGGTCAAAGTGATGAACGAGGTGTTGCCCTGGCTGCCGATGCTGTTGGCGCTGAGCGCGTCTTCGCCATTCTGGAACGGCGCCTATAGCGGCTTCAGCAGTTATCGCCAGGTGGCCTGCGATGAGTGGCCGCGCATGGGCGTGCCGGAGTTCTTCGAGGATGAAGCGACGTTCGATGGCTACGTCAACATGCTCACGCGCACCGGCTCGATCCGCCAACCCAACGATTGCTGGTGGGTGCTGCGGCCGTCGTCGCGTTATCCGACCCTGGAACTGCGCATCTGCGATGCGTGCCCACGGATAGAAGATGTGTTGTGCCTCGTTTCGCTGTTTCGGCTGATGATTGCCCACGCCATCGCCCAACCCGCGCCCGGCGCCAACTACAGCTTGATGTCCCACTGGATCCTCAAGGAAAACCGCTACCGGGCCAAGCGTCACGGGATCCTCGCGGAGTTTATCGTCGAGGGCCAGGAGCAACCGATGCTCATTGGCGAGTGGCTGAACCTCGCCGAGCAGACCTTCGGCGAAACCGCGACGGCGCTGGGTGTGCAGGACGTGTTCAAGCAAGCGCGCCGAATCATCCAGCAGGGCACCAGTGCTGATCGACAAGTGGTGCTCTATGAACAGGGGTTGCTGCTGGGCGATACGACCGAAGAGGCGCTGGGCCGGGTAGTCGATCAACTGCTGTCGGAAACCGCCGGAATGCCCGTCGCCGATCCGACCCTTGCGCAAGTAGCAGGTGGCCCATGACCAGCAAGAACCTCGATGATTACAACCGCATGCGCGATTTCGCCGCCACCCCGGAGCCGGCGGCGAAGCGCTCGCGCAAGTCGGCGAAAACCGCCCACGCCTTGCAATACTGCATCCAGAAGCACGATGCCACGCGGTTGCATTACGATTTCCGCCTGGAGCTGGACGGTGCGCTGAAGAGCTGGGCGGTGCCCAAGGGACCGTCCCTGGACCCGAAGGTCAAGCGCCTGGCGGTCCACGTCGAGGACCATCCGCTGGACTACGCGACTTACGAGGGCAGCATTCCCGAGGGGCATTATGGCGCCGGCGACGTCATCGTCTGGGACCGGGGCGTGTGGATTCCCCAGGGGGATGTGCACGAAGCCTACGAAAAGGGCCGGCTCAAGTTCGAGTTGCGCGGGGAAAAGCTCGCGGGCCTGTGGAACCTGGTGCGCACCCATATGCCGGGCAAGCAGGAGCAATGGTTCCTGATCAAGCATCAGGACGACGCGGCCCGGTCGGAAAGCGAGTACGACGTGGTGCAGGCCGAGCCTGACAGCGTGCTCAGCGACCGCACCATCGTGCCCAAGCGTCGAGGCAAGGCCGCTGCTGCAAAACCCGTCAAGCAGCCGGAAGAACCTGCCAAGCCGAAGTCGACGAAAAAAACGGGGAAGACCACCCTCAGCGGCGCCGTCGCCGCTCCGATCCCCGAAACCCTCAAGCCGGAACTGGCGACCCTGGTGGAAAGCACCCCCGACGGTGACTGGCTCTATGAGATCAAGTTCGACGGTTACCGGGTCATGGCGCGCATCGAGAATGGCGACGTGCGCTTGATCACCCGCAACGGTCACGATTGGACGCATAAGCTGCCGAAACAGGCCGAGGCGCTGGCGGCGCTGGGCTTGGAATCGGCCTGGCTCGACGGTGAAATGGTCGTCGCCAACGAGCAAGGCGTGCCGGATTTCCAGGCGCTGCAAAACGCCTTCGACGCCGGCAGCAGCGGCAAGATCGCCTATTACCTGTTCGACCTGCCGTACCTCAACGGCATGGACCTGCGCAAAGTGCCGGTGGAGGAACGCCGCGGCGCGTTGGCCGCCGTGCTCGAACCCAACGAGGATCCCTTACTGCGCTTCTCCGATTCCTTCGAAGAAACCCCCGAAGCACTGCTCAACAGCGCTTGTCAGATGCGCATGGAAGGGCTGATCGGCAAACGCCAGGGCAGTGCTTACGTGTCGCGGCGCAGCAGCGACTGGATCAAGCTCAAGTGCAAGAATCGCCAGGAATTCGTCGTGGTTGGCTTCAGTGACCCGAAGGGCGCCCGCAGTGCATTCGGAGCCTTGTTGCTGGGCCTGCATGACGTCGACAGCGGCGAGTTGCGCTATGCCGGCAAGGTCGGCACCGGTTTCAACGAAACCACGCTCAAGAGCATCTATCAGCAACTGTTGCCCCTGGAAACCAAGAAAGCCGCCGTGGTCAATCCGCCCACCGGCTACGACGCCAAGGGCGTTCACTGGCTCAAGCCGGAGTTGTTGGCGGAAGTGGCGTTTGCCGAAATGACCAAGGAAGGCTCGGTACGCCATGCCGTGTTCCATGGCTTGCGCAACGACAAACCGGCCAAGGCGATCACCCAGGAGTTGCCCAAATCAGTGAAAAAGACAGCGGCTAAGGACGATGCCGAGCTTGCGCCAGCCAAGGCGAAAGCCAAAGCCAAGCCTAAGACCACGCAGTCGCCAACCCTGGATGGCAAGGTCCGCATCACCCATCCGGATCGGATCATCGACGCCAGCAGCGGCACGACAAAAATGCAACTGGCCGAGTACTACGCCAGCGTTGCCGACTTCATCCTGCCGGAGCTGGCCGACCGTCCGGTGGCGCTGGTCCGGGCGCCGGATGGCATTGCAGGGGAGTTGTTCTTCCAGAAGAACCCCGAGCGCCTGGCCATTCCCGGCATCACCAGCCTGGACAAGGACCTGACCGGGCAACCCATCATGATCATCAACAACGCCGAGGCGCTGATTGGCGCGGTGCAGATGAGCACCGTGGAGCTGCACACCTGGAACGGAACTTCCGCCGACCTGGACAAGCCCGATCGCTTCGTCCTGGACCTGGACCCGGACCCGGCGTTGCCGTGGAAAAGCATGGTGGAAGCCACGCAACTGACCTTGTCGGTGCTGGATGAGCTGGGCCTGAAGGCCTTCCTGAAGACCAGCGGCGGCAAGGGCATTCACATTGTCGTGCCGATTACCCGCAAGTTGGGCTGGGATGAGGTGAAGGGCTTCAGCCATGCCATCGTCAGTCACATGGCCAAGCTGTTGCCTGATCGCTTTTCGGCGGTGTCGGGGCCGAAGAACCGGGTAGGGCGGATCTTCATCGATTACCTGCGCAATGGCCTTGGCGCCACGACTATTTGCGCCTACGCCGCCCGTACCCGCGAGGGGCTGCCGGTGTCGGTGCCGATCTACCGCGAAGAAGTGGCCGAGCTCAAGGGCGCCAACCTGTGGAACGTGCACAATGTCCATGAGCGCTTGGCGGAGGTGGGGCACGAGCCTTGGGCTGACCTGCGCAAGACCCGCCAGAGCATCACCGCCGACATGCGGCGGCGGGTTGGGATGAAAAAGACCGGCAAATAGTATTTTGGCGGTAGCGCTTGTGTGGACAGGAAAGTCATCTTCTCGCTGAAGAGGACCCGCTTTTGTGGCGAGGGAGCTTGCTCCCGCTCGGTCGCGTAGCGACCGCAAAAAGCTTGGGGCCGCTGCGCAGCCCAGCGGGAGCAAGCTCCCTCGCCACAAAAACTATCTCTAGTCACAAAAGCCATCTCTAGCCACAAAAACCATCACAGGTCGGATTCCCTGTCCAGCCAGCTCTCCAGCTAGTAAACCTGCGAACGCCGCAACTGCTCGATCGTTTCAATCAACTCGTCATAAGACACCGGCTTGCCGATGTGCTGGTCGAAGCCCGATTGCCGGGATTTATTCAGGTCGGTGGACGCGCCGTAGCCGGTCAGGGCGATGGCCGGGATATGCTTGATGTGGGGCAGCTTGCGCAGGGCCTGCATCAGTTCATGGCCGTTCATCACCGGCATGCCGAGGTCGGAAATCACCACGTCGAAACGGCCATCCTTGGCAGCCTCCAGTGCTTGCAGCGGCTGATCGAAGGCAACCACGATGGCGTCTTCCATCTCCAGCAGCAGCTTGAGGGTGTCGAGCACGTCCGGCGAGTCGTCCACCAACAGGATCGTCAAACCGCCAAGGCGCCCGGGCTGATCGTCGCAGGACTGCGATTTAGGCTCGATCGTGGCATTGCTCAGCGGCAGGCGAATAGTGAAGGTGCAACCCTTGCCCAGCCCTTCGGACTTGACCTCGACACTGCCACCGTGGGCTTCGGTCAATTGCCGCACCAATGACAGGCCGATTCCCAGTCCTTCGCGCTGGTGGGTGGCGTGCTGGGTCTCGGCCTGGCCGAACAGGTCGAACACTTCGTTCAAATGCTCCGCCGCGATACCCACGCCAGAATCCTTTACGTCCAGGCGCGCCATATGGTCATCGTGACTGGCGACCAGTTGCACACGGCCGCCGTTCGGGGTGAACTTCAGCGCGTTGTTCACCAGGTTCCAGATGATCTGCTCCAGCCGGGTCGGGTCGGCATTGACGATCAGCTGGCCACTGGAGCCTTCAGGCAGCTCCAGTTCGGGTGATTGTCGTTGATCACCACGGTGTAGATGTCTTGCAGCACGCGAGCCAGATCGACCGGCTGGCGCTTGAGCTTGAGCTTGCCGGTGCGGACACGGGCTACGTCCAGCAGGTCATCGATGATGCGCGCCTGGCTGGTGACCGCGTCGCAAATGGTATTGACGGCCCGGGCCGCCGCGGTGACGGTCTTGGTCACCGGCAGGCGCCGCAGCAGCTCGGCATTGAGCTGGATCAGGTTCAACGGGTGCTTGAGCTCGTGGGACATGACGGCGAAGAACTCATCCTTCAAATGGCTGGAGTTCTGGGTTTCCATCAGCCGCTGGGTCTGTTCCTCGTGCAGGCGCTTGTGGCCGGTGAGGTCACGGGCGATCTTCACGTAACCCTGCAAATAGTCGCTGCTGAGCAGCGTGACCTCGCCGCTGCAGAAGAAGCGGCTGCCGTCCTTGCGCTGGTGCCACCGCTCATCTTCGCAACGGCCGTTGGTCCGAGCGGTGCTCAATTCCGTTTCGGGAACACCGGTGGCACGGTCTTCCGGCGTGAACACGAAATCGTAATAACTGCCTTCGGCTTCGCCCTTGGTATGACCGAAGATCAGCTCCGCCCCCGTGTTCCAACTGGTGATCACGCCATGTTCGTCCAGCAGGATGATCGCGTAGTCGCGGGTGCTTTCGGCCACCAGGCGCATGCGCTCCTCCCCCAAGCGCAGCTCTTCCTCGGCTGCCCGGCGCTTGGTGATGTCGATGAACGTCAGCACCGTGCCGTCGATATGGTCTTCGCTGGAGCGGTACGGCAGCAGTCGGGCAATGTACCAGCGAGCATCGCTGCTGCTGACTTCGCGCTCGATCATGTTCAGGGATTCGAACACCTGGGTCGCGTCCGCCGCCATGTCGGGATAGTCCAGGCGATGGGTGATGTCCAGCAACGAACGTCCGGTGTCCACCGGAAGCATGCTGAAGATCTCCGTGGCCCGAGGCGTGAACCATTTGATGCGCATGCTGCGGTCGATGAACACCGTGGCGATGTCGGTGGAGGCGATCAGGTTGGTGAGGTAATCGTTGATCTTGTCGGTTTCTTCAACCTTGGTCTTGAGCTCGTAATTGACCGTCAGCAGTTCTTCGTTGATCGACTGTAGCTCTTCCTTGCTGGTCTCCAGTTCTTCGGTGGCGGAGCGCAGTTCCTCATTGATGGCCTGCATTTCTTCGTTGGAGGCCTTGAGCTCCTCGCTGGAGACTTCGGCCTGCTCGATGGTGTCTTGCAGGTGCAACTTGGTCCGCTGCAGCTCGCGCTCCAGATTGGCCAGGACCTGGTTTTCGGTCTGGCTGGTGATGGTGTCGACCTGTTGGATGGGGTCGACTTCTTCCTCTTCGAACACGACGAGCACGAACTCGCCATCGGACAGTTCGTCGCGATACGGCTGGACCAGCAGGTCCACCAGGAAACGTCGCCCATCGCGCTCCATGTTGACCTGTCGCGACTTGACCGGCTGGCCGTTCTGGTTGACCTGGAACAACGCGGTGCGGATTTCCAGGCGCAGTTGCGGATTGATCAGCGTCAGCAGGTTGCGCGACATCTCGCCGCCGACATGGCGCAGGAAACGCCCGGCACTTTCGATCATGTGCAGGATGTCGCCATGGCCGTCGACGATGATGCTGGGTGGCGCGGCCTGTTCGATGGCGCGCAGGTGGATATCGGCAAACGACACCTTGCGCGGCACCGGGACCTGGGCGGGGACCAGGGACGAGGTGCTGCGCACGTAGCCGCCACGGGGCATGGTCGGGGTGCGGCGGCTGCTGGCGGTGCCGTACTTGGCCCGGAAGATCCGGTTGCGCTTGTCCACCGGGCTGAATAGCTCATGGCACGCATCCGCCGATTCCGAGGAACCGAGGAACAAATAGCCGCCCGGCCGCAAGGCAAAGTGGAACATTTGCAGGATTTCCCGCTGCACCTCGCGGTCGAGGTAGATCAGCAGGTTGCGGCAGACGATCAGGTCAATCTGCGAGAAAGGTGGGTCCGACAGCAGGCTGTGCTTGGCGAACAGCACGCGTTCGCGGATTTCCTTGCGAACCCTGAAACTGGCGCCTTCCTTCAAGAAGTACTGGCGCAGGCGGGTAGGGGGGACGTCGGTGATGATCGCTTCCGGATAGGCGCCGCCGCGACCCACGGTAATCGCCCGTTCATCGATATCGGTGGCGAATATCTGCAATTTGGCGCTGCTGGCGTCGTGTTGCAGCTGGTCGCTGAGCAACATGGCCAGGGTGTAGGCTTCTTCGCCGGTGGAGCAACCGGCTGACCAGACGCGGATCTCCTCCGGCGGCACGCTGCCCGGTTCCACCGGTTTGAGCAGGTTGGGCAGGACGTCGCGCTCCAGGGCTTCGAAGGCCTCGCGATCACGGAAGAAGTTGGTCACGCCGATGAGCAGGTCGCCGAGCAGTGCCTTGGTTTCTTCCGGATGATTCTGCAGGTAGCTGTAGTAGGCGCCCAGGTCCGGTTGGGTGGTGACTTGCATGCGCCGTTCAATACGCCGCAGCACGGTGGCGCGTTTGTAATGCTTGAAGTCATGGCCGGTACCGGCCCGCAGCAGCACCAGAACATCATGCAGCGATTGCTCGGCGGCGATCGCCTCACGCTCGGAGGCCGGCGGTTGGGTATGGATCTCCGGATCGTTGGCGGTCGGCAGGCGGATGGCCTGGGAGTTGCGCCAGAGCTCCAAGAGCTTTTGCGGCATCTCGACGACAGGGAGCACCAGGTCGACCATTTGGGTGTCGATGGCGGCCTGGGGCATGCCATCGAACTCGGCGTCCTGGGGCGACTGGGCGATGGTCACACCGCCTTGTTCCTTGATGCGCGACAGGCCCACCGCGCCGTCGGAGCCGGTGCCTGACAGCACCAGGCAGAACGCGCGGTCCTTGTGCACATCGGCCAAGTCCCGAAAGAACAGGTCGATTGCCACGTGCCCGCCCTGGCGCGGCTCGGCCGGGGAAACCTTCAGGTAGCCGTCGTTCATCGACAACTGATGGGCCGGGGAAATCACATAGACATGGTTCTTCTCGATCGGCACCGCCTCGGTCACCTGCAACACAGGCATCTTGGTGGATTCCTGGATGATCTTGTCGGCGATGCTCTGATGATCCGGGGAGAGGTGCAAAACGATCACGAACGCCATGCCGTTGTCCTTGGGCATGTGTTCGAAAAACTGCTTGATGGCCTGTAGCCCGCCCGCGGAAGCACCGATTCCGACCACGGCGAAATCCAGGCTGCTGGGGCTCAGCTCTCGTCGCTGTGGCACGTTGGGAGAGCGTTTGCTTGGAGATGACATATAAGTTAGGCCTTAAAGGGCGGCGGGGCGGTCCGTCGCTGCCGACTCGATCCAGGAAGCAAAAAGTCGCAGGATAGTCGGGTTACGCGAAGATTGCGAAAACTCGTGCTTCGCTACGCCGCCGCCACCCACATTGTGTACCTTCAAAAGCCATTCAGCCTACCGGAACCCGCAGGTATTCCGGCTGCAGATAGTTGAACCACAGCAGGATCATTTCCACCAGGATCGTGACCAGCACCAGCAAACCCACGCCCCAGACGCTGGCCGAATACAGCAGGCCCTGTTCCTTCTTCAAGCCCATGAACCTGGGCAAGCCGACGAACAGCAGGAACGTCGAATAGACCGAAGCGGCCAGCAGGACCGCCACCGCCAGCCAGCGGCTCGGATACACGCCGAAGATCCCGGCCAGGAAGTACGGGGTAGCGGTGTAGGCGGCGAACCCGATGCATTGGTTGACCGTGGGCCGGACTTCGAAGGTGCGCGACATCCAGCGGATGAACAGCCCCATCAGCGACACGCCGACCACGATGGTCACGTACAGCAGCACGCATAGCTGGAGCGCGCTGGCGTGGCTGAGTCGCACGGTTTCGTTCTCGGCCAGGCTCCAACCGGTCCAGGTGGTGCCGATGAACAGGCACACCGCCGGGATCAACGCGAGCAACAGCAGATGCGCCAGGTAATGGTGGGGATGAGCCTGCTCTTGCTCGCGAATGTCCCCCCAGGCGAATTCGGGATGGGTGAACAGTTTGACGAAAAGCACGGACATGACGACCTCCTGATCAGGACAGCCTCTGCATGAGGCTCATACGGTTATGAGGTACAGGATTGGCCAGGGGTTTCATTTATTTGGCCGGTCCGGGCGACGGCGCGATAAAGGGAATGATTCGAAACGGCGGGGGTCAACCCATCAGCATCCATGAAGGACTGTATGCCATGACTGTTGCCCATTCCCTGATCGAGTACATGCGCGAACATGAGTTGCGCCTGACCACCGCCGAGTCCTGCACCGCAGGGCTGATCGTCACGCTGCTGGCCGAAGTGCCGGGCAGCGGTTCGCTGATCGAAAGCGGCTATGTGGTGTACTCCCCCGAAGCCAAGCAGCGCCTGCTCGGCGTCAAGCCACGAACCATCGAGACCTTCAACCTGACCAGCCGCGAAGTCGCGGAGGAAATGGCCCTCGGCGCCCTGCGCGACGCCAATGCCAACGTCGCGGTCGCCACCACCGGCCTGCTCGGGCCGGACGACAAGGACGGCATTCCCGCCGGCACGGTGTGTTTTGCCTGGGCGTTCGAGGTCAACGGGCAGCGCGCGCTGTTCAGTCGCCGGGAACGGTTTTTCGGTGACCGGCGCCAGGTGCAACGGTTGTCCAGCGAGTACGCCTTGCAGCAGATACCGGGCTATCACCGGCGCGCCTTGGCGGGCGACCGTCGATAGGGAGGACCGTCATGACCGACGAATACGACCAGGACGACCACCGTAGCCGCGAGTTCCCGGTGCGCGAGGACATGGCGTTCCAGCACAAGGTCTGGCGTTTCGAGCGGGTGGGTTGGTACGTGTTGGTGCTGCTGGTGATCCTGACCCTGCTCGGGTTGTTTTCCCGTGGCCCGCTGAGTAGCCGCGAAATGCACAGCGCCGACGGCAGCATTGGTGTCGAGTACGAGAAATTCCACCGCAACGGCTCGACCAATCCGATGATCATTCGCCTGAAGGGCGCGCCTGGCGCCGTGCTGGAGGTGGAACTCGGGGGCGACTGGCTGGAAGGGTTCGACGTGCAGAGCGTGCAGCCGCAGCCCATGCGCTCGGCGGCTGCGGGGCCGGGCATGAAAGTCTGGCTGCAGGCGGATGGCGAGGGGCAGGCCAACCTGCACTTGTCATTGCTAGGCGAAGGCCTTGGCACCTATCAAACCCGCATCGCCACGTCCCATGGCGCGGTGGTGACGTTCAATCAATTCATCTTTCCGTAGGTGACGTATGGATTCGGTACTGCGCGCCGCCGCGATGTACGCGGTATTGATGGTGCTGTTCAAGATCGCCGGGCGTCGTTCGCTGGCGGAAATCACTACCTTCGATTTCGTGCTGTTGATGATCATTGGCGAAGCGACCCAGCAGGCGCTGCTGGGGGATGACTTTTCGATGACCAACTCGTTCATGGTCATCGTCACGCTGATCGCCATCGACGTCGGGTTTTCGTTGCTCAAGCTGCGCTCCGATTGGGTGTCCCGGCTGATCGACGGCGGCCCGACCATCATCGTCGAGGACGGGCGCATCCTGGAGGGGCGCATGCGCCACGCCCGGCTGATCGAGGCAGACATCATGGAAGCGGCACGCTCCAGCCAGGGCATCGAGACCCTGGACCAGATCAAGTTTGCGATCATCGAGCGTAACGGGAAGATTTCGGTGATTGCCAAGGAGTGATCCGAAGGACGCTTCTGTGGCGAGGGAGCTTGCTCCCGCTGGGGTGCGAAGCGGCCCCAACATCTTGCGGTCGCTGCGCCCGAGGCGTCGGACCGACCGAGCGGGAGCAAGCTCCCTCGCCACGGGATATGTGCGTGTGCTTACAGGATCGGCTTGCCCCCCGTCACCGCATACCGCGAGCCCGAAATGTAGCTGGACTCATCCGACGCCAGCAGCACGAAGATCGGCGCCACTTCCACCGGTTGGCCGGGGCGGCCCAGCGGCGTCTGGGAACCGAAATTCTGCACTTCTTCCTCGGGCATGGTGGCGACGATTAGCGGCGTCCAGATCGGGCCCGGCGCAACGCTGTTCACGCGGATGCCCTTGGGCCCGAGCATCTGCGCCAGGCCGCCGGTGAAGTTGGCGATGGCGCCCTTGGTCGTGGCATAGGCCAGCAGCGTCGGCTTGGGCATGTCGGAGTTGACCGACGTGGTGTTGATGATCGAACCGCCGGCCTGCATGTGCGGCACCGCCGCCTGGCAGATCCTGAACATCGCGGTGATGTTGATATCGAACGTGCGTACCCATTCCTCGTCGGGGATTTCTTCCAGGCTTTCATGGGTCATCTGGAACGCGGCATTGTTGACGAGGACGTCGATACGTCCGAAGCGCGCCACGGTCTCATCGACGACCTTGCGGCACTGCGCTTTGTCGGCCAAATCGCCCGGCAGCAATAGGCATTGGCGGCCGGCCTGCTCGACCCAGCGCGCGGTTTCTTTGGCGTCTTCGTGTTCGTTCAAGTAGGAGATGGCCACGTCCGCGCCTTCGCGGGCGAAGGCAATCGCCACGGCGCGCCCGATGCCGCTGTCGGCGCCGGTGATCAGCGCTATCTTGTTCGCCAGGCGTCCGGAGCCTTTGTAGCTCTGTTCGCCACAGTCTGGATACGGCTCCATTTTCTGCTGGCTGCCAGGTACGGGTTGTTGTTGCTTGGGGAAGGGTGGGGTGGGGTAGTTGGCCATTGTCGTTCTCCATGTCGAGTGGTTGCGATGGAGGGTGGACTTCGGGCTTTCCAGCAGAGTTCGGTTGGATTATCCCGTCGGTCGATGAGCGTGACTGGCGACGGTTCGTCGACGGATCATCCGTTCTGATGAACGTGGGTGAGGTCGTACATTCCAATGTCTGTGAAGCTTCAACAGGAGAAAAACATGTTCAGTCACATACAGATTGGCGCGCGGGACCTGCCGAAAATGGTCGCATTCTATGATGCCGTGCTTGGCTGCCTGGGGTTGGTGCGCATGGAGAGCGAGGATGACTCGGGGCCACCCGGGGAGGGCTGGCACCAGCCCGGCAAGCATTGGCCGCAGGTGTTCGTCCAGGTGCCCATCAACGGGCTGCCGGCGACGTGGGGCAATGGCATGCAGGTCAGCTTCGCCGCCGATTCACAGCAAGCCGTACGCGACGCCTGGAAAATGGCACTGGACATGGGCGGTTTCGACGAAGGCGCCCCTGGCCCGAGGCCGCAATATTCGAAGGGCTATTACGGCGCCTATTGCCGGGATCCGGAGGGGAACAAATTGTGCTTTGTGCATACGCCGGATATGCATGACTGACTTCGGCATGACCCGAGGTGAGTGCTTTTGTGGCGAGGGAGCTTGCTCCCTCGCCACAGGGGATCCGGTCAGGTTCGGGCTTTCAGGCTGCGCTCCATCCGCGCAATCCCTTCCTCCAGCAGCGCCCGTGGACAGCCGAAGTTCAACCGCACGAACTGCCCCGCGTCGTCGCCGAAATCCAGCCCGGCGCTCAAGCCGACCTGGGCTTGCTTCAGGAAGAAGCCCTGCGGGTCGTCCAGCCCCAGCCCGGAGCAATCCAGCCACGCCAGGTAGGTGCCCTGGGGCACGGTCATGGTGATGCCCGGCAGACGGGTCTTCACGGCTTCGACCAGGTAATCGCGGTTGGCTTGCAGATAAGTTTTCAACGCCTCCAGCCACGGACCCGCTTCGCTGTAGGCGGCACGGGTCGCTTCGAGGCCGAGGGCGTTGACGCTGTCGACCATGCCGGCCCTGGCGCTGTTGACCCGTTCCCGCAACTTGGCGTTCTGGATGATGGCGAAGGAGGTTTTCAGGCCAGCGATGTTATAGGCCTTGCTGGCGGACATCAGGGTGATGGTGCGTTCGGCGATCTCCGCGCCCAGGGTGGCGGTGGGGATGTGCTTGCGACCGTCGAAGCACAGCTCGGCATGGATTTCATCCGAGATGATCCAGGCGTCCTGCTCGACACAGATGTCTGCCACTGCCTTCAATTCGCTGTGGCCGAACACCTTGCCCAGCGGGTTGTGCGGGTTGCTCAGCAACAAGGCGCCGCCGCCGTGCAACGCAGCTTTCAGCCCGGTCAGGTCCGTTTGGAATTCACCGTTGAGCGGGTTGAACGCAAGCTCCACCTTCTTCAGGCCCCAATTCCCCGGGGCGTTGCGCAGCGGCGGGTAATTGGGCACCTGCACCACGACGTTCTGCTGTGGCTCCACCAACGCGTGCAAGGCCATGTTGAAGCCCGGTTCGACCCCCGGCAGGAACACGATCTGCTGGGGCTCGACGCGCCAGGCGTATTTGTTCCAGAGGTCGGCGACGATGGCGGCGCGCAGGTTGTCCTGGGCCACGCTGTAGCCGAGCATCGGATGCTCCAGGCGCTTGCGCAGCGCATCGATGACGACCGGCGGCGCGGCGAAGTCCATGTCGGCTACCCACATCGGCAATACCTCGGCCGGGTAGCGGCTCCACTTGGTGCTACCGGTGCCGTGGCGCTCGAACACCTGGTCGAAATCGAAAGTCATAGTGGTTCCATCGGGTCGGAAGGGTGGCCGCCATGATAAAGCAAACTTCCCGCAGGAAAAGACCGAAGCCCTCCCGAGGCAAATGTATCGCTGTGTATCCAGCCCCTATGTAGACACGAAACGATTCCTTCAAGCCCATCGGTGACACACCCAAGATACCTCCCCGGCGTCAAATGAGCCCATCGAGACAGCACACGCCGCCTCAGGTACTCACTCAAACGCCGGAGATATCGCCATGAACGTCAAGCACCTCAGCATCGCTTCCCTGTTTGCCATCCTCAGCCTCGGCGCCGTGGCAGCCAACGCCCAGGACACCGTCAAGCCGCACGCCTACATGTACGGCGATCACCTGGACATCGCCAAGGTGCTGTCGGTCAAGCAAGGCGCAGGCTCGGGCTGCGGCGTCGTCGAATCACGCATGACCTACCTGGATTCGACCGGGGCGATCCGAGCGCTGGACTACAGCGCGATCGCCCAGGATTGCGGCCAGGACAACTGAGGCGTCGGCCTTCAAGGAGATCTACCATGTACACCACTTTGTCGAAGCCAGAAAACGTACAGCGCCACCGTCGCCGGTTTGCACCCACCGTCCTCGCATGCGCGCTGCTGCAACTGGGCGCGTTGGGATTGGCATCGTTCCAGGCGAATGCGGCCGATGTTCCCGCCACCACTGTCGGCACGATCATCCCGGGCAGCCACACCTCGTTCGGCCCGTTGAAGCATGTCAAGGCTGGCCTGCTGGACGTGGCCTACGCTGAAGTCGGTCCCGCCGACGGGCCGGTGGTGATCTTGCTGCACGGCTGGCCTTACGACATTCACAGTTATGCGGATGTGGCGCCGGCGTTGGCCGAGAAGGGCTATCGCGTGCTGATCCCCTATGCCCGGGGCTACGGCGATACACGCTTCCTGTCGGCCAAGACCCTGCGCAACGGCCAGCCATCGGCGCTGGCCAGTGACCTGATCGATTTCATGGACGCACTGAACATCAAGCAAGCCGTGCTCGGCGGCTATGACTGGGGCGCGCGCACCGCCGACATCGTCGCGGCATTGTGGCCGGAGCGTGTGAAAGCGCTGGTGGCGGTGAGTGGCTACCTGATCGGCAGCCAGGAGGCTGGCAAGGCTCCGCTGCCGCCGGCCGCCGAGTTGCAATGGTGGTATCAGTTCTACTTCGCGACAGAGCGTGGTCGCCTGGGCTACGAGAAGAACACTCATGACTTCGCCAAGCTGATTTGGAAACTGGCGTCGCCGAAGTGGAGCTTTGACGACGCGACCTTCGATCGAAGCGCCGCGGCCTTGCAGAACCCCGATCACGTGGCTGTCTCGATCTACAACTATCGTTGGCGCCTGGGGCTGCTGAAGGGCGAGGCCAAATACGCAGGGCTGGAAAAGAAACTCGCGACCTTTCCGTCCATCGCCGTGCCGACGATCACGCTTGAGGGCGACGCCAATGGTGCCCCGCATCCACCGGCAGACGCCTATGCCAAGCGCTTCACCGGTAAATACCAATATCGCCTGATCGACGGTGGCGTGGGTCATAACCTGCCGCAAGAGGCACCGCAGGCCTTCGCCCAGGCTGTGATTGACGCAGACCATCTCTGAAGTCGCCGCAATAGCTGACAACCCAAATGTCCCCGTGGCGAGCAAGCTTGCTCCCTCGCCACGGGGCTGGCATCTACTTCCAATCAGGCCAGGCTGAACGGCAACTGCCGCAGCGGTTTGCCCGTCAGGCTGGCAATGGCATTGGCAAACGCCGGGGCCAAGGCGGGGAGGCCGGGTTCGCCCATGCCGGTCGGCGGTTCGGCGCTGGGGATGATGTGGACGGCGATCTGCGGCATGTCAGTGATGCGCGGCACGCTGAAGTCGGCAAAATTGCTTTGTTGCACGACGCCGTCCTTCAACGTCACCGCGCCACCAGGCAGGCACATCGACAACCCCATCAGCGCGGCGCCCTGTACCTGGGCTTGGACGCTGCGCGGGTTGACCACCAGATTGCAATGCACGCCCGCCGTGACGTTGTGGAGCACCGGACGGCCATCCTGCACCGACGCCTCGACCACGTAGGCCACCACCGAGCTGAACGACTCATGTACCGCCACGCCCCAGGCTTGGCCTGCGGGCAGTTGGCGCTTGCCATACCCACTCTTGTCCACCGCCAGTTGCAGCGCATCACGATGGCGCGGGCTCTGCTCGCCAAACAGCTTCATCCGATACGCCACCGGGTCCTGTCGGGTGGTGCGGGCGATTTCATCGATCAGCGTTTCCATCACGAACGCGGTATGGGTCGAGCCGACGCTGCGCCACCAGAGCACGGGCACGTTGAGCTTGGGATGATGCACGGTCAATCGCATCGGCAATGGGTACGGATCGCGCATGCCCTCTGTGGCGGTGGGGTCGATGCCGTTTTTCATCTGCCCGGCGAACAGGGTGCCGGTGAGGATGGACTGCCCGACCAAGGCATGGTCCCAGGCCAACACCTTGCCGCTGTCGTCGAAGCCGATGCGCGCGCGGTGCAGGTGCATGGGCCGGTAATAGCCGCCCTTGATGTCGTCTTCCCGGCTCCACAGGGTACGGATCGGTGCATCGAGCCCCGCGGCGCGGGCGGCCTTGGCGACTTCGCAGGCCTGCACGACAAAATCATTGGTGGGCACGCCGCGTCGGCCAAAACCACCGCCCGCTGTCTGCACATTCACTTGGACTTGCTCGGGCTTGAGGTTCAGCACCTTGGCCGCCGCCGCGCCATCGCCGCCGGGGAACTGCGTGCCGACCCACAATTGGGCGCGGCCCTCGGACAGTTGGACGGTGCAGTTCAGCGGTTCCATGGGCGCATGGGCCAGATAAGGGAATACGAACTCGGCCTCCAACTGGTGCGGCGCGGAGGCCAGGGGCTTCATGTCGGCATCGAAGTGCAGGGGGCCGGATTGGCCAGCCAGCTCGCGGTACTGGGCCAGTTGTTTTTCCGTGTCGACTTTTTCGACCTTGGCCGCGTCCCATTCTACTTTCAGCGCATCACGCGCCAGCTTGGCCTGCCAATAACCGTCGGCGATGACTGCGACGCCTTCAGCACCGCCATCGAGCGGCACGCGCAGCACGGCTTTTACGCCTTTGGTGGCGCGTGCGGCGCTGTCGTCCAGGGACGCGATGCGGGCGCCGAACACTGGTGGTCGAGCGATCACCGCGGTGAGTTGCCCCGGCAAATGCACATCGATTCCAAAATCCTGCTGGCCGCTGCTCTTGGCCTTGGCGTCGAGGCGGTTGGTGGCCTGGCCGATGATGCGAAAATCCTTGGGATCCTTGAGCGTGACCTTCTCCGGCACGGGCATCGCCATGGCGGCTTCGGCCAGCTCGCCGTAGGTCGCCTTGCGGCCGCCTGGGCCAAGCACCGTGCCGTTTTGCGTGGTCAGGCTGGCGGGGTCGACGTTCCAGCGCGCCGCCGCAGCGGCCAGCAGCATCGACCGGGCGCGGGCGCCCAGTTCGCGGTATTGGGTGTAACTGTTCTTGATCGAATTGGAACCGCCGGTGAGGTGGATGCCAAAGGCCGGGTCCATGTAGGCCGCGTCGTTGCTGCCGTTGCGCGTGCGCACCAGGCTCCAGTCGGCGTCGAGTTCTTCGGCGAGGATCATTGGCAGGCCGGTCTGCACACCTTGGCCGAATTCCAGGCGGTTGATCGTCACCGTCACTTCGCCGCTCGGCGCGATCTGCACGAAGGCCGAAGGTTGCTGGGTCGGCTTGAGGGGGCCTTCGCCCGCGCCATTGGCTTGCTGCCCAAGGGCCAGGTGAGGAAACGCGCCCAAGGCCAGGCCGCCGATGCCGACGATCTTGAGGAAGCTGCGGCGGGGCAGGGTCGCGGGACCGTCCGCATCATCGCGTTCGAGCAGGTGCTGCAGGGCACGGGGAAGTTCGGTTGGAAAAATCTCGTTGAGCATGGCGGACTCCCTGTCAGGCGAGGGCTTTGGCGGCATCGGCCACCGCGGCGCGGATTCGGGCATAGGTGCCGCAGCGGCAAATATTGCCGGCCATGGCCGAGTCGATCTCGGCCGGCGTCGGTTGCTTGCCCTTGGGCTGGGCCTTGAGGAATGCGGTGGCGCTCATGATCTGGCCGCTCTGGCAGTAGCCGCACTGCGCGACGTCGTGCTTGACCCAGGCTTCGTGCACGGCGTTGCCCACCGGGTCGCTGCCATCGGTGGCTGCTTCGATGGTGGTGATCCTCTTGCCAATCGCCGCCGCGACCGGCGTCACGCAGGACCGGATGGCCTGTCCATCCAGATGAACGGTACAAGCGCCACACAAGGCCGCACCGCAGCCGAACTTGGTGCCGGTCATGCCCAGCGTGTCGCGCAGGGCCCACAGGATCGGGGTGCCAGGGTCTACGTCTACCGTGTGCTCACGGCCATTGATATTGAGGGCGCTCATAGTCGGACCAGCTCCAGATGGTTGGGCACCGATTACTATAGGAAGCGTTGAGCGCGATAGCTTGCACGATCCGGTCCGATGATTGCCCAATCTTGCAAATCGCCAGCCGTTTGTCTGACACGATCATGCCAAGATGTAGGCGCGGCATACCCTCGTATGGTATCGAGCGCACCGCCCCCACTGCACACTCGTTCTCCAGGTGATCCGTTGTTCTGGCAATGGAAAAACGGATTCGCCCCATCCAAGACAGGAGAGCGATCATGACGATGCATCAGCAAGACACCGCGCAAAAAAACGCAGTCCAGGGAACATCCGCGACCGAAGAACTGGTTCCGTCGCGCTACGCACTCAAGGTCGGCGACATCGATGTGCTGGTGGTCAGCGATGGCGTGCTACCGCTGCCGACCTCGACAATGTCCACCAACGTCGACCCTGCCGCCCGCGCCGCCTGGTTCAAGGACATGTACCTGGGTCCGGACGCATTCGACTGGGCGCTGAACGTGCTGGTGGTGCGCAGCGGCGAGCAGACCCTGCTGGTCGATGCCGGACTGGGCGGGCAGTTTCCCGGCTTCCCCCGCGCCGGACTGTTTCCCAAGCGGCTGGAGGCGGCCGGCATCGAGCTGTCCTCCATTACCGATGTGGTCATCACCCACATGCACATGGACCACATTGGCGGTCTGTTGGTCAATGAAGTGAAGAACAGCTTGCGACCGGATGTGAAGATTCATGTGTGTGCCACCGAAGTCGAGTTCTGGGCCAACCCCGATTTCTCGCGCACCGTCATGCCGTCGCCGATACCGGAAGTGTTGCACACCACCGCGCAGCAATTCATGGAGGCGTACCACGACAAACTGCACACCTTCGAGCAGGAACATGAGGTGGCACCGGGCGTCGTGGTCAAGCGCACCGGCGGGCATACCCCGGGGCACAGTGTGGTGCACGTGACGTCCGGCCGCGAAAAACTCACGTTTGCCGGCGACGCCTTGTTCCCGGTTGCCTTCGACCATCCCGATTGGCAGAACGGCTTTGAGCACGACCCCGAAGAGGCAGTGCGTGTTCGCGTACGGCTGATGCAGGAAGCAGCGGCGAGTGGCGAGCTGTTCGTGGCCACTCACCTTTCGTTTCCTTCCGTGGGCCGGGTGGCGGTCAACGGTGATGCGTTTCGCTGGGTGGCGGGGTCCTGGGATTATTGATCGTTGGCTGGGCCTAGGCGGATGTCCGGGCCCAGCTTAGAGATTTGCCGAACCACCACAAGGCTATTGCGCCCAGGAAGGTGGTCAGCACGGCCAGGATCAAGATGACATTCTGCGCGCCCAAAGACGATGCTAGCAACGCTACCAGTAAACCGGCGAGCGGCTGCGACAGGTTATTGAGCAGCGTGATCACGCCTACGGTCTTGCCAAAGTCTTGAGGCGGGATCACCTGTTGCCGGATGGTGCGCATGTAGACATTGAACATCTTGTCGAAGCCGACAATCAACAGGAACCCCACGACGTAGCCGAACAGGTGAGGGCTCAGGGCGCTTATAAAGGCCCCGACGGCGATCATCGAATAGCCGACTCCACCCAGGATCCGAAGTGGCAGGGCCACTCGGGCGAGAAAGAACAGGATAACGATCGTGGTCACGGCGCCGGCGGCTTGCAAACCCGCATAACTGTCTTTGCCAGCGCTGTACTCACCGATCACCATGGCTGCGGAAGTGGCCAAGGTGACGCCAACGATAAGGTTGACGCCTACCGCCAGCAGAATGATTTTCTTCAGTTCCGTCAGACGATGGATATGCCCGAACGCGATCCGCAGCGGCTGCAACCAGATGTCCTGGTGTTGCTCGAACACCTCCAGGGCAATGCGGCTGAGGCGCTGCCACACCACCATGCTCAGGTCGGCCAACAGGAACAGCCCGGCGATCCAGAGCACCACCCAGTGCCAGGCCCACACTTCCAACATCAGTGCCGCCAACAATGGCCCGAGGACCAGCCCGGTCTGGTCGGCTATCTGCGAATAAGAGAGGGTCTTGGTGTAGCTATAGTGCTGGAAGATATGCGGCATCAGTACTTCGCGCGCCATGATGCCTTGCGTGGTCAGCACCCCGCATACGGCTGAGAGCACCACGACCCAAGCGATGCCACCGAACATCGCGTAAAGCACCATCGCCACGAGGCAGAGCAATGCCCGGCACACCTGGCTGATATGCAGGATCCTGATGGGGGAATACTTGTCACACAGCGCACCACACAGAGGAAACGCCAGGAATCGCGGCAGGGATTCAATGAAAAACGCCAACCCAGCCCAGGAAGCACTTTGGGTGGTCTGGAACACGACCAGTGGCACGATGAACAATAGAATCTGATCTGCCAGCCTCGATAGAAACAACGAGATGAAAAAAGCGAGGTAATCCTTACGCATTGAGACGTCCTGCGGGTAAGAAAAGTGGCGTGGTGGTCAGGCGAAGCATCAGTAGGCTGACCCCGAGCTATCGTTGAGGTTGTGTCGCTCATCTCCCCGCAGCGGCGGATTGAACACGCTGACCAGAATGAGATCCTGGTCTTTGCCGCCACGCAGGAAATGTCGATCATGCTGATCGAGCACATACACGTCACCTGGCCGGATCGCAAAGACGCTCCCTTGCATGTCCTCGATTTCCCCTTCTCCCGCGATGCAATAACACGCTTCCAGATGGTTTCGGTATTGCAGCAGCGACTCTGTCCCCGCACGCACAATGGTGTGGCATAGCGTAAAGCCCATGGCATCACGCTCGGTGAGCAGGCGGTGGCTTGTGCCGGCGCCCCACTCGACGAAATGAGCGGTTTTTTCGACATCGGATAGGTTGCGGATGAACATGAGGGCCTCTCTGGATAACCGATTGGGAACAAGTCAAGTGCGCGGGGCGTCGTCAGGGATGGGGCGCAGGAGAGCATCGCCACTGGCCCGCATCGTTTCGTTCCAGGCAACGTCCCGGTGCGCGGCCATTGCCTGGATATCACGCCAATGGCGCTGGAGCGGATTACCAGCCACCAGGGACGAGGCACCAAGCCTTTCCACCAGGCGGCGGACAGCCTGCACACATTGGTGCGCCAGATAGGTGCGGTCGCGCTTGAGTTGGAGCAACTGCGCCGCCTCTGGCGGGCGGTCATGGACGCCAGCGTCATGCAGCTGTGAGATGATCGAGGCATACAACAGCTCGGCGCTGTACAACTGCGCTGCCGAGTGGGCTACTTGTTCGCAGACCCGAGGATCGCTTGCGGACAACGAGCCTTTGAATGCCGTTACGAATGCTGCAAGCGCGCCTTCTGCACACCCAAGCAGCGGACCGATGATCGACGTCGTGAGGTAAGGCACGAGGGGCATTCGGTCGATGTAGTCGGATGTCCGACCTTGCGTTCCCAGCGCAAACACATCATGCAATGCGAATACCCGGTCGTGGGGGACCAGCACACCGCAGGTCTGGACATCGTGAGACCCCGTTGCGGCCATTGCGCAAGTGTCCCAACTGTCTAGTTTCTCGACTTCATGGACTGCGGCCAGCACCAGAAAGCGCGGAGTATGGGCACTGTCCGGGTGGTTAGGGCAGGGGGCGTTGAGCATTATCCACGTCGCATCCTCGATACCCGAGCTGAAGCGCCACCGGCCATTGGCCCGCACCCCTCCAGGCTCAAACGACAACACGCTATCGGCACCGATGGAGGCTGAGGCAAAGAGCTGGTGCGGACCATTGGCGTATAGCTGATCCATGCAGGCGGGAGGCAATCGCCGGGCGATGGCGCCATGACCGCCGACCAGCGCCAGCATCCAGCCCGTGGACGCACATGCCCGAGCAGCGATGCGTGCACTTTCCACGAGCGTGGGCCAGTGTCCGGTGTTTGTGAAAGACGCGCGCGGAGACAGCAGGTCCAGCCAGCCTCCGGTAAATAGTTCCTCGAATGTGCGCGTGCTCAAGCGCCGACTCGCTTCGGCGACCGCAGCCCGTTCGCGCCACTTTGGCAGGTGTTGAACGGCTCGCTGACATAGCGAGGGCAGCGCATCGCGGTGAAAGGTCAGGTCCAAAAGATCACTCATCGCCTTGCTCCCCGGCAGCACTTTGCATGGGCACTGCGATGCCGATCCGCGGCCCCTCGAAGCAGAACTCGGCGGGCTGGACCACCGGCCCCAACAGGTTGATGAACACCTCGATCTGTTGCGGATCGTCCGAGGCAACGAATTCACAGAAGTTACTGCTGCTCCATAACAGGTAGACACATCTGAACCGGCCAGCCAGGGCGGTTACCAGCTCTTGCAGGGTCACTTGGCCGTTTTCCATTTGTTCAAGCATTTGCTGGCGCTTCCAGCGGATTTCTTCATCGCTGAAGTAACGGGTCTTGAAGACCTCGTCCTTGATGCGCTCGCGTCGCAGGTATTCTCCCGGATCGGGGTGGTTAAGCTTTTCGAGGAAAAAAACCAGCCCGCCGGGTTTGAGGAATTGTTTGATATGGCTGATTTGGGCGTCACGGTCTCGGTTATAGAACTGGAACGCAGCCATTTCGTAAATGAAATCGAACCCTTGGTTGAAGCGAGCGAAAGCGGGGGCGCGCAGCAGCTCGGGTGTGACCCTGAACACGGACTGGGCAAAGAACTGCGACAGCTCAGGATCGGCATGCCGGTCGAATATGACTTGATTGGCCTGGTTAGGCGACGAGGTAAAACTGCGGATAAGCCCTTTCGAGTGGCCAGCAAGCGCGCGGCCATTGCTGCCATCAAATGCGTCCACCTCGAACAGGCTGAAGGTTTGGCCTGTTGCTTTGTTATTGGTCTCAGCCAGACGGGTCAGGGCTACTCCAACCCTGGACAACTCTTCGAGAACGTAGGGTACGCTGGCCAGGAAGTGCAAGAACAGGGGGCCTGCGCCTTCAATCAGGCGGTCGTGGTAGTCGAGGACGCGCGAATCTTGGATCGTGGAACGCAGGTGACTATCAAGGGGCTGCATTGGCACCTGGCTGGCGCCTGTCGCCAGGCTGTTGAAGTGTCCGGCGAGTTTCAACATGGCGCTTTGTTCCAACTCTTGGTCGAATCGGCTGCCGTCCGTGGCTTGGCGAGAGGTCTTCATGACGTGGCTCCTACTATCAATTCAGTCCT
>Ga0308169_10001484_pt1 | contig 27316 bp, 27 predicted proteins | sample PhyBR1_2_FD_202139 | JGI IMG/M metagenome (GOLD analysis project Ga0308169, IMG submission 202139) | Phyllosphere microbial communities from UC Gill Tract Community Farm, Albany, California, United States - DLSLSB.R1 | ecosystem: Host-associated > Plants > Phyllosphere > Unclassified | place...
GCCAGTGCCCGTCCCAGCCGGTCCGCCACACCGCGGACGCCGGTGGCCAGGTGCAGCGCAAACGCCGTGTTGTCGTAGGAGACGTCGGCCGAGATGGACCAGGCCAGGATGAAGGCCGAAATCGGGGCGAGGAAGGCCAGGCTGCCGTAGCTGCCGGTCTGCGTTCCCTGGAACGCCAGCACCACCGGAAGCAGCGGGATCACCACCAGCGAACCCGAGTACCGCGGGTCACGCACCCAATACGTCAGGGACCTTGCCATCACTGCGCCTGTGGGAGTGGCCGGCAGGACGCCGAACAATCCCAGCCTGCCGCGGCGGCGCTTGCCGGCACCGGCGTAGGGCGGCGTGACCAGCGCCCGTTCGAGCAGCAGCTTCCAGCACCAGGCCAGGACGGCGAGGACCGCCATGGAGACCAGCAGCTTCACCGCGGCCTGCAGGGGCCGGCCAGACGCGACGTCGCCGCCGAGTGCCCAGGGCGCCCCGAGCGGAGTCCAGGACAGTGTCCGGGCGAACTCGGGCAGGAACCCGGCCGAGGCCGTGATGCCGCGGCCAACAGCGGCGACGATGGGGCCCAGCAGGACGAGGGGCACCATGAAGGCGATGGCACTGACGTCCTTGAAGCGCCGGGACGCAGCCAGGCTCGCCGTCGCCGTGGTGACCACTTTGGCCAGGACAACGCAGGTCATGATGCCCACGCAGGCACCGAGCAGGGCGGCGAGCGCGGGGAGCACGCCGCGGGACCACGTCACTACCGTGGACAGGCCCACCAGGACGGTGGCCAGGCCGGGGATCCCGATCAGCCCGGCCAGGGCAAGGCCGGTGAGCATCTGCTTCATGGGAATCGCGAAAGTCGTGAAGCGCGCGGGGTCAAGGGTCATGTCTGTGGCCGACGCCGCCACCGGCACCACGCCCCAGCCCAGCAGGGCTGCGGAACCGCCCAGGACAATGGCCGTGTGCGCCACCTCGGTGCCCGCGCTGCGCAGCAGGACCAGGGCAAGGACCAGCGTGGCCACCACGCCCAGGGCATACAGCCCGGCGATGGCCATGCCCACCAGCTGCCAGGGGCTGCGCCGGAGGCCGTTGCGCAGCAGCGTGAGCTTGAGCCTTAGAAGGTGCGCAACCATTCCAGCCCTTCCGTATGGCTGTGGCCTCCGACCAACTGCACGAACCGGTCCTCCAGGGAGGCCCCCGCACGCACCTCATCCACCGTTCCGGCCGCCAGCAGCCGGCCGCGGGCCACCACCGCAACGTGGTCGCACATGCGCTGCACCAGGTCCATCACGTGGCTGGACACGATGACCGTTCCGCCGGAATCCACGTACCGGTCCAGGATGGAGCGGATATTCGCGGCGGACACCGGGTCCACGGCTTCGAACGGCTCGTCCAGGACCAGCAGCCGGGGCGCGTGGATCATGGCGGACGCCAGGGCGATCTTCTTGGTCATGCCGGCGGAGTAGTCCACCACCAGCGTCCCCGCGTCCTGCGTGAGGTCCATCGCCGCCAGCAGGTCGCCCACCCGCGCCGCCACCACGGCCTTGTCCATGCCGCGCAACAGCCCGGCATAGGTGATCAGCTGCTCCCCGGTCAACCGGTCAAAGAGGCGGACGCCGTCCGGCAGGATGCCCATGAGCCGCTTGGCTTCCAACGGGTGCTGCCAGACATCCACGCCATGCACCAGTGCCGTGCCGAAGTCGGGCCGCAGGAGGCCGGTGGCCATGGACAGCGTGGTTGTCTTACCCGCGCCGTTGGGTCCCACGATCCCGAAAAACGACCCCGCCGGCACCTCCAGGCTCAGGCCGTCCACCGCGATTTTTCCACCGAACCGTTTGGCAAGGCCACGCATGGAAAGTGCCGGTACAGGCGCGGGATTCGGCGCCTGGTCAGGTATCGGAGCAGTCATGTTGCCAGCCTAGTCCGCAGACCATCCGCTGCGGAGTGCGAAACTAACCTCATGGACATCGCGTTGGGCCTGCTGGTGATCGTTGCCGTGGTGTGCGCCGGCAGCGCCGCGGGGCGCAAACTGAACATCCCGGTCCCACTGCTCCTGGTCCTGGCCGGGGTGGCCGGTTCCTTCCTGCCGTTCATCCCGCAGGTGGAGCTGAACCCCGAACTGGTGCTGGTGGGCCTCCTGCCGCCGCTGCTGTACGCGGCCGCCTTCCGCACGTCGCTGTTCGACTTCAAGACCAACCGCCGCTCCATCGCGTTGCTGTCCGTGGGCTACGTCATTTTCGGCACGCTGGCAGTGGGCCTGGTGGTGTGGTGGCTGTTCCCGGAAATCCCGTTGGCCGCGGCCTTCGCCCTGGGCGCGGTATTGGCACCGCCGGACGCGGTGGCGGCGACGGCCATCGCACGGAAGGTGGGCATGCCGCGCCGGATCGTGAACATCCTGGAAGGCGAGTCGCTGGTCAATGACGCCACCGCGCTGGTGTGCCTCCGCGCCGCCCTGGCGGCCATCGCCGGTTCGGTGTCCGCACTGGACGTGGCCGGCGGCTTCGTCGTGGCAGCGGGCGGCGGGCTGGCGGTGGGCCTCGCCGTGGCCTACGTCCTGACCGAAATCCGGAAACGGATCAGCAACGTTGCCATCAACACCTCAACGTCCCTGATGGCGCCTTTCGTTGCGTTCCTCCCTGCCGAAGCCATCCACGCGTCCGGCGTACTCGCCGTCGTCGTGACCGGCCTGGTGATGGGCGCCAAGGCGCCGTCCATGCCAAACGGCGCCGCGCGGCAAAGTTCGCGGAGCAACTGGGACACCGTGCAGTTCCTGCTGGAGAACGCAGTGTTCCTGCTCATTGGCCTGCAGGTGCGGACCATCATCGACAGCGTCCAGGACGATTCGCTGGGTGCGGGCCGGGTGTGGCTCGGCTGCGCCGTCATCCTACTGGCGGTGCTGCTGCTGCGCCCCGTCTGGGTCTTTCCGGCCACGTAACTGCCCCGCCTGATCCCTTCCGTGCAGCGGACGGACCCGGCACCGCCCTGGCAGTTCCCCGCCATCGTTTCCTGGGCCGGCATGCGCGGGGTGGTCACCCTGGCCGCGGTCCTGACGCTGCCCGGGGACCTGGAACACCGCGGCGTGCTGGTCCTGGCCGCCATGGTGGTGGTGGCCGGGACCCTGGTGCTGCAGGGATTCACGCTGCCCGCACTGGTCCGGGCGCTGGGGCTCCCCGGACCGGACACGCGGGAGGACGCCCTGAACCAGGCCTCGCTGATGCAGCTGGCCACCACGGCCGGGATGGAGCGGCTGGAGGAGTTGCGGCGCGAAAGCGACCCGCCGGAGGTCATGGACATGCTCAGGCGGCGGACCCAGGAACGGGGGCTGGCAGCCTGGGAACGCCTGGGCAGGTCTTCGGCGGAAGCGGCCACCCCCAGCCAGCGCTACGCCCAGCTGCGGATGGCGATGCTGCAGGCTGAACGGGACAAGGTCCTGGAGCTAAGGCGCGGCGGGGATTTTGCCCACGAAGTGCTCAGCGAGGTCCTCGAGCGGCTCGATATCGAGGAGTCGATGCTCGACGCGTCCCTCCACGAACTCGATTCAGCGCAGGAGGGCGGCGGGGGTGAGGGGTTGTCCCAGCCCGGCGGCGTCTGCGACCACCTGACGGCGGCCATGCCCTCGCCCGTCCCGGATAATCCGGCCTGCGAAGGCTGCGAACGCGAGGGAACAACCACCGTGCACCTGCGCATGTGCCTGGGGTGCGGAAGCATCGGCTGCTGCGACTCCTCGGCCGGGCGGCACGCCAGCCGACATTTCAAGGAGACCGGTCACCCGGTGATGCGGAGCATCGAACCCGGCGAGGAATGGCGCTGGTGCTACGTGGACGACCTTCTGGGCTGAGAAACGAGGGAACGCGCGCGCTGGTCCTAGCGGACCCTGCGGATCCGGATCGGGCCCTTTGCCGTGGCCGGATCCACCACGGAGCCGCCCTGGGTAATCTGGACCTGGCCTTCGGCCACCAGGCGCCGGGCGGCTTCGCGCGCAGGCTCCATGAGGTGGCGCCAGCTGTCTCCACCCACAGCCCTGGCGGCATCCGAGGGGCAGATGGTGGACGTTGCCGCCCGCGACGCCAGGAGCTCCAGGATGGTCGCTTCCAGCTGCCGGCCCACCCCGCCCTGCGGCCCGCTTCCCTGCGCCCTGCTTCCCTGTGGGGATGCCATTCCGCAGGCCGCCGTCAGAAAGTCCGGCGCGGGATGGCCCGCTCGTACTGGGGCGGCCAGGCCAGGTCATAGCCCAGTTCGAACGCGGCCCGAAGCCACCAGTGCGGGTCCCGCAGCGCAGCCCGGGCAATGAAGACACCGTCGGCCTGCCCGGTGGCAATGGCATGCTCCGCCTGGCCTGGCGTGGTCACCAGGCCCACGGTCCCGGTCGCCACTCCCGCTTCCTCGCGGATGGCTGCCGAAAAGCCGGTCTGGTAGCCCAGGCCCGGCTTGATCTGCTGGTGGGCCACCGCCCCTCCGCTGGAGACATCCACCAGGTCCACACCGCGGGCAGCCGCCTCGCGGGCCAGTCGCACCGACGCTCCCTGCTCCACGCCGCCCGGTGCCCAGTCAGTGGCCGAGATCCTCAGCAGCAGGGGCATCGAATCGGGAATTGCAGCCCGGACCGCGTCCACCACGGCCAGCATCAGCCGGTTCCGGCCTGATTCGTCCCCGCCCCACTCGTCGTCGCGCTGGTTGATCAACGGGCTTTGGAACTGGTGCAGGAGGTAGCCGTGCGCCCCGTGGATCTCCACGGTGTCAAACCCGGCGTCCACGGCGCGCACGGCGGCAGCGGCGAAATCGGAAATGACGCCCTCGATTTGTTCACCCGTCATCGCTGCCGGCGCCGCATATCCCTCGAAGGAGGTCGTGGACGGGCCCACGGTGTCCCAGCCGCCGTCGGACGCGGGAACGCTGCCGTGCTTACCCGAAAACGGCCAGTAGGTGGAGGCTTTCCGGCCGGCGTGGGCCAACTGCACGCCGATTTTCGCACCCGCGGCACCATGCCGGTGCACAAAGGAAATGATCCGCTGCCAGGCCGCCGCCTGCTCGTCGTTGTACAGTCCCGCGTCGCGTGGACTGATCCGGCCCTGGGCACTCACTGCCGCGGCCTCCGTAAGGATCATCGCGGCCCCGCCGACGGCAAAACCGCCCAGGTGCACCAGGTGCCAGTCAGTGGGAACCCCAGGGGCGTCGTCCGGATCGCAGCTGTACTGGCACATGGGTGAGACCCAGCCTCGGTGCTGCAGTTCCATGGACCGGAGCGTCAGGGGCTGGAAAAGGGCCGACACTAGAACAGCACCCGCGCGAGGGCCTGGCGTGCCTTTGCCACCCGTTCGTCGCCGGCACCTACAACATCGAACAGCTCCAGCAACCGGACCCGTGCGGCCTCACGTCCGGGACCGAAATTCCTGCCGATGAAGGCCACCAGGCGGTTCAGTGCGTCTTCCACGTGGCCGCCGGCTATGTCCAGGTCCGCCACGCCCAGCTGCGCGTCCAGGTTGTCGGGCTCGTTGGCTGCCTGCGCCCGCAGCGCTTCGCTGTCCTGGGCGGACACCGCCTGCAGCCGGCCCATCAGCTCCACCTGCGCCAGCCCGGCCTTCGCCTCGTGGTCCGAGGGCATTTCCTTCAGGGCCTGGCGGTAGGCGTCAGCGGCGGCGGCATAGTCGCCTGCCTCGATGGCCTCAAATGCGGCCTGGTGCAACGGCGGCAGCGGTGCGGGCTCCGGTTCGCCGGCCGCGCCGGCGTCCAGGCTGCCGGTGACGCCGTTGGCTGCCGCAACCTTCAGGAGTTCGTCGAAGAGGGCGCGCACCTGTTGTTCGTCCGCCGCGCCCTGGAAGAGCGGGACGGGCTGGCCCTTCACGACGGCGACGGCAGTGGGCACCGCCTGCACCTGGAAGGCCTGGGCAAGCTGGGGAAAGGCGTCGATGTCGGCTGCCCCGAGGACCAGACGGCCGCCGTAGCTTGCCACCACATGGTCCAGTGTCTCCACCATTTTGGTGGATTCCGGCGAATAGGGCGCCCAGAGGGCAAACACCACGGGCACCTGCACGGAGAGTTCCACCAGCTGCTGGAAGTTCGCTTCGGTGACGTTGACTTTGAGCTCAGGCGCGCCGGACGGGGCGCCGGGCTCCAGATCCTGGGGGGCCGCGGCCGGGGCGGCTGGACCGGCGGGAGCCGTGCCGGCCGGAGCGGCGGGCCGCTTCAGCGAGGAAAGGTCGACGGCGCCGCGCAGGTTAAGCAGGCTGGCAGCGGCAGGAGGGACTGGGCGGGAAGCTGGCGAACTCATGTTTCCCACTCTAGCCACTCCGGCCGCTGCCGGGGGTAATGCCCTCAGGGCCCTACTTGAAGCTTGCCCCGACCAGCCCGCGGGTGGCGGCGATGAGCTTCATGGGGTCCGTGGATCCTGCCGGCGGAACGTACACCGCCATGGATTCGGCGAAGCTCAGCACCATGCCGGTGGTGGTCTCCTTGCCGCCGGCCAGGGCCGCGGCGTCATCGCCAATGGTGAGCTTGTCACCGGCGGCCTTAGGTGTGCCCTCGAAGCCGAAGTTGATCCGGCCCAGGACCAGGGCGCCGCCGTCCGAGGTGCGGAACACAACGGTGCTGTCGGGAACCACCTTGTGGGTGAAGGAGAAGTTGCCGTTCTCGCCGGCCTTGACCACCTCGGCCTGGTAGGACAGGGTGTCAGCGATGTAGGGCGAGGACTCGCCCTCGACAAGCTTGTCCTTGAAGGGCGAATCCGCGGACGTGAGCCTGTCGGCCAGTCCGGACATCGCCTCTTCACCGCTGTACAGGAGCCCGGTCTTGTCCGCGGCAGCCAGGGTTTCGGTGCCGCCCCGGCTGATGTTCGGGAACGTGGTGCCGGGCTGCAGGGGCGTGGTCTCCATCAGCTTGTAGTTCTCGCGCGGAGACTGCTGGACAAGCGTCAGGATCTGCGGCACCACATTGCCTTCACCCTGGGTGACTGCCAGCACCGAGCGGGGCCAGTCGCGGCCGCTGGTCACGACGGTGGTCAGCAGCTTGGTGGAACGGACCGGCATGCGCGGCTCGTAGGAGCCCACCTGGGAGCGGATCTTGTAGTTCTGGGTGCGGATTTCCTGTTCGGGCCCTGCGACGCGGTCTGCGAGCTTTGCGGCATCCTTGGCAGCATCCGCAGCGTCGGTGGCGCTGGAGACCTGCTCCAGGATGCGGCGGAACTGGGCGTCGAGCAGAACGGGTGCCGCCGCTGATTCCTTGGCGGGCTGGGAGGAGGCGCTGCCGGAGGGAGCGGGGCTGGGGGTGGCTGCCTGGGCCGCGGTCCCGGTGCCGGCCAGGACAACAGCGGCGACACCCGCTGCCACCATGGTGGCCTTCGAGGACGACGACGGCGCCTGGCCTTGCGGGGCGCCGTTCCGTGCCCGGGCACGGCGGGCATAGCTGCTGCCGCCATCGCCCTCGCCGTCCTTCTTGCGGGCAGACAGCAGCGCCAGGACAACGCCGCCCACGATCAGCAGGCCGCCAAGGACCATCAGCGGAACAGCCCACGGCGTGGAGGTGTCGTTCGGGAACGTCATGGATACCGAGGCCGGCGCCGGCTTGGTGCCGTCGGAGGCGAGCAGCAGGCTCCAGTCACCGTCGGCAGGCGGGGTCCAGGTGTATTCCAGTTCGCCGCTGGCGTTCTCGTTGGACACCCAAAGATCGGATCCGGCCGGGTTGGGCACGGTGCCTTCACCGTCGGCGTGCTCAACCGTAAGGGACTTTTCGTCCGCGGAGACACCGGTGATGGTGTTGTGGGTTGCCTTGCCCACCCATGCGCTGACGTCATCCGGACGGCCGGTCGCCAGCATGAAGTTTCCATCGCCCTGGATGTCGATCTTGACGGTTCCGCCGTGCAGGGTGCGCAGCTTCTGGTCAATGACGGTCAGCGGAGCGGCAGCGGCGTCGGCCGGCACGGACGCGGTGAACGTCTCGGATGGAGCCCAGATGGTTCTCTGGCCGATGCCGGCCAAAAGTGTCAGGAGGCCGAGCAGCACAAGTGCGGCTGCAGTCTTTAAACGCAAGGGAAACACCTATCATCAGCGGGGGTTTGCCTCCAATAGTAACCTTTTTGTTACCACAGGGCCCTTTGGGGCTGTCCCGGCCCCGGGTTCACGCACCCCTGGCGGCCGCCTTCGGCGTCTGCTGACAAGCCTGCTGATAGTGTTTGCGATGATCATCACACCGGCCCGCGCAAGCGGTGCCACGCACGGAACAGGCCGCAAAAACACGTGACAGACAAGACGGACCCGTCCTCGGCCCACGCCGGAAATTCCCGGGATCCCAAGGGCCCTGTTCCCGCTGCCGTGCCGCCGCTGGGGCTGGCGGCCCGGCGCAGGGGCACCGCCACTGCTGCCCTCGCCGAAGTGGTCCGCCGGCTGCGCCAGCCCCTGCCCGGTGCGCAGCCCAGGCTGCGGTTCGAAATGCCGCCGGAGTACACCGGACAGGCCTCGGATGCGGACCTCACCGGTGACGACGAGCCGCAGTTCGGCCACCCCGGGCCGCGGATGTCGCCGCAGCATCCGCTCTACATGGGGTTCATGGGGACCGTCGGTGTCGGGCTGGCCCTGCTGGTCTACTGGATCGGCTCGCACACCACGCAGCTGCTGCTGTGGATCGTCGCTGCGCTGTTCATAGCCCTGGGCCTGGAGCCGGTGGTGGGCTGGCTGGAGAACCGGAAAATCCCGCGGCCCGCCGGCATCCTGGTGTCCGTGGCTGTCCTGATGGGCGCCGTCGTCGGCTTCTTTGCCACCCTCATCCCCACGATCGTGGAACAGGTGTCGGAAATCGTGCGGCAGGCCCCCGACTGGGTCCGCAGCTTCATGGCTTCGGACTTCTTCCGCAGCCTGGATGACCAGTTCGGCATCCGCGACCGCATCACCGAGGAACTCGACAAGTTCGTCAATGACCCGGCGGCCGTCGGGGGCATTTTCGGCGGTGTCGTGGGCTTCGGATCCACGGTGGCGAACGGACTCTTCGGCACCCTGATCGTGCTGGTGCTGAGCCTGTACTTCCTGGCTGCCCTGCCTGCCATGAAGAAATGGGGCTACCGGCTGGCTCCGCGCTCCCGCCGCAAGCGGGTGGCTGCCCTTTCGGAGGAAATCACCCGTTCCGTTGGCAACTACGTCATTGGCCAGGCCTGCGTGGCGCTGCTCAATGCCACTTTCGCCTTCGTGGTGATGTCCATCGTGGGCATCCCGTTTGCCTTGCTCCTGGCCTTCGTGGTGGTCCTGCTGGCCTTCATCCCGCTGGTGGGCGGCATGATCGCCGGCATCGTCGTGATCCTGGTGTCCCTCACCCAGGGCTGGCAGTCAGCTGCCATCTACGCGGTCTGCTACTTCGCCTACCTGCAGTTCGAGGCCTACTTCGTCTCGCCCCGCATCATGCAGAAGGCGGTTGCCGTGCCCGGCGCGGTCGCCGTAATCTCCGTGATTGCCGGCGGCAGCCTGCTGGGCGTGCTCGGCGCCCTGATCGCCATCCCCACCGCGGCGGCCGTCCTGCTGCTGCTCCGGGAAATCTACATCGTCCGCCAGGACCAGCACTAAGCACGTCCCGCGTCCCGTTCGGCGGCCAGTCGCGTTCCGCAGCCGGTCGTCTTCTGCAGCCGGTAGCGTTCTGCAGCCGTCGCTACGCGCCGGCTGTTGCTGCCGGTCCGTCCCATTCCTGCGGCAGCCCCGCCTGGCCGGGACTTACCTGCGCCACGATGTCGTTGAGGACCCGCGCCGCGTACTTCTCCCCCACCCACAGGTGCTTCGCGCCGGCAACGCCCACCACGCGGGCCTGCGGCACCAGGCTGAAGCGTTCGGCTGCTTCAGCCGGCTGCAGGAAGTCATCGTGCTCGGGCACCAGGACGGTGAGGGGCTTGCCCGATTCCGCCCACAGCTGCAGGTGCTTGTCCGTGGCACGGTGCAGCGGAGGCGAGAGCAGCACGGCCCCTTCGATCTGCGACGCCACCGGTTCCACGGCGCCGTACATCAGGGCCAGCTCCGTCCCGAAGGACCAGCCGACCAGCCAGCGGTTGGGAAGGCCGCGCGCGACGGCGAAACGGACCGCCGCCTCCACGTCATACTGTTCGCCGATCCCTTCCTCGAAGCTTCCGCTGCTGGTGCCCCGCGGGGAAGCCGTGCCGCGGGTGTTGAAGCGCAGCACAGCGATGCCCGCCAGCGCCGGCAGGCGGTAGGAGGCTTTGCGGTAGACATGCGAGTCCATGAAGCCGCCGTGGGTGGGCAGCGGGTGGAGCGTGATCAGGGTGGCCTTGACCGGACCGGATTCAGGCAGCGCCAGCTCCCCGACCAGTGTGTGGCCGTCCTCTGTCTGCAGCTCGATGTTTTCGCGCCGGGCAGGCAGCACCGTGGAGGCGCGGATGGGAGCAGGGCCCCGGGTTGGGCTGAATTCGTACGACGCCGGATCAAAAGTCATGCCTGCCAGCTTAGCGACAGCAGGCGGTTTCTTCCGCGGCCAGGGGTTTGCGGTGCGGCACCCGGCGAAGGGGACAGTCAGCGGTACCGGTAGCTGCGCGTCAGCCAGCAGTTGGTGTGCCAGTGGCGCCGTTCGGCAAGCCCGGCGGCTGCGCCGAAGAGGTGGTCGTCCTTCCAAACCACCAAGTGCGCAACCCCCGGCAGCACGGCTGTGGAGCATTCCGGGCAGATGTACGTTTTCTCCGCGTTCCTGGCGGTCATGGTGCGGACCATCCACTCGCCGTCGGGAGCACTCTCCCTGCGGGCAATACCGGCCCGGGCACGCTCCAGGTCCAGCTCCGGAACGTCGCCGTTCCGCTTCCGCCCTGCGCCCTTGCCGGAGACAGGACCTTTGCCTGACACGGGACGGCGGGGACGGTTGGAACGCGGCATGTATCCATTCTGCCCCAGCGGCGCCGTCCGCCCCGCCGTCGGGAACGGCCGGTGCGGGCCCACGCGGTAGTCTGTACGGCGTGCGACTTGTCATAGCCCATTGCTCCGTTGATTACGTTGGCCGGCTCAAAGCCCATCTCCCCCTCGCCAAGCGCCTCCTGCTGGTCAAGGCGGACGGTTCCGTGCTGGTGCACTCCGACGGCGGCTCCTACAAGCCGCTGAACTGGATGAGCCCGCCCGCCTCGCTCCGGGTTTCGTCCCCCGACGACGTGGACCTCGAACTCGGGGTGGTTGAACAGTGGACCGTACAGTCAGCCAAGACCGATGACCGGCTCATCATCAACATCCACGAAAAGATCAGTGATTCCTCCCACGAGCTCGGCATGGATCCGGGACTGATCAAGGACGGGGTGGAGGCTGACCTGCAGCGGCTCCTGGCCGAACAGATCGAAACGCTGGGCCAGGGGTATTCCCTGATCAGGCGCGAATACTTCACCGCAATCGGCCCCGTGGACATCCTGGCCCGGGACGCGGACGGCGCCACAGTGGCCATCGAACTCAAGCGCCGGGGGGACATCGACGGCGTGGAACAGCTGACCCGGTACCTGGAACTGCTCAACCGCGACCCCCTGCTGGCGCCGGTCCGCGGCATCTTTGCGGCGCAGCAGATCAAGCCGCAGGCAAAGGTGCTGGCCAACGACCGGGGCATCGACTGTGTGACCCTGGACTACGACGCCATGCGCGGGGTCGATGACAGTGAATCCCGGCTCTTCTAATTCCTCTGCCGTTGCTTAAGGCACCTAATTGACGCCCGGTGAGGAAGGGTTATCGGTCACCCCGTTTTAACCCAATTTTTATCCTTTTTGCAGCGCAAGCCGTTGACCTGCGGGAACGGGCATGAAATTCTTATCTCAGTCTTTGTGTAGGTGTTTTTCATGCTCGCAAGACATGTTGCGAGCGCGAAGCTCCTGCAGCGCCGGACCCCTCACCGGGCAAGGCAAGCCAGGATTCTTCTCGCGGAGTGACCAAGGCCGGCACGAGGTGTGCCGGTCTTAAAAAGTTCCATAATGAGGAGAAATAAATGGCACAGGGAACCGTCAAGTGGTTCAACGCTGAAAAGGGCTTCGGCTTCATCACCCCGGACGACTCCGATGGCGATGTCTTCGTTCACTACTCCGAGATCCAGACCGGCGGCTTCAAGACCCTCGACGAGAACCAGCGCGTTCAGTTCGAAATCGGCCAGGGCGCCAAGGGCCCCCAGGCCACCGGCGTCACCGTCGTCTAGTTTCCCGCCCGGTCGCTGAATGCGGCTGTCGGCAAAACAAGGGCCCCCGGCATAATTGCCGGGGGCCATTGTTTTGCCGTAATTATTGCCGCGGAAATCCCAGTTTCAGCACGTGGCTTTTTCCGGCGCCTGTTCAGCTGACCAGCTTGCGGACCAGCCGGGCGCCCTGTGCCAGCGAGAGGCCGGGGAGATACGCACGGGTCAATGCCCTGCCGATGGCCGGGAGGTGCAGCGGGTCCTGGTAGTACAGGTACAGCGCACGGTATTCGGGCTTGAACCGGGACTTGAATGCCGCCAGGGAGCGGAAGCCATAGACGGGCTCCAGCGCGTGGCCCACGAGGTCCAGGATCCGCACGAGGTTCTGCGCGCCCTCGTCTGTGGCCTCCGCGTTGTCCCCGACTCCGCTTTCCATGCCGTCACCGGGTCCGGCGTCCCCCGTGTCTGCGGAGCTGGTGCCGGAGGTGCCGCTGCTGCCGCCCCCGTCCCGGGCTGCCTGGTCCGGACGGGGGGCCTGGTCCGGACGGGCGGCCAGCGGCGAACCGGAAAGGGAGATCACGTCGACGGAGTCACGCAGTTCAAGGACAGCCGATGCGATGAGGAACTCCATCACCCCCGGGAACCCCTCACTGCCCCGGCGCATGACGTCCAGCGTCCGGCTGACCAGCCGGCCGCCGTCGTACACCGGCAGCCAGCTGGTGACGCCGTGCACCGTTCCGTGGCCGTCCACGGCAAGGCAGCACAGGACTTCCCCGTCGTCGAGCTCGTCCACTCCCCCGAGCGTGAAACCCATTTCAGGAACGGACTTGCCGGCCGCCCACTCCTCAGACACCTCGTTCAGCCGTGACCTCAGGGCCGCCGGCAGCGAATGGTACGGTCCCCACACGGCGTGGACCCCCAGTTTGGCCGCCCGGTTCAGGGCGGTCCTGACGTTCTGCCACTCCTTGCCTTTGAACTCAAGCTCGTTCAGGGCCAGACGGGTTTCCTGGGCGACCGCCACCCGCGAAAAGCCCCGGTCCTTCAGCATGGGCCAGATGGCGTCGTCGCAGGAATACAGTGCGGGGATCAAGGCGTGGCTGCGGCAATAATCGAGGAACCCTTCTGTGACTCGCTGCTCGGCCCCGCGGTCACCGAAAGCGCCGCCAAGGGTCAGCGCCACCGTGCCGTGCTGCTGGAAGGCCATGCCCCCTGCCCCATCCGGGCTGAACCAGTACGTGTTGGGCTCCCACAATGCCATCCAGGACAGCGGGCCCCCGCCCTGGTGGAGCAGCCCCCGGGCGCGGTCCCGGTCCTGCCTGCCAAAGTGGAGTCCATGGCGGCGGCCCAACAGCACCCACAGCACCGCGCCAAGGGCGACAAGCCAGAACACCGGGCCCGAGTAGGCAAAAAGCAGTGCCTCGGCGCTGTCGGACTCCGGGAACACCCGGCGGAGATTCTGCGGAATGGGAACCGGAACGTACTGCCGGGCCAGCTCGGCAAACAGGCCCAGCACGCCGCCGTCGCGGGACAATCCGCCTGACCAGAACCAGGCCACGGTGTAGGAACTGGCCAGGATAAGCCACGTGCCGCAGACCACGGTGGCGAGCGTCCGCCGGGCGCCGGGGCGGGTCTGCACGCGGAACTGGCGGCGGTTAAGCCAGAGGACCACTGCCAGCAGCAGGGGAACTATCACGAGGGGCAGCACGTGGGCGAAGGCGGACGACATCGGTGTGGCGTGAGTGCCCTGCAGCCGTGAAGGAACGAGGGCGAACAGGGTCAGGTAGACCGCCGCAAGAGCCGTCACGGCCAGTTGGATGGCGAGGGCGATGTTGAGGGCCAGCCGGCGGCCGCGGCGCATGCCGTCCGCACAGATCAGCAGCAGGATGACAGGCACCACCGCCAGGGCCAGGCCGAAGGGTCCGGCAAAACCCGCGCGGCCCGTTTCCAGGCAGGAGGCATCCACGGTGGCTCCGCAGTTGAATACGAGCTGGTTCAGTGTGGGCATGGGACTGAGCACCACGTCGCGCAGCAGGGCCAGCGGGCCGGTCGGCGCCCGGGTGATCCCGGTCAGGATGGGCCCTACAGCAAAGACCGCAACGGTGAGCGCCAGCAGGTTCCTGGTCTCGCGGCCCGTGGACCTGTGCCGGTGGAGGCGTCCCTGGTCACCTTGGATCCACCAGCCCGCCAGGAGGCCAAGGAGCGCCCCAATGAGGCCAATGACCGTTTCCGCGTGGCCGACGTACAGGACCAGGAGGATCGAGACGGACAGCACGGTGGTGCGGAGCCGCCGCTGCCACAGCAGCGGGATGCGGGCGCTGGCGGCCAGTCCTGCGGTGAGCACCGGGGCGTAGGGGCCGATGAGGCTGTCATCGGCCATGGTGTCCAGCCAACCGTCGCCAACGTAGCCGGCCAGTTGGGTCACCAGCAGGAACACCGTAACCGCCGCGAACTGCCCGCCAAAGAAGAGTCCGACGGCGGCGCGGCGTCCCAGCCTGCGCTCTGCCAGGCCGAGCAGCAGCACGATCATGAGCGACGCGGCGAGGTACGCGAGCGGGTTGGTGGCGAAGAAGAGGCTGGTGAAAAGTGACCACCACAGGCCGTCACGCAGGCCGGGCCCGCTGACCGACGCGGTTCCCAGGAGCTGTTCCGGCGGTCCGTCCAGGAAGCTGCCGGTCAGGGCTGCGGCCCCGAGGAAGACGGCGAGGACGCCCAGGGTAAAGGGCATGGACTTGAGCGTGAGCATTGCCTGCTGCACCGCCGGTTTTCCGACGGCGGCCCACATCATCGCTCCGGTGCGCTCCGGGTTCCTGGTGCTCACCATTGGAGGCCCCACCGCGAGCCGAGGAACTGCAAGGCGTCCGGGAAACGCTTGGACGAGGTATCCCAGGAGTGCCCCGTATGCTCCACCTCGTGCGCCTGCACCGTGAAGCCTGCATTCTGCGCCGCAGCCGCCAGCGTATGGAGGTTGGCCACGAACTCCGGATCGCTTTGGCCGGCAGTCAGGTACATGCCGCTGGACTCGAACCGTTGGTGTTTCATGATCTCCAGTGGAGTCTGCTGGGTGAATTCTTCGGGGTGCCCGGGAAAGGCTGCGTCAATAGTCTTCTGCCGTTCCTTCGCGATGGCCGGTTCGGCTTCGCTGGAGAACGCCAGAACATCAGCGTAGACCTCCGGATGCCGGGTTCCCATCTGAACGGCACACGTGCCGCCGAAGGAGAAACCGCCCACCGCCCAGTGGCTGTGGTTGGTGTCCACGGCCAGCGTGGAGCCGATCCACTGCGGAACGTCCTGGGACAGGTACGTGTCCGCTTTGGCGATCCTGCTGTCCATGCACATGGTGTTGGCCGACTGCGAGCCGTTCGGATCCGGGATGACCACCACCGGGGACACTCCCCCGTGGGCGGCCGCAAAGGAATCCATGTGGCCGCGGATGGCACCGCCGGTGAGCCAGTCTGCAGGTCCACCCGGCTGGCCGGCCACCAGGACCAGGACCGGCAGGGCCGGCCGGTTGGCCGCGAAGTAGGCCGGCGGTAAGTAGATGTAGGCGTCCCGGACGTTCATCCCGGACTTCGTCCCGGGAATGGCTGCCTTGCGCAGGACGCCACCGGCCGGGAGTTCACCCGCAGGCTTCCAGCCCTGCAGTGCCACGCCGTCGGCTTCACCGGGGTGCCGCGTAAGCTCCTGCTCGAGCACCGGGATCCGGGCAAGCGCGGTGCCCATCAGATCGCTGATGGATCTGTTGAGGCCGAAATAGGCGTTGATCTGGAGTGCCGAGAGCAGCACCACCAGCAGCGCTGCCATGATGCCGCTTCCGCGACCGCCCCAACTCGTCGCGGGCAGCCGGAACAAGGCAAGGAGGACAGCGGTGACACCCGGCAAGAACCACAGCAGCACCGGATTTGGCAGGTCTTCGGGGAACACTGTGAATACGTTGATGAGCAGCCAGTGCACCGTTCCCACCAGCGCACACGCCGCAGCTGCGGCGATGAGGATGCGAACAGACCAGGCCCGGGCCCGGTAGGCCGGGACCGGCGACGCCCGCCAGGGCGGCACCAGGAGGAACGCTGCTCCGGCCACTCCCAAGACCAGGACGGTTCCGTACAGGGGTCCGTCCGTCAGCCGGATGTCTGAAATCCAGTCCACGCTGGCTAGCGCCAGGTCCCCACGCCGATGACAGGACCTGCCTCGAGCCAGGACGAAAGACCCGTGTAGGCGTCGAATTTCATGGCGAGGCGCAGATCCTGCCCTTCGTACCGGAGTTCGACGATGACGACGTCGGGCTGGACCTTAACGGCCTCTGCCTCCGTGGGTTTCCGGCGCCCGAGAAGTTCAAGCGAGCTGCGCTTGAACGTGTATTTGGGCCGGACACTCAGAGAGATCAGCCGGAACCATTCAAGGTCGTTGTCCTGATAACGACAAACCCCCATCTGCCAGCTGTTTCCAGCAACGCAAATGGAGGCGTCCACCGTGCCGAGGGCACGCCGCAGGTTGAAGCGGCGCACCCCCGAAAGGCACAGTGCAAAGATCAGCAATCCGAAGGCGATTGCCAGTGCGATGAACGGAATACCCGGTGCGTCCATCAAGGTCGTGCTAGCGGATCCCAGCGGTAGCCGAGCCGCCCAGCTGGGCGTTGTCGGCAACGATCACCACGCGGTTGTTGTCAACGGAGAAGAACCCGCCATCGACATCCACCGCAATACGGTCCCCGGACACCGGCTGGATGGCCAGCTCACCCTCGGCCAGGATCGCCAGCAGGGGCGAGTGGCCGGGCAGGATTCCGATTTCACCATCGCTGGTGCGGGCCTTGACCATCTTGGCCGCTCCGGACCACACAAAGTGGTCCGCTGCGACAATCTCAACCTCAAGCTCAGCCATATTACTTGGTCTGTTCCTGGATCTTGGCCCACTGGCGCTCGACGTCGTCGAGGCCGCCGACGTTGAAGAACGCCTGCTCCGCGATGTGGTCGAGTTCGCCGTCGCAGATCGCCGCGAAGCCTTCAACGGTGTCCTTGATGGAAACCGTGGAGCCCTCAACACCGGTGAACTGCTTTGCGGTGTAGGTGTTCTGCGAGAGGAACTGCTGGATGCGGCGTGCACGCGACACGACGATCTTGTCTTCTTCGGAGAGTTCATCGACACCGAGGATGGCGATGATGTCCTGGAGTTCCTTGTTCTTCTGCAGGATCTGCTTCACGCGGACTGCCGTGTTGTAGTGGTCCTTGCCGATGTACTGGGGATCCAGGATGCGGGAGGTGGACGTCAGCGGGTCAACGGCCGGGTACAGACCACGGGAGGCGATTTCACGGGAAAGTTCCGTGGTCGCGTCGAGGTGTGCGAAGGTGGTGGCCGGAGCCGGGTCGGTGTAGTCATCTGCGGGGACGTAGATAGCCTGCATCGAGGTGATGGAGTGGCCCTTGGTGGAGGTGATGCGCTCCTGCAGGAGCCCCATCTCATCCGCCAGGTTCGGCTGGTAGCCCACTGCGGACGGCATGCGGCCCAGCAGCGTGGAAACCTCGGAACCGGCCTGCGTGAAGCGGAAGATGTTGTCGATAAAGAGCAGCACGTCCTGGTTCTGCACATCGCGGAAGTACTCCGCCATGGTCAGTGCGGACAGGGCCACGCGAAGACGCGTTCCCGGCGGCTCGTCCATCTGGCCGAATACAAGGGCGGTGTCCTTGAGGACGCCTGCCTCTTCCATTTCAACCCAGAGGTCGTTGCCTTCGCGGGTACGCTCGCCCACACCGGCGAAGACGGAGGTACCACCGAAGTTGCGGGCAACACGGGTGATCATTTCCTGGATCAGAACGGTCTTGCCCACGCCGGCGCCGCCGAAGAGGCCGATCTTTCCACCCTTGATGTAGGGGGTGAGGAGGTCGATGACCTTGATGCCGGTTTCGAGCATCTCGGTGGAACCTTCGAGCGAAGCGAAGCTGGGAGCCTTGCGGTGGATGGGCCAGCGTTCGCTGACATCCAGCTCGGACTCGGCAACGTCCAGGGGCTGGCCCAGCACGTTGAAGATGTGGCCCTTGACGCCGTCACCAACGGGAACGGAGATCGGGGCACCGGTGTCAACGACGCCGGTGCCGCGGACCAGGCCGTCGGTTGCCTGCAGCGAGATGGCGCGGATGAGGTTGTCGCCGAGGTGCAGCGCAACTTCGAAGGTAATGGTCTTGGTCTCACCGTTGAGAGTGATCTCGGTGGTGAGGGCGTTATAGATCGACGGGATTGCGTCAGCCGGGAATTCGACGTCGACAACCGGGCCGATTACGCGCGCAATACGGCCGGTTGCACCGGACGTTGCGGCTACGTGTTCGGTAGCAGTGGCAGTCATCTCTCTCACTTCATTCAGTAGATGGCGTGGGGTTAAGTCTATCTGTGGTGGTGCTGGTTCCGCGGAACCGAGGGTCGGGAGGCTACGACGCGAGGGCGTCGGCACCTGCAACAATCTCGGAGAGCTCCTGCGTGATTTCGGCCTGGCGGGCCGTGTTGCGCAGGCGCGTGTACTTCTTGATCAGGTCCGTTGCGTTGTCGCCTGCGGACTTCATCGCCCGCTGGCGGGCTGCAAGCTCGGAAGCTGCCGCCTGCAGCATGGCTGCGAAGATACGGGATTCGATGTAGCGCGGCAGCAGGGCGTCAAGGACACGCTCCGTTTCCGGCTCGAACTCGTACAGCGGCAGGAGCTCCGATTCGGAAGCAGCCTGTTCTTCCACTACTTCCAGCGGGAGCAGGCGGATGACCGTCGGCTCCTGGGTAACCATGGACTTGAAGCGGGTGTAGACAACGTGGATTTCGTCCACGCCGCCCTCCTCGAAGTCAGTTGCGAAATCTGACAGCAGCGCCTCGCCGATTTCACGGGCGGTGGCGAACTCTGGAGCGTCGGTTCCTCCGGTCCAGACCCGTGCATATTCACGGTTCCGGAATTCGAAGTACGCCTGGGCCTTGCGGCCCACGAGGTAGGTCTTGACTTCCTTGCCTTCGTCGTGGAGCAGCTCGAAGAGACCTTCCGCCTGCTTGAGCACACTGGCGGAGTAGGAACCTGCCAGGCCGCGGTCCGAGGTAATTACCAGGACGGCGGCACGGCGGATCTGCTCCGGCTCAGTGGTCAGCGGGTGGTCGATTTCGCTTTGGCTGGCGACAGCAGAAACGGCGCGCGTGATCGCGTTCGCGTAAGGCAGTGAAGCTGCTACGCGCGCACGGGCCTTCCCGATGCGCGAGGTAGCGATCAGTTCCATCGCCTTGAAGATCTTGCGCATCGACGTGGTCGAGCTGATCTTCTGGCGGTAGACCCGGATCTGGGCTCCCATACTTATCCTTTCCTAACATTCCGTAGCCGGGTGTGCCGGACCCTGGGGCCCGGCACACCCGGCGATGCGGAACTAGCGCTTCTGCTTGACGATCTTTTCCTGGTCGACTTCGCCCTCGGAGATAGCGTCATGCTCCTCGTGGCCGGCGCCTACCAGGTGGTTGTCACCCTCGCCGAAGAAGCCCTTCTTGAAGTCCACAATCGAGGACTTCAGAGCGGCAACGGTGTCATCGTCCAGTACGTTGGTCTGGGCCAGCGTGGTCAGGATCGAGGACTTGTGGCGGAGGTGCTCCAGGAACTCGGCTTCAAAGCGGCTGATGTCCTCGACGGGGACGTCATCCAGGTAACCGTTGGTGCCGGCCCAGATGGACACAACCTGGTCCTCGACCGGGAACGGAGAGTACTGGCCCTGCTTGAGCAGTTCCATCAGGCGGGCGCCACGGGTCAGCTGCTGGCGGGACGCTGCATCCAGGTCGGATGCGAACATCGCGAACGCCTGCATGTCGCGGTACTGGGCAAGGTCCAGCTTCAAGGTACCGGAGACCTTCTTCATGGACTTCACCTGGGCTGCACCGCCAACGCGGGACACCGAGACGCCCACGTCAACAGCGGGGCGCTGGTTGGCGTTGAAGAGGTCCGACTGCAGGAAGATCTGGCCGTCGGTGATGGAAATGACGTTGGTCGGGATGTAGGCGGACACGTCGTTCGCCTTGGTCTCGATCAACGGCAGGCCCGTCATGGAACCGGCACCGAGCTCGTCGGAGAGCTTGGCGCAACGCTCCAGAAGGCGGGAGTGCAGGTAGAAGACATCGCCCGGGTAGGCTTCGCGTCCGGGCGGGCGGCGGAGCAACAGCGACACGGCGCGGTATGCCTCGGCCTGCTTGGACAGGTCATCGAACACGATCAGGACGTGCTTGCCGCCGTACATCCAGTGCTGGCCAATGGCCGAGCCCGCGTACGGTGCCAGGTACTTGAAGCCTGCGGGGTCAGACGCGGGAGAGGCCACAATGGTGGTGTACTCAAGCGCGCCGTTGTCCTCGAGGGTCTGGCGGATGGCGGCGATGGTGGACGCCTTCTGGCCAATGGCGACGTAGATGCAGCGGACCTGCTTGGTGACATCGCCCGAAGCCCAGTTGGCCTTCTGGTTGATGATGGTGTCGATCGCGATGGCGGACTTGCCGGTCTGGCGGTCGCCGATGATCAGCTGGCGCTGGCCGCGGCCGATCGGGATCATCGCGTCGATGGCCTTGAGGCCGGTCTGCATCGGTTCGTGGACCGACTTGCGCTGGGTCACGCCGGGCGCCTGGAGTTCCAGGGCACGGGTGGTCTCAGCCTTGATCTCGCCCAGGTCGTCCATGGGCTGGCCCAGGGGGTCAACCACGCGGCCAAGGAAGGCGTCGCCAACCGGAACGGACAAGACCTGCCCGGTGCGGTGCACTTCCTGGCCTTCCTCGATGCCCTGGAAGTCACCGAGGATAATGACACCGATCTCGCGGACGTCAAGGTTCTGGGCCAGGCCCAGCGTGCCGTCTTCGAAGCGAAGAAGCTCGTTCGCCATGACCGAGGGAAGGCCCTCAACACGGGCGATGCCGTCACCTGCGGTCGTTACACGGCCAACCTCTACGCGCTCTGCGTTTCCGGGTTCGTAGGACGCCGCGAACTCGTTCAACGCATTACGGACGTCGTCGGCGTTGATGGTCAATTCGGCCATCTGCAGTCCCTGCTCTCCTGTTTGTGATCACCGCAAACGGTGACCGGGGTTTCTATCAGTTTGGTTGTGCTTGTCCGGCTAGCCGGCCAGCTGGCGTTGCAGCTCGCCCAGCCGGGTGATAACCGAGGCGTCCAGCACCTCGTCACCCACCTGAACGCGGATTCCGCCAATGAGCGACGGGTCAACGTTGACGTTGACCTTCAGTTCCCGTCCGTACAGGGCATTCAGGCCCGCCTGGAGGCGTGCCAGCTGCGTCTGCGACAAGGGGCGGGTCACACTGACCGTTGCAATCCAGCGCTGCTGCCGCTTGGCCGCCAGCTCGGCGAACCGTTCAACAAGCCGCGTGGGCTTGATCCCGCGGGGCTCGGTGACGGCCTGCGTGACGAGGACTTTGGCTTCCTCACTGGCGCCCGGCACCAGCTTTTCGGCAAAGACAGCCTTGGCTGCGCCGCTTGCCTGCGGTTCGGACAGAGCACGTTGTACCTCGTGGCTGGAGGCAACAGCCTGGTTGAAGGAGAACAGATCGTTCTCCAGCTCTTCCAGGCCAGTGATTCCGGAGGCAGAAACGGCCGACTTGTTTTCAGCAACGGAAATGACCACCGTTGCGGCAAGAGTCTCGAGTGCATCGCCGATGTCACGCGCCGATGCCCAGCGTGAGCTGGCCAGTCCGCCCGCGATCTCAGCAGCATCAGCGGAGACTTTTCCGCCAACCAGCTGCCTGACCAGCGCCGACTTTTCGTCACCGCTGCGGGAGGGGTCAGTCAGGGCACGGCGCAAGCCAGCCGAGCTGTCCACCATTCCCAGAATTCCGAAGAGTTCCTTTGCCAGCTGCAGCGACGCCGTAGGAAGCTTCGCTTCCAACGCGGCCAGGGCTGTTGCCAGCGATTCGCTCGATACGCCTGCCATTACTTAGCTGCACCTGCGTTCTGGGACTCCAGATCTGCCAGGAAGCGGTCCACTACCCGTGCTGCCCGTGCGTCGTCGTCGAGGGACTCGCCCACGATGCGGCCGGCAAGGGTGGTGGCCAGGGTGCCTACCTCAGAGCGCAGGGACACAACGGCCGCCTGGCGTTCGGATTCGATCTGCGCGTGGGCCTGTGCGGTGATGCGGGCAGACTCTGCTGCCGCCTTCTCCTTGAGATCCGCGAGGATCTGGGCACCTTCGGCGCGGGCTTCCTCACGGATGCGGTTGGCTTCGGTGCGGGCGTCGGTCAGCTGCTGCTTGTACTCTTCGAGTGCAGCAGACGCCTCAGCCTGGGCCTTTTCAGCCTTGGCGATGCCGCCTTCAATGGCCTCGGCACGCTCGGCGAAGGTCTTCTCGAACATCGGGACAACGTACTTGACCACGATGAAGAAGAGGATGGCAAAGCCCACGAAGACAACCAGCATTTCCCAGCCATTGGGAACAAGGGGGTTGACGTCGCCTTCAGCGGCGGCTGAGATGATCAGCTGATGCATATTTCACCCGTCCTTATCTACTCGGTTCTGAATGTTCGCTGAAGTTCTGAAGGTTTACTTGAGAACGAAAGCGAAGACCAGGCCCAGGATGGCGAGTGCTTCGGTCAGCGCCAGGCCAAGGAATGCGATCGGCTGCAGGACGCGCTGGGCTTCCGGCTGGCGTGCAACGCCGTTGATGTAGGCAGCGAACACGAGACCCACACCGATACCACCGCCGATAGCCGAGAGGCCATAGCCGATGAGGTTGAGGGAGCCGTTGATGGAGCCTTCCATTTTTTTTCCTTTCAAGATGCCACTTATGTGGCAGGTTGTTTGGGTTGCTTCATCCCCGCTAGGGGAAGTCTGTGGTTGCCGCCGGAGCGTCGCGCTGCCGGCAGCGTGCCTAGTGGCTGTCGGCGTGCAGGGCGCCTTCGATGTAGATCGCGGTCAGCAGCGTGAAGACATAGGCCTGCAGGACCATGATCAGGGCTTCAAGCATGTACATGGCGATGGCACCGGCAAGGACCAGGACCGACGTTCCCTTGAGCAGGAAGTTCTCCTGCATGATCAGGTACTCGATGCCGGAACCGGCGATCATCACGATCAGGTGGCCGGCAAGCATGGTGGCGAACAGACGGAGGCTGTGCGTCACGGGCCGGACCACGAAGTTGGAGATGATCTCGATGGGGATGACGATCGGCAGGATGTACCACGGAACGCCCGAGGGGACGGTGGCCAGCTTGAAGTAGCGCAGGCCGTTCTTCTTGACGCCGATGGCAATCCAGGTGACGTACACGAGGCCGGCCAGCACGTACGCTCCACCCACGTGCGAGAACGTGGGGAGCTGGAAGACCGGGATGGCACCGTAGATGTTGTTGACCAGGATGAAGAAGAACAGGCTGAACAGCAGGGGGACGTACTTGATGAAGTCCCTGCCGCCGATGATGTCCTTGGCAATTCCGTTCCGGACGAAGCCGTAGGCGGCTTCGCCGGCGAACTGGAGCTTGCCGGGTACCAGCTGCTGCTTACGTGCGGCGAGCACGAAGAAGACTGCGATAAAGACGACAGAGAGGAGGACCAGCAGCATCTGCTTGGAGAATCCTTCTGCGGCACCCCACGGCAGGATTGCCGGCAAATGCATTTCGTTAATACCAGGAGGAGTGAACTCTCCTGAATCTTGGGCCGGGAGCGCAAGCGCGATCAACGCGTTTCCTCTCTGCAGTGTCCATCATTGGGCGTTGGGCGGGGTCCGGCAGCCTGACAGCCTGCTGTTCCCCCTGTGAAATTATTTGGCATTATCTTTTCCGTCCTGGGACGGTGCGCTGGGAGCATGGCGCTCATCAGCAGTTTTGCGGGAACTGGTAAGGCCGTGCATGTGGGAAAGGTAGAAACCTCCGACGGCTCCAAGCAGAGCGCCTGCGAGCACAATCCAGCGCGTTCCCCACAGATAATCCAGTCCCCACCCTATCAAACTCCAGACGATGATTCCGCCAATGATGTAGCTGAATACAGCCATTCCAGCGTTGTAGCCGCCATCGGTCGATGCGGCGGAATCAGCGGATGCGGAGCCCTTGGATCCCCTTGCGCCGGATGCTGTTTCCTTGGTCTTCTTCCGGTCACGCATCGGATGCTCCCTTTTCTCCTGGATCGTTGTAGATCTGGAGGCGGGCTTTGCTGAATCCGTGGATCTCCGCTGCCTGCCACAGGACCACGGCAACAACGGCACCGATAAGGAACCAGCGGCCGTGAAGCCATTCCGGAGCGCCAAGGGCGAACAGGATAACGGCAAAGCCGACAACCTTCACGAAGTAAGTGGCGACGAAAGCCCCAATGGCCCCTGAAGGATTGCGGCCCCCCACGAAGTGCCCCACGAGGAGGCTGATTCCGAAGAACAGCATGACCAGGAGGCCACCAAGCACGGCGGACACCGCACCGCTTGCCCCGTTCAGGAGCACGGCGGGGATTGCGCAGAGCAGGAGACCTGCGGCAGCGGCGAGGGAACTGCGCTTGAGCAGGTGGAGCCAGAGTGACTGCGTGGGACCGGACGTGCCAACGGGTCGGTTGCCGGAGGCAGGTCCGGACTCGGCGTTGGAGGTCATTCGATCCCAATCGTCGGCACCGCATGGCGGATCGCCAGGAGGCAGTGGGTGGAGTGGCAGCTTGGGCTGCCCCTAAATTCTACATGAGATAGAAATAATTCAGAACCCGCCCTTACGCCCGGCTTTCGGCGCCGTTGCGGGACAGGTACGGCCACGCGGTCACCAGGCCCATGACCAAAGTTGCGAAGAGATCGACGGCGAGGACGATCTGCCACGGGAAGATGGCGAACGCCAGGCCGCCGAAGGAGAGAACCGCGGTCCAGAGGTACATCAGGATCACGGCGGTGCGGTGGGAGTAGCCAATATCCAGGAGCTTGTGGTGCAGGTGGCCCCTGTCGGCCGACCAGGGCGAACGTCCGCGGGCGGTCCTGCGGACCACCGCAAGCCCCAGGTCCAGCAGCGGAAGGAAGAGCACCGCAAACGGAAGCAGGATGGGGATCACCGTGGAGATGCCGTTGACGCGGTCGTAGAGGCCTGAGCTGATCTGTCCCGTAGACACCACGCCGGCCGATGCCATGAGGAGCCCGATGAGCATGGCGCCGGAGTCGCCCATGAAGATTTTTGACGGAAAGAAGTTGTGCGGCAGGAAGCCAAGGCAGCCGCCCACCAGCACGGCCGTGATGAGGGTTGCGAGGTCGGAGTAGTCGAGCAGGACGGCGTTCCGGTGCACCCAGTAGGCCGTGAAGAAGAAGGCCGTGCCGCCGATGACGGCCACACCTGCCGCCAGGCCGTCCAAACCATCAATGAAATTGAAGGCGTTCATGGTGGTGACGATCAGCCCTGCCGTCAGGACGACCCGGAGCATTCCGTCCTGCAGATAGATGGGTTCGGGTACCCAGGGGACGATGGTCATCTGGACCCCCCACATGGCCACGGTCAGCCCGGCAGCGCTTTGACCGATCAGCTTGACCCACCAGCGGATGTCCAGGAGGTCGTCTGCGACGCCCACCAGGACGATGACGGCGGCGCCGGCGAGGACGCCCCAGGGTGAGAAGTTGTTGCGGTAGATGTCCCTGACGAAGAACGACTGGCTGGCGACGACGAGGGCCACCAGGACTCCGAGGAAGATGGCCACACCGCCGAGCCTTGAAACCGGGGTGGAATGCATGTCCCGGCTGCGGATGGGCAGGTGCAGCTCCAGCCTGGTGCCCACGACGCGGGCACCCCAGGTGGCGGCGTACGACACGATGGCAGCCGTCAGCCCCATGAGCAGGTACATGATCATGGGGCGGGGGCCATTTCAGGAGTGGTGGCGTGGAAGCGGTTCAGCTGCGCCGGCAGCCGGTACGGGGTCGGTGGGCTCACTGGCCGGGAATCTGTTCGTCGATAAATGAAACTTCTCCGTCGCCGAGCGCGCAGCAGGCAGTGTTCGGTGCCTTACAGGGCTGTATTACAGTGGACTCTAGTCAAAGATACTAGTGCCACGTGCACCATGGCTCCACGCCACACGGGCGCACTCCACGCGGGGGACCCCCTGGCGGCCATGCTGAAAGGACCCCCATGACCCCCCGCATTGCGGTTGCCGCGGTGACCTTCGACCGGCCCAAGGAACTCTCCGTCCTGCTCGACGCGATCAACGCACAAACCCGGCAGGTGGACACTGTTTGCCTCGTGGACAGCGGCACGACGCCGGCCCGGGCCGTGGCCGAAAAGCATCCGAACGTCGACTATGTCCGTTCGGAGGCAAACCTCGGCGGTGCCGGCGGATTCGCGCTGGCGGCCCTGAAGGCAGTGGCCAGTGGCGCGAAGTGGATCTGGATGATGGACGACGACGCCGAGCCGGTGGATCCCGAATGCCTTGCCACGCTGCTGCGCGAGGCCGAAGCGCGCGACCTGGAAGCCGTTGTTCCGCTGGTCACCGCACCCGGCGATCCGAACAGGCTGTCCTTCTTCTTCCGCCTTGACGGCAAAGTCACCCACGACCGGGCGGAGGTGGAGAAGCGGGGTTTCCTCCCCGACGACGGCCATTTCTTCAACGGTGCGCTGATCCGGTCGGACGTGTTCTTCAAGGTGGGCCTGCCGGACATGCGCCTGTTTATCCGGGGCGACGAGGTTGACTTCACCATCAGGCTCCGGAAGGCCGGGATCCGCTTTGGGACGGTGACCACCACGGCCATCACGCATCCGCACGCCTTCTCTGAAACCCAGCATGTTTACGGCGCACGCTGGCACGTCATCGTCCCGGATTCGGCCTTCAAGCGCCACTACTACTACCGGAACCGCGGCTACCTGATCCGGCGGTACTTCCGGGTGCGGTCTTTCGTGGCCGACGCCGGCGGCTACTTGGGCTACTTCCTGCAGCGCCGCGACCTCCCGGGCTTCCTGGCCTGGGCCCGTTCCTTCGGTGCCGGACTGCGGGGCAAGGGCTTCGGGCCACTGGAGGACCAGAAGTTCTAGGGGCGTTTCCGGGCAGCAGCCGGGCGGCGCACCTGCACCGTCCGGCCGTCGCCTTTCAGGGTTTGGTTTTTCGCCGGCGGGCGGCCAGGAGCCACAGCAGGACCCAGGGCTCGCCCAGCACGCGGTAAGCGACGCGACGCGGATGCAGGAGCAGGCGCCAGGCCCACTCCAGTCCCATCCTGCCCAGCCAGCGCGGCGCAAGCTTCTGGACCCCCGCCAACTGCTCGATGGCACCGCCCACGGCACAGTAGACGGCTGGCGGCATGTCACT
>Ga0308169_10001485_pt1 | contig 27315 bp, 21 predicted proteins | sample PhyBR1_2_FD_202139 | JGI IMG/M metagenome (GOLD analysis project Ga0308169, IMG submission 202139) | Phyllosphere microbial communities from UC Gill Tract Community Farm, Albany, California, United States - DLSLSB.R1 | ecosystem: Host-associated > Plants > Phyllosphere > Unclassified | place...
GGCGCGTTTCGGCGAAAGCGATTTTCGTCATCCGGGCTTGGCTTGTTGTAAGGACATCTCATCCGTTGGAGGCCGGATTGACCGCATCGCCGGGCTCATGAATACTGTCAGATTACCTTTTGGAAACTTAACTTGGCTTTTTGAAACTCATGCTGAAGAAACTCCCCCTCCTGGCCTTCGTTGCCCTTCTCTCGGGCTGTGCCGCCACGTCCGAATCCTTGCAGTCGCTCGTCGGCGGCGGCGCGCCGCAGGTGCCGGCCAACTGGCAGGCCGAACGGCCGGACTTCGGGTTCATGTCCGCTTTCGTGAACAAGAAATACATTTATCGGGCCACGCAGTTGACGCCACGGACCGAGGACAACGGGCGGACCTATGTCTTCAACGAGTACAAACTGCGCAACACCCCGCAGCCGGGTGTACTGCAGGTGACGGCGAAGCCCGCGTCCTGCGACGAGGCGAGCGCTGTGCTCGAGGGGCAAAACAAGCTGGTCATCACCTGCGTGACCTGGCACAACGATTATCGCTCCACGCTGACACCGAATCAGTGGGGCGGCTTCGACGAGCTGACCGAGGCCAAGCTGACCGATGGCCTCAACTTCCTGCAGGACTTTGAGTACTACAGCTTGTATCAATTCCAGCCGTACACCGACGCTGTTTATCGCGAGCAGATGAATGCCAGGGAGCGCGATGCGCGTTGGGCGGCCGAACAGGCGCGCCAGGACCGCGAGGACAAGCGCGAATCCGACGCCGCCACGGCGCGCGCCTTCGGCAACGCCATGGCAACCCTGGGCAAGGCCGCGAACCAGTCCGCGCAGTACCAGGCAGCCCAGGCCGCCCAGGCACGGGCGCAGGCGGAGGCTCGCCGCCAGGACCAGGCGCAGGCCCAGCGTGACGCGGCTGCGCGCCAGGCACAGCAGGCGCAGGAGAATGCCCGCATGGCGACGCAGAAGCAGTTCGACATCGCGCGCCAGTACAAGGAACAGCAGGCCGCGCAGGCCCAGCGCCGCGCCGAGGCCGACGCAGCGCGCAAGGCCGACGCCCAGGCAAGGCAGGACGCGGCGGCGAAGCAGCGCCAGGCCGCGCTGACCGTCGAGCAGAACCGCGGCAGCAAGACCGCGAGCCAGGTCGCCGCCCTGCCGTCGAAGCCATCGGCCACGGCATCGGCACCGCCGCCCCTGCCGACCACGGCGGGCAAGGACTTGAACTGCAATACCGAACGCCAGTGTTTCGGTGAATGCCTGAAAGGACCGAAAGACGGCGTCTACGCCTGCCAGAGGGCCTGCACGGCGCGCTCGACCTGCAAGGTCAGCCTGCAATAAGTCCAAGGCCGGCCGCGCCCGGACATGTGGCCGGCCTCACTCCTGCGCGTCGGCGTCCAGCTGGCGCAGGAAGGCCAGTTTTTCCGCCACCTTCGCCTCCACCCCGCGCGGCACCGGCTGGTACCAGCGCGGTTCGGGCATGCCCTCGGGCAGATAGGTTTCGCCGGCCGCATACGCATTCGGCTCGTCGTGGGCGTAGCGGTATTCGTGGCCGTAACCCAGTTCCTTCATCAGCTTGGTCGGGGCGTTGCGCAGGTGCACCGGCACTTCGCGCGACTTGTCCTTGCGAACAAACGCCATCGCCGCATTGAAGGCGTTGTAGCCGGCATTGCTCTTGGCCGCGATCGCCAGGTAGACGACGGCCTGGCCAAGGGCCAGCTCGCCTTCGGGCGAGCCGAGGCGCTCGTAGGTCGTCGCGGCATCGTTGGCGATCTGCAGTGCGCGCGGGTCGGCCAGGCCGATGTCTTCCCAGGCCATGCGCACGATGCGGCGCGACAGGTATTTGGCATCCGCCCCGCCGTCGAACATGCGGCACAGCCAGTACAGGGCGGCGTCCGGATGCGAGCCGCGCACGGATTTATGCAGCGCCGAGATCTGGTCGTAGAAATTGTCGCCGCCCTTGTCGAAGCGGCGCGAATTCAGGGTCAGCGCGTTGTCGACGAACTCGCCGGTGATCGTGGTGATGCCCGAGGTTGCGGCCGAGGTCTTGGTCTGCTCTAGCAGGTTCAGGAAACGGCGGGCGTCGCCGTCCGCATAGCCGATCAGGGTGCTGATCGCGATCTCGTCGAATTTCAGGTGGGCCAGCACGCGCTCCTGCGCACGCTTGAGCAAGAGGCGCATCTCGTCGTCGGTGAGGGCCTTGAGCACGTAGACCTGCGAGCGCGACAGCAGTGCGGAGTTCACCTCGAACGAGGGATTCTCGGTGGTGGCGCCGATCAGCGTGACCAGGCCCGACTCGACGAAGGGTAGCAAGGCGTCCTGCTGCGATTTATTAAAACGGTGGATCTCGTCGATGAAGAGGATCGTGTGCTTGCCGCGCGCCAAGTACTGCTCGGCCTGCTCGACCGAGGCGCGGATATCCTTCACGCCCGACAGCACGGCGGACAAGGCAATGAATTCGCAATCGAAAGCGTAGGCGGTCAGGCGCGCCAGCGTGGTCTTGCCGACGCCCGGCGGGCCCCACAGGATCATCGAATGCGGCTTGCCGGATTTAAAGACCAGGTTCAGCGGCTTGCCGGGGCCCAGCAGGTGGCTCTGGCCGATGACTTCGTCGATGGTGCGCGGGCGCAGGGCTTCGGCCAGCGGTGCAGCGGGCTCGTGCCTGAACAGGTCATCCATGACGGGCTCCGGCGGCGCATGGATGAGGAAGATTGGCTAAAAAATTGTGCATGCGGCTAGTGTAGCCGATGCGCCCTTGCCCCGTGAACGCACGCGGCCCGCGCGCAGCGGCGCACTGTTGATGCGTTCGCAGCGCCAACGGGCAGTGAAGGGTCAGGCGCAGGTCAACCGGAAAATGCCAAACAACTGTTTTTCCAAGAAAAACAATTGTTTACTGCTTGTTGACCTCGGCACCCTTCGGAATCTCGAATTTGAACTGCTGCGCGCCCAGCGACGGGTTGCGCTGGAAGCTGGTGAACTTCAACATCGAGGTCTGGCCGAAGGTGTCCTTCAGTTCCATCGCTTCCGGCGTGCCGTTCTTCAGGCCGATGCTGATCTGTTCGAAGGTCGTGTCCTTCGCCTTCGGCACGGCGTTCAGCCATTCGAGGCCATCGCGGGTGCCGGCTTCGGACAGGGTGAAGTTCTTTTCCAGGTCGTTGCTGCCGAACAGGATGGCGGCGGGCGAGGAGCCGAGCGCGTTGCCGAGTTTTTTGACGGTGACCTGGTTCAGGTCCTTGTCGTAGATGTAGAGCTGGTCGCCGTCGGCCTGCAGCAATTGTTCGTAGGGTTTCTGGTAGTTCCAGATGAACTTGCCGGGACGGGCGAAGACGAAGCTGCCGCTGGAGGTGGGCGAGATCTTGCCGGTCTGGGATTTGCGTTGTTGTTGCTGGGTGAATTCGCCTTTTGCCGCTTTCGTGGTGGCGACGAAGGATTTGAACTGGTCGAGGGCGGTCGCGTGGGCGGCGCCGGACAGGGCCAGGGTGGCGATGTTGTTTTTAGTGATCATTGGGGTCCTTTTGCAGTGTGCGATGTGTGCAGGATAGACGGTGCGGGATCGGGTCTCGGCGGTGCAGTTAACGTTGCCGCAGTTCCGGGTCTCCGGAGGGGCTGCGGCACGCATGGGCACGAACGCGTGGGCTCAAGAGCCCACCCTACGGTACGCATCCGTCAACGCTTATTCGGCCTGGGTGGCGGGCACCAGGATGTCGCGGTTGCCGTTGCTCTGCATCGGGGAGACGACGCCGCTTTGCTCCATCTGCTCGAGTAATCTGGCGGCGCGGTTGTAGCCGATGCGCAGGTGGCGCTGGACCAGGGAAATCGAGGCGCGGCGGTTTTTCAGCACCACGGCCACGGCCTGGTCGTACAGGGCGTCGGACTCGCCACCGCCCTCGCCTGCCATGGCGTCGCCGCCGCCGCCGGCACCACCCTCTTCCAGCGTGCCGCCTTCCAGGATGCCTTCAATGTAATTCGGCTCGCCCAGCGATTGAAGATGTTTTACAACTCGATGCACTTCTTCGTCCGAGACGAACGCGCCGTGCACGCGCACCGGCAGGCCGGTACCGGGCGGCATGTAGAGCATGTCGCCCATGCCGAGCAGCGCTTCGGCGCCCATCTGGTCGAGAATGGTGCGCGAGTCGATCTTCGAGCTCACCTGGAAGGCGATGCGGGTCGGGATGTTTGCCTTGATCAGGCCGGTAATCACGTCGACCGACGGACGCTGGGTCGCCAGGATCAGGTGGATGCCGGCCGCACGCGCCTTTTGCGCGATACGGGCGATCAGCTCTTCCACCTTTTTACCGACCACCATCATCAGGTCCGCCAGCTCGTCGATGATGATGACGATCGTCGGCAGCTTTTCCAGCGGCTCTGGATTGTCCGGCATGATCGAGAACGGATTCGGGATGTGCTCCTCGCGCTTTTGCGCGTCCAGGATCTTGGTGTTGTAGCCGGCCAGGTTACGCACGCCCAGCTTCGACATCAATTTGTAGCGGCGCTCCATCTCGTTCACGGCCCAGTTCAGGGCGTGGCCGGCCTGGCGCATGTCGGTCACGACCGGCGCCAGCAGGTGCGGGATGCCTTCGTAGACCGACATTTCCAGCATCTTCGGGTCGATCAGGATCAGGCGCACGTCGGCCGGGTCGGATTTGTACAGCAGCGACAGGATCGTCGCGTTGATGCCGACCGATTTACCGGAACCGGTGGTACCGGCCACCAGCAGGTGCGGCATCTTGGCGAGGTCGGCCACGACCGGCTTGCCGGCGATGTCCTTGCCCAGCGCCACCGTCAAATTCGACGGGCTGTCGTTATAGACTTTCGAGCCGACGATTTCCGTCAGGCGCACGATCTGGCGCTTCGGGTTCGGCAGCTCGAGCGCCATGTAGTTCTTGCCGGGGATGGTTTCCACGACGCGGATCGAGGTCAGCGACAGCGAACGCGCCAGGTCGCGCGCCAGGTTGACGATTTGGCTGCCCTTGACGCCGGTGGCCGGCTCGATTTCGTAGCGCGTGACGACCGGGCCCGGGAAGGCGGCCACGACCTTGGCTTCGACGCCGAAGTCGGACAACTTCTTCTCGATCAGGCGGCTGGTGAATTCGAGTACCTCGACGGAGACCGTTTCCTGCACCGGCGGCGGTTCGTCCAGCAGCGACAGCGGCGGCAGCGGCGAGTCGCCCGGCAGGTCGCGGAAGAGCGGCGTCTGCTGTTCTTTCACGGCGCGCTCGCCTTTTGGCACCGACATCATCTGCGGCTCGATCTTGATCGGGGCAGGCTCACCAGCCATGGTCTGGGCGGCAACGGCAGTTGGCATGGCAGGCGTCGGCGCGGCGAGCGACGGCGCAACCCGTGCCGGCGCCGGTACATGCATTGGCTCGTCATCGTCATCCAGCATCGGCTCGGCACGGCGCGCAGGCGCCGGCTTCTCGATTTTCGCCCGTTCCGTCACCACCGCTTCGTCGCGCTGCACGGCCGCGGCTTCGCCATGGCGGCGGTCTTCGCGGTCCTCGACGCGCATGCGGAACCAGTCCATCGTCGTCTCGAAGGTCTCGCCGATGCGCTCGGCCACCGCCAGCCAGGAGACGTGGAAGAACAGCGAAAAACCGAGGCCGAACAGCAGCAGCAACAACAGCGTCGCGCCGGTAAAGCCGAAGGCGACCTGGGAGGCGTGGCCCAGCATCTGGCCCAGCACGCCGCCCGGGGCGCGCGGCAATTCCACGTCCCAGGACCACATGCGCAGGTATTCGAGGCCGACGCTGCCGGCGAACATCAAACCAAAACCGATCCAGCGGACGATGAACTCGTCCTGGTGTTCCGGTTCGGCGGGCGTGGGCAGCTTGTCGGTGAGTTTGCGCCAGCCGCGCCAGACCGCGCGCATGAACAACACGCCCCACCACCAGCTCGAGAAGCCGAAGATGAACAGCATCAGGTCGGCCAGCCAGGCGCCGGCCTTGCCGCCGAGGTTGGAGATGCTGGCGACGGTATTCGCGTGCGACCAGCCCGGATCGGCCTTGTTGTAGCTCAGCAATATCAGCACGAAATACAGGAAGGCGACGGCCATCGCGATCCAGCGCGCCTCCAGCAGGAGACGGGCGAGACGGCGCGGCATCGGCGACCTGGGGGCCGGATGACGGGGTGGGATCGGGGGCTGTGCGGGACTCTTCTTGCTCATGCTGCTGGGTGCTGATGGCTTCGCCGTTTCGGAATCCAGCCATTCTAAGCCATATGGCCGCACACGGCCCCATCATTCATGCTCGTGCGCATCATCGTCTATAATCCATGCTGCATTCGGCGGCTTGATTTGTGTCCCTCCCGCCCCCAGTTTCCACTTTCTCACCTTACTTCCCTGCACCCCATGACCACTAAGAAACACGCCAAAGTCCTGATCCTCGGTTCCGGTCCCGCCGGCTACAGCGCCGCCGTCTACGCCGCGCGCGCGAATTTGAGCCCGATGCTGGTCACCGGCGTCGAACAGGGCGGCCAGCTGATGACGACGACCGATGTCGAGAACTGGCCGGGCGACCCGCTGGGTGTGCAGGGTCCGGAATTGATGGCGCGCCTGCTGCAGCACGCCGAGCGCTTCAATACCGAGATCGTGTTCGACCACATCCACACGACCTACCTGAACGAAAAGCCGATCCGCCTGGTCGGCGACTCGCATGAATTCACCTGCGACGCCCTGATCATCGCCACCGGCGCCTCGGCCCAGTACCTCGGCCTGGAATCGGAAACGGCCTTCATGGGCCGCGGCGTCTCGGCCTGCGCCACCTGCGACGGTTTCTTCTACCGCAACCAGGAAGTGGCGGTCATCGGCGGCGGCAATACCGCGGTCGAGGAAGCCCTGTACCTGGCCGGCATCGCCTCGAAAGTCACCCTGATCCACCGCCGCGAGAAATTCCGCGCCGAGCCGATCCTGGTCGACCGCATGATGAACAAGGTTGCCGAGGGCAAGATCGTGCTGGAGCTGAACCAGACGCTGGACGAGGTCGTCGGCGACAACAGCGGCGTGACCGGTTTGAAGCTCAAGTCCACCGCCGATGGCGCGGTCAAGGACCTCACCGTGCACGGCCTGTTCGTGGCGATCGGCCACAAGCCAAACACGATGATCTTCGAAGGCCAGCTCGACATGCACAACGGCTACATCAAGACCCGCAGCGGCAACGAGGGCATGGCGACCGCGACCAACGTACCGGGCGTGTTTGCCGCCGGCGACGTCCAGGACCACATCTACCGCCAGGCGATCACCAGTTCCGGCACCGGCTGCATGGCCGCGCTCGACGCGCAGCGCTACCTCGAAGCGCTGGAAGACGACAAGTAATAAGGACTTGGCAGGAGCAGGATGGCGGGCATGAAAGACTTCGGCGACCTCAAATCCCTGCGCGACCAGCTCAGGGAAGAAGAACGCGTGCGCGCCATCGAAGCGCTTGAGCGCGAAAAGCGCGAGCGCATCGCGCGCGAACGCGCGGTGGAGTTTCGCGGTGCGATGGAGGGCGTCAAGAAGATGCCGGAGTCGAACCGCTACGTCTACCGTCCGGTGCAGGAAGCCCTGCTGCAAGGGGGGCGAAATGAGCACCCTGCGCGGCGCGCCCTCTCGCCGGAGGAAGACGACGCCCTCGTGCTGCAGCAGTCGCTGTCCGATATGTTCGACGTCGACGGCCTGCTCGACGACGATCCTACGCTGTCGTATGCCAAGGACGGCGTCGGTCCCGACGTCGTCAAGAAGCTGCGCAAGCGCCACTGGCCGGTGCAGGACGAACTCGACCTGCACGGCATGACGCGCGATGTCGCACGCGGCCAGGTCGGCGATTTCGTGCGGCGCGCGATCCGCCGCGGGGTGCGCTGCGCGCGCATCATCCACGGCGTCGGCTATGGCTCCCCGAACGGCGAGCCGGTGCTGCGCTCGGTCGTGCACAGCTGGCTGGTCCAGCTCGACGAGGTGGTGGCCTTCTGCGTCGCCAATCGCGCCGACGGCGGCAATGGTGCGCTGATCGTGCTCCTGCGGCCCGCGCTCGACCTGTAGTTCCCGCGTTATCCCCCATTCCAATACTGTCGAGGCGACATCCCTCCGGCGCCCGTTGTAGAATGCCGCCATCGCCCACGCGGTCCGCGCCGGCGCCCACCATAAGGGAAGTCCATTGAAGTCCAGCATGACCGTTCCCATGTCCGAGGCGCCCCGGGTCGACCTGCAATCCTGCGCGGACGAACCGATCCACATCCCCGGATTCATCCAGCCGCACGGCTTCCTGCTGTTCTTCGGCCTCGATGGGCTGGTGGAAGGCTGGAGCGAAAACCTGCCCGCGGAACTCGCACGCCTGCAGGCCGGCCAGCATTTCGACAGCCTGCCCTTGCCGGCGGCCGGGGCCGAGCTGATCGAGGAATGCGTTGGCGGCCAGGTCGAGGGCGAGTCCGCGCCGGCCTTTGCCGCCGTCCAGCTGGGCGGCCTTGAATATGACTGCATCGTGCATGCCACGCGCGGACGCATCATCGCCGAATTCGAAGCGCGCGACGTGCCCGCCGACGCGGTCGCCCTGTTCGCCGTCAAGGCCCACGGCTCGATCGAACGCGTGCGGCGCCAGAAAAGCATCGACGCCCTGCTGGAAACGGCCGTGCGCCAGGTGCGCGAATTCACCGGCTTCGACCGCGTCATGGCTTACCGCTTCCGCGAGGACGACAGCGGCGACGTCGTCGCCGAGGCGCGCCGCGAGGACCTGGTGCCCTATGTCGGCCAGCGCTATCCGGCGAGCGACATCCCGGCCCAGGCGCGGCGTATGTACCTCCTGACGACATTGCGCATGATCGCCCAGGTCGGCTACGAGCCCGTGCCCCTGCTGGGCGCACCCGGCGCGCTGCCGCTCGACCTGAGCTACAGCGTGCTGCGCAGCGTCTCGCCGATCCACATCGAATACCTGCAGAACATGGGCGTGTGCGCCTCGATGAGCGTCTCGATCGTGATCAACGGCCGGCTCTGGGGCCTGCTGGCCTGCCACCACATGGCGCCGAAACAGGTGCCCTACGCGATCCGCATGGCGGCCGACGTGCTGGCGCAAGTGATGGCTTCGACCATCCAGAGCATCGAAGCGCGCCAGGATGCCGAGCAGGTCGAGCAGGCCGCCCGGGTCCGTACCAGCCTGGTCGAATCGCTGATGATCGACGAGGAGCCGCTCGATGCGCTGGCCCACCATGCCGAGGCCTTGCAGGCGGCGACCGGCTCGCATGCGATGGTCTGCGTCCACAACGGCAAAGTCATTCCGTTCGGCGCGATCGAAGGCGCCACGCTCGACGCCATCGTGCGCTCGCTCCCGGTCGACGCCAGCGACCTGCTGGTGCGCGACAAGCTGGAGGACTGGCCGCTGGACCTGCAGCCGCTGCTCGGCAAATGGGTCGGCATGCTGGGACTGCCCTTCGATCCGCCGGGCGGCGGCTGGTGCCTGCTGCTGCGCACCGAACAGATCGAACAGGTGGCCTGGGCCGGGCGCCCCGAAAAGACGCTGGCCCATGGCCCCCTGGGTGCGCGCCTGACCCCGCGCGGCTCCTTCGACGCCTGGCACGAAACCGTGGTGGGCCGCGCCCAGCCATGGGAAGCGCCGGTGCAAGGCAATGCGCGGCTGATGCTGTCCGAACTGCTGCGCGCCTCGAACGCGCGCCGCGCCCAGCTCGAGTCGACCCGCGCCCAGCTGCTGGCCATGCTGGGCCACGACCTGCGCGACCCGCTCCATTCGATCAACATGGCCGGCACCCTGCTCGAGCGCGGCAGCGGGGGGAATAACCAGCCGACGCTGGGCAAGCGGATCCAGTCGTCGAGCAACCGCATGCAGCGCCTGATCGGCCAGGTGCTCGACATGAGCCGCATCGACGGCGGGCTGGGCCTCGGCATGCTGCTCGAACCGATCGACCTGGCGGCGCTGGCCGAGGACCTGGTCGACGAGATGCGCCTGGCCTACCCGACGATCCGCTATGAGTACGCGAATCCGGGACCGACCCTGGTGCGCGCCGATGCCGGACGGATGTCGCAGGTGCTGTCGAATTTGCTGAGCAATGCGCGCCATCATGGACACATTGGCCACCCGATCCGCGTGTTGTTGAAGGCCGACGCCGGCTGGGCCACGCTCGAGGTGGCGAATAATGGCTCGCCGATTGCGGACGACCTCGCCGCGACACTGTTCAATCCGTTCAAGCGTTCTTCGCTGCACAACCCGCGCAACCGCAGCGGCATGGGGCTCGGGCTGTATATCGTGGCCAGCATCGTGCGCGAGCACGGGGGCGAGATCGCCTACCGCCATGAAGATGGCCAAGTCGTGTTCAGCGTGCGCCTGCCGCAGGCCGAAGCGTAACCTAGGGTTGGCATGCCCACGCGGAACGGTGCGTGATCTGTTGCATCGTCAACCACGATGGTGAATACGCGTTGCGTTGCGCATTTGGCGGCGCCGCACATCAACCGGTAAAAACGCGTGGGCATGCCCACCCTACGTTACGCATCAGCCAGTGGCAGAGAAAGTCTGTCGCATGTTAGGCTAGCAACATGCCCACTGAATAGTCCGCTGCATGACCCTCATCAAGTTCATCGAAATCATGGCGATCCTGGTCGGGGCCTTCTCCGGGTTCATCGAGGCGCGCCGCAAGCGCATGGACCTGGTCGGCGTCTTCACGGTCGCCTTCATCGCCGCCTTCGGTGGCGGCACCCTGCGCGACATCCTGCTCGACCGCCGCCCGCTGTTCTGGGTCACGCACCAGGAATACGCGATCCTGATCTTCGTGCTGGCCCTGATCGCCTCCCCGCTCATCCGCACCCTGCGCCACATGGTCTCCGAACGCCTGATCGTCATTGCCGACGCCGTCGGCCTGGGCCTGTTCTCGATCGCCGGCGTGTCCTCGGCGCTGGACGCCAATATGCCGCTCTTCATCGCCTCGATGATGGGCGTGATCACGGGGATTTTCGGCGGCGTGCTGCGCGACATCGTCTGCAACGAAGTGCCGATGGTGTTCAGGGACGGCAAGCCGTATGCGATCTGCGCCTTCCTCGGCAACTGGATGTTCTTGCTGATGGGCCTGTACACGAGCGTGTCGCACGATTTCGCGCTGTGGAGCAGCGCCCTCTTCATCAGCGTGCTCAGGCTGGTGACCTGGAAGTTCGATATTCAAATGGGGCGTTGACGCCCCATTTGACCCTGCGCTTACACCGCGTCCGCGCCGGTCTCGCCGGTCCGGATGCGAATCACCTGCTGCACGTCCTGCACGAAAATCTTGCCGTCGCCGATCTTGCCGGTGCGCGCGGCCTTGATGATGGCGTCGACCACCTGGTCGACCACGGCGTCGTCCACCACCACTTCGATTTTGACCTTCGGCAGGAAGTCGACCACGTATTCGGCGCCGCGATACAGCTCGGTATGGCCCTTCTGGCGCCCGAAGCCCTTGACTTCCGTGACGGTGAGGCCGGTCACGTTGACGTCGGCGAGGGCTTCGCGTACTTCGTCGAGTTTGAAAGGTTTGATTACGCAGGTAATCTGTTTCATGTCTGCTCCTGTCTTGAATGAATGGTTTTTATTGGGTGTCGGGGATGTTGGCCAGGTCGTCGAGCCAGACCGTCGCTTCCGAGTCGCTCGGCGCGCGCCAGTCGCCGCGCGGCGAGAGCGAACCGCCGTTGCCGACCTTCGGCCCGTTCGGCACGCAGCTGCGCTTGAACTGGCTGGTCTTGAAGAAGCGCCACAGGAAGATCGACAAGTTGCGCTTGATGGCCGCCAGGTCGTATTCGTTGCGCGCGCCATGCTCGTCCGGCCAGCGGCCTTCGTCCTTCGCGCGCCAGGCCGAATACGACAGGAAGGCGACCTTCGAGGGCGTGAAGCCGTAGCGCAGGATGTAGTACAAATTGAAGTCCTGCAGTTCGTACGGGCCGATCACGTTTTCCGTGATCTGCGCCGGCTTGTCGTCGCCTTCCTTGCCGGGCACCAGCTCGGGGCTGATCTCGGTGCCGAGCACGTTCAGCAGCACTTCTGCGCCGCCCTTCACGACCGCGCCGGTCTCGGCGACCCAGCGCACCAGGTGCGTGATGAGCGTCTTCGGCACGCTGGCATTCACGTTGTAGTGCGACATATGGTCGCCCACGCCGTAAGTGCACCAGCCCAAGGCCAGCTCGGACAAATCGCCGGTGCCGATCACGATCGCGCCGAGGTGGTTCGCGAGCCGGAACAGGTGGTTCGTGCGCTCGCCCGCCTGCACGTTCTCGAAGGTGACGTCGTACTGCTCCTTGCCCTCGGCATAAGGGTGGCCCAGGTCTTTCAGCATCTGCAGGCAGCTCGGGCGGATGTCGATTTCCTGGGCCGTGCAACCCACCACGTCCATCAGCGCGTGCGCCTGCTGCAGCGTGCGGCCGCTGGTGGCGAAGCCCGGCATCGTGTAGGCGAGGATGTTCGTGCGCGGCAGGCCGAGGCGGTCCATGGCCGCCGCACACACCAATAATGCGTGGGTCGAATCGAGCCCGCCCGAGACGCCGATGACCACCTTCTGGATGCCGCTCGAGGACAGGCGCTGGATCAGGGCCTGCACCTGGATGTTGTAGACCTCGGTGCAGCGCTCGTCGCGCAGCAGGCGGTCGGCCGGCACATACGGGAAGCGCTCGACTTCGCGCTGCAGCGGCAGCGTCGATTCGAAAGGCAGCGCCAGCTTCACGCGCTGGACGCGGAAGCTCGCCACCTCTTGCGCATGGCGCCGCGCCGACTGGGCGAAGGTGGTGGCGCGCATGCGCTCCTGCGACATGCGTTCGAGGTCGACGTCGGCGTAGATGATGTGCGACTCGTCGAGGAAGCGCGGCGACTCGGCCAGCAGCTCTCCCTTCTCGTAGATGATCGCCTGCCCATCCCAGGCCATGTCGGTGCTCGATTCGCCGCGCCCGGCCGAGGTGTACAGGTAGGCCGCCATGCAGCGCGCCGACTGCTGGCTGACCAGCTGGTGGCGGTAGGTGCTCTTCCCGACCAGCACGTTCGAGGCCGACAGGTTCACCAGCACCGTCGCGCCGGCCATCGCCGCAAAGGAGGATGGCGGCACCGGCACCCAGACGTCTTCGCAGATCTCGACGTGGAAGCGCAGCAGCGGCAGGTTCTCGACCTCGAACACCTGGTTCGGGCCGAAAGGCACGCTCTCGCCGAACAGCTCGACCGCATCGACGGCGGCGCATTCGGCCGCTGAAAACTGGCGCGATTCGTAGAACTCGCCATAATTGGGCAGGTAACTCTTCGGCACCAGCCCCAGCACGCGCCCGTTCGCAACCACGGCCGCACAATTGAACAGCTGGTGATTGACCCGCAGGGGCAGGCCCACTACCATCGCCAGGGGCAGCTCCTTCGACGCGTCGACCACCTGCGCAAGGGCTTCCTCGCAAGCATCGAGCAGGGCCTTCTGGTGGAACAGGTCGTCGCAGCTGTAGGCGGACAGGCCCAGTTCGGGGAACGCGACCAGGGCCGCGCCCTGCCCTGCCGCCTGGCGCGCCAGGTTCAGGGTTTGCTCGACGTTATAGGCCGGGTCGGCGATGCGGCAACGGGGAATGGCCACGGCCACGCGCGCGAATCCGTGGGAGTACAGGTTAAAAAATCGGTTGTTCATTGAGCCCCTTTCACATGCGGGAAGTGCGGATCGCCAACTGACTGTGCCGCTCTCCGGGAACCGCTTCTGCAGTTCTTCTTGCAGTTCTTCTTGCAGTTCTTCTTGCAGTTCTTAATTAGGTACTAGATCACTTGAATTATCGCACGCATATCGTTTCTTCCCTGTCCGAGATCGGCCAGCCGGCCTGGGACGGCCTGCTGGCCTTGCAGGACGAAGCAAACCCGTTTCTTTCCTGGGCTTTCCTGCACGCGCTGCACGAATCGGGCAGCGCCTCGCCCGAGACCGGCTGGCAGCCGCAATACATCGCGCTCTACGATGGCGACACCCTGGCCGCGGCCCTGCCGCTCTACGTAAAGGGCCACTCCTACGGCGAATACGTGTTCGACTGGGCCTGGGCCGACGCCTACCAGCGCCACGGGCTCGACTACTACCCAAAGCTGCTGGCGGCGGTGCCGTTCACGCCGGTGGCCGGCCCGCGCCTGCTGGCGGTCGACGCCGCCGCGCGGGCCGCGCTGATCGAGGTGCTGCAGGCGACCCAGCGCGCAACCGAGGTGTCGTCGACCCACATCCTGTTTCCGCCGGAAGCGCACGCGCGCCAGCTGCAGGAGGCCGGCTTCATGCTCAGGAGCGGCGTGCAGTTTCACTGGCTGAACCCGGGCTATGCGAATTTCGACGAGTTCCTCGCCACGCTGGAGCAAAAGAAGCGCAAGAACATCCGCGCCGAACGGCGCAAGGTGGCGGAGGCCGGCGTGACCCTGCGCCGGGTGCGCGGGGTTGATGCCACCGATGCGGACTGGAAGCTGTTCAACCGCTGCTATCGCCACACCTATGCGGCGCACTATTCGACGCCCTACCTGAACCTCGATTTCTTCCGCCGCATCGGCCGCACCATGCCCGCGAATATCCTGCTCGTGATCGCCGAGCGCGAAGGCCGGCCGATCGCGTCTTCGCTGGTGATCCACAGTGCCGATACCCTGTACGGGCGCTACTGGGGCGAACTCGAACATGTGCCCTGCCTGCATTTCGAGGCGGCCTATTACCAGCCGCTCGAGTTTTGCATCGAGCAGGGCATCAAGACCTTCGAGGGCGGCGCCCAGGGCGAACACAAGATGGCGCGCGGCTTCCTGCCGACGCGGACCTTCTCGGCGCACTGGCTGGCGCATCCGGCGTTTGCGGATGCGATCGAGCGCTTCCTGGAGCGGGAAGCGGGCGGGATCGATGACTACCTGAGTGAGCTGAACGAGCGCAGTCCGTTCAAGGAATAACCCCCGCGCCGACGGTTCACGCCGGCGGCCGTTGCGTACCGGGGATCGCTCCCTGCCCGCGGCCGGCGCGTAACGTAGGGTGGGCTCTTGAGCCCACGCGTTCGTGCGGTCGCGTACCACGCACATCTCGCCGCAGGCTCCGGTCTGCGGCATACCAACGATCCAAACGCTACGCGAATCCGCTCATCGGATCAAGCGCCGAACCGCGTGGACACGAGTGCCCACCCTACGTTACGCAACGGCCGATGGAATCGTGGCTTACCAGGTACCTTGGGCGCTCATACGAACAGCGACGGCTGGCTATCGGCGTAATCGCGCAGCAGGTTCCACACCACCTTCACCCGCCGCAGCCGATACAGGTCGGTCGGCGCGGCCAGCCAGAACGAGCGCTCGGCGAAGAAGCCCGGCAGCACCGGCACCAGCCTGCCGTCGTCCGGTACCGCATACGGCGGCGCCATCATCAGGCCCATGCCGAGCGAAGCGGCCTCGATCTGCGCCGTCATGCCCGAGCAGCACAGGCGCCGGCGCGGCGTGAAGCCAAGTTCGTCGAAATAGGACAGCTCGCGGCTGGCCAGCCGGTCCTGCACGTAGTCGACGAAATAATGCTGGGCCAGGTCGGCCTGCTGGCGGATCGGCGGATGGCGCGCCAGGTAGTCCGGCGATGCGTACAGGTAGAAGCGGAACGAGGCCAGGCGCGTGACCATGTAGCGGCCGGTGGTCGGCGGATCGAGCATCACGCCCAGGTCCGCCTCGCGGTTGGCGAGGTTGGCAAAACTCGGCAGCGCCAGCAGGTCGATCGTCAGGTCGGGATTCGCGTCGAGCAGGCCGACCAGCAGCGGCGCCACCACTTTGACCCCGAACACTTCCGGCACGCCCAGGCGCACCACGCCGTGCGCCGCCACCTCGGCCCCGCCCAGCTGCTCGGCCGCGGCCAGCGCCGCGCCTTCCATCGCCTCGGCATGCGGCAACAGCGCCAGGCCCATCTCGGTCGGCTCGTAGCCTTCGCGCGAACGGTCGAACAGCGTAGTGCCAAGCTCCTTCTCGAGGCGGTCGATGCGGCGCGCCACCGTCGTGTGCTCGACATCGAGGCGGCGCGAAGCGCCCGACAAGGTGCCGGCGCGCGCCAGTTCGAGGAAGAATCGCAGATCGGTCCACTCAGGCAGGCTGTTCATTGGGCGCATTGTTTAATATCAATTTCTATATTGTGCACCAGTGCACATTCCTCCCGCAATCAATTCCCATATGCATGCAACATGGCACGCGAATTGTGCAGTTGCAGCATTTTCCCTCTATGCATAAGGCGCCACCTTGGTGCAAGCACCTGTGCATTGACGCACAAGGGGTGGGCGGATTGTTAGCTTTTCAGCCAGACAGAACAGGTGCACACTGCCCTGCGTGCGATCCCGAGAGTGCCGCCATCCAAAACTAGGAGACAAGAAATGCGTGTTAGTAACAAGAAGCTTGCGCTGCTGAACCGTTCCGCCATTTCCACCGCCGTCCTGCTGGCGATCTACGGCGGCCCGGTCGGGATTGCCCATGCCCAGCAAACCCAGGAAGCCCAGGCCAGCAGCGACGCCGCCGCCCCTGCCGAGGGCGCCATCAACAAGGTGGTCGTCACCGCGCGCCGCCGCGCCGAACTGATCCAGGACGTACCGGGCGCCGTCACCGCGCTCTCCGGCGCCGAACTGGAAAAGCAGGCGATTCCCGACATTACGGCACTCACCGAAAAGGTCCCGAACACCACCTTGAAGGCCTCGCGTGGCACGAATACCACGCTCACCGCCTTCATCCGCGGCGTCGGCCAGCAAGACCCGGTCGCCGGCTTCGAACAGGGCGTCGGCATCTATCTCGACGACGTCTACCTGGCGCGTCCGCAAGGCGCCCTGACCGACATCTACGACCTCGAGCGCATCGAAGTGCTGCGCGGCCCGCAAGGCACGCTCTACGGCCGCAACACGATCGGCGGCGCGGTCAAGTACGTGACCCGCAAGCTGGCCTCGAAGCCCACCTTCGACGTCAAGGCGACCGTCGGCAACTACGGCGAGAAAGACCTCGTGCTCAAGGGCAGCGTGCCGGTCTCGGACATGCTGCGCCTCGGCGCCACGGTCGGCACCTTCAACCGCGACGGTTTCGGCACCAACGTCGTCAACGGCCGCGAAAACTACAACAAGGACGTCGTCGCCGGCCGCTTCAGCGCCGAGCTGACCCCGAGCAGCAACCTGTTCGTGCGCCTCACCGCCGACAAGACGGTCGACAAGTCGGAACCGAAGCAGGGCTATCGCCTGACCGCCGGTCCGGCCCCGGGCAACCTGGCGCCGCTGGACGGCTTCTACGACACGCGCGCGAACCTGTATGCGGTCAATGGCCATGAGCAGAAGGTGACCAACGAAGGCGCCTCGCTGCTGCTCGAGTACACGATCGACCCGACCCTGTCGGTGAAATCGATCAGCGCCTGGCGCAAGTCGCTGTCGTATGCCCCGATCGACTTCGACTCGCTCAACACCCCGACCTGGGAAGCGCCATCGATCTACAGCGACAAGCAGACCAGCCAGGAATTCCAGCTGACCTACACCGGTTCGCGCTGGCAGGGCGTTGCTGGCCTGTACTTCATGAAGACCAACGCCTTTAACGAATTCGACGTGCTGTTCGGCGCCGCGGGCGCGTCGCTGCTGACCCGCGACGACATCGACACCAAGACCTGGGCCGCCTATGCCGACCTCAGCTACAGCCTGACCGACACCTTCAACGTCACCGTCGGCGGCCGCTACACGAGCGACGAACGCAGCGCGGCCATTTTCAAGGCCACCTACCTGGGCCTGGCCGGCTCGCCAAACCTCGGCAACCCGGCCGCCGTGATCGCCGGCGCGCCGAGCACCAATCTCGGCAAGGACCAGCTGAACCGCACCGACAAGAAATTCACGCCGAAAGTCGGCTTCGGCTGGAAGCTGGCGCCGGAACATAATCTGTACGCTACCTATGCCGAGGGCTTCAAGGGCGGCATGTTCGATCCGCGCATGGACGTAGGGACCACGGGCGGCCCGAACAGCCCGGCCTCGCTGGTCAAGCGCCAGGGCGTCGATCCGGAGGAAGTGAACACCGTCGAACTGGGCCTGAAGTCGGCGCTGAACGGCGGCCGGATCCAGACCAACGCGGCCGTGTTCTATACCGACTACAAGAACGTCCAGGTGCCGGGATCGATTCCGACCTTTAACGCGAGCGGCGCGGTGACCGGTTTCGCCGGCAGCCTGACCAACGCCGGCAAGGCCAAGATCAAGGGCCTCGAACTCGAAGCGATCGCCTATCTCACCAACCAGCTCAGCGTGAATGCGATGTACAGCTACATCGACGCCGAGTACAAGGAATGGTTTGTCGCGAACGCCTCCGGCCTGATCAACATCGCGCCGCACACCGAGTTCCAGAACACGCCGAAGAACGCCGCCAACATCGGCGTCAGCTACGACTGGCCGTTCGCGGTGATGAGCCGCAGCGGTTCGCTGAGCCTGACCAACGCCCTCTCCTACAAGAGCAAGGTGTACCAGACCGAGATCGTGAGCGCGCCCGGCACTGCCGCCCTGGACCCGACCGTTCCCGGCAACCTGGCGCTGGCCCAGCCGGGCTACTCGCTCTGGGATGCAAGCCTGGTATGGACCAGCGCCGACCGCAAGATCCAGTTAGGCCTGCACGGCCGCAACCTGGCCGACAAGCGCTACAAGGTGGCCGGCTATAACTTCTCGAGTTTCTCGAACAGCATTACCGCGTTCTACGGCGACCCGCGCACCGTGCGCGCGACCCTGAACCTGAAGTTCTGACCCACCCCGTCCGACGGAAATGGGCGCCTTCACCGGCGCCCTTCTCCCGGCACGCCGGTACGCCGGCGTGCGCGTCCACCTCCCTGCGTCCATCTCATTGCTTTACGGGGTCACATGTCCACTTACACTGACATCAGCTATACGAGCGACGATGGCCTGCGCCTGTATGCGCGCGACTACCCCGCCGCTGCGAGGCCGGCCCGCCTGCCCGTCGTTTGCCTGCACGGGCTGACCCGCAACTCGGCCGACTTCGACGAACTGGCCCCCGAAATCGCCCGCCTCGGGCGGCGCGTGCTGGCGCCTGACGTGCGCGGCCGCGGCCACTCGGCGCGCGACCCGAACCCCGCCAACTACAACCCGATCGTGTATGCGAACGACGTGGTCAGGCTGCTGCACGACCTGGGCATCGCGCGCGCCGTCTTCATCGGCACCTCGATGGGCGGCATGATCACGATGACGCTCGCCGTGCGCCACATCGAACTGATCGCCGGCGCCGTGCTGAACGACGTCGGCCCGGTGCTGTCCATGAAGGGCCTGGCCCGCATCGCCGGCTACGCCGGCCGCTGCAGCACCCTCGCCTCCTGGGAGGACGCCGCCGCCTACCTGAAGGACATCAATGCCTGCGCCTTCCCCGACGCACCCGACGAAGAATGGGGCAAGTGGGCGCACCGCGCCTTCGAACAGGACGCGTCGGGCAAATTCGCCTTGCGCTACGACCCGAGTATTGCGCTAGCATTGCAAACAGGTAAACTGCGGCCGACCTCGATGGCCGGACGCCTCGCCTTCAAGCGCCTCGCGCACAAGCGCCCGACGCTGCTGGTGCGCGGCGCCCTGTCGGACCTGGTCGAACCGGAACAGGCGGCGTGGATGCGGCGCGCCGCGCCCGCGATGCAGTACACCGAAGTGCCGAACACCGGCCACGCGCCGATGCTCACCGAACCGGAAGCACTGGATGCGATTCGCGCGTTCCTGGATCGGCTTCCTTGAATTGCCCCTTGTATCGGCTTGCTTAAAACAGAAACAGGAGACTTCATGCACCACCTTGCAAAACCCCTCAGCGCCGCCATCCTCCTCGCCTTCGCCGCCACCGCCGCGCCGTATGCGCTGGCCGCCGGCCCCGACCTGAAGATCGCCCTCATCGCCGGCAAGACCGGCCCGCTCGAAGCCTATGCCAAGGAAACCGAGACCGGCTTCATGCTGGGCCTGGAATACCTCACCGGCGGCAAGATGGAAATCGGTGGACGCAAGCTGAAGGTCATCGTCAAGGACGACCAGAGCAAGCCGGACCTGGGCCGCACGCTGCTGGCCGAAGCCTATGGCGACGACAAGGTCGAGATCGCGGTGGGCACGTCTTCTTCCGGCTCGGCGCTCGCCATGCTGCCGGTGGCCAAGGAATACAAGAAAGTGCTGATCGTCGAACCGGCGGTGGCCGACGCCATCACCGGCGACAAGTGGAACAAGTACATCTTCCGCACCGCGCGCAGTTCGATGCAGGATGCGCTGGCCGCCGCCAGCACCCTGAAAGGCGGCAGCGTCGCCTTCCTGGCACAGGATTACGCCTTCGGACGCGACGGCGTCAAGGCCGGCAAGGAAGCGCTGGCCGCCACCGGCAGCAAAGCGAAGGTGGTGCACGAGGAATACGCGCCGGCTACCGCGACGGACTTCACCGCGCCGACCCAGCGCCTGTTCGACGCCCTGAAGGACAAGCCGCAGCCGCGCGTGCTCGGCATCGTCTGGGCCGGCCCCAACCCGATGAACAAGATCGCCGACATGAAGCCCGAGCGCTTCGGCATCTCGCTCGCGCCGGGCGGGAACATCCTGCCGGTGATGAAGACCTGGAAGAACTACGCCGGTACCGAAGGCACGATCTATTACTACTACGCCTTCCCGAAGAACAAGATGAACGACTGGCTGGTGGCCGAGCACACCAAGCGTTTCAAGGCCCCGCCCGACATGTTCACCGCCGGCGGTTTCGCCGCGGCCAGCGCCGTCTTCAACGCGCTGTCGAAAGTCCCGAGCGGGAACGGCGACCAGCTCGTCGCGGCGATGGAAGGCATGAAATTCGACACGCCGAAGGGCCCGATGAGCTTCCGCAAGGAAGACCACCAGGCGCTGCAATCGATGTACCACTTCCGCATCAAGAAGGACCAGAAGGACGAATGGGACTTGCTCGAACTGGTGCGCGAGATCCCGGCCGCCGAACTGCCGCTGCCGATCCGGAACAAGCGCTGACATGGTTGCTGCGAACGTCCAACAGCCTTCCCTGTCCACGCGCGACCTGACGATCCGCTTCGGCGGACACGTCGCCGTGAACGGGGTGACGGCCGACTTTTATCCGGGCACGCTGACGGTGATCGTCGGTCCGAACGGGGCCGGCAAGACGACTTATTTCAACCTGGTCTCGGGCCAGCTGGCGGCCAGTTCCGGCAGCGTGCTGTTGAAGGGGATCGACGTCACGCGCGCGGGCGCCGCGCGCCGCACGCGTCTGGGCATCGGCCGCGCCTTCCAGTTGACGAACCTGTTCCCGAATTTGACGGTGATGGAAAACGTGCGCCTGGCCGTGCAAAGCCGCGCCGGGCTCGGGCTGAACATGTTCTCGGTCTGGTTCGGGCACAAGGAACTGATCGAACGCGCCGAACACTATCTCGAGCGCGTCGCGATGGCGGGCAAGCGCGACGCCCATGTCGGCTCGCTCTCGCACGGCGACCAGCGCAAGCTGGAAGTGGCGATCCTGCTGGCCCTCGAACCCGACATCCTGATGTTCGACGAGCCCACCGCCGGCATGAGCGTCGACGAAGTGCCGGTGGTGCTCGACCTGATCCACGCCGTGAAACGCGACGCCAGTAAAACCGTGCTGCTGGTGGAGCACAAGATGGACGTCGTGCGCCAGCTGGCCGACCGCATCATCGTGCTGCACAACGGTACCCTGGTCGCCGACGGCATGCCCGCCGAAGTCATGCAATCGAAGATCGTACAGGAAGCCTATCTTGGAACACCGGAGCCCGAACATGCCTGAACCCTTGCTCACGCTATCGGGCGTACATACCCATATCGGCCAGTACCACATCCTGCAAGGCGTCGACCTGGTGGTGCCACGCGGTGAGCTGTCGGTCCTGCTGGGCCGCAACGGCGCCGGCAAGACGACGACCCTGCGCACCATCATGGGCTTGTGGAAGGCCAGTGCCGGCTCGATCACCTTCGACGGCCAGGACATCACGAAACTGGCCACGCCGGACATCGCGCGCCTCGGGATCGCCTATGTTCCGGAAAGCATGGCCGTGTTTTCGGATTTGACGGTGCGCGAAAACCTGCACCTGGCCGCGCGCAACGGGCCGATGGACCAGGCGCGCGTGGACTGGATCTTCGGCTTCTTCCCGGCCCTGAAAAAATTCTGGAACTACCCGGCGGGGAACCTCTCGGGCGGCCAGAAGCAGATGGTGGCGATCGCCCGCGCGATCGTCGAGCCGAGGAAACTGCTGCTGGTGGACGAGCCGACCAAGGGGCTGGCCCCAAGCATCGTGCAAAGCCTGATCGCCGCCTTCCGCGAGCTGAAAGAGCTTGAGACCACCATCCTGCTGGTCGAGCAGAACTTCAATTTCGTGCGCTCGCTCGGCGACACCGTCAGCGTGATGGACGACGGCCGCGTGGCCCATGCCGGTTCGATGGCGGCCCTCGCTGGCGACGACGAATTGCAGCAACGCCTGCTGGGCCTGTCGCTCGCTTCCCACCAATAGGATTGAAACGATGAGTGCATCCCTTCCCCTCGCGTCGACGGACACGCCGCTGCCCGCTGCGAAGCGCGACATCGCGCCGCTGCTGCTCATTCCCGTGCTGGCATTGCTCATGCTGCCCCTGGTCGGCAGTTTCCCGACCTGGGTCACATTGACCGTCGCCGGACTCGCCATGGGCATGATGATCTTCATCATGGCCAGCGGCCTGACCCTGGTCTTCGGCCTGATGGACGTGCTGAACTTCGGCCATGGCGCCTTTGTCTCGGTCGGCGCCTTTGCCGCCACGCTCGTGCTGCTGCCGATGCGCGGCTGGCTCGAAGCCGATTCGCTCCTGCTCAACCTCGGCGTGCTGGGCCTGGCCGTCACGCTGGCCATGGTGGTCACGGCCCTCCTCGGCTGGGCCTTCGAGCGCATCATCATCATGCCGGTGTATGGCCAGCACCTGAAGCAGATCCTGATCACGATGGGCGGCATGATCGTGGCCGAACAGCTGATCAACGTGATCTGGGGCGCGGAAACGATTCCGCTGCCGCTGCCCACTTCCCTGCGCGGCGCCATCTTCCTGGGCGATGCGGCGATCGAGAAGTACCGGCTGCTGGCGGTGGTCGTCGGCCTGGTCGTGTTCGCGGTGCTCTTCCTCACGCTGAACCGCACCAAGATCGGCCTGCTGATCCGCGCCGGCGTGGAAAACCGCGACATGGTCGAAAGCCTCGGCTACCGCATCCGGCGCCTGTTCGTGGCCGTGTTCGCGGCCGGTTCGGCGCTGGCGGGCCTGGGCGGCGTGATGTGGGGCCTGTACAAGGAAACCCTGTCGGCCGCGATGGGCAGCGAGACCATCGTCATGATCTTCATCGTCATCATCATCGGCGGCCTCGGTTCCGTGGGCGGCTGCTTCATCGGCGCCCTGCTGATGGCATTGGTGGCCAACTATGCCGGCTTCCTGGCGCCGAAATTCGCACTGGTCTCGAACATCGCCCTGATGATCGCGGTGCTGATGTGGCGTCCGGCCGGGCTGTATTCGAAATCGCGAGGCTGACCGATGACCCGACTTCTTTCCGGCGACCTGCCGCGCAGCCGCATCCTGGCGCTGGTCCTGCTGCTGATCTTCCTCGGCCTGGCCTTTGCGCCCTTCCTCACCAGCGGCGCACGTCCGTTGAATACGGGGGCCACGATCTGCGTCTACGTCGTGCTGGTGGCCTCCTACGACCTGCTGCTCGGCTACACCGGCATCGTCTCCTTCGCCCACACGATGTTCTATGGAATCGGCGCCTACGGCATCGGACTGGGCTTGTCGAGCGTCGATGAGCCGACCTGGACGGCGGCGCTGACCGGCCTCGGGCTGGCCCTGCTGCTGGCGCTCGTGCTGGCCCTGGTCGTCGGCCTGTTCGCCCTGCGCGTGCGCGCCATCTTCTACGCGATGATCACGCTGGCTGTCGCTTCTTCCTTTGCAGTGCTGGCTTCGCAATTGTCCGATTTTACGGGCGGCGAGGACGGCAAGACCTTCAGCGTGCCGGAAGTACTGTCGCCCGGCTTCACGCTGGTCGAGACCGAAGTCTTTGGTCGCTCTATCGACGGCAAGTTCCTCACCTATTACCTGGTGTTCTTCGGCTGCCTGGCCTTGTTCCTGTTCCTGCTGCGCCTCGTGAATTCGCCCTTCGGGCGGGTGCTGCAGGCGATCCGCGAAAACGAGTTCCGCGCCGAGGCGCTCGGCTACCGCACCGTCGTCTACCGCATCTGGGCCAACTGCCTGGCGGCGCTCGTCGCCGCATTGGCCGGCGCGCTGATGGCATTGTGGCTGCGCTATGTCGGCCCCAAGACCTCGTTAGGTTTCGAGGTGATGACCGACATCCTGCTGATCGTCGTGATCGGCGGCATGGGCACGATGTACGGTGCGGTGGTCGGCGCGGCGCTCTTCATCCTGGCCCAGAACTACCTGAAGGAACTGATGGCGCACGGATCCGCCGCGATGGAAGGCGTGCCCCTGCTGGCCGCGGCCCTGCACCCGGACCGCTGGATGCTGTGGCTGGGCGTGCTGTTCGTCCTGTCGATCTATTTCTTCCCGATCGGGATCGTCGGCAAGCTGCGCCTGCGCAGCTATCTGGCCCGCCGCTGACCGCTCGTTTGCGCGGGCGGCGTCCTGCCGTCCGCGCGCTGCACCTTCCTCTCCATTTGCACCGGCCTGGTGCAAAAAATATTCCCTCCCGCACACGGATTTCCTGCCCGCTCTGCCGCTACGCACATTCAAGCCAGATCAAGGTTCGTGATCGTTCAGCTCATATGATGGTCTGAGCCGACACCCTGAACTACATCGGGCGCGTTCGGGTCCGAGTAGTACGGGCAGCTCCCGAATCCTCGTTGTCTGTGTTTGTCGAGTATTGCAGCTGTGCAGTGGCCCCTGGCCTGGGCGCGCCGAGTTTCATGCGCCGCAAGCCGTCGATCTGAAGCTTGAGCGGAGACCCACCATGTCATTCAAAAACCTAATGTCAGTCCTGCCGTGCGCCGCCTTGTGCGCCGCACTGGCGTCGCCATCCTCGGCGCAGGAGCAACCCGGCATGGTCGTCGTGCGCGACGCCCAGACCGGGCAGCTGCGCGCGCCTACCGCGGCCGAGAGCCGCGCGCTGGCGCCGCCTGCCCGCTCGTCCGCAGCCATGGCCGCGCCGGCGCAACCTGCCCTCGTGACCCATCCGGGCGGCAGCCGCCAGGTCAAGCTCGGCGAGCGCAGCCTCGTCTATTCGGTCGTCACGCGCGATGCCGACGGCAAGCTGCACGACCAATGCGTGCAGGGCGCCGCGGCCGCCGACAAGGCCGTCCACGCCCCCGCGCCAGCCCAGCACAAGGAGCAGTCACATGAATAAGTCGCCGCTTGCCCGCCTCGCCGCCCTCGTGCTGTCCTGCGCCGCCCTCGCCGCTGCCCAGGTCGACGCGCAAGCCGCCACCATCACCATCGTCAACCAGAACGCGCCGGGCATCGGCTTCAACGACCCGACACCGGCTGCCCCCATCGGCGGCAACACCGGCACCACCCTCGGCCAGCAGCGCCTGATCGCCTTCCAGCACGCGGCCGACATCTGGGGCGCCACCCTTACCAGCAATGTGCCGATCCGCATCGGCGCCTCGTTCGTGCCGCTGTCCTGTACCGAGAGCAGCGCCGTGCTCGGTTCGGCCGGCGCCAACGAGATCTGGTCGGACTTCCCCAACGCGCCGCGCGCGGCCACCTGGTATCCCAGCGCGCTGGCGAGCAAGCTCGCAGGCGTCGATGTCTCCACCCCGGGCGAGCCGCACATCATCGCGCGCTTCAATTCGCGCCTCGGCCTGTTCCCGGATTGCCTGCCCGGCCCCGGCTTCTACCTCGGGCTGGACAACAATGCCGGCGAGGCCCTCGACCTGGTCACCGTGCTCCTGCACGAAATGGCGCACGGACTGGGCTTCCAGACCTTCACCGACGACGAAACCGGCGCCGAAATCCTCGACCTCCCCTCGGTCTGGGACCACTACCTGGTCGACAACCGCACCGAGCGGCTCTGGGTCGACATGACCCCGGAACAACGGGTGGCCTCGGCCATCAGCGGCAACGGCCTGTCCTGGAACGGCCGGATCGTCACCGCGGCCGTGCCGGCGGTACTCGACCCGCGTTCGCGCATGACGGTCTTCGGCAAGGTCGCCGGCCGTGCATCGGGCGATTACCAGGTCGGCGACGCCTCGTTCGGCCCGCCGCTCGGCCGCCGGCCCGTCAAAGGGCAGCTGATGCCGGTGATCGACCAGCCCGACGGCAGCGGCCTGGCCTGCGCGCCCCTGAACAAGCACAACGCCTGGGCAGTGCGCGGCAACATCGCGCTCGTCTCGCGCGGCACCTGCGCCTTTGTCGACAAGGCGCGCAACGTCCAGGCGGCAGGCGCCATCGGCATGGTGGTGACGGACAATGCGCCGGGCGAGCCAACCGGCATGAGCGGCAGCGACCCGAGCATCCGCATCCCGTCGGTGCGGATAACGCAGGAAGCCGGCGTGACCCTGCGCGCGGCATTGCAGGCGCGCTCGCGCACCCGCTCCGGCGTCTTCGCCAGCCTCAGTGTCTACCGGCACCGCCTGGCCGGCGCCGACAACCGTATGCGCGCCCTGATGTACACGCCGACCACGAACGCGCCCGGTTCCTCGGTGTCGCATTACACGACCGATGCCAAGCCGAACCAGTTGATGGAACCGGCGATCAATTCGGACCTGACGCACACCGTCACGCCGCCGCGCGACCTGACCTATCCCTTACTGCAAGACATCGGTTGGTAAGCACGCCTGATAAAACGCTCATGGCTGCGTTGCACCGTCTCGCCGTACTTTCGTACTGTCTTCGACGATGCGCCTTGCCCTGAGCGTTTTTCAGGCGTGCTCGGTCCGCCAGGAATAAAAAAGGCCCGGCCACCTCCAGGGGTGCCGGGCCTTCTCACGAACGGCAAGCGTATTACTTCTGCTCTTTTGCCTTGTACGCGGCGACGCCGTTGATGATCTCTTCTTTCGCTGCCTCAGGGCCTTCCCAGCCTTCGATCTTGACCCACTTGCCTTTTTCGAGGTCCTTGTAGTGCTCGAAGAAGTGCTGGATCTGCTGCAGGCGCAGGTCTTGCAGGTCTTCCGGCTTTTGCCAGTGGCTGTAGATCGGCAGGATCTTGTCGACAGGCACGGCCAGGATCTTGGCATCGCCGCCGGCTTCGTCGGTCATCTTCAGCACGCCGATTGCGCGGCAACGTACGACCACGCCCGGGAACAGCGGGAACGGGGTGATGACCAGCACGTCGCACGGGTCGCCGTCGTCGGACAGGGTTTGCGGCACATAGCCGTAGTTGCACGGGTAGTGCATCGCGGTGCCCATGAAACGGTCGACGAAGATCGCGCCGGTGTCCTTGTCCACTTCGTACTTGATCGGATCGGCGTTCATCGGGATTTCGATGATGACGTTGAA
>Ga0308169_10001488_pt1 | contig 27296 bp, 33 predicted proteins | sample PhyBR1_2_FD_202139 | JGI IMG/M metagenome (GOLD analysis project Ga0308169, IMG submission 202139) | Phyllosphere microbial communities from UC Gill Tract Community Farm, Albany, California, United States - DLSLSB.R1 | ecosystem: Host-associated > Plants > Phyllosphere > Unclassified | place...
TGTTCATCATCACCCTGGCCGTGAACATGATCGCCCGCTGGGTCATCACCCGGCACAAAGAATTCTCGGGAGCCAACTAAATGACCTCCACGCTTACCCCCGTCCGCAGCAAGCGGTCGGCGCTGACCAAAGGCCAGCTGCCCAAGTACGCACCCTACGCCGTGCTGGGCGGGGCCCTGATTGTCGGCGCCGCCGTCCTCGCCCTGATCGGCTTCAACGCCTTCGGCTGGGGCCTGGTTTCTGCGATCCTGTTCGCGATCGGCCTGGTGTCCTGGAGCGCGGCAGTGGAAGGCTCCCGAAAAGCCAAGGACAAGCTGGCCACCTGCCTGGTGGTGGGCTCGTTCCTGGTGGCGCTGCTGCCCCTCGTTTCGGTGATCTGGACCGTGCTGGTCAAGGGCATCCCCGGGCTCCTCGATCCCGGCTTCCTCACCACCTCCATGAACGGCGTGACGGGCGCCTTCGACAACAAAGCCGTGGAGAGCGGCGCGCCGGTGATGGGCGGCATCTACCATGCCCTCCTGGGCACCGTGGAGATCACCCTGCTGGCTACCGTGATTTCCGTGCCCGTGGGGCTGCTTACCGCCATCTACCTGGTGGAGTACGGTCATGACGGGCGCCTTGCCAGGGCCATCACGTTCTTCGTGGATGTCATGACCGGCATCCCCTCCATCGTTGCAGGCCTGTTCGCCGCCGCATTCTTCTTCGCGGTGGTGGGTCCCGGCACCAAGACCGGTGCGGTGGCCGCCGTCGCGCTTTCCGTGCTGATGATCCCCGTGGTGGTCCGCTCCAGCGAGGAAATGCTCAAGATCGTTCCGAACGAACTCCGTGAGGCCGCCTACGCCCTGGGCGTTCGCAAGTGGCGGACCATCCTCAAAGTGGTTATCCCGACGGCGATCTCCGGCATCGCCTCCGGCGTCACCTTGGCGATCGCCCGGGTAATCGGCGAGACGGCACCCATTTTGGTCACCGCCGGGTTTGCCACCAGCATCAACTCGAACGTGTTCGGCGGCTGGATGGCCTCGCTGCCCACCTTCATCTACACCCAGATCCTCAACCCCACCTCGCCCTCCAACCCGGACCCGTCCTCGCAGCGTGCGTGGGGTGCGGCGCTGGTGCTGATCATCCTGGTGATGGTCCTGAACCTGGTGGCGCGACTGATCGCCAGGATCTTCGCTCCCAAAAAGGGCCGGTAGCAAAGCCGCCAACGGTAGCCTGCCTCCACCTTCCGCCCCATCCCGGCGGATCCTAGACTTCCAATCCATACCCAGTAAGTGAAGGAACACCATGTCTAAGCGCATCGACGTCAAGGACCTGAACGTGTACTACGGCGATTTCCTCGCTGTGGAGGACGTCAGCATCAACATCGAGGCCAAGTCCGTCACCGCGTTCATCGGCCCGTCCGGCTGCGGAAAGTCCACCTTCCTCCGCACCCTGAACCGCATGCACGAGGTCATCCCCGGTGCCCGCGTCGAGGGCGAAGTCCTGCTCGACGGCGACAACCTGTACGGCCCCGGCGTCGACCCCGTTACCGTACGCTCGCAGATCGGCATGGTCTTCCAGCGGCCCAACCCGTTCCCCACCATGTCCATCCGGGACAACGTACTGGCCGGTGTCAAGCTGAACAACAAGAAGATTTCCAAGGGTGAGGCCGATGTCCTGGTGGAGCGCTCGCTCAAGGGCGCAAACCTGTGGAACGAGGTCAAGGACCGGCTGGAAAAGCCCGGATCCGGCCTTTCCGGCGGCCAGCAGCAGCGCCTGTGCATTGCCCGTGCCATTGCAGTGGAGCCGCAGGTGATCCTCATGGACGAGCCCTGCTCCGCCCTGGACCCGATCTCCACGCTGGCCATCGAGGACCTCATCAATGAGCTCAAGGACCAGTACACCGTGGTGATCGTGACGCACAACATGCAGCAGGCTGCCCGCGTCTCGGACAAGACCGCGTTCTTCAACATCGCGGGCACCGGCAAGCCCGGCAAGCTGATCGAGTACGGCGATACCCACACCATCTTCAGTAACCCGGTACAGAAGGCCACCGAAGACTACGTCTCCGGGCGCTTCGGATAAATCCCGCTCCCGTTGGCGCTCTACAGGTTCGTTTAGTACGCTGAACTAGATACTTTTGGGACTAGTAGTAAGCCAGCTTAAGGAGTTTTGCCATGACGCAGACAGCGAGCAGCCCCCTGGGTCCCCAGCTTACGGTTTCCCTGCCTGCGGCGGGGGCAGGCGCAGCGGCACAGGACGCCGTTCTGCAGGATCCGGTTCTGCAGGATCCCGTGCTGCCGGCGGAAGGTTTTGCGGCGGCCGCCAACTTGGCGGGACCCCTCGCGGCCGGCCCCTTGGCACCGGAACTCGAACCCCACCTTGCGGCGGCTGCAGCCGCTGTGGAGGAGGATGTCCTGTCAGTGGTGTGGCGGGCCAGTTCACTCCTTGAAAGCATGCAGTGGGAACTGGACAACGCCCAGGAGTCGCTGCGGCAGGCGGTCCGCAACGCCTCCGCTTCGGGAATTGCGCACACCGAACTCTGCGCGGCTGCGAACCTGTCACCCGAAGAGCTTGCAACCGTCCTCATGGCCGCACCGGGTGGAACAGCAGCCATCCAGCTGTAGCCAACTCCAAGGCCGCCCTGCCGCGGTGCGCACCGATGGTCGGCTTCGGCGTGCACGGGCTGTCCCTGCGCGCCGAGGTTGCCCGTCACTGTGCAGGGACGTCCGCAGGCGCGTGCAGTTGAGGGCCGGGGTCACTCCGGGACTTCCAGCTGGAAGCCGCAGTGGCACCGCAGGACCCTGGTGGGCAGGGACACGGCGTTGAGCCCGCTGCCGGTGTTGCTGCTGCGGTAGCAGAGCCTCTCCACCTCGAACTCCGCTTCCTCCATGGGGAAGCCGCAGTGGATGTAGTCGTCGCCAAAGATCACCACTTTGGCCATGAACCGGACCTGATGCAGCGCAGCGGCTACATCGGTGGCGTAGGCGGTGTGCTCCTGGAACAGGTTGCAGTCGTTGCAGGTGTAGGAGACCGTGACGAGGTCCCCGCCAGCTGCCCCGATGGCCGTGATGGCGTGAATAGTCAGCTGGTGCTCGGTGCCGCACGACTCGCATTGTGGCTGCCGGGGTTGGGGCAGGGGACGCCGGGAATACGGGAAAGACATGACGCCTGCTCATTTCCGCGTTGTGCATCCAAGCCGCCGTGTTGCTGCAGCGGCACTCATCCGCAGCCCTGCACACGGCGCGGACGCCGGTCCCGGCACCATTGACCGGGGCGCACTTCCGAATCTACGTCACGGTGGATTCCGTGTATAGGGGAGTCCCGCCCCAACCGCCCCGCCCCAGCTGCCCTCTCCTGGATGGGAGACTCGGCCTGGACGGCGGCAGGGCCTTAGGCGGACACGGGGGAGAGGGCCAGCGCGAGCACGAAGGCCAAGGCGCAGGTTGCCAGGGGAGTCAGGGCCCAAAGCCACAGGATTCGGATGACCAGCTTCCGGTTCGTTACCGAAAAATGCTGGTTCTCTCCGGCTCCCAGCGCGCCAGCCGTGACGGTGTGCGTGGTGGACAGCGGCCAATGCAGGCCAATGGCGCCGACAAACAGCATCAGCGCGCTGAAGGTCTGGGCAACGGAGCCGCGGAGGGGATCAATCCTGGTGATCTTGTAGCCGATGGTCTGCGAGATCCGCCAGCCGCCAAAAAGCGTCCCGGCCGTCATCATCACGGCGGAGAGCGCCGCCACCCAGGTGGGGATCCCGCCGTCGGAATAGCCCGCCGCCAAGAGGGCCAGCAGCAGCACGGCACTGACGCGCTGCCCGTCCTGCAGGCCGTGGCCAAACGCCACCGCACCGGCGGCAACGGCCTGGCCCCGGCGGAAGCGCTGGTTCACCACGTTTGGCTGCGTGTACCGCGCCACCCACGTGGCCGGGTACACCAGGAGGAAGGAGCCGCTGTAGGCCACCAGGGGCGACAGGACAAGCGGCAGGACCACTTGGAAGAGCAGGGACTGGTCCACTCCCTCAACTCCGGGGCCGCCGATGGCCAGGCTGGCAAGGCCTGCGCCGGCGAGGCCGCCCACGAGGGCGTGGGTGGAGGACGCCGGGATGCCCCGCCGCCACATCAGCAGGCCCCAGGCGCAGGCGCTCGCCAACCCGGCAACCAGGATGGAGAGCCCGTCGCTCCCGGCCGGAAGGCTGATCCAGGTCTGGCTCGCGGCGACGGCGAGCATGGCGCTCAGGAGGGCGCCGACGAAGTTGAAGAAGGCGGCGAGCAGTACGCCCACGCTGGGAGTGAGGGCCCTGTTCCGCACGGCAAGGGCCACGGAGGTGGACGCGTCCCGGAAGCCGTTCAGGAAGGCGAACGCCGCGGCCAGCAGGACCACGGCGCCGAAGATGACCGCCGACACTTCAGGATTCCTTGACGATGATGCTGCCTACCTGGGTTGCCACCCGCCGCATGTCCTTGGTGACCTCCACCAGCTGGTTGGCGATGTCCCGGTTGCGGGTGTATTGCGCCCACTTCATGTCCGCGATCATGTCCGCCACCCAGACCCGGTGGGTCCGCTCGGCCCGTTTGGCAAGGCGGAGGATCTCGATCCAGTAATCCTCGAGGTCATCCAGGTCATTGAGCCTGCGCATCGCTTCAACCGTGAGTTCCGCCTGCCTGCTGATGATCTCCAGCTGGTCTGCGGCGCGCTTGGGCAAACGGTCCAGCTTGTACAGGGCCACCAGCTCGGCGGCGGCATCCATCTTCTCCATGGCCTCGTTGAGGTACCGGGACAGCGCGTACATGTCTTCCCGGGGGAGGGGGTTCACAAAGCTGGTGCGCATGTGGGTCAGGAGCGCGAAGTGCAGCTCGGCGGACTTGGCCTCGATGTTGTGCATGTCCTCCACGAGCTTGCCGTGCTCGTCTGCCGGTACGCCAAGGATCTCGGCCAGGGTGGCCGTTGCCAGCACGATCTGTTGTGCCATCTGCGAGAGCAGGTTCAGCCCTGCGGGCTCCTGGGGGAAAAGGCGCAGCTTCACGTATTTACCAGTCTCCGGGACTTATCAAGGCGGGGGCTGGCGCCGTGTGACTTGACCCCGGCGCGCAACTGATGCCTACTCTACCGGCCCGTGCAGTGGCCCCTGAACCGGGTGCTAGGAGCCCCCTGAACCGGGCCCCTGGAAAAGGGCACAAAAATGGTGCCGAACCGGATACGCCTCTCGGCGGTAGGCCGCTCTAGGCGGCTAATTGTTGAAGCCCGGGGGTTTCGCGGCTCGGCACCGGTTTCAGTCTTCTACTTCGCCCGGCCCAAGTCAATCTTGACAGCCGGGGCCCTGTTCGTCCCGAAAATACCGTGCACAGCCGGCACGCATCCCGGCCCGGCGCGTCAGTCCAGTTCGCCGAGGCGCCACGCGTTGGCGGCGTGTTCGAGGTCCTCGGCGGTCTTCACCAGCTGGTGGGAATTGCGGGTGAGTTTGCTGGCGTGAGCCTCATTGGCGTGCTCGGCGCCGTCGGCGAGGGTGGCCTGGCCGAGTGCCACCACGCGGCAGAAGGCGGCCGAGCGTTCCAGCGCGACGTCGAAATCGCCGTCAAACGCGCCGGAGAGAATGGCGTCCGCCATGCTGCGCATTTCATCGGCGCCCGGGGGCTCAGCGGCGCCCGCCACCACGTTGGAGACCTGGGCGGTGTCCCGGCCGGCCCGGAAGTAGACGGAGATGCGCTCGGGGTCCTGGACGGTGGCGGCGCGGAGGGCGTACAGGCGCCACAGAGCGCCGGGGAGGGACCGGGCGGGGCTCTCCGCCCACATCTCGGCGATGGCGTCCAGGCCCTGTTCGTCGGCGAGCTTCACCAGGCGTTCGGTGACCTGCGGGTCGTCGCTGCTGCGGCCGTGGCGCACCAGGGCCTGCGCGGCGAGGTGGGCGGCCTCCGACACGCGGGCGGGATCGGCCCCGCCTGCGAAGGGCTCGAAGTCCATCGGAGCGAAAGGCTTGGGCTTGTGGTGCCGGTTGCTGCCGCCGTACGGACTGTTTCCTGCTTGCTCGCTCATGCCCCCACGCTACTCCTGTGCCGCAGCGGAAATCGAGCGTTGTTGCCTTCGTCCCGCTCCACCGGAAACAGCTTCCGGCGCCTGGGAAAAGTGCACGACGGCGGCTCCCGGACCAGGTGCGAAAGTCAGCGGAACCATGGGTTAGAGTATTAACGTCCAGAAATGGATTGGGCCGGACGGGCGGACACACTGTGTTCAACTGGGCGGCAGGGGCCTTTAGCTCAGTTGGTAGAGCATCGGACTTTTAATCCGTGGGTCGTGGGTTCGAGCCCCACAGGGCCCACCCATAGAGGTTTTGAAGGTCCGCCGCGAGGCGGGCCTTTTCCTCTTTAAGCCTGAATTCAGGCACTGACAATCGTTCCGTTGCGCGGCAGCCGGCCCGGAAACGAGATGGGAACGCCGGACGCCTGCCCGGGGTCCGGGAGATCCATTACCTGGACGTGCAGATGCGGTTCAGTGCTGTTGCCGGAGTTGCCGCACAAACCCACTGCCGCGCCGCACTCGATCAGTTGCCCCTGTTGCACGCGGACGCTGCCTCGCCGCAGGTGGCACAAGGCGATGAACACGCCTTCGCTTTCGATGATCACGTGGTTGCCGGCCAGGCCCCTCCACCCTTCCCGCAGGCGCCCGGCCTGGGTGGCGGCGTAGCCGATTGAGGGGAAGCCGCGGAAAGCGGCGTGGTCAGGTTCTCCGTCATGGGCTGCGCACACCACCCCCGAAACCGGCGCGGTGACAGCCCTGCCAAACCCGACAAAGGATTCCGGCGGCTCAGGCCGGAACAGCGATCCCAGGGTGATTGGCGCAGACCGTCCGTTCCCGTCTACGGGCGTGAAGTCGATGGCGTAACTGGTGGCAAAACGCGCCGTCCCGTGGCTGGGGACCCGGTCAGCCGGGGAGTTCTGCACCCGCCACGGGCCGCTGAACGGGTATGCCAGCTCCATCGCTGCTCCAGTGCCTCAGCCCTGCCGTGCGCGGTGTTCAGCTGGCGGGATCGTACTGGAATGCCCGCACTTCCTGGGCGCAGCGGCAGGCAGCGGCAATCTTCGCGCCCCACTGGAGCGCGGCATCGTAGGTGGGCAGCTCCAGCACTGTGTAGCCGCCTTCGATCTGCGCTGTCTGGGGATAGGTGCCCTCCGTGACTTTTCCGCCGCCGTCGACCATCACGGGAGGGACACTCTCATCGATGCCCCCGCCAAAGACCCAGACGCCGGCGTCCTTTGCCTCCTGGACCACCGCATGGGCTGCGTCGGCAACCTCCTGCAGGCCGCCGACGGGGATGTCCATGGCGCCACTGGGGAACGAGATCAGGTACTTGGTCATTGGGCCGGCTCCTTCTTTGCAGACGGGGATCAGCTTCATCCTTCCCAGCGGGCGGGGGCCGCGCAAGGACTGGTCCGAACCTCCCACCCGCAAATACAGGCTGGCGCCAACACAGGCCGGCGCTGCAAAAACAGGCTGCCGCCGCGGCCGCAGCAGGCACAATAGGCACATGGCAAATACCAGCAAGGGCCGGATGCCGCGCCTGGAAGACGTGGCCAAGGTAGCCGGCGTCTCCCACCAGACGGTTTCCCGGGTGGTGAACAACCACCCCAACGTCAGCAAGGCGACGCGGGAAAAGGTGGAGGCGGCCATTGCCGAACTGGGGTACCGGCGCAATACTGCGGCCCGGAGCCTGGTCACCCGGCGCTCACAGACTATCGGCGTGCTGGCCAGTGAACTCTCCCAGTACGGTCCTGCCAACACCCTCCTGGGCGTCGAGCAGGCAGCCCGCAACGCCGGCTACTTCGTCAGCATCGCCGCCCTGCGGGAAGTCAGCAGGGACGCCATCTCCAACGCGGTGGGACACTTCATGGACCAGGCCGTGGACGGGATCGCCGTGCTGGTGCCGCATTCGGACACTCTGGCCGTGCTGGAACAGATGAACCTCCCCGTGCCCGTGGTGGCTGTGGGTTCCGCCGGCAGTGCTTCGGTGAGCGGAGCGATGGTGGACCAGCGCGCGGGAGCCAGGCTCGCCGTCGAACACCTCATCAAGGAGGGCCACCGGCAGATCGGGCATATCGCGGGGCCGCCGGACTGGACCGACGGGGCTGAGCGTGCGGAAGGCTGGCGCGCTGCGCTCCGGGAGGCCGGGCTGGATGAGTCCCTGCTGGTGGAAGGGGACTGGAGCGCAGGCAGCGGCTATGCGATTGGCCGCAAGCTGGCGTCCGGGCGCACTGCGACGGCCATTTTTGTGGGAAACGACCAGATGGCCCTGGGCCTGCTGCGCGCTTTCACCGAGGCGGGCGTGAAGGTGCCCGACGACGTCTCCGTGGTGGGATTCGACGACCAACCGGAGGCGGGGTACTTCACGCCCCCGCTGACCACCGTCCGCCAGGATTTCGAGGAGTTGGGGCGTCGCTGCATGGACATCATGCTCGAGGAAATCGAATCCGGCGCCCCGGTGAGCTCCACGGTGGTTCCGCCCGAACTGGTCCTCCGCGCCAGCACCGCCGCTCCGGCGCCTGCCTAGGAGCTTCGGCGTCGCCCCCAGGGGCCTGGGAGCCGCCTGGACGCGGCCGACTCAAACCAAAATAAAAAATCTCCATGAATCTGCATCCAAATCCGCGCCTGCGCCGGTAGTAGGGGTGTCAGCAAAAAACGCCCGGGAACCGGGCCGTTCAAGGAGATGGACATGCGCAACACAATCTTCACCGCAGGTGCCGGTGCAGCAGCCATTGCAGCCGCAATCGCTCTGGCCGGTCCCGCCAACGCAGCAGAAGGGGATGCCCGGCTTTCTGTTCTGCACGGCGTACCGGGACTGACCGTGGACGTCTGGGTCAACGGCGACCGCACCCTTGATGACTTCACCCCGGGCTCCCTGGCCGGGCCGCTGGCCCTTCCCGCGGGCACCTACGAGATTGCCATAACGGCAGCCGACGCGGCAGATGCGTCCGCCCCCGCCATCGGTCCCGTCAGTGTCAACCTTGCCGCCAACGGAAACTACACCGCTGCGGCCCACCTCGGCGCGGACGGCAAACCCACCGCCAGCCTGTTCACCAACGACGTGTCCCAGATCCAGGCCGGCAAGGGCAAACTGACCGTCCGGCATGCCGCCGCCGCACCTGCCGTCGATGTCCTGGCAGGCGGTACCGCCGTCGTTACCAACCTCGCCAACCCAAACGAGCAGACCCTGACGCTCGATCCCGGCACCGTCCCCGCCGCAGTGGCTGCCGCCGGCACCACCACGCCGGTGATCGGCCCGGCGGACGTAACGGTGGTCGAAGGTACGCACACCATCGTCTACGCCTGGGGCAGCCTGGCTGACCAGAACCTGCAGCTGGCCGTGCAGACCATCGAAGGCCTGCACTCGGCCCCGGCTTCGGTGCCGGGCGCCCTTGACGGTTCCAAGGCCTCGGCCGCGACCAGCTCCACAGCGGCCGCGGCAGGGTTTGGCCTTGCAGCCCTGGCCCTCGTGGCAGGGGCAGTGGGCGTAAGCCGCGCAGTCCGGGCCCGGCGCGCGGAGCTGTAACCGGCTTCCTGCAAAGGACCGCTGAGCGCAGGGCCCGGCCGCACACCCGCGGACGGGCCCTCGCGCCGGCTTCATCAGTTGTTCCGCCCAACAAGGAAGGCTGCAGGCATGAAGGCAAGCACGACGCCGGCAGGCGGGTACCGCCGCAGGCACTCCCCGGGTGGTGCAGCCGGTGGAGGGAGGGCGGCCGGTGGGAAGAGGGCCGCGGGGACGGCGGCGGCGTTGGCGGCCGCCGCGCTGGTTCTTGCAGGCTGCGGCTCCGCAAACCCTTCCAGTGCCACGCCCGCGGAGTCTCCCGCGGCAGCAGTGAGCCTGCCGGCGGGTCCCAGCGCTTCGCAGCCGCAGGCAGCGGCGAGCCAGGCCGGCCCTTCCAACCCGGCTGTCCCGGGGCACACGGCCATTCCGGTCCGGCCGGCCACGCCGCAACCCGTCTCTGCCGCGCCGGCACCCACATCGCTCACTGTGGCCGGCACGGCCATCGACATGCCGGTGGTGCCGGGGGGAGTGTCCGAACGGGGAGCGATGGAGATTCCTGATGTGTTCGACCGTGCCGCTTGGTACAGGTTCGGCCCGGCCCCCGGGGCGGCCGAAGGCGCGGCCGTGATCGCCGGGCACATCGACAGCAAATCAGACCGCGCGCCGTTCTCGGCACTGAAGTCGCTTGAGGCGGGAACTGTCATCCGGGTGGGACGGGAAGGTGCCCCCGCTGTCACCTACCGGGTCGTGGGGGTGGAGCTGATGGCAAAGGACAATTTGGATGGGGCGTCCCTGTTCCGGCGGTCGGGACCGCATGAACTCAAGCTGGTCACCTGCGGCGGCAAATGGCTGGACGAGCGGATGGACTACAGCGACAATGTGATTGTCACCGCAGTCCCTGCAGGAACCGGTCCTGGATGAACCAGTTCCCGCATAACTGGTGGCCAGCCATGTATCTCGTCGCCGACGCCGGGAGGGAGCACCCTGTGACGCTTCCCGGGCACGCCTCCCAGGGGTGGGACGACGGGCTGACCGCGTCCTTCCTGGCCGGTGATGAGCGTGCGCTGGCAGCGGCTTACCGTGAGTTCGCGCCCCTGGTCCATACCCTCGCCCTTCGGTCCCTGGCGGACCGGGCCGCGGCCGATGACGTCACCCAGGAGGTGTTCATCCGGGTTTGGCGCTCGCGGAGCACGTTCAACCCGCAGGTGGCCCGGCTCCCGGCATGGATCGTGGGCATCACGCGCAACGCCATTGCCGATGCCCAGCAGGCGTCGGCCCGCGAAGCGCGCAAGGCCTTTGCTGCCGCAGGAGCCGGCCTGGCGGGGGAAGAAAGGGCAGGAACGGAGGCAGCGGAAACGCTGGCGGACCGGTTGCTGCTGGACGGCGAACTGGAGAGGCTGGGAGAGCCCCAGGGCTCCATCATGAAGCTTGCCTTCTACGAGGACCTGACGCACGAGCAGATCTCGCGGAAACTGGACCTGCCGCTTGGTACCGTCAAGAGCCACATCCGCCGCAGCCTGACGCACCTGAGAAGCAGATTGGAGGTAGACCATGCCGCATCTTGACCCGGAACAGTTGAGCCTCCTTGCGCTCTACGAGGACTGGGATGACCCCGCCGGCCGTGAGCACCTCCGTGCCTGCCCCCAGTGCGCTGCCGATTATGCTGCCCTGCGCCGCACGGTGGAAGCGGTGAAAACGACGCCGGACACCAGTCGCCTGTCCGTCCCCGGGCCGCAGGTCTGGGCAGGCATCCATCGCGAACTCGGCCTCGGGGATTCCGTCCGGGAGGACCCGCTGGCGGCAGAAGAAAAGGTAGAAGAACCGAAGGGCGGGGTGACTCCCGCCGCCGCTAAGGCACCCGGGGAGGTGCCGCCGTCGAACGTCATACCTGTGCAGGGCCGAACGGGCGGCGGCCGAACGGGCGGCGGCCGAACCGGCGGTGGCCAAACGCGCGGTGCCCGGACCAGGGCAGCCTGGTGGCAGCGGCCGGGCCCCTGGCTGGCAACGGCGGCCGCTGCCGTCCTGGTGGTGTTCGGCGCCGTTTGGGCCTTGAACCGCCCGCCCCAGCCCCAGGAGCTGGCCGCTGCCCGGTTGGCCCCGCTGGCGCAGCACTCCGCGGAGGGATCGGCCAAGGTTGTTGCCGCTGCGGACGGTTCCCGGAGCCTGGAGGTCAGCCTGGACAAGGACGAAGCCAAGGGCTACCAGGAGGTATGGCTGATCGCCCCGGACCTTTCCAAGCTGGTCAGCTTGGGCGTCATGAACTCCACGTCGGGAACGTTCCAGGTGCCTGCCGGCCTGGATCTCTCCCAGTACCCGGTGGTGGACGTGTCGGACGAGCCCATGGACGGAAACCCCGCCCACTCCAGCGTGAGCATCGCCAGGGGCACGCTTACGTCCTGACCCGTGCCCGGACCCACGTGGAGAGCCTGGTCCACTGGGCGGCGGCGGCAGCGGCCGTCAGGGCAGCAGCCGCGTGCAGGTACAGCATCAGGTGCAGGGAGTGCGCGGCAGCAATGCCGGGCGACGACGGCACATCCGGGCTGCTCCCCGCGCCATGGTCGTGGCCGGGCAAGGAAACGGCAGTTGCAGTGGAAAAGGCGGCGAACGCGAGGTGCAGCAGTTGCTGTCCGACGGCGGAGGCCGCCAGGATGGCCCAGCCCGGGAGTTGCGGGGGCGCCAGCCGCTCCACGAGCACCGCTCCCAGGCCCAGCAGCGCTGCGAGCGCAAGAATGATGACGACGGCGGGCGCCTGTCCTCCGCCTGCAACATGGGCGGCGAGCCCGAGGGCGGTGGCCAGCGGGCCGGCCGGCCAGGTGGGGACGGTGCCTCGGGTGCGCGAGACTGCACGCGTGCTTTCCATTCGTCAGCCCCTCCCGCTGCTGGTCCTTATTGTGTCCTACCCATTCGGGCGGAGGTGAACCGGGGGAGCAAGCAGGAGGGCTAGTGGCCGAAGTGTGAGTGCGGTGCGCCTTCCGGCAGGCGTTCCAAGATGTCCTCGGCCACCTTGCGCACTTTGATGTTCCGGTGGCTTGAGGCCTTGGCGAGGATGGAGAAAGCCTCCTGGTACGAGCACCTGTTCTGGGCCATGATCACGCCGCAGGCCACGTTGATGGAGGTGCGGCTGTCCAGGGCGGAACGCAGGTCGGTGGCCAGGGAGCGGGCGGTATGCAGGTTGATGGCCATCTGGAGGCTCTTGGTTGCCATGGCGGCGAAGGCGCGGGCCTCGGCGATGGCCTGGAGCGGGAACGCCTTCGAGTCCTGGGCGAAGAAGGCGAGGGCGGCCCTTGATTGGCCAAGCTCGCTGTTGCCGGGGATGCCGTCGTCGGCGGATACGTCCGCGTCGAGGCGGAGCCGGACCGCGAGGGCGCTGCCGAACCCCGCCGCCTGCAGCTGGGCGGAATAGTTCCGCCAGCGGAAGTCGCCGTTCCGCTGAAGCACCGCTACGGGGTGTCCGCCGGCCATCACATCGGTCACCGGCCCTTCGTCCGCTTCGCGTTCCCACTCGAGGAGGCGGACCACATCCTCGCTGGTGCCTGTGATGGCGGGACTGCGCTTGGGCTGGTGCAGCACCAGCCCGCATCCAACGTCTAATCCGGCGGTCCTGACCACGTGCCCGGCCGACGCTGCCACCAGCAGTTCCAGGGAATCACCCAGGGTCTGTGCACCGTTGACCAGATCCAGCAGGAGCCCCGGATTCCGCGGTCCGGGCTGCTCGCGGCTGCCCGCCGACACCAAGGGCGGGTGTGCTTTCCGACTGCCCGAGGGGGCAAGAGGGCCGGCGACGGCTGGGGGAGAGTCCTTGGTCTCGAAGGACTCTCCGTCGCCGGCCCCGCTTATTACCCGCGTCCTGTGGACCGGGAAGCCTGGGCTTATCTGTCGTGCATGCATGGCCAGTCTCACACCCCCTAGTGAGCCAAGTACCGAGAACCAAAACCTGTCTTGTCTCTGTGAAAAACCTAGTTGCCGCCTGCCCCCGGCGAATGCGTAACCGGTACCTGTTTTTGCGGACCGGCAGTACTTGGAACCGGGGGTTCCGGGACCCTCCGGGCTGTTGCCGCAGGTGGGGCCGTCTTCAGTTCCCGGCGCATGCCGCCGGCCTTGCCCGGGAAGGGCCCGAAAAACGCTTGACTCATCCGCCAGCCCACCGTGAGAATGTTTTTCTATAACGTTGTACAAACAATCCGAGGATACGTTCGTGACCCAGCCAGAACCCGCCGCCGCAAAAATCACCCTTGACCCCTCGTTCACCGTGGGGCCTGTCCGCCGTCGTACTTTCGGTGCTTTCGTTGAGCACCTTGGCAGGTGTGTTTACACCGGCATCTTCGAGCCGGACCATCCGGAGGCGGACGAGGACGGATTCCGCAAGGATGTGCTGGAACTGACCCGCGAACTGGGGGTGTCCACCGTCCGGTATCCCGGCGGCAACTTTGTCTCCGGCTACCGCTGGGAGGACGGCGTGGGCCCCCTGGACCAGCGTCCCGTGCGGCTGGACCTCGCCTGGCACTCCACCGATCCCAACAAGGTGGGGGTGGACGAGTTCGCGAAGTGGTCGGCCAAGGCAGGCGTGGAGCCCATGATGGCCGTCAACCTGGGAACGCGCGGCATCGAGGAGGCCCTGGACCTCCTCGAGTACTGCAACATCGACGGCGGCACGGCCCTTTCCGAGCAGCGCCGCGCCAACGGTGCGGCCAACGGCTATGGCATCAAGATGTGGTGCCTGGGCAACGAAATGGACGGGCCCTGGCAGATCGGCCACAAGAACGCGCTGGAGTACGGCCGGCTCGCCGCCGACACGGCCCGCGGGATGCGGATGATCGACCCAGGCCTCGAGCTGGTGGCCTGCGGCAGTTCGGGGCCCACCATGCCCACCTTCGGCGAGTGGGAGCGGGTGGTCCTCACTGAAACCTACGAACTGGTGGACCTGGTCTCCGCGCACCAGTACTTCGAGGACTTCGGGGACCTGCAGGAACACCTGGCCGCCGGGCACAAGATGGACGCCTTCATCCGCGACCTCGTGAGCCACATCGACCACGTGAAATCGGTGAAGAAGTCCACCAAACAGGTGAACATCTCCTTCGATGAGTGGAACGTGTGGCACATGAGCCGGGACGAATCCAAGGTTCCTTCCGGCAAGGACTGGCCGGTGGCCCCCGTCCTGCTCGAAGACACCTATACGGTGGCCGACGCCGTGGTGGTGGGGGATCTCCTGGTCACGCTGCTGCGCAACACCGACCGTGTCCACGCGGCGAGCCTGGCGCAACTGGTCAACGTTATCGCACCCATCATGACCGAGCCCGGCGGCCGGTCCTGGAAGCAGACCACCTTCCACCCCTTCGCCCTGACCTCCCGGCACGCGTCCGGGACCGTGCTGCAGCTCGCCGTCGAATCCCCGCTGGTAAGCGGCGGCAAGACGGAGGGCTTCACTGCCCTGTCCGCCGTCACCACCTATGACGCGGACAGGGGCGAGGCCGTGGTGTTCGCGGTCAACCGCTCGGCCGACCAGGCGCTCACACTGGATGCCGCCGTGGCCGGCCTGGGGAAGGCGCGCGTGGTGGAGGCGGTGACCTATGCCAACAAAGATCCGTACTGGCAGGCCAGCGCCGACGATTCAACGTCCGTCCTGCCGTCGGACAACGGGACGGTGAAGCTCGACGGCGGCCGGCTCACCGCTGAGCTTCCGCCCGTGTCCTGGTCCATGATCAGGCTGGCCGTGGAGTCCTGATCCCGGCGGCCGGCAGGGCGGCGGCCTTATGACGACGGCAGGCTGCAGGTGGGAGGATGGACGGCATGGAACTGCACATCACGGGGGACCCCGCCGCCGACAAGTTGTTGAGTGAGGACGCCTTCGCCCTGCTGACCGGCATGCTGCTGGACCAGCAGGTGACGATGGAATCAGCTTTCGCCGGGCCCGAAAAGATCCGCAGCCGGATCGGATCGATGAAGCCCGAAGCCATTGCCACGCACGACCCCGCAGCCTTTGTGGAGATGTTCAAGGAACGTCCCGCCGTCCACCGCTTCCCCGGCTCCATGGCTGCGCGCGTGCAGGCGCTCGCCGAGGCGGTCCAGAACGAGTGGGACGGGGACGCCGCCGCCATCTGGACCAAGGGCTCGCCGGACGGTGCGGAGGTGCTGCGCCGGCTCAAGGCACTGCCGGGGTTCGGGGAGCAGAAGGCCAAGATTTTCCTGGCCCTGCTGGGCAAGCAGCGCGGCCTTGCAGCGCCGGGGTGGCGCGAAGCGGCAGGGCACTACGGCGAGGAAGGGTCCTACCTGTCGGTGGCGGACATCGTGGATCCCGAGTCCCTGGCCAGGGTCCGTGCCAGCAAGCAGGCGGCCAAGGCTGCGGCAAAGGCAGGAAAAGAACGTTAATGGCAGTCACCATGAACGACGTCGCGAGGGCTGCCGGTGTTTCCCTCAAGACCGTTTCCAACGTGCTGAACGATTACGAATTCATCCGCCCTGCCACCAAACAGAAGGTGCAGGACGCCATCGCCGAGCTCGGCTACGAGGCCAACCTCACCGCCCGCAGCCTCCGGTCCGGCAAAACGTCAATGGTGGGCCTGGTCCTCTCCGACCTCTCCGCGCCCTACTATGCCGAGCTGGCGTCCAAGCTGATGAAGGCCGCTTCCCGCCACGGCTACCGGGTGCTGGTGGAGCAGTCGGACGCCGAAGCCTCCGCGGAGCTTGGGGCCTTGCAGGGCACCTTCCGGCAGCTCACCGACGGCCTGTTGTTCACGCCCCTCGTGGTGGACGCCGACGCCATCGCCGGGCGTGCAGGCAAGAAGCCCCTGGTGATGCTTGGCGAGCACATCATGGACCCCCGATTCGACCTGGTCACCATGAAGAACGAGGAGGCCGCGGCTGCGCTCACCACGCACCTGCTGGACAGCGGACGCCGCCGGATTGCCGTCGTCGGACTGAATAACGGGGAGTCCGCCGGGACTGCGGGGCTGCGGTTGAACGGTTACCGAAGCGCGCTGGAGGAAGCCGGCGTTCCGTTCGACGCCGCGCTGATTGCCCCTGCGGAGTGGCGCCGCGACGCGGGTGCCGCTGCCGTTGCCGGGCTGTTGGAGGCGGGCGTGGAGTTCGACGCCGTCTTCGGGCTGAATGACGTACTGGCCCTCGGTGCCCTGCACGAACTGCTCATCCGCGGGGTCAAGGTGCCGCAGGATGTGGCAGTGGCAGGTTTTGACGACATCGACGAGGCCCGCTTCGCCTCCCCGTCCCTGACCACCGTCTCGCCGGGCATGGACGAGATTGCGGAGCGGTCCATCACCCTGCTGCTGGACCGGATTGCCGGCCGTGAGGCGTCCGCGCAGGGCGTACACGTGGAGGCAGGGTTTGAACTGAAGATCCGGGAGTCCGCGCCCTAACCATCCGGCGACTTTTGCGTCCTCAAGGCGGAGGTTTCGCGCGGCCTGCAGGCGGGTACTTTTCCCCAAACCGCTCAACGTGGAAAGGTGCCCGCATGATTGCCCTCCTGGTCATCGACATGCAGAACGCGTTCTTCGAAACGCCCGAACTGGCAGCCCAGCAGGAGCGGGTGGTCAGTGAGTGCAACCGGCTGCTGGAAGGGTTCAAGGCTGCCGGACACGCGGCGCTCCTGATAGGCACCGAGCACGAGCGGGACAAGTCCACTTGGACCCTCAGCATGCTGGACGACGACCAGGGGTTCATTTTCCGCGGCAGCGAACAGGCGCAGTCAGTCCCGGGCCTCATAACGGAAGATCTGCCCCAGCTGAACAAAACGAGGGACAGCGGCTTTGTGGGCACCAACCTGCTGGCCCGGCTGCGGAACTGGGGTGCCGAGGAAGTGGTGCTGGCGGGGGTCTCAACGCACAACTGCATCGCGCAGACCGCGGCGGACGCCTTCGCGCACAATATCCGGGTCACGTATGCCAAGGATGCCATGGCCTCTGAGGCCGACAAGGACGCCGAAGACATGCTCCGTATCCTCTCCTCCACCTACCGCCAGCCCATCCAGTCCAGCGACGAAATCCTCGGCCGCCTCAGCGACTCACCGTAGGCCGGCCCACAGCCTTTCCTGATCTTCCGGAAACCTGGCGGAAACCTGCCCGGCTTACGCTGGTGCCACGCCCCACCCCGTCGAAGGGAACCCCATGCATCTGATGCCGCGTGAGCAGGAAAAACTCCTGATTGTGGTGGCCGCCGACCTTGCGCGCCGGCGGCAGTCCCGGGGCCTCAGGCTCAACTACCCCGAGGCCGTGGCCGTCATCAGCTACGAACTGATCGAAGGTGCCCGCGACGGCCGCAGTGTGGCCGACCTAATGAGCTACGGCACCACGCTGCTCAGCCGCGAAGACGTGATGGAGGGCGTGCCGGAGATGATCCACGACGTCCAGATCGAAGCGACCTTTCCCGACGGCACCAAGCTGGTCACCGTCCACAACCCCATCCGCTAAGGAGCGCGGCAATGATTCCAGGCGAGTACGTCCTCCGGCCGGAGCCCGTGACCGCGAACGCGGGCAGGGAAGCGATCGAGGTTGCCGTGACCAACACCGGTGACCGTCCTGTCCAGGTAGGCTCCCACTACCACTTCGCCGAGGCCAACGCGGCGCTGGCGTTCGACCGCCACGCGGCCTATGGCCGGCGCCTGGACATTCCGGCAGGAACGGCCGCGCGTTTCGAGCCGGGGGACGCACGCACCGTGCGCCTGATCGAACTGGCAGGGACGCGCGAGGTGTACGGCCTCAGTAACGCCGTCAACGGAAAGCTCGACGGCGGCGCCCGCCAGGGCGGGTCCGCTGCGGAAGGGGATGCCAAGTGAGCTTCGAGATTCCCCGCCGGCAGTATGCGGACCTGTACGGGCCGACCACCGGAGACAAAATCCGCCTGGCGGACACCGAGCTGTTCCTTGAGATCGAGCAGGACCTCACCGTCTACGGCGAGGAAGTGGTGTTCGGCGGCGGCAAGGTGATCCGCGACGGCATGGGCCAGAACGGCCAGGCCCTACGCGACGAGGACATCCCGGACACTGTGATCACCAATGCCGTGGTCCTGGACTATACGGGGATCTACAAGGCGGACGTCGCCCTGAAGGACGGCCACATATTTAGGATCGGCAAAGCGGGCAACCCGCAGATCACCGACGGCGTGGACATCGTGATCGGGGCGGGCACCGAGATCATCGCAGGGGAGCGGAAGATCCTCACCGCCGGGGGCATCGACACCCACATCCACTTCATTTCCCCGGACCAGGTGCCCACAGCCCTGGCCAGCGGCGTCACCACCATGATTGGCGGCGGCACAGGCCCTGCCGAAGGGACCAAAGCCACCACGGTGACCCCCGGGAAGTGGCACATCCAGCGGATGCTCCAGGCGGCTGAGGGGCTGCCCATGAACATCGGCCTGTTCGGCAAGGGCCACGCGTCCGCCGTCGAACCCTTGGCCGAGCAGATCCGCGCCGGTGCCATCGGGCTCAAAGTCCATGAAGACTGGGGTGCCACTACCTCCTCCATCGACACCTCGCTCAGGGTGGCCGACGAATACGACGTCCAGGTGGCCATCCACACCGACACCCTGAACGAGTGCGGGTTCGTGGAGGACACCATCAAGGCCATCGACGGCCGCGTGATCCACACCTTCCACACCGAAGGCGCGGGCGGCGGCCATGCCCCCGACATCATCAGGATCGCGGGCATGCCCAACGTGCTGCCCGCGTCCACCAACCCCACCCTGCCGTACACGCGTAACACCATCGAAGAGCACCTGGACATGCTGATGGTCTGCCACCACCTCAACCCGGACATTCCCGAGGACGTGGCCTTCGCCGATTCCCGCATCCGCGCCGAGACCATTGCCGCCGAGGACGTCCTGCAGGACCTGGGCATCTTCTCCATCACCTCCTCCGACTCCCAGGCCATGGGCCGGGTGGGCGAGGTCATCACCCGCACGTGGCAGGTGGCGGACAAGATGAAGAAGCAGCGCGGGGCTCTGGAAGACAACGACGGCGGCACGCACGGCAGCGCGGACAGCGACAACTTCCGCCTCAAGCGCTACGTGGCCAAGTACACCATCAACCCCGCCATCGCCCAGGGCATCGCCGACTCCGTGGGGTCCGTGGAAGTGGGCAAGTTCGCCGACCTGGTGCTGTGGGATCCTGCGTTCTTCGGCGTCAAACCCGAACTGGTGCTCAAGGGCGGCCAGATCGCCTACGCCCTGATGGGGGACTCCAACGGGTCCATCCCAACCCCGCAGCCACGAACCATGCGGCCCATGTTCGCCACCTTCGGCAAGGCCGTGCAGCAGTCCTCCATCACGTTCCTGTCCAAGGCCGCCATCGAGGCCGGAGTCCCTGAAGAGCTGGGGCTCCAAAAGGTGATCCGGCCCGTCTCCGGCATCCGGCACCTCACGAAAGCCGAGCTGAAGTACAACGACGCCACGCCGGACATCCAAGTGGATCCGGAAACGTACCAAGTGACGGTCGACGGCGAGGACGTCACCTGCGAGCCGTCCGACATGCTCCCCATGGCGCAGCGCTACTTCCTGTTCTAGAACCCGGAGAAACCAGTGATCATCGAACGAGTCCTCGGCAACCTGCACGACCTGCCCGAGGCCCAAGCCGCCGCTTACGCCGGGCTGCACCGCGAAAAAGTCGTCCTGCCCAGCGCCCAATTGGTCAAACGCATTCAGCGCGCCACAACCGACCACGGCAAGGAGATCGGCATCCGCCTCCCTTCCGGCTCCGGCGACCTGCGCGACGGGGACATCCTCCACGTCGAAGAAACCAACATGATCGTGGTGTCCGTGCTGCCCACCGACGTCCTGGTCATCGCGCCGAGGACCATCCACGAAATGGGCGCCACCGCACACTCCCTCGGCAACCGGCACCTTCAGGCGCAGTTCTTTGATGTGGACAGCGAGTACGGAGCCGAAGTCATGGTGTGCGCCTACGACCACACCGTCGAGGACTACCTCCGCCACAACTCCGTGCCCTACACCCGCCAGGAACGCGTCATGCCTGTGCCTTTCCGCCATGCTGAACACTCGCACTAGTACCAGCGCCACCGCCAGTGTCGGCAGCTATCAGCTTGCTCTTCAGCAACTCACTGACTCTGCGCTGCCTACTGGGGCTTTTGCGCACTCCCTTGGGTTTGAGACGTACATCGATCGGGAGCTTGTTTTTGATGAAAGATCCTTTGGAATTTGGCTCTCCGCGTTCATCTCTCAGTCGCTGACCTATTCGGATGGGCTTGCCATTCGGCTTCTGTATGAGGGTGGCGAGCTGGGGGAGCTGGATGCTCTTCTCTCTGCCTCGCTGTTGCCCCGGCAGGTTCGGGAGGCCAGTGTGAAGATGGGGTCACGGCTGCTGGAGATCGGTGCGGAGGTGTTTCCTTCGCCTGCGCTGGAACTGTACCGGGACCTGGTGGGCACCGGCCGGGCCGCCGGGCACCAGCCGCTGGCGTTCGCCGTCGTCGCCCGTTCCCTCGGGGTGCCGCTGCAGGAAGCACTCGCCGCCTACCTGTTCGCCACCGTCACGTCCCTCACGCAGAACGCCGTCCGGGCCATACCGCTTGGCCAGAACGCCGGGCAGCGGGTGCTGCGGAAAGCGCACGACGACGTCGCTGCCGCCGTCACCGCGATCGCGCACCTTACGCCGGACGACTTAGGCGCGGTCAGCCCCGGGCTGGAAATTTCGCAAATGCGGCACGAACGCCAGCGGGCCCGGATGTTTATGAGCTAGTAGGAGGAACACCATGACTGAACCCATCAAAATCGGCATCGGCGGGCCCGTCGGCGCCGGCAAAACCCAGCTCGTGGAGCGGCTCACGCGGCATATGAGCGGCGACATCTCCATGGCAGCCATCACCAACGACATCTACACCATCGAGGACGCCAAAATCCTCGCCGCCAACGGCATCCTCCCCGTGGACCGGATCATCGGCGTCGAAACCGGCGGCTGTCCGCACACCGCCATCCGTGAAGACACGTCCATGAACACAGCCGCCATCGAGGAACTCAAGTCCCGGCACCTCGACCTGCAGGTCATCTTCGTTGAATCCGGCGGCGACAACCTCTCCGCCACCTTCAGCCCCGAACTGGTCGACTTCTCCATCTACATCATCGATGTGGCCCAGGGCGAGAAGATCCCCCGCAAAGCCGGCCAGGGCATGATCAAGTCCGACCTCTTCATCATCAACAAAACCGACCTCGCACCCCACGTGGGTGCGGACCTCGCGGTCATGGAACGGGACTCCAAAGAGTTCCGCGGCAACAAACCGTTCTGCTTCACGAACCTCAAGACCGACGAGGGGCTCGACAAGGTCATCGACTGGATCCGGCACGACGTCCTGATGCTTGATTTGGCATGAGCACGACGGCGGTCCACGGGTTTCGAAGGGCTCAACCACCGTTGGTTGAGCCCTTCGAAGCCCCGATGGGGGAGCTTGAGCTTGTGGTTGCCGTGCGTGATCAGCGCTCAGTTGCTTCGCATCAGTACCATCGGGGTGCTTTGAGGGTTATGCGACCGCATTATCTCGATGACTCCGGTCAGGTTTGTTATGTCGTTGTGAATCCAGGCGGTGCTTATCTTGGGGCGGACCTCTTCCTCGTTGATGTTGAGGTGGAGGACGCTGCCTCTCTGCTGCTGACGACCCAGTCCGCTACCAAGGTTTATCGGACACCCGGGTCGTTTGCCGAGCAGCGGATGACTGTGCGGCTGGGGGAGGGGGCGCGGCTGGAACTGATGCCCGATCAGCTCATCGCGTACCGGGAAGCCAGTTACCGGCAACGGACCTCGGTGACCCTGCGGCCGTCGTCGTCCTTGGTCATGGCCGAGGTGGTAACTCCCGGCTGGTCGCCCGACGGAGCCGCCTTCCGGTATGAAGAGGTGCGGCTGCGGAACGACATCCGCGTCAAAACGGGCGCGGGCACGGAACTGCTGGCGTTGGACAACCTGTTGATCCGGCCGCCGCTCGGCGACGTCACCGGGCTCGCGTTCATGGAAGGCTACAGCCATCTGGGGTCGCTGGTAGCGGTGGACGCAAGGGTGGACCAGGCGCTCGCCGACGAACTGCACGCGCTGACCGCCTGCCGCGAGGCGTTGACCGGGATCTCGCTGACCCGAAGCGTTGGCGGGACCACGGGGCTGGTGGTACGGAGCCTCTCCAACAGCACCGGCGAGCTCAACCGGCTGCTCGGCACCTGCGCCAACTTCCTGCGGGAACGCTGGTGCGGCCAGGGTCCGCTGGACCTGAGGAAGCACTGATGACGGCGCTGACCTCCATCACCGCCCTCTACCGGGACCGGGAATCACTGCCGCTGCGGACCCGGGGTGCTGAGCAGTCCAGGAACAGATAGGGGCGCGGTGCCGGCTCCGCCGGCCGGCACCGCGCCCCTGGTTGGTGGTGCCTGGCTCCTAGCCGAAGTCAGCTACATAGCTGGGAACGCCGACGGCGTCCGTGGAAACCGGGGCTCCGGTGTTGTTGACGACGTGGTCGATCGTCCCGGCGCCCAGGTTTACCGTCAGGAGGCTGTGCAGCTTCACGCCGGGCGTTGCCGGCACTTCAAAACCCCTGGTGGCATGGAGGGAGGGGTCCACATTGGTGTATACGTAGCTGCCGCCGCCCCAGAGTTCATGGTTTTTCACGGAATCAGAGACCTTGTATCCGGCCCAGCCGAGCACCCCGTCATGCTGCCACGCTGCCTGGTTCGGGGCATCGTACGGAAGCTCATTCTGGAAAAAGACCGTCTTGCCGCCTTCGCCGTTCCAGACGACGTTGTACTCCTGGTAATGCTCCACGAACAGGCCGGTGGCGGTGACGTTGTTGCCGTTGACGATCACGCCGTTCCTGCCGGTGTTGGATGTCCATCCCACGCCGTTGCCGTGGTCGGCGCGCCAGGCCCAGATGTGGTCCAGGAGCACGTTGTCGCTGTTGACTTCCAGGCTGTTCGAGGCTTTGCCGACGTGGGGTCCGCCGATGCGGAAGAACACGTCATGGAGTGTGGTGGGGTTGGCCGGATCAGTGTGCACGGCTGAGTTGACCGGTCCTTCACCTGCCGCGCGTGCCTTGCCGATCCGCATGAGGGCCGGTGAGTTCACGTCACCGGCATCCACGGTGACCGCGGCGATATCCACTCCGGGGACATCTGCCACAGTCAGGGGCACCGAACCATTGACGGCGGTGAGTGTTGTCATGCCGAGCCCGAGGACAATCGTGTTGGCTCTTTTGACCTCGATGCTCTGGTCAACGTCGTAGACGCCCGGGGTGAGCAGGAGGTTCTTTCCACGGGCCAGTTGGGAATTGATGGCCTGCACCGAGTCGCCGGGCTTCGCGACATAGAAGTCGGTCAAGGGAATGCTGCGGCCTGCGGTGGGTCCGTTTTCCCCACGTGGTGCCGGCGGAGTCCTGCCGGAATGCGGGGACGAAGACGCTGTACTGCCCCGCGGAGTCCACGGTCAGGTAGGGCTTTTCGCGGCTGACGGGGGTGTTGGGCAGCGTGGTGTACGGCGGATTCGGGAAGGAATCGGCGGGTGCGCCGTTCACGCCCGAGAACACCTGGTTCCAGACTCCGTTGGACCAGCTTCCAATGCTGCTGTCGCGGACCAGGTACTGCTGCTGGGAGCCGTTGATCACCGCCCCCGTCTTTGAGTCCGCTATGAAGCCGCCGCTGGCGTACTGCGGGCCGGCCGTGCAGTAGTCCATCAGGGAGAGGTTGCCGCCGGTGATGTTGACCCGCCGCATGGGGGAGGCCTGGGACGCCGCCCAGAAATTCGCGGAGCTGCGGCAGCCTTCGAGGCCCGTGACATTGACGGTGAGGTTGGACAGGGACCGCCAGAAGTTGTTCAGTGCGATGCAGTTATCCGCGGTGAGGCAGCGGTTGTAGACGTCCACATGCCCGTTGATGGTGACGTCGGTGGGTGCGACGCCCAGGCCCGCCACCTCGGTGGAGTAGCCCACTTGGACGATCAGGGGTTCTTGGGGAGTGCCGTAGGTGCCGGGCTTGAAGAGCAGGGAGTAACGCTTGGTCCCCATTTCGTCGTCAACCTGCTGTGCGGCAATGGAGTCCACCGTGGCCTGGATCTGCGCCACCGGCATGCCGGGATCGAAGACGTAGACATTGGACCCGAACGGGTTCGGCGCGGGCTGGGGCGGAGTTTCCGGCGAGGCGGGAGCCTGCTGTGCCTGTACTGCAGGCGGCGCTGACGGCGCGGCCATGGCTGGAGCGGTCCCGCCGGCAGCGAACAGCCCGATGAGAAGGGCGCCGCTGGCGGCAACGGTGCCGGTGCGGTGCCGGCGCAGTGCCGGCGCGGGGTGGGATGGATCAGGGCAAGGGGCTAGCGGCATTGCTGGTCCTGTCATTCGGTGAGCTGGACGACCCCGTCAGCTGCAGTAGGCAACGATGGATCGGTCGGTGGGAGCGCTCCCATCGGGGAAGACTAGCACCGCCCTGCTGCGCCAGCAAGGGTTGACGGAAGCGCTCCCAGCCGCTTGGGGTGTCGTAATGTCTGTGGAGTGAACCACAAGACCACTCCGCCTGCGTCAACCAGGGAGGAACGGCCGCTGCCGACGCTCGAGGACCTGGCCAGGGCCGCTGGCGTTTCCCGCTCCACCGCCTCCCGGGCCATCAACGGCGGGTCCAGGGTCAGTCCGGAGGCCCAGGCCGCCGTCAACGCTGCCATTGTGGAATTGGGCTATACCCCCAACCGCGCAGCCCGCAGCCTGGTCACCCGGCGCGCGGGATCGGTGGCGCTGGTCATCCCGGAACCGGATGCCCGGGTCATGATGGATCCGTACTTTGCCGCCGTGGTCACGGGCGTCAACCAGGCCCTGCGGGATACCGACCTGCAGCTGGTGCTGCTGATGTCGCGGGCGGGGGATGATTCTTCACGGACGCTACGCTACCTGCGCGGGGGCCACGTGGACGGCGCCATAGTAGTGTCCCACCACCGCGCGGACGACTGGGTGGAAAACCTTGGTTCCACCGGGCTGCCTACCGTCTTCATTGGCAGGCCATGGGACAGGAAGTCGGAACTTCCGTTTGTGGACCTCGATAACTTCGAGGGCGGCAGGCTGGCGGCCCGGCACCTTGCCGGCATCGGCCGTACCCACCTCGGAACTGTTGCCGGGCCCAGCGACATGACGGCCGCCGTCGACCGGCTGGACGGCTGGATGCAGGGGCTAAAGGAGGCCGGCCTGCCGCCCGGACCTGTCGTTTATGGGGACTTCACGACGGCGGGCGGCGCGGACGCTGCGAGGAGCCTTCTGGCCCGGGCGCCGGAGCTCGACGGAGTTTTCGCTGCCTCTGACCTCATGGCGCTCGGCGTGGTAGACCAGGTCCGGGGCATGAAGCGGCGTGTGCCGGAGGACGTTGCGGTGGTGGGCTTCGACAACCACGGCATCCTGACCGGGAGCGGCCTGGGACTCACCTCGCTGACCCATCCGGTGACGGACATGGCCGCTGCAGCAGCACAGCTGCTGATCAACGCCATCGGAAACCCCGGGCCGCAGCTCGAGCCGGTCATTTATCCGGCGGAACTGGTGGTCCGCGCAAGTACTGCCGGCTGACCCTCAAGCTCCCACAGGCGCATCAGGCGCATCAGGCGCAGCAGAAGCGGCTCAGGCGGCCAGCCCGCCCTTCGCTTTCCGGTGCTGCCGGTGCCTTGCCGGTGCCAGGCGTGTGTGGGCGCCGGCAAGCACCTCACTGCCGTCCGCCACCGTGCTGTCGGAATCCAGGTGCACGCCGTGCTCGATGAGCACGGTCGAGCCGATCCTTGAGTGGCTGCCAATATGCACGCGGTTGCCGATCACCGTGCCGCGGCCAATCCGCACGCCGTCGCCGATAATGGTACGGTCGCCGATGGTGGCGTCGCGGTCGATCCAGCTGCCGTGTCCGATCCGGCAGCCTGCGCCCACCCGGGCGCCGTGTTCGATGTAGGTCATGGGGCCGATCCGGGCGCTGTCCGCCACCGTGGCTCCCGGAGCAATGAGCCCGCCGCCGTTGTCATGGCGGGCATACCGGGTGACCTTCCCGGCGTCGTCCTCGACTGACACAAACTTTGCGGTCATACCATCCCTCGTTAAAGCTGCGGTTATTTACCGCGCAGTAAGTTAACGGCTGGGAAGGCGCTGGGATTCCCGAATGTCAAGAGGGGTCAGGCAACAAGGTTGGCGGCTGCTGTGTCCATGTGTTCGAGGATGGTTTTGCGGGCCAAGGTGGCGTCGCCGGTGTCGATGGCGGCAACGATGTCCTTGTGGCGGTCCACGCTCATGTTGCTGACGCCCTTTTCGAGGCCGGCGAACATGATGGACATCCGGATGGAACCCTCAAGGGATTCCCAGGAGTGCAGGAGCGTTTCGTTGCCGGTGAGGCGGCAAAGGGTGCGGTGGAACTCGAGATCGGACTCGATGCGTTCCTCCAGGCTTCCGCTGGTGGCATCGGTCATGGCGTCGATCGCCTTGTGCAGCGACTCGGTGACGTGCTGCCGGTCGGGGAGCTCGCACAGGGTCCGGGCGGCGAGGGATTCGAGGGCGGCCCGGACGGCGTAGATGTCCCGGATTTCCTTTTCGTCCAAGTGGCGGACGGACAGGCGGCCGCGGGGTCCGGCGGACAGCAGGCCTTCCTGCTCCAGTTGGCGGAGGGCTTCGCGCAAGGTTCCGCGGCTGATCTGGAGCATTTCGGACAGTTCGGTTTCCACCAGGTGCCGGCCGGGTTCCAATTCGCCGCTGGTGATGGCGGTCCGCAGCGCGGAGAGTGCCTGCTCGCGCAGGCTTTTCTTTTCCAGTCCCAGCAGCGGGGCGGTGAGTCCGGCCATGGCTTCTGTCCTCAATGTCATAAGTCGACT
>Ga0308169_10001489_pt1 | contig 27268 bp, 20 predicted proteins | sample PhyBR1_2_FD_202139 | JGI IMG/M metagenome (GOLD analysis project Ga0308169, IMG submission 202139) | Phyllosphere microbial communities from UC Gill Tract Community Farm, Albany, California, United States - DLSLSB.R1 | ecosystem: Host-associated > Plants > Phyllosphere > Unclassified | place...
GCGAGTGGCCCGCTTGAGCTTGGAGAGTCGCCAAGCGTCCTGGTGCTCGGCGTACCTGCGGGTCGAGGAGGAGGAGGAGGAGGACGAGAGGGCGACAAGGGTCAGCGCTCTCGCTCGACAGCGCTGTATCGTCCCACATAGAGAGAAAGGAAACGCACTTGTCGAAGAGGGGCGTGATCTTCTCCTGCTTCTTGCGCTTCGAGATCGTGTTCTGGTCGGCGACCTTGAAGAACGACGGCGCGACCTCGGTTAGCCAGCGAGGCTCGATGGCCGTCACCTCGCGCATGTACTCGCGCCTGCAGACAACAGGGGGACGTGAGCTCGAGCGCGCCGGGCGACAAGGGAGAGGAGAGGGAGGACGCACGTAGTGAGGACGAGCTCGTGGTACACGCACCACTCGGGCGCACGGTTGAAGAGCGACGACGACGGGTGGAGGAAGACGGGCGTGCTGCAGAGTGGGAGGAGCGTCAGCGTCGGGCGGCGGGAGAGTCGAGGCCGAGGAGAGAGAGAAAGGGACGCACCCCTCGACGAGCGTCTTGTAGCCCTCCTGCGGGTCCTTCTTGGCCGCGTGGCGGAAGTAGCCGCTCGTGATCGCACGACGCACACGGTTGTAGTTCTTGCCGCACGAGAGGATGTCGTGCTTGTACCTGCGAGCGCACGAGGGACAGGTCAGCTCGCCCGCTCAAGGTCGGTCCGTGCGCCAGGCTCGAGCGACCCTCTCCAGGAGAGAGCAGCGAAATGACGCACCGGTCCATGATGCCGAGGAGCTGCTTGCGGACGTCCTGCGCGCGACGCATGGCGCGGCCCTGGATGTAGTTCTCGGAGCACCAAGGGTTGCTGCGAGCGAGGATGAGGAAGGTCAGGCTCAGTGCGCGCGTGACGACGACGACGACGACGACGACGAGCGACACAGAGGGAAGCAGAGACGCACCTGAACTTGCTCGCGGCCCAGCCGTTGTAGACGGTGAGGAGCGTGAGGTGGTCGCCCTCGGGCTGGTGGAACTTGGCCTTCTTGGCGTCGGCCTGCGACTGCTTCTCCTTGGGGCGGTAGAAGATGCTGCCGCCGACGCTCAGCATGGCGACGATGGTGAGGATCTCCTCGGAGCACTCGAGGTCGACACTGGCGATGAGCATCTTGGCGAGAGGCGGCTCGACGGGCAGGTCGGCCATCTTGCGGCCGAGGCGGGTGAGGAGGCCCTCGTCGTCGAGCGCCGACAGCGCGTACAAGTTCTCGAGCGCCGTGATCATCGTCTGCTGCGGCGGCGGGTCCATAAAGTCGAAGTTGAGCAGGTCGTTGATGCCTGCGGACGAGCGAGAGTGGAGGGAGGAGGCGTCAGCCGCGGAGCTTGCGCCTGGAGAGAGACAGTCTCGAGAAAGAGAACGAGCTATAGAGAGAGAGAGAAGAACGTACCCATGGCCTTGAGCATGAGGATCGTGTGGGCGAGGTTCTGGCGCTGGATGTCGGGGATCGAGTTGGGCATCATCTCGTTGCGGTACGCCGCCTCGGTGTACAGGCGGTAGCACTTGCCCGGGCCCGTCCTGCCGGCGCGACCCGAACGCTGGCGCGCCTGAGCTTGCGAGATGGGCGTGACGATGAGCGAGTCCATGCCGAGGCGAGGGTCGTACGCGTTCTGCTTGACGAAGCCCGGGTCGATCACGTAGTAGATGCCGTCGATCGTGAGCGACGTTTCGGCGATGTTGGTGGCGAGGATGACCTGCAGGAGGAGGAGGAAGAGGACGAGGACGAGGGGAGAGAGGCGAGGTGCGTCAGCAGGAGGACAGAGCGGTGGAGGAGAGGCTCGAGCGGCGAAGGGCTCGGCGAAGGGGGGAGCTAGGGGTCCTACAACAAGGGCTACAACACAGTGAGCGAGAGAGAGAGGGAGACGCACCTTGCGCGCACCGGGCGGCGCCGGGTCGAAGATGCGCGACTGCATCTCGGACGGCAACGCCGAGTAGATCGGCAGGATGATCAAGTCGGGCACGTTGGGCCCGAGGCTCCTCATGCGCTCGTACAAGATCTCGCACGACGTGTCGATCTCTTCCTGACCCGTCAGGAAGATGAGGATGTCCCCGGGCGGCTCGGACAGGTGGATCTGCATCACCGTGATGAGGGCGGCGTCGAGGTAGTCGGGCTCGGGCTCCTTTGTGTAGAGGATCTCGACGGGGAACGTGCGGCCCGGGATCGTGAAGATCGGGCAGCCGAAGAAGTACTCGGAGAACTTCTCGGCGTCGAGCGTGGCCGACGTGACGATGAGCTTGAGGTCCGGGCGACGCTTGAGCGACTCTGCGGGCGCGAGCGAGACGAGTCAGCATGCTGCACACGACTGCAGGCGAGAGGCGAGAGGCGAGAGGCGGAGGAGGAAGAGAGACGCACTCTTGAGCAGGCCGAAGAGAACGTCGGTGGCGATGGTGCGCTCGTGCGCCTCGTCGAGCATGAGGACGCTGTACTGGCTCATGTCCGGGTCGACGAGGCACTCGCGCTGCAGCATGCCGTCCGTCATGTACTTGATCTTGGTCTCGGGGCTCGTGCAGTCCTCGAACCGGATCGTGTACCCGACGTCCGTCCCGAGGCGGCACCCGACCTCCTCGGCGACGCGCTTGGCGACCGACATGGCGGCGACGCGACGAGGCTGGGTGCAGCCGATCTTGAGTCGGTCGGCGTAGCCTGCCTCGGCGAGGTACTGAGTCATCTGGGTCGTCTTGCCCGACCCGGTGTCGCCGACGACGACGAGGACCTGGTTCTGCAGGCGAGCAAGGCGGACGGCGGGGTCAGCACCTCGTTCACGAGCACGCACGAGCAAGACATGAGAGAGAAGGGACGCACGTTGGCAAACGCCTCGATGAGCTGGTCGCGGAACTTGAAGATGGGCAAGCTCTTGCGCTGGTCGCCGATGCTCAAGCTCGTGATCTTGCCGAACGTCGTCGCCTGGTTGAACGTCGCCTTCTTCCACGCCGGCATGTCCTTGGCGCGCTGCCCTGCGGCCGCGCCGCGCGCGTCGGCGGCGAACGAGCGCTCGTGCTGCTGCGCCATCGGGTCGAGCCACGGCGTGTTGACGTTGCGCGCGTCGTCGCCGGCCTCGTCCTGCGCCTCCTGCGCCTTGAGCTCGCGACGCTCCTTGGCGAGGGCGGCGCCGGCCATGGCGGCGCGGTTGAGGCCGCCGTCGGGCGCCTTGACGATCTTGACCGGCGACAGCTCGAGCGCGCGCTTGCTCTGGCCCGACAGGAACGGCGCGTCGGCCTCGTTGATCTCGATGTCGAGCTCCTCGTCGGCCTCGTCGGCGAGCGACTTCTTGCCGCCGCTGAAGTCGCTCGGCGTGAGGAGGTCGTCGTCGAGACCCGGGTAGTCGGACGCGCTCGCCGCGCCCGAGGCGATGAGCTGCTTGATCTCCCACCGCTCGGGGCTCGTGAGGCGACGGACCGAGGCCGTTCGGTGGTCGTCGGCGAACGACTTGCGGACGGCGACGCCGTTCGGGCCGCTCGCGGCGCGCTCGGCCGCCTTGCGCGACTCCTCGAGGAGCTCCTCCTCGGTTTTGACGCGCAGGTGCGGGCTCAGGTCGGCGCCCGTGCGCTGGTCGGCGTCCTTCATCGAGAGCGACAGGCGGGTGCCCGTGATCGACATGACCTTGACGAAGACGGACTGGCCGCGCGAGATGAGGTCGGACGGGTGCGTGACGCGCGCGCTCGAGATCTGGCCGATGTGCACCATGCCCTCGATGCGGCCCATGATGCCCTCGAGCGTGACGAAGGCGCCAAAGTCCTTGACGTTGGCGACCTTGCCCGGGTAGATCTTGTACAGGACGGGCTTCTCGTCGAGCCGCGCCGGGCCCGCGCCGCCCGTTCGGCCGTCGCGCCCGTACCGCCCGCGGTCGTCCTCGCCGTACCTGCTCCCGCCGCCGCTGCCAGCGCCGGGCCGCCCGCGGTCGCCGTAACCGTTGTCCCGCCCGCCGCCGTACCCGTCGTCCCGACCGCGCCCGTCGTCGCGCCCGCCGCGGCGGTCGTCGCGGCGCTCGTAGTCGGGCGAGCGGTGCCGCGTGCGCTTGGCGTCGCGCGGGTCGTCGTCGACGGTGCGCTTGCGCACGCCCTCGAGCTGGGCCATGAGGTCGTCGACGCCGAGCTGGTCCTCGTCGCGCTGGCGGTTGTTGTCGCTCGCGCCCTTGACGTCGACGGGCTGGCCCATGCGCATCTGGCGCTCCTTGACGGTGGCCGGGTCGTCGGGCGTGAACGAGGGGATCCAGTCGCTGTCGGGGAGGGCGAGGCCGGGGAAGAGGCGCATCTGCTTCTGCTTGTCCTCGCTGACGGCCTCGGCGGGTGCGGCGCCGTCGGCCTTGCCCTTGCCCTTGGCGGCGGCGGCGGCGGCCTTCTTGACCTTGTACTTGGGGTGCATCGAGAGGATGAGGCGGTCGACGGCCTGGAGGAACGAGTCGGGGAACTCGGCGCCGACGTCGGTGCACTTCTGCTTGAACGTCTTGAAGTCCTTGCTCTCGCCGTGGAGGTGGATCAGGAACTCGGCGAGCGTCGAATCTGGCATGGGCGAGCGAGAGGAAGTCAGCGCGAGGAGGGAGGGGAGGAGACGGTGAGGGCGAGGAGGAGAGCGAGACGTACCAGACAGGCCGGTGTGGTTGACGAGCTCCTGGGTGATCGAGTTGACGAGAGACAAGAGCTCGAGCTTCTCGAGTTCGTCGGCCATGGTGAGCGGCGAGTTCGAGTTGATGAGGAGCAGCCGAGGTGCGACGAGGGGCGGCGACGGTTGGTGGGACGAGCTGGCCCTGGTCGGTAAAGGGCTTGGAGTAGGCCGGTGGTACTCGGTGCTCTGCTCGGTGCCCGGTCGGCGAGGCAGCCGTGAGCGGTGAGGTCGAGAGGTTGGAGGTGGCGCCGTCGCGCTCGTCTCGCGCTCCCGGCTCAGCGTAGTATTGCTTGTGCGGGCTCACTATACTCATGATACCGTCATATGCCCGCTCCACTCGTCTCGCAGCTGCTCATGAGGTGCGCGGGGCGCAGGTTGCGGCGGGATGGCGGCTCGCCTCCTCCTCGCTCCTCTCCTCACCCTCACCAGCTCGAGCTTCAGCCTGAACATGCCTGCTACCATTCTCGTCACTGGAGGTACCGGTGCGTCCCCTCTCACGCGTCTGCACCGCGTCCCCGTCGAGCGGGAGCTCCGTTGTCCTCGAGCTGACCACGACGCGACCCGCGCAGGCCTCGTCGGCAAGGCCATCGAGTGGACCGTCGAGCACGAGGCGGTCGGCAGCCAGTTCGGCAAGTTCGCCGACGACGACCAGTGGATCTACCTCAGCTCCAAGGACGGCGACCTGCGGTTAGTCCCTTGTCCTCCTCCTCTCGGCCCGCCTCGCTTCGACGCGTCGCCCTCGCCTCGCAACCGCCGTTCGGGAGTGCGCGTCCGGCCCAACTGCATCATACAGGCTCTACGGAGCCTGCGAGCGCGCGCCGGTCGCACCGGCTCGGACCCTCATCGAGCGCGCCGTCCCCTCGCTCGCCGCACTCGCACCTTCTCGCGCTCGAACCCGCACAGGATTTGCTGACTCCTGTTCCTTCGTGCTCGCAGTGACCTCAAGCAGACGATGGCCATCTTCGACAAGTACAAGCCCACGCACGTTATCCACCTCGCCGCTCTCGTCGGCGGCCTCTTCAAGAACATGAAGTACAAGGCGAGTCGACTGCGCGCTCTAGCCTCTCGTTGCGGTCCTTGTCGTGCAGCAGAGCCTGCAGCGATGAAGGGACCGCTCGATCGACCTCGGCGTCCAGCTGACACGCCAACCTCGTCCCGCAGCTCACCTTCCTGCGCGACAACTGCCTCATCAACGACAACGTCATGTGGGCCGCCAAGGAGCACGGTGTGCGTCTGCCGTCCTCTGCTCTCGATGCTCTGGCTGGAGGAGAAGCGCGACGCTGACTGACACTCCCCACCCCTTGCTCGCCCGCAGGTCGAGAAGATGATCTCGTGCTTGTCGACCTGCGTCTTCCCGGACAAGGTCTCGTACCCGATCGACGAGTCGCACGTCCACCTCGGCCCGCCCCACCACTCGAACTTCGGCTACGCGCACGGCAAGCGCCTCGTCGACGTCTACAACCAGTGCGCTCGCTCCCCCTCCTCTTCGCCCGGTCACAGCGCTCGAAAGCTGACCTCGTCGCCCTCGTGTGCAGCGCCTACAACGAGGAGTTCGGCTGCAACTTCACGTCGGCGATCCCGACCAACATCTTCGGCCCGCACGACAACTACGACCTCGAGGACTCGCACGTCATCCCCGGCCTCGTTCACAAGTGCCTCCTCGCCAAGAGTGCGTCTCGATCTCTCTGCTGTGTCTCCTCGTTGAAGAGCGCGAGCTGACCCACGCGTTGCGCCTCGCAGAGAACGGCACGCCCTTCACCGTCGCCGGCTCGGGCACGCCCCTGCGGCAGTTCATCTACTCGCGCGACCTCGCCAAGCTCTTCATCTGGCAGCTCAAGGGTGCGTCCTCCCCCGACGTAACTCGGCCGTGCCCGTGAGCGAGTGCTCACGCCGCTCCTCGTCCCGTCGCAGAGTACCCCGAGATCGACCCGATCATCCTCTCGGTTGGCGAGAAGGACGAGATCACGATCAAGCAGGTCGCCGAGGCCATCGTCAAGGCGGTCGAGTTCCAGGGCGAGGTTACGGTGCGTCTCTGCTTCCTCCTGCCCTTGAGCGTCGCACTGGAGCGCGCAGGCCGGCGGCTGACTCTGAGCGACGCGCGCGCAGTGGGACACGTCCAAGGCCGACGGCCAGTACAAGAAGACGGCGAGCAACGAGAAGCTGCGCAAGTACCTGCCCGACTTCGAGTTCACGCCGTTCGACAAGGCGCTGCAGGAGTCGGTCGAGTGGTTCGTGCAGGTGCGTCCCGTCCTCTTCCCGCATCTTTCGCGCTCTCTCCTGACGGTGGTTGCCCTGCAGAACTACGACAACGCGCGCACCGGTGTCAAGAAGCAGTAGAGCCCTGTCTGCACCTCCGTGTCGTTCTGTCCCTCGCTCCTCCCCTCCTCGCTTTCTCGTAGACCCTTCTCGGCCCTCCCTCACCGCTGTGACCTCGTTTCTGTTCCACTGGGTACCTCTGCAACATCCTTCTCTGCATGAACTGCGAGCACGAAAGCGAGAAAGGTCAGACCTGAGTCGAGGCGGTGCAAGTCGACGAACCGCCTCGTCCTTCCCGCCCGCCGGCTCCTCCTCTCACCTCGTCCGCGCACGCCCAGCCGCCATGGCCTCTGCGCCGCTCGAATCAGGTCCACCTCCCGACCTCGAGGACCACACGCACTGGCAGGTCGTCCTGAGCGACCCTTCGTCGCGCAAGCTCGTCCTCTACTCGCCCCTCCTCCGCCGCCTCGCCGTCCACCCCACCCCGCCAGGCTCGCCGCGCAGCAGCTCGCCCACGTTCATCAGCCGCAGACGCCCCAGCCGACTCGACCGCGCGCCGCACTCGCAGGGCAGGCGCGAGGGCAGGGCGGGCGAGCGCGCTCCCCCCACTTCGGACGAGACGAGCGGCACCGACGACGGCGAGCTCGAGCGCGACGAGGACGACGAGGGCGACGAGACGCCGCCTGCCGAGGCGCTGGGCACGGTCGGCCCGCCGCCGAGCGTGTGCCCGCTGTGCCTGCAGGACCTGCCGCGCGGGCCTGGCTCGCCTGGCTCGCGAGCGCGCCGCCGGCCACGCGCAACGCTGCGAGGGTGGCTCCTCCCGCTGCCAGCAGGCGAGCTCGACGGCGAGGCGAGCGAGTCGGACGGGCGCGGGCGGTGGAGCGACTCGGAGGCGTACCTCGACCCGGACGACGAGCGTCGGGCGGTCGCGCGCGGCGGGTTCGGCAGCCGCACGCTCGACGGCCAGTCGTACTTTGACCTCCTGAGCGAGGTCAACTCGCGCGCGACGACGCCGTCGTCGACCGGTGCGCGAGCGCGCGCCCTGCCGACGCCGACGGGCGCGCACGAGACGGCGACCGGCGCAAGTGCCGCGGCGGCTCGAGATGGGCGACTCGACGAGGGCCAGATGAACGAGGGCTACTTTACGAGGTTCTTCGAGGAGCTGCAGCTGCTCGGTGCGTCTCTCTTCCTCTCGCTCTCGCCGCCCCTCTCGCGCAAGGAGGGTCGCTGACGCTCGGACCCGACACAGGCAAAGGCGGGCAAGGCAGCGTGTACCTCGTGCGACATGTGCTCAATGGCGAGGCGCTCGGCCTGTACGCATGCAAGAAGAGTGCGTCCCTCTTCCGCTTCCGTCTCTGCCCGGTCGAGCGGCGAGCGCCCTTCAGCTTTCGGCACCGTCCTGACGCTTTCTCCCTCTCGCAGTACCCGTCGGCGACTCGACACCGTCGCTCCTGTCGATCCTCCGCGAGGTGCACCTCCTCGAGTCGGCCACGCACGCCAACATCACCCGGTACCACCACGCCTGGCTCGAGACGGCGCCTCCTCGCAGCGCCTTCGCGCCGCCCGTCCCGACCCTCCACATCCTCATGGAGTTCGCCAACGGCGGGAGCTTGCAGGGCTTCGTCGACGCGAGGAAGGGCACGTCGACGCCGACGGGCGAGGAGGGCGGGCGAGAGAGGGCGAGGCGCGCTAGGAGGGAGGGGCGCGAGCGGGCGGTTCACCTCCTTCGAGTCGAGGACATCATGACGCTGTTCCGCGACATCGTCGAGGGCCTCTCGTTCCTCCACGGGCGCAACATCCTGCACCTCGACCTCAAGGTGCGCCTCTCGTCCTCTCGTCCTCTCGCGCTTCCTCTTCTCCGTCTTAAGCGCACGCTGACTCATCTTCTCTTCGCTGCGCGCAGGCCGAGAACGTACTCCTGCACTGGGACGACGACGCGCTCCTCCCGACGTGCAAGCTCAGCGACTTCGGCAACGCGACGTCCGACTCGTACCACGCCGAGCGCCGTGAGCTCTTCTCCTTCCTCTCGGCCCTTCGCTCGCTCGTCTGACGGTGGACGCACGGCTCGTTATCGTAGTGGAGGAGAGCTGACTCCTCGTCCTCGCTTGCAGGAGGCGGTTCGGGCACGCTCCTCTACACCCCGCCGGAGGCGTTCTTCCCCTCGCCGCACACGGGCCACCTGCCGCCGCCCGACCGAGCGACCGACATGTGGGCGCTCGGTCTCGTCCTTTACTTCCTGTGCTACTTTGCGCTGCCGTACGCGAGCGCCGAGGGCGACGACACGGCCGAGATGGAGGACGAGGTCAAGCGCTACGCCGGGTGCGTCTCGTCTCCTCTTCGCTCCCGCAGCTGCATCGATTGCGCACGCACTGAGTCGTGCTCCCCTTTGCCGCAGCTTCCATCCTTTCGTGCCGCTTCCACCTGCCGCAGCCGCACGGCACGACCTCCCGCCCTCCCTCCTCGCCCTCCTCCAGGCGCTCGTCCACCGCTCCCCGACACGCCGCCCCCTGTGCGAGCGCGTCCTACGCGCCGTCGACGGCGTTCGAGTCGAGCTCAAGCACGGGTGGCGCTCGGCCGCGCGCAACGGCGAGGGCGAGGAGGTCGTCCTCGCGGCGCCGAGAGGGCGATGGGGCGCAGGGCAGTCGTTCTCGGGCGAGAGGCCGCCGCTGTGGAGGCCGCGGCGAGGGAGGAGCGTGAGCAGGCTGGAGAGCGCGCGCCTAGGCGACCGGGCGGTCGAGGTCGAGGTCGAGGAGCCCGAGTCGAGGGACGAGAGCGAGTGGAGGGTGAGCCCGTCGGTCCAGGTGCGTGTCTCTTCATTCCCTCTCTCATCCTTCCCTGGAGGTTGCGGAGCGACTGACCTCGCCTCCTGCAGCGTCGGCCGTCCTCGGGCCGCAGATCCTCCAACCCTTCGCCCGCCTCCCGCTCCCGGTCCTCCTCGCTGCCGCCACTTCCACCACCTTTACGCGCTCCTCTCCCTCTCCCACCGCCGACAAGGACGCCGCCGAGTCGACCGTCGACGCCGCCGTCGAAACAAGACATCGCGCTTCGGCCCGAGCAGGCAACGCTCGTCGGACCCGCTCCAGCCGGGCGCATCGCAGGAGCAACAACAGCGACGGCCGTCGCGCTCTCGGCAGCAGTGCTCAAGGTGCGTGGAAATGTCCCTCGCCCTCTCTTCTCTCCCCGCCGCCGTCTGACCGTCTCCTCGTCGCCTCGTGCAGCTCCTCCTCCTCGCCCGACAAGCCTCGCCCTCGCCCGCCCTACCGTCCTACGTCCCGCTCGACATCCACACATCCACCGGAACGTCCTCGGTCGGCACGTCCTCGGTCGTCCCGCTCTCGTTCGTCGCCCTGCTCATCCTCGAAACGGCGCTCGACGTCGCGCTCGCCGACCCGAGCTGGACAGCCGGCATCACGCTCGCACACCTTGTCGTCCTGCGCTGGCTGTAGCTGTACCCGGCAGCGTGACCTGCAGTGCCATCACATCGTCGAGCGCAGCGGACTTGGAGAGAGACGCAGGAGCTTGAGCGTGGGAGCGACTTCGGCGAGCGGCTTGGCCGGGGCGAGCTTGCCGACGGCTGCAGCGAGAGCCTTGGCAGAGGGCAGAGTCAAGCGCAGAGCGAGGAATCGACAATCTCAAGAGCGATTTCGGACGAGAGCAAGTGTGCGCGGCTCGGGTTGAACGGACCGTCGGCAAGGTCAAGATCAGCTCGCTCGGCTTCCGCTCCAAAGGCTCGCTGCTCTTCCTCGAGCCCTTCACTCGACTCAACCAGCACCACTCGACCGCCTGCGCACGGCCAGCGACCCCCGATCACGCCCCTCCGCCCACCCGTACCACCTCTCGCGCCATCAGCTCCAGCAATCTCTCGCCCTCCTCTCTCAACCACGACATGGCAGACACGGCCAAGAACAGCCTCCTCGCGCCCAGCAGTGCCACTACGTCGACCGCAGGGCCAGCAGAGCCCGCATCGCCCGCGCCCGCCGAGCCCTTGAGGTCACCGCCGGCGGCGAGGCGGTTCCTCCAGGCCAACGTCAACACGAGCGGCGCACTGGGCGTGTGGCAGCTGTGCTTCTTCTTCTGCTTCCTCACGGGCTTCACCTCGGCCCCGACCTTCCTCGCGTGCTACCTGTGGGCCGGCTTCCAGAGTGCGTCCCCTCTCGCTTCCCTCCTCCCTCCCTTGCCTCCTCTCTGCCTCACGAGAGCTGACTCCTGCCTCTCCTTCGTGTGCACCCTGCAGCCGGCGGCCTCGTCCAGCTCGGCCTCGCCGTCGCGCGCCTCTTCGCGACGAGCGACCGGACGTTCCACAAGCCCGACCAGCAAGCCCTCACGTCGCTCCTCTCGTTCCTCCTCGGCACCTCGCTCGGCCGCATCGGCGACCGCGTCGGCCCCAAGAAGCGGTGGTGGGTCATGACGGGCACCTTCATCTCGGCCCTCTTCACGATGGCGGCGGCCTTGTGCGCCCACTTCAGCCGCGAGATCAGCGTTGCCGAGTGCGTCCCTTTCCTCCTCGACAGCTCTCTTCTCCTCCAGACTGACGTTCGACGTTGCATCAGGTTCCGCACCGAGGCGTCTTGGCGATCGGCGCAGGGCATGGCGGCCCTCGGCTTTGCGAGCGCGAGTCTGGGTCTCCAGGTGCGTCTCTCCTCCTGCTCGCTGCCTCTCTTCGCCCGACTGACTCGACTTGTACTTTGCAGGGCATCGTCGCAAAGGTGAGTCGCTCAGAGAGTGCGCCGGATCTTTCTCTGCGAAGCACGCTGACCTCGCCGTTGTCTTTCCCCTCGTCCTCTCTCGCTCCTCACCTTCCCTGCGCCATTTCATGACCGACCTCGCTCGACCTGCAACACCTCTCGCCCTCTCTCTTTCACCTACCTCTACGTCTACAGCGCCTCAACCGTACGTCCCCGCTGTCGCCGCTCGCGCACGCACCTCGACCCGCTCACTGACCCGGTCCCACCCCTCGCAACAGCCGCAAGCGGGACCTCGCTCGTCCTGACGACCGTCTGGGTCGAGCTCGCCAACGACCCGCTCCTGTTCGCGCGCAAGGCCGTCAAGAGCCGCGACCACCGGGCGCTCGCCGTCTTTGCGGCGTTCCTCGGCGGCATGTGCTCGGCCGGCATCGTCTTTGCGAGCAGCTCGGCCGTCGCGTTCGGCGTCTGTACCGGTGCGCTCGCTTTCCTCGCTCGAGACGGCGGCAAGACGGGAAGAGGAGGACGGCGAGAACCTCGCTGACTCTTTCACCTTCTCCTCGCTCGCAGGCTTGCGCCTCATCGCCGTCTTCGTCTGGCTCTTCATGCCGGCCGAGAAGCCCAAGCAGTGACCTCGGTCCTCGAGCGACTCATACTCATAGACGCAGGAGAACGTGTTGTACGGTGGGCGAGGACCTGGGCTTAGACTAGAGGAGCTGCCTCGTAATCTCTCGGCGGTAATGATACCCAGTTCCGTTTTCTCGCTGTCCCAGGGCAGCGACGAGAGCTTTCGAGAGCAGCTGGAGCGCTCATTGCGATGGGCCGCGGCGCATCTTGCTCGTCGTCTGGACGAGACGAGTCCGACCTTCGTCGCCTCGGAAGCCTTCGCGCTCAGGCTCCTCGCTCTCGCTCTCAAGCTCGAATCATGGAGTAGTTCGAGACGTCTCGTTACAGACCTCGGACGCGCTAGGCCCTCGCCTCCTCCCACCTGCCGCGCACCGGCATGAGCCCGAACGCCTCCCAGAACTCGCGCGCGTCAATCGCGCGCCCGAGCTCGCGCGGCGTCCTCGGCAGCGCGCGCACGCCGTGCTTGCGCATGAGGCTTTGAACCCAGAGCGCGCGGTCGGGCGAGCGCTCGCCGGTCGCTGAGGGGGGAGGAGGTGCGGCGAGCGGGTGTGCCGAGGCGAGGTCCCACCAGTCGAGGACGCGCAGGTCGCTCACGATCCAGCGCTGGCCCGTCCCTGCGCCGGTCGGGCCGTGTGCGGTCGAGGAGGAAGACGAGGAGGGGAGCGTCGGGACGAGGTGGACGGCGACGATGGCGCGCGCGAGGTCGATGCCGTGGAGGAGGTGGAGCGAGCCCTTGCCCTCGAGGGCTTCGGGCGTCGGCGCGATACGGCTGAACCAGTTGGCTGGGTTGCGCGAGCCGCCCTGCAAGAGGTCGCAGGGTCAGCGCTCGTCCGAGAAGGAGCGAGAGAGTGCAAGAGAGAGCGGAACGAGCGCGACGCACCCAGAGGCCGACGAGGTTGAGCACGACCGTGTCCGAGTGCTGCGAGAGGAGCTCGTCCTCGGCGATGGCGCGCAGGTTCTTGCGGTCGTAGGGCGAGTGTCGGGTCGTCCACTCGAACTCGGGCGCGACGGCGGGCTTCTCGTCGTCGCCGGCCTTGGCGCTCAGCGAGGCGAGGGTCGGGCCGCCCTGCGCACAGAGAGGGATGCCTTGGTCAGCTCTGAAGGAGACTCGGCGCGTTGGACCAGAGGAAGAGGGGACGCACGTCGAAGATGCCGGTCGAGCCAAGCTGGATCCACCGCACGCGCTGTCCGACCGACTCCTCGTACCCGCGCACGAGCCGGCTGCTGTAGCCCTCGCCCTTGAGCGGGAAGACGACGACGACCGTCTTTGCCCTGGGCAGGGCGGCGTACTGGTCTTTGCCGTCCTGCTCCGGGTCCCACGCCCACTGGAGGGTGCCGTCGCGGCCGTCGCGGGTAGTGACGGCGACGGTGAGGTCCTTGTGGTGGGACGCGAGGTGCGGGAGGAGGAACGAGCCGGTCCAGCCGAGGCCGAGGACGAGGAGGTCGACGTGCGAGGAGCGGTCGAGCTGCATCGGGGCGGACGGGGAGGCGGCGGGCAGGAGTGAGGCGAGGACGGTGACGAGGTGGGTCGGGAAGCACGAGCCGAGCATGCGATAGAGTGCTTGAGCGGTGGACTCGCTGTTGTGGGCGAGAGGGAGGACCAACAGGGAGCGCGAGCTGATGAGGTCGCGGCGATCGGGCAAAAAGCGGGGAAGCTGTCGGCGAGGACGAGGGAGGGCGCGCTCGAAGCCACCAGAGGCCGCCCGAGGACGGCGAGTGCATCAAAAGACTTGCGCAGACCCAGGAAAGCAAGGCGACCACGGAGCAAGGTGGCGGCGGCAAAAGGCGAGACGCGTCGTCGCCGCCGAGCCGGACGCGCCTCGTCGCAGAGCAAACAACCCGCTCCTCCTCTTCACCACACCGCTCGTTCGACCAGCCTGCAGGGTCTGCATGACCCCTGCACCCACAGCGACCCGCAGCGCACCCCCTTCGACCCGCATCAGCTCGAGCCGCCCTCCCTCCCCGCCGCACCCTTTCGCCAACCCAAGCCCACCGCCTCGGCACCACCACCGCCAAATGCCCGCCCTTCCCAGCTCGACCTCCGAGTCGCACCTCGCGCGCACCCACCGCGCACCGCCTCAGCCCAAACCCCCCGCTCAGCCGACCAAGGTCCGCCCCTTCATCCTCCGCGGCACCTCGGCCACCGCCCCTCCGTCCTCTGCGGCACCCGGCCGGCCTGCAGATCGTGCGTCGCCGAGCACGAGCACCGAGGGCAGCAGCACGGGCGCGCTCAAGAAGAGCAAGACGAGCGTCGACGTCGCGCAACATGCCGAGCCCGCCCGGTTCAACGACGCGAGCCGGGCGGAGGACAAGGCGCGCCGCAGGAGGACCGCCGTCGGCCGCAGCGACCTCGCCATGATCTCGGCGTCGCAGCAAGACACCGTCGCAGACCGCGGCAGGCGACTCGGCCTTACGCGCTCGCCGACGTTGCCCTCCTCGTCGTCGTCCTCCAGCGCTTCTCGCCGGCCCGTCTCGCTCGCCACGTCGTCGCTGCGCGCCATCTCGTCCTCGCACACCTCGTCGACCTCCCCGCGGCCCTCCCCCACCCCTCGCGCCCGGCCCCTTTCCTACGTCTCGAGCCCGACCTCGCCGCCGCCCGACACGGCCTCTCCCCCTCGTCGCCGCCCCATGTCCTTCGCCGCCTCTCCCTCCCCGCCGTCCAAGCTCCGCCCCACGGCCTCGTCTTCGGCGCGCGCGGCCGCGCCCGCCAAGCCCGTCATCTCGCCGACGCGCGCCCGCGCCCTCTCGCCCGCAGCGTCCGCCGCCGTCGAGGAGCACAAGGCGGCGCTCAAGCGGCGCACGCTCGCCGCACGGCAGCTCGGCGGCGCAGAGAGCCCGACTGAGGGCTCTTCATCCTCGGCGGCGGGCATGCGGCGCAGCGGGAGGTGGTTCGGCCGGTTGGCGAGCGTCGCGAGCGACGACTCGGCGCCGCCCGAAGCGCAGGACGAGAACTCGGCGCCGTCGCGCCCGGACTCGCCGCTCGGCGCGCGCTCGTCGGCGTCGAACTTGCGCGTCGCGCAGATGCAGGCGCTGCCGCCTGCGACGCCGCCGCCCGCCGTCGCCGGCCTGCGAGGACCGGGCAAGAAGGCGTCGTTCACGGCGCTCGGGCGCGGTCGGGCGCAGGCGCGCGCCGCAGCAGATGCTCCTGTACCTCGAGTCGATCACGACGGCGCGGCGGATCCGGGCTTCTCGAGTTTGCAAGAGGTGCGCTGCCTCTTCCTCTCTCGCTCTGTCCGCAACGACCTTGTGAGCTGACTTGGGCACCTTGCCTGCAGCTCCTCGAACAACACGGCTACGCCGACACCCGCGTCATCACGCCGCAGGCGCAGAAGACCCGCCCGTCCAACCTCGGCGCCCACCCCGACGAGCTCGAGGTCGCACCGCCGCGCGCTCCCTCGCCCGCACCAAAGCCCGCAGCCCCACCGTCGTCGCTCGCGCCGCCGGCACAGGGCGGCAAGGGGCTCAAGGAGCGCAGCTCGCTCCTCTCGCTGCGAGGCTGGTTCTCGCTGTTCAGCCCGACGCCCGAGTCGGACAGCGGCGAGGACGACGAGGACGCCGTCGAGATCCTCGCCGACCCGGTCGTCGGCGGCGGCATCGGCACCGACTCGCCGCAGCCACGGATGCGCAGCGCAAGCGAGGTCCTGCACTGGGTCGACGGCGTCAACCAGGAGTTCCCGCCGCCGGCGCCGCCGCTCGTCAGCGCGCCGCACCCGCTCTCGCGGTCGAGCCTGCCCATCGCGTTCGGCTCGTCCCTCGAGTCGACGCCGCAGCTCCTGCAGTACGGTGCGCGCGACGACGACTCGGCGAGCGCTCGGTCGTACTCGTCGTCGCTCTCGCTCGACTTCTCGCCGCCGACGCCGCATCACCCGCTCCCCTCTTCGTCGATGCACGCCACCTCGTTCTGCCCGACGATCGCCATCTCGGGCGACGCCGACTCGCCGACCAAGCCTCGTCACGCCGGCGCCGGGCTCGGCAACTCGCTCGTCCTCCGGCACGCCGCGAGCGACTCGCACCTCCTCACGACCTCGTCCTCCTCGTTGGCCTTCCCGCGGTACGAGTCGTTCTCCGGCCTCGGCATCTCGCTCCCGACCCCAGCCTTCGACCCGACCCCGCCGCACACGCCGCACCGAGTCGCGACGCCGCCTCCTGCGCCGGGCGCCTTCTCCGGCGTCCCCTCCCTCCTGCGCGAGCGCGTCTCGCAGCTCTTCTCCTTCTCCGCCTCGCCGACCTTCCCCTCCTCCTCGTCCTCAACCTCGTCGACCCGCCCGCCCTCGCCCTTCGCCTCGCCCATCGACGCCGCGACAGGCCTCTCGCCCTCGCAGCGCCGCCTCCTCAGCGCCGCGCACGCGCACGCGCACACGCTCGCGCGCGAGCGGGGCCGCGCGCCGCACCTCTTGCGCAAGGCCGTCAGCGCGGGCGGGCTGCGCGTCGCGGCGCTGAGCCAGGTGACGAGGGCCAAGGTCGAGGCCAAGAGCTCGAGGGAGAGCCTCGGGAGCTTGGAGGCCGCGCCGGTCGTCGAGGCGGCGGCGGGTGGAGCGGGAGCCGAGGTCGACTTGATGGCAAGCGCGTGGGGCGAGGACCTGCTCGGCAGGAGGTGGTGAGCGGCGGGTCGTCGTCGCGGGCACTCGAGGCGCGTGCGTCCTGGTCCCCCTCTCTGTACTTGTCCCGCTCTCCCTTCGCTCTTTCTTCCCTCGTCGTTGTACTTTGCTCTCTGCTCTCCTCGTGATTCTCTGCAACACGCGCTCATGCACTCGTCGTCAGCCTCGAGAGCGACCTTCGCAAAGGGCGTAGGCTCGGCTCCGCTGCGCGCGACGAACGTTTCGCAGCGCCAGTCGACCGGCTCCGCGATTGCGGGCTCGTCTGCGCTAAGTCGATGAACGAGACGTCGACGCAGCCCCTGTCCGTGAAAGAAGCAGAGCGCCGGCCGCGAGAAGCGCTGCGGAACGAGCGGAGGGCGAGCTCTCGCTAGTGCAATGACCTCGGGCGGTGATTCTGCCGGCAGCAGAGTGTCTCGCTGAGCCAGCGGGGACGGACTCCTGCCCGGCGAGTGCCCACACGGACGGCTCCTTCGAGCGAGAAGGCGCCGCGGCGACCGTCGAGGAGGAGCAGTGGTCGTCGCTCGGAGCTAGCCTCTCTGTGCGCTGTAGGGGCTTGCTGCGACTTTGCTCGAGCCGTCACACGAGTGCCTTGCTTCTGCCTGCGCCCGTAGCGAGGAGGAGCGCCGTCCGAGCACCGTGTCTCCCCCTCGCCTCATCAGTTGTCTCTCTCCTCCGGCCAGCTTCCACTTCCGCTCAGCCTGCCGATCAATGCAGGAGCTGAGACTGGCGCACTCGCCCAACTGCTCGTCGCCCGAGGCCTGCGGGCGGCGAGGCGACGCCGGCCAACCTCGACCGTCCCGCACCCGCACCCGCTCCGCCGGGCTCACGACGCCTGCAGCCCTCGAGACCGCCCAGGGCTGAGCGCACAGCTCCCCACACCACTACCGCCGACCGTCCACCGACCGCCCGCCGCGCGCGCGCGCCTCGAGCGTTTCGCCGCACCCCACCGCCGCCCTCGCCTGGGCATCACGCTCGTTTCCGAGCCCCGACCTCGTCGCCATGTCGTCGTCGACGACACACTACGACCCGGCACAAGAGCCCCGCGACTGGCACTACCTGTCGGCCATCCCCCTCGCCCCAGGCGCTCGCCCTCGCCGCACCTCGTTCAGCCCGCCGACGACCCTCACCGCCGCTCCTTCTCCTCCTCTCCTCCCGCCGCACGACCGGCCCGACGTCCCCTCCACGCCTCGGCTCGACCCTTCGCCCATCATCAGCAGCGGCGGCGCCACGTTCGAGGTCGAGCGACCGCGCCCGCCGCAGCGAGCCCGCTCCGGCTCGCCGCCTCGTCCTCGTCGCCCGTCGCACCCAGAGCAGGCCGTCATGTTCAACGCGCCGTCCATCCTTCCTCTTGGCGTCGCCGGCGCGGGCGCGGGCGCGACCGAGGACCAGTACGCGCTGCGGGCGGGCCCGCCGTCGTCCGAGACCTCGCCTCAGATGTCCGACTTCCCCATCCCGCCTTCGCACGTCGGCCCCGGCGGCGCCCTCCTCCCGCCCATCCCGATGACGAGGGCCACCTCGTCGAGGCGCAAGCCCGTGCCGTCGTACCCCGGGCCCGACGCCGACATGTCGTCGCCGGTCGACTTCTCGCGGGCAGGTTCGCCCGCCTCGGGCGACCTGAGCCGCCTCAGCGTCGGCGGCTTCGAGGCACTCCTCGCGCGGCGTGCGGGCGAGGGACGAGCGCTCGAGGGCGACGAGGACGGCCGGGTCGTGTGGTCGCCGCGCGCCGACCTCGGGCTCGACCGCGAGGGCGTCGAGGCGCGCGAGACGCGCAGGCGGTGGGACGAGCAGCGCATCCCGTCCACATCGAGCCAGGTCGCCGAGCAGTACCGCGCCTCGCAGTTCCAGCACCCCTCGCCGGGCAGGCTCGCCCCCTTTCCTCCCGCCGAGCACGTCCACGTCTCGCCGCGAGGCACGCGTGCTCGAGTCCGGCAGACGACGGTCGAGGACCTGTCCGAGCCGCCCTCGCCGCAGGCGACGAGCTCGGCGACGCCGCGCGCGCAGAGCGTCTGGTCGAGCCGGCACCGCCGCTTCGTCAGCGTCGAGGACGGCGCCGACGCCTACGTGCGCGCTCAGCGCGCAGGGCCGCAGCTGCGCCGCGGCAGCAAGCGCCTCAGCGAGGTGCCGAGCGTCGAGGCGCAGGCGGACGACGTCGAGCTCGAGCAGGACCGGCTCGAGGCGGCGAGGGTCCTCTCGGCGGGCTCGGCCTCGGGGCCGGCGAGCCAGCGTCGGCCGTCGGCGGGCATCGTCGGGCGGCTCTTCCCGCAGCCGAGCGTCACGTCGTCCAAGTCGGTCCTGCGCCGCGGCGACGCGCGCTTCGGCAGCGGCGCGCGGAAGACGCGCGCGCGGTCCGAGGGCGGCGCGCCGCGCGAGCGCTTCGAGGTCGTCGTCCTCGACCCGCGCGAGAAGGAGAGCCCTCTCGCAGCGGGCGACGGCGACTGGGAGCGCCTGCGCACCGAGACGCTGTGCAGGCCCGAGCGCATGGACTGGTCCATGTGCGATTTTGCGGGCCGGTTCCCGCGGCTGCTCTACGTGCGTCCCTCTCTCTCTCCCTCGGTCTTCCTCTCGTCTCTCATCGCGACGCACTCGATGCTGACTCGGTCTCGGCGCCGCCTCGCAGCTCCTCTACCCGATCGTCGTCTTCGCGCACGTCCCCCTCACCCTCTTCCTCGACTTCGTCCTCCTCTACGTCCTTTGCCAACTCGCCCGCTGGCCCTCGGTCCCCTCATCGACCTCGCGCAACCTCGCCGCACGCGCACTCGTCGGCGTGCCCGACATCGAGCCGAGCACCGGCTGGTGGGTCGCCGTCGCCGTCTACGCGGCGTCCACGGCGGCGTGGTTCTTCGGCGTCCTGCTCTGGAAGGAGCTCGGGCGCGACTACTACTCGCGGTGGAAGAGCGCCGACCGCAGCGTCGAGATTGAGAAGGTCTACGCCGGCGCAGCGTGAGTCTCGTCCTCTTCGCGCCCTACGACGAGCGAGAGCTCCTCGGCTGACGCCTCTCCCCCTCCTGTCCGCAGCTCCTTCAAGCTCGCCTGCCTTCGCTCGTACAGCCACTTCTCGTTCTTCTGGCGCATCCGCCTCGCCCCCTTCCGCCGCTCGGGCACGATCGCCCAAGCCGTCGAGGGCACAACCCTGTCCGACGGCGTTCGGGAAACGGCGGGCTGGTACCGCCAAAACTGGCCGACCGTCCTCCTCCTTCTTCCTCGCGCCGGCATCACCGTCGCCGTCCTCCTCCTGTTCAGCACGACGGCGTACGGCACCTCGACGAGCACGACCGCTCGCGACACGGCCTTCTTCGACGCCGACGGCACCCTGTCGCGCTTCTCGGCCGGCGTGCTCCTCGCCAACGCGGCATGGGCAGCTTTGCGCCTCGGCGTCGTCGTCGTTGCGGCCGCCGCCTCTGGCGCTCCTAGCCTCGCGGCCGTCCTCGCCCGGCGGCGCTCGGTCGAGACCAACCCCGCTCTCGCCGAGTCGGCGCAGCGTCGAGCGTCCTCGGCGCCGTCGCTCTCGTCTCGTCGGCCGTCGGTCATGCACGCGACCTGGCGCACGCGCAGGCAGCGCCGGATCCGCACGGCCATCCTCGCCAGCCTCGGCGCGACGCCTCTCGGTGACGGCACCGCGAGCGCCGCTCTCTCGCCCGTCCTCGCCAAGTCGCCGTACGTGACGGGCTACTACGAGGCCGAGAAGGCTCGGAACCTGTTCGGCGCGGGCCAGTCCGCCACCGACGCCATCGTCCTGCGCGTCGAGCACGACTCGCCGACTCGCCGCGGCAGCGCGCCCGTGCTCCTGCGCAACGACGCGCCGCAGCACCAGGCGACTCCCGAAAGGTCGTACCGCCAAGCGCGTTCGCCCGTGCCGCCCAAGCCGGACGGCGGCTCGCCCTCGCCGCTCATCCAGTTCTCGCCGGCGACGCCGTCTCCGCCGCGGTGGGTCTCGCCCGATCACGGCGTCGCCCAGACGTCGAGCATCCAGCCTCGGCGTGCGTCCGTCGCCGCAGGCGCCGAGGACTTCAGCGCGAGCGGCGACGTCGGCCAGTCGATCCTGCACCGGCGCATGCGCTCCCTCCAGCAGGAGCCGAGTGAGGGTCTCATCGTCTTCCCGACGGCAGGCATCGACCTCTCGCCGCGCTCGCTCCCACCACGAGTCGGGCCGCTCGGCGCGCACCCGTACGCCTCGGTCGGCGAGACCGCTCCTCGTTCGCTCCTCCCCGACATCCTCGCCTCGCCTCGCCCTCCCCTCGTCTCGCGCTTCTCGGCGTTCTCGAGTCCGTACGCTTCGACGACGGCCGCCTCGACTCCTCTCGACGAGCGCGACTCGCCCGCCCACCTCGGCTCGACCGCATCCTCGGCCGCCTCCTCCGCTCCCCAACCTCCGCCCGGGTGGGACCCGGCGCGCTCGACGAACCTGCGGGCGCAGCTCGCAGCAGGTCAGGCCGAGCGCACCCTCGCCTCGCAGCGCCTCTTCGACGAGGTGCAGCGTGCGCGCGCCGAGGAGGACGCGCACGACGCCCAGGCGCGCGAGGACCTCGGCCTGCGCCCGCCGTCCGAGCTCTTAGCGAGCGCCGACGGGCACGCGAGCTTCGTCACGGCGCGCGAGCCGCGCAGGTCGCTCGACGACGGGCGCTGGTCGCACGTGTCGTCGGCGGGCGAGTTCTCGGGCACGCAGTCGGACGGGTCGACCGTGCGCGGTCCGGCCGCCGAGCGTTCGCCCGACGCCGTTGCGACGTCGCTCGCCGGCGCCGTCCCCGTCGTGCAGCTCGGCACGCCTCCTGCCGAGCGCGACGAGGACGACTCGGTCGGCGAGAGCACGCCCGAGCGCGTCGATGGCCATGGGCAGACGCTTGTCCCGCTCGGCCTATCCCGTGCGTCTGGGTCGGCGAGCTTCGACCTGAGCGCCTACAACTCGCCCGACCTGACCGGCGGGGAGGACTCGGGCCAGTTTGACCGTGCGTCGCCGGCGATGTGGCGGTCCGACTCGCTCTAGGGCGACTCGCTGTAGCTCTTCTCTCTCTCCCTCTCCCTATTTGTAGCACATAGTCTTCGGCAATACATCGAGCTGCTCGAAGTGCTTGAGAGACGCATCGAGGCGCCGCGGTGGCCAAGGAGGAGGAGAGGGAGCGGTCGCTCCCTCGAGTTGAGCTCTCTCCGGCTCCTACGCTTCTCTTTCGCCCTCTCAGTAGCACTCGAGCACGGTACGAGAGGCTCGGATACGGCTCGAGCGGCGAGACGAGGCGAGCCGTCGCGCTGAAGAGGTCAAAGCGCCCGCAGCTCGTTCGCCTCTCTCGCTCGCTCCTCGCCGCTCAGAGAATCCGCTCACGGGTCCTCCCCACCGGCATGACGCCAATGCAACAGCGAGAACAGGTGTACCTTGGTTACAATCCTCCCGAGCCGGCTGCACCGCCTCGACCTCGACCTCTCCTGCTCATCTCGACGGCGCCGACGGTCCCTCCTTACGCAGAGCCGGCCTCGAGCTGCAGCTTGGCGACGTCGGGCAACTCGGTCGCCGCATCGGTGATGACGCGCAGGACGCGGCCGATGGCGACCGTCTTGCCCTCGTCGCGGAGGGTGAATCGGCCGAGCGAAGGCTGGGTCGAGAAGGGCTCGATGCAGACCGTGTTTGCGGCCTCGACGAGGGCGACGATCTTCATGCCTGTGCGCGAGGAGGAGGTGGGCGTCAGTGCTGAGCGAGAGGCACGGGGAGGAGGTGCTCGAGACGGGACGAGCGGCAGCAGGCCGAGAGGTGACGACGAGCGAGCGCCGCCGGCGCGTCGGCGCGTGTCGACAGGTCGTGCGAAGAGGGGCGAGGGGCGAACGAGAGGCGGACAAGGGCTGGGGAGCGAGAGTGGGGGAGCGATGACGAGGAGAGCGTGCTCACCCTTCTTGGCGAACTGCGGCGGCCGCCTGCTCTTGCGCCCCGTCTTCTTGTCGTAGTAGTGGAGCAGGGCGGCGAGCGTGACCTCCTCGGACGCCGTGTGGACGTGCATGACGGCGCCGTAGCCGGCCGTGATGATGTTCTTCGTGTCGAGGATGACGAGCTGCGCCTCGAACTGGGTGACGGTGTGCACGGGCGTGACCGGGCTCGACAGGACAAAGCCGACGTTGATCTCGGTGTCCTCGACGCCTCGCAGGCGCAGGCGGATGTTGTCGCCGGAGAGGGCGAGCGGGACCTCCTCCTCCATCTCGTTGTAGATGGCCTGGACCTGGACGGGCGTCTTGTTGGGCATGAGGAGGAGGTCGGCGCCCTTGCGGACCTTGCCCGACTCGATCTTGCCGACGACGACGCAGCCCATGTCGGCGTACTTCTCCGAGATGGGGATCATGAGGGGCGCGTTGTTCTTGCGGTCCGTGATGGGCAAGTCGTCGAGGAACGACAGGAGCGGCGGGCCCTCGACCCAGGGCGCGAGCTTGCGGTCGGCCGGCTCCTTGATGTTGGCGCCCGTGAAGCCCGAGACGGGGATGAACGTGACGTCCGTCTTCATGTTGTAGCCGGTGCCCTTGAGGAACGGCGACAGCTTGGTGACGATCTCGTCGTACCTGCGAGAGCGGCGAGGGGGAGGAGGACGGGCGAAAGAGGGAGAACGGAGGGGAAGAGGGAGCGCGAAGGACGAGAAGGAAGGCGAGTGGGGAGGGAGAGGAGGGAGGAACGGCGAGTCAGCATCTCGCTCGCCCGGAAGCTCGCACACGCTCGAGCGGGGGGGACGCACCTCGTCTTGTCCCAGTTGACGGTCGGGTCGTCCATCTTGTTGACGACGACGATGAGCTTGGAGACGCCGGCCGTCTTGACGAGCATGGCGTGCTCGCGCGTCTGGCCGCCCTTCTCGAAGCCCGTCTCGAACTCGCCCTTGCGCGCCGAGATGACGAGGACGGCGACGTCGGCCTGGGCCGCACCGCTGATCATCGAGGGGACAAAGTTCTTGTGCCCGGGCGCGTCGAGGATCGTGTACCGCCGGGCGGTCGTCTCGAAGTAGGCGCGGCCGACCTCGACCGTCTTGCCCTTCTCGCGCTCCTGCGACGTCGAGTCGAGCGCCCACGAGAGGTACCACGACTCGCGACCGGCCTCCTTGGCCTCGCGCTCGTACTTCTCGAGCGTGCGCTTGTCGACCATGCCGCACAGGTACAGGATGTTGCCGCCCATCGTCGACTTGCCGGCGTCGACGTGACCGATGAAGACGATGTTGAGGTGAGGCTTGACGTCCTTGACTGCGAGCGAGTGAGCGAGCGAGAGGGACGGCGAGGAGGAAGAGTAGGGGAGGGAGCGGGAGGCAAAAGGTTAGCGTCCTTCGCGCACGCACCACAGGAGCCACCGACGGCGAAAAGAGGACGCACTGTCGTCGACGCCGTACAGGTCGGCGAGAGTCTCCTCGTCGGCGACCGCCTTGACCTCCTCGGCGATCTTGTCCTGCTCGACCTTCTTGACCTCCTCGACCTTCTTGGCCTCCTCCTTCTTGGCCTTGACCGCCTCGACCTTGTCGGCCTTGGTCGGCTGCTCCTTCTTGGCCGCCGCCGAGACCGCACCGGGCGCGGGCGTGCCGGGCTTGCTCGAGCTCGGCGTCGACGCCTTGCTGCCCGACCCTGCTGCCGCCGCCGCTGCGGGCGCCGCCTTGCTGCTGCTGCCGCCGCCGATCTTGAGGCTCACCGTCGCCGGCTTGGCGTCCGGGTCCCGCGGCGGGAGCGACACCGACGACGACGACGACGACGAGGCGCCGCCGCCAATCTTGAGCGACATGGTGGGCGGCTTGGACGGCGGCGGCGCGTTCGGGTCGTCGCGGCGGACAAAGGGTGCGCCGGTGCCGGCGCCGGTGACGGGCTGGCGCACGGGCGGCTCGTAGACGCGGGTCTGGGGCTGGGCAGGCGGGAAGCCCTGCGCGGGCGGCGCACCCTGGTTGTAGCGGGCGGCGAACGGGTCGTGGGCGCCGTAGCCGGCCGGGGCCTGGCCGTAGCCCTGCTGCTGCGGGTAGCCGCCGTACTGCTGCGGCTGACCTGCGGGCGAGGGTAGCGAGCGAGGGTCAGCGGCTTGAGCGGCGAGCGAGGGAGGTCGGGCGAGGGGAGAGGGGGAGGAGGGAGGGAGGGGGACGGACCGTATCCGCCGTATGCGCCGGCGTACTGGTTGTAGTAGTCGGCCGGGTTGCCCTGAGGCTGCTGCGGGCCGCCCTGGTGCTGCTGCTGCTGGGCGTAGGGGTTGTACGGCTGGCCGGGGACGAAGCCGCCTGCGCCCGGGTTGAACGAGCCGGCGTTGGGGTTGAATGAGCCCGCGTTGGGGTTGAAGCCGGCCACTGCGCACGCGGAGCGAAGGTCGAGTCAGCCACAGGGTTGCTCGTGCGACGGTGCGAGTGCTGATGAGGGGTCGGCCGGCGGAGAGGGTGAGCGAATGCTGTGCAGCCGCCGTCACCCCTCGTGCAGGTCCTGCCGCCGGCTCTGCGCGGTGCAGCTGCACCTGGCGGACCACTCACTGTGCCCGCCGTGCCCTGCTCGAGGCGAGAGTGGCGTGACGAGGTGCTGTGCGCTTTTGTCGGGGTCGGCGGGGGCGAGCAGGGCGACGGCGACGGTGTGGCTCGAGCTGGCGAGACGAGAGGTCCAGCAGGCAGACTCACTGGTGGTGTAGAGCTCTGTACTCGACCTAGGGCGAGGGGCGAGGAGCCGGATGAGCGAGCGAGTCGGTTCGCCCTTCGTCGCCGCGGAGTCGACCTCGAGACGCACCCGCTCGCACTCAGCGCTACAGGGCCCAGCCAGCTGCATCCGCGCTTTCACACTCTCAGACGCCGACCGCGCCCTCCCGCCGATCCGCCGAAGATGGCGACGCGCCTCGAAGGTTCACCTGCTGCAGCTCGAGCCTCCTCTCCGTTTCGTCGTGCAGCACTGCTCACTCGCTGTACACTGCATGAACTCTACGCCGAGAGCGGCGGCTCGTTCACCCCAGCGTCTCCCTCCTCCTCGCCCTCCTTCTCGCGCTCGTCCCGCTCCTCGTCCTCGTCGTCCTCCCCTGCTCGGCGGGCCGCTGCCGCCGCCCCAGGCGCTCCAGGCGGCCGCATGACGCCCTCGACCCACACCTTGAACGCCGCGCTCGGGCTCGCGTCGCCGCCGGCGCGCAGCTGCGCCTCGACGATGCGGCGCACGGCCGGGTCGGCGCGCGCGAGGGCCGACTCGTGCGAGGCCGAGGACCAGAAGGCCGTGACCTGCGTGCACGAGGCAGGGTACTGCGTCAGGGGTCGGGTCTCGGAAGCGCTGCGAGAGGAAGAGAGAGAGGGAAAGGAGCGCACCTTGTCGCGCATGTCGTCGTCGTGCAGGACCGCCATGCGCTGCATGCTGAGGGCCCGCAGGCGGTGCAGGACGGCCTCGTTCTGCGCCGCGAGGGAGACGACGACGGGTGCGACGAGGGTGGCCGTCGTCGGCTGGGCGGGCGGGACCGAGGCGGCCGGGGCGAGGTACGAGGCGATGAGGAGGAGGGCCGAGAAGAGGGTGCGCAAGAGGTGCAGCTTTGAATGCAGCTGCGGGCGTGAGAGCGAAAAAGAGAGGTCAGAGTTGAGCGAGGCACGAAGAAAGCAGGACGAGCAGGGACGCACCATCGTGACAGACCCGCCGACTCCTCCCCTCGCGCCGTCCCACGTCAGCCGCAGCCACAGCTCGTAGCCTGCTGCACCGAGCACCGCAACGACGGCCCACACTCTCCACCGCTCTCGCCCGTTGCCGGCGAGCAAGAGCCCGCTGCCGGCGAGCGCCGTCAGGTAGGCGACGCTGACGCCGGGGAGGACGCTCAGGAGGTAGTCGGTCCCGAGGAGGCCCGCCGCGCTGCCGCTGCCGCCCGACGACGCGCGACACCACGCGCACTGGGTCAAGGGCCCGGCGCCGTAGGCGATGTAGGCGAGGCGGGCGTCGAGGGTCTGGAGGCGCGACGCGAGGAGGCGCTCGTCGTCCGAGAGGGGCCGGCGGCCGGCGAGGGACGCGGTCCACAGGCGGGCGAGGGTGTCGGTCGACAGGCGGAGGTCGAGGGGACGGCGCAGGAGGGGGAACAAGGTCGACAGGGTCGAGTGGGGTGTCGAGAGCGAGAGGAAGAGGTTCTGCAGGGCGCGAGCGGGCAAGCGTCAGCCAGGGGAGCGGTGCACCGAGGTCGAGGCGAGGAGGGACGCACATGCGGAGGCGACAGGGCGGAGAAGATGGCGAGCGAGACGCCCAGGGCGACGACAAAGAGGCGGAAGGCGGCGAGTCTGGAGCTGTCAGGTCGTCGTCGGCGTGGTGGAGGAGGTCGCGAGGCGGGGTGTGCCGGTGCGCGCGAGCCCTTTGGGCGGGGATTGAGCCAGTCCTGGGCGAGTCGGACTGCTCGTGGGACGAGGTAGGGGCTGGCGATGAGCTGCAGGGCGAGCGGGGAGATGAGCCGGCCGCCGGGCGAGGCGAGGAGGAGCGAGGGGAACGGGGTGCTCACTGCGGCTGTCTGGACCAGGCCGTTGGATAGCAAGCTGCTCATCGCAGCTCCTGACGTGCTCGAGCGA
>Ga0308169_10001491_pt1 | contig 27251 bp, 26 predicted proteins | sample PhyBR1_2_FD_202139 | JGI IMG/M metagenome (GOLD analysis project Ga0308169, IMG submission 202139) | Phyllosphere microbial communities from UC Gill Tract Community Farm, Albany, California, United States - DLSLSB.R1 | ecosystem: Host-associated > Plants > Phyllosphere > Unclassified | place...
CCGCCCAGCGTCGCCCTTCCTCCCCCCCCTCCTCCCCGCCCCCCCATCTCCCTCGTCGCGCAACTCGGGCGCTGACGCCTCTTGCACGCTCGCCTGCACCCAGACCAGGACCTCGTCGACCGCATCCACTACTCGGACCGCTACTCGGACGACTTCTACGAGTACAGGCGCGTCCCTCTCCCTCCTCCTCCTCCTCCTCCTCCTCGGGCTTGTTTGCCCCGGCTCTCCTCCCTCTGCACAGCCTGGCTGACCTTGCTGCGTGCTCGAAACAGGCATGTCCTCCTCCCGCGCCAAATGCTCAAACTCGGTCAGTCGCAGCCGCCTCTTCGTCCTCGCCGCACCGGGCTCTCGGCCCAACCGCTCTCCGTCGAGCGGGCGCACCAGCTCCCGCTCGACGGTGCGAGACTGAGCGCGACACGCCCTGCTCATGGATGTCAAACTGACGACTTGCACGCCCGCCAACTCGCCTTCGCAGTTCCGAAAGAGGTGCGCCTCCTCGTTCTCTCACGTTCCCCACCTCCTCTCGCACCTCGCTGACCCTCTTGCCCGCTCCCTGCAGTACTTTCAACCCGACACGAACGTCATGAGGCTGCTGTCCGAGGACGAGTGGCGAGGGATCGGCATCGTGCGTCGCCGGCGCTTCCCTCCTGGTCTCGCTGCGGGCCCTTGTCGCATGGGGCGAGCGAGCGCTGACCTGCTCGATCACGGTCTGCTCACAGACCCAATCGCTCGGGTGGGAGCACTACGAGGTGCACGCGCCAGAGCCTCATGTCGTGCGTCGCCGCTCTCCTCCCTCTTCCCCTTCTCCTCGAGCGCTCACCTGCTCGCCCTGCTGACGCTGCCTCCCTCGTCGCCCGCAGCTCCTCTTCCGGCGAGAGAAGGACTACCAGACCAAGTACGGCAACGCACGGTGATGCCGCCGCGCCGTCGTCGTCGTCGCTCGCACCTCTCCACCCTCCTCTCTGTGTCTCCCCTCCCTCCTCGGTACCCCTTCGCCTTTCTCTCTCTCACAGCATCCGCATCCGTCTCCTCCGTGCTCGGACAGTCTCGATGGTCTCCCCCCTCTGGTACTCCCCCTGGTCCTCGTGTTATCACCAAGCCCTGCGCCGTCCGGGCGCTCGCCGGACGTGCTGCTCTCGTCTTCTCCTTTCTCGGGTCGAGCGACTCTTCTCTAGACGTGCAGAGAGTGCGAGAGACTCGATGAGCAAGGTAGCGCGACCCTGCGCCGTCGTTGCACCCTCACAAGCCCTCGACCCACTCCCACACCTCCTCGACGCCCTTGCCCTCCTTCCCGCCCTTCGCCTTGCCCTCCCCGCCTCGCACGCTCGCAACCGCCCACCTCAGCTCGACGCCGACTGCCCGCTCGAGCTTGTCCCACGACGCCGCGCCCTCGAACGCAAAGACGTCGTCGGCCGCGAGCGCGAGCGCCTCGGACTCGTCGCTCGGGAGCCCTGCGCCGCCCGCGCCGCCTGCGCCCGACGAGGACGGCTCGAGCGCGCCGATGCCGCCCGTCGACGACGAGGACGAGCCGAGCCCGAGCGCGCCGAGGAGCGCCGCCCACGGGCCCTTGCCGGCCGACGAGCCCGACCCGCCCGACGGGATCGCCTCGAGGCCGTCGAGGCGCGCACCGGCGCTCAGCGGCGCGCCGCTCGCGCCCTTGAGGGCCGAGGCCGAGCCGGCGCCGGACGACGCGAGGCGGCGGCGCTCGAGCTCGCGGAGGAGGAGCTGCTTGGCGCGGTCGAGAGCGAGGTGCGAGGAGGCGGTCGAGGCGGGGGAGGAGGGTGTGCTGGACGTGGTGGAGGAGGAGGAGGTCGAGGGCACGAGGTCGGCTTTGGTGAGGAGGACGAGGACGGGAGGGGCGGGCTTGTTGGACGAGGTCGAGAAGAGTGAGAGGAGCGACAGGAGGATGTGGAAGTGCCTGTGCAAGAGGAAAGTGTCAGCCTAATCGTCTCGAGCCCTTGGACGAGTCCGCACGGGCACTGGATCGAGCAGCGCCATGCTCGACCCGAGAGACCACGACGAGCAGCTCCGACTCACTCTCCGGCGTCGCGCACGTTCTTGCCCGTCAAGCCGCTCTGCCCGTCGACCGCAAAGACGACGCCGTCGGCCGCAGGAAGGTACTGCGCGAGGGCGCGCGTGCGCAGGCGGGCGTGGCCGGGGAGGTCGACGAGGTGGAGCGGGGTCGAGAGGGGCAGGGCGCGGGTCTGCGAACGCGGTCAAGGCCCATCAGCATATAGCACGTGAATGTGCACTGTTGCTGAGCGGTAGAGCGCGCACGCACCTGGTCGTCGTCCTCATCGAGCAGCGCCTCCTTCTCCGACTTGTCACCGACGAGCTCCTGCGCCGCACTGCTGCCCTCGCTCCACTTGGCCTTGACGACCGCCTCGTTCTCCTTCATAGACGTGTGCGTCTGCGGCGCATGGCCGTACACGAGCTGCGCGCGGAGGAGGCTGGGTCAGCACATGCGCCCGCACGAGGAGGGTGGGGGAGGAGGAGGAGGGACGAGGCGCACCTTGGAGAACAGGCTCGTCTTGCCGCCCGCGAGTGGGCCGGCGAGGAGGACGGTCCTTGCGCCTGTGCGGCGGGCCTTGAGGGCAACCTTGTGCGCCGAGCGGGTGCGTGGGGAGAAGCGGGCGATGAGGAGGAAGACGAGGAGGACGGCGAACGAGGCGAAGAGGCGGGTTGGCGAGAGGGTCGACGGCCCGAAGACGGGCATGGCCTCTGGCGTAGGCTGTGCGGCAGCCATGCTCGCTGCCGTGTAGGACGAGGAGGAGAGCGAGGAGGCGACATCCTCATCTTGGTCTCGTCCTCACCGACCTCCTCCGCCTCTGCGCTCGGGCTGAGCCTGGCTGGACATGCGCTTCGTTCTGAACACGCACCGAAGGCGCAGCTGCACAGCGCGCAGCGACCTACACCACGGTGCTCGCTCCCTCTCGCCTCCTCCTCGATCCGCTCGGCGACGGGCGGCTACGGACTCTCCGCGGCGCGCCAAGGGACGCGCAGACTGCACCGCCGAGCTCCCTTGCTCTCGCTTTGCTCCCCTCAGCTGCGCGACCATGCTGCTCCTGTCGCCGCTGCTCGCGTGCGCCGCTCTTCGCCTCGTGCTCGCCTTCCCTCAGCCGGCAAAGCTCTCCAAGGACATCGAGGTGCGTCCTGCTCTCCTCATCTCGTAGACTAGCTGCACTCGCTGACCCTGCTCCTTCGTACAGATCGTGAGCCGGCGTGCTGGCCGTCAGCATCCGCAGCGTCGCTCACTCGCCCCCCTCGCTCGCAGCACGACCCGAGCGTCGTCAAGACGCCCAACGGCACCTACATCCTCGTCGGCACGTGAGTGAGCTCTCCTGCCCCGGCTCAAGACGCGCAGTGTCTCACAAAGCCCACCTCCGCAGCGGCAAAGCCATCCCGACCTTCACCTCGTGCGCCCGGTCCTCTTCGACTCGCTCGCGCAGAGCTGATCCCAGCCTTATGCGCGCAGGACCGACCGCCTCTCCTGGAGCAGCATCGGCGACGCCTTCCCGGGCGGCGCACCCGAAGCTGCGCTCGCCTTGGCGGGCAACAAGGACGTCTGGGCACCGTGCGTTCGACCCTCGCCCTAGCTCCCTGCCCTCGCTCCTGCTCCTCTTCCTTGCTGACGCCGCACCTGCGCAGAGACATCTCGCTCGTCGACGGCACCTACATCTTGTACTACTCGACGTCGACCTTCGGCACGCAGAAGAGCGCCATCTGGCTCGCCACGTCGTCGACCGGCCTGCCCGGGAGCTGGACCGACAAGGGCAAGGTGCTCGAGTCCAAGGAGGGCGACCCGTACAACGCTATCGATGCACAGTGCGTTCCTTTCACTCTCTTCTCGTCGCCTTTTCGAGCCGAGGCAGCGAGCTGACGTTGAGCAGCTCGTGCGCAGCCTCTTCGTCTCGCCGACCGGCTCGCGGCACCTCGTCTGGGGCTCGTACTGGAGCGGCATCTTCCTCGGCAACGTCGACGCCAAGACGGGCCTCCTCTCGTCGGACAAGCCTGTCAACCTCGCCGCACGACCGGGCGCGGGCGTTATCGAGGCGCCCTGGCTGTACGAGGTGCGTCTCGACCTCTTCCTCGTCTCCTCTCCTCTCTCGTGCCTCGCCGAGAGCCAGCTGACTCGTCGCACCCTGCAGCGCGACGGCATCTACTACCTGTTCACGTCCTGGGACGAGTGCTGCAAGGGCACCAAGTCGACCTACCACATGCGCGTCGCGACCTCTCGATCCCTCGAAGGGCCCTACCTCGACTCGGACGGCAAAGCCGCCCTCGAAGGCCACATGACGCTCCTCATGGACAGCCACGACGAGGTGTACGGGCCCGGCCGCCAGTCGCTCCTCGAGGACGACGACGGCGTCCTGCTCGTGTACCACCGATACTTCGGCACGGGCTCGACGGGCTTGCTCAGCCTCAACATGCTCGACTTTTGAGTAGCTGGACGCCGTGCACGAGGCGAGAATCGAGCAGAAGGCGAGCAAGAGGTCCGAGCGACTGAGCGAGAGCGATTCTCGATAGCGCTCGTCTCGCTTGCGCTCCTCTCGCTCGCTCACGACTAGGTACATAGAGTGCGCCGTTGTGCTGTACGAGAGCAAGCAGTCGCAAGACTTGCAGCGATAAAGAGCGACAACGCGCTCCCCCCACCTTCCCCGCCTTTGACTCTCTCGCTCCTCACACTCGCCGCTGCCGCGACCAACCCAGCCAGCTGCGCCCCCTGAGTGTGCGAGATCCACCTCTCGTGCTCGCAGGTGGTGCACGCTTCCAGCTCGCACGCCAGCCCCCGACGTCGCCGACCCGAGCGGCCGTCCCTCGTCGTCATCTGCCCCCGCGCCCATCCTCTCGCCCTCCCCGACCCTCGCCCTCGCTATCGACCTCGCCCTTCACCTCTCGCCGACTACGAGCACCGCCGCGACCATGCCCGACGCCGCAGCCTTTGCGTGGCCGCCGCAGACCGACCCGCTCCTCTCGAGCGAGTCCTTCTCTCCCGCTCCGCCCTTGTCGTCCCGCGGTCCGCTCCACTCTGGATCGACATGGGCCGGCGTGCAGCGCAGCGGCCGCAACTCGTACGAGGTCACCGTCAAGCTCGACACGTGCGTCCCTCGTCCTCGCCGCCTCCTGTCCTTCGTCGGGCGACCTCGAGAGCTGACGTTCCTCCCTTTTGCTCGCAGCGTCGACATGGCGACGGGCTCGCTCACGGGCACGCTCGAGATCAAGGGCCTCACGCCCGAGCTCGAGAGCCTCGTCACGTTCTTCGAGGGCGAGATCGTCGGCGAGTCGGGCGGCCCAGGGTTCCGCACGGCCAAGTACGGCGCGACCGAGGTCGACGACCTCAAGCATTGGCGCCGTTTCCCGGCCTTTACCCGCAACCGTCTCGAGAACCAGCTCGTCAAGCCCGGCCTGCACCTGCGCAACGCGGCGCAGCGGCCGTTCGTCTTCATGCGCTGGAAGGAGCAGTTCGTCACGTCGCACAGGGTCGAGGCGATCCACGGCGCGAGCTACGCCGGCTTCTACTACTGCTGTACGTCCGATGCTCTCTCTATCTCGTGCGCGCTGTGCTCTCGAGGCGGTCGCTCACTCGCTCGATCTTGCAGGCCTCGACTGCGACCCGTCCGCCTTCGCGCCCGACGCCGTCCCGCACCGCGGCATCTCGCCCGCTCCCCCTCGACCTTCTCCTCCAGCACCTCGTACTCGGCGTACATTGTCGTACACCCGCGGCAGCGAGGCGACCGGGCTCCTGTCGCAGACTCGCCCCGCCGCTCCTCGCGCACCCTCGGTCTCGCCGCCGCAGCCGACCGTCAACCTCCCTGCGACGACGCAGGCGCCGGCAGCAGCACGCCCCGCACCGCCTCGTCGCAGCAGCAGCGGCAGCTTCTCGTATGCGGCGGCGCTGCGCGGCGACAGCCCGGCGGACGTCGCCTTCTCAACTTCGCCGTCCGCCTCTTCCTCTTCCTCGCCTCCCTCCTCGTCAACCTCCCCCTCAAACACGCTCGCCAACGCACCGCCGCCGTCGACCGACCTCCCGACGCCGAAGCACGAGCTCGACTCGGCGTTCCCCTCGCTCGCCTCGGCCGAGGCAGCAGCACCCCCCGCCGTCAACCTGCCGCCGATGTGGCAGGCGCTCGCCAACTCGCCGCAGCTGCGCTCGCTCGCGCCGCTGCACCCTGCGCCGCCCTTCGAAGGCGTCGGCGCCGACGCCGACGACGCCGAGTGGCCCGCGCCGACGCAGGCCTCCTCTTCGACCTCGCCGCCGGCTCGTCCCTCGGGCGCCATGATGCGCCGCATGAGCTCGGACGTCGCGAGCGTCCTCGCCAAGACGAGGCGCGGGCGGTCGGGCGCAGGCGGGAGGAGGAGGAGCGTCGTCGAGCAGGTTGCAGAGGACGACGAGGAGGACGACCGTGGACTGCGCAGTTGGACCGACGCGACCATCACTGGGGTGCGTTCCGCTTCCTCTCTCTCGCTGTCTTGTCGCCCGACCTCGCTCGAGCGCACGACTAATGAGCGCTGTCGACCGCGCAGTTCTACTTCCACCACTCGGCGTCGCCGTACCAGGAGCTGTCGCTCCGCTACGTCTTGGCGACCCAGGGCGGCAGCTCGAGCTTTGGCTTCCGCTAGAGCCGCCCCCTCTGTATCCCTCTTCTCCATCTCTCTATCGCGCTCCCCTCCCCTCCTCCTGTTGTCGCACGGCCCTCCGTCTCTGAGTTTCCCCTCCTCACTTGTTGCGCCTCGCTTCCTCCTGATCCAGAGTCTCCTTGTCGTAGTGCGCCTGTCGAAGCAAAGCAGTCTGTTGCAGCCTGTCCGTCGTCTCTTCGTAGAGAAAGGTCGCCGCAGCTCTCGACCCCGCACCTCGATCGCCGTCATCGTCCTCATCAGCTCGTCCTCGTCCCTCCTTCCTGCACAGCGCAGCGCCAGCATGTCCACGCGCAAGGTCGTCTGCGCCACTTACAACGGCAAGCTTGCGAGCGGCCGCGTGCGCGCCCTCACGACGGGCGAGCGCTCCGACGACCTGACCGGCTGGCTCTCGTCGACGGGCGACACGCCTGGCAGCGACGACGATGCGCCCGACTTTGTTGCGGTCGGCTTCCAGGAGATGATCCCTCTGGTCCGTCCCTACTCTCCCTCTCTGCAGGCTCTGCGCCGAGCGAGATGAGCGAGCTGACCTCCCCTCCCCCTCCTCAACACAGCACCTCGCGCTCGCCGGCTTCACCAAGACGGCCCTCGACCTCCACGACGACGCCCTCCTCGCCGCCATCGAGGCGCGCTTCTCCCCCTCGTCGCCCTCCTCGAAAGGGTACCGCCTCGTCGCGCGCAAAGCCATCGGCGGCATCGCACTCCTCGTCTACGCGCGCGCTGGCAGCGTCGCGCAGCGCATCTCGCACGTCGCCGTCTCGACGGTCGGGTGCGGCGTGATCGGGCTCATGGGCAACAAGGGCGCGGTCGGGATCCGGGTCACGCTCGGCGAGGACAAGGGCGAGAGCGAGTGGACGTTCGTCACGGCGCACTTGGCGGCGCACCAGGGCGAGTGCGAGGCGAGGAACGCCGACTGGAGGGAGATCTGCAGGAGGCTCGTGTTCGAGGACGGCGAGGGCGGGCAGCGAGGGCTGTTCGAGACCGGCCACCTCTTCTTCTTCGGCGTGCGTCCTCTCCCTCTCCCTCTCGGCCTTCACCAGCCATCGTGAGCTGACCCTGAACGTTGCTCGCAGGACCTCAACTACCGCATCTCGCTCACGGCGCCCAAGAAGCTCCCCCTGCACCTCCTCACGCACTCGATCCAGTCGCTCTCGCCCTCGGACCCCTCGACCTTCTCATCGCTCCTCTCGCACGACCAGCTGCGCCAAGAGCAGCGCGCCGGCCGCACGCTGCACCACCTCGCCGAGGGCCCGATCTCGTTCCCGCCGACGTACAAGTTCAAGCCGGGCTCGGTGAGCGAGTACAAGGACTTCAAGAAGCGCGTGCCCGGGTGGTGCGACCGTGTGCTGTATGCGACGGGCGCAGGTGACGAGGCCAAGGTCGAGAGCTACCGTTCCGTCATGGACTTTACCCGCAGCGACCACAAGCCCGTGCGTCCCCCTCGTCCTCGTGCTCCTCCTCCTCTCGCTCCAGGACCGCCCCTCTCTGACGCTCCCTCACGCGGTCCCCGCAGGTCGCCGCCACCATCACGATCCCCTCTCACGCCGCTACGACCCGGATCCCGCACGCCGCGCCGTACGAGCTCGACCTCACGTCGTACCGCCTCAAGCGCACGCTCGGCCTCGCGCTCGACCGCCTCGTCGGGCTCTTGTGGTGCATCGTCATGCTCGCCGGGCTCAACAAGGACCTCAGGTGCGCTTCGACTCCTCTTTACTTCTCTCGGGCTCCGAGACGCAGCCTCGAGAGACGAGCGAGCGCTGACGGGGAGGGACCGTGCGCGCGCAGGCTCGGGTTCGTCAACCTCGCCGTCGCGAGCGCGACGGCGTACTACCGGCGCTACGTCATGGCGTAGCTCGCTCGTCGCTCCTCTCCTTCGTCTCGGCCTCGTTCGTCCACCATGTTGTGCTCGTGCTGTTCCTCCTCCTCGTTCCCCCCTCTCGATCTTTCCCTACCGAGCCTGTATCACTCGCATCCTCTCGACTCGCGCTCGATTCTCGAGAGGCTCGTAAAGAGAGGAGGAAGAAGCTCTTCTGGTTGCATGCGGCGAGGGGAGAGAGAAGGGAGGGGGTGAGGGGCAAAACGGGGACGGCGAGGAAGCTGTGTACAGGCACGGCGGGGAGTTCGAAGGGGCGCTCGTCAAGGGCTCAGGTGGCGTGCTGTTGCGGCGAGAGAGATGAAGGCGTCAGCTCTCGGCGCGAGAGAGGGAGGGGAGGGAGAGCCGAGAGAGCGCGCACGCACCTTCTTGACCCACTCCTGCGCCTGCGGGCGGGTCGACGAGCGCGAGGGTCAGCGAGCACGTCGGCGAGAGGAGGTGAGGGAGCGCAGGGACGCACGTTCTTCGTGAACTGGGCGCGGTCCGTGTTGTACACCTCGGCGATCGAGGCGACGAGCGCGTCGTCGGCTGCGGGAGGGGAGAGGTCAGCGTCGTCGCCCAAGATAGGGTTGCCGAGGAGCGAGGAACAAGGACGCACGGTTGGGCTCTTGCAGAAGCTGGACGAGAGCGCGCAGGACTGTAGGGAGAGCGAGGGAGGTCAGCGCGGGGAAGGAGGCGGGGGTGAAAGGGAGAAGGGACGCACTCTGCTCAATCTTGGTCGACGGCTTCCATGCCTCGGACTGCGCGGTGCGAGTGGGTCAGCGAGAGCGCGACGACGAAGGTGAATGAGCGAGAGGGGAGAGAGGCTCACCTTGAGGAGGCCGATGCAGATGGCGCCGTCGTCCGTCACGTTCGGGTGGTAGATGCGCGTCGTCTGCGTCCAAAGCATAGGTCAGCACGACGTCTGTGAAGGAGGGAAGGGAAAGGTGGACGCACAAACTTGACCTGCAGGGCGAGCGAGGGGGGAAGAGAGTCAGCAGAGGTCCGTCCGTCTGGGCGCTCGTTGGGGCGGACGCACCGTCGGGGACCTGCGCAGAAGGCTGAGCGTCAGCGTGGGAGCTCGCAGAAGCTGGAGAGGAGGACGCACTTGAAGGGGTACTCGGTGGGGAACGTGATGTCGATGTTGAACTTGCCGCCTGTCGAGGACGAGGTCAGCTGAGCTCGAGGCGACAGAGGGAGGCCAGGGAAAGGACGCACCCTTGTAGGACGAGTCGGGCGGGCCGGTGATGGTGCCAGTCTGGGTTTGAGCGAGTCGTGTGCACAGGGTCAGCGCGAGGACAGAGAGGAGGATCGCCTCGCTGCGGGGCAAGGAAGCGAGAGGGACGGACCCAGTGGAGGAGGTTGCTCTCGTCCGGTGCGGCCGTGACGTGGGGCGGGAAGTCCTGCTGGAGCTCTGCGTACTCTTTGGTGATGCGGCGGGCGGCGGCCGACATGATGAGGGGCGAGAGGGGGAGATGAAGCTTGCGGTCGAGCGAGGAGAGGACGCGGGAAGGGCGAGGGCGCGGCTGTGTGGTGTCGAGATCAGCTTTTTTCAGTCTGACGGTCCAGCAGGAGCACTCACAAGGTTGGAGGCGAGGTGTCGAGCCAGAGACGGTGACGGTGACGGCGACGAGGCGGTGTCGGCGAGCGACGGCCTCTCTCCCTCCACACAAGCTCGTACGGCTGAGCAGCCCGCACGAGCACTGCCACTGCAACTACAGCAGCCATCTCACCCGACTCGCCGACCCACCGCGACCTCGCCGCTCTCGCTCCCCCTCCTCCCGCCAACCACCGCCGGCCCCTCCACCTCGCACTCGCCCCCGCCCACGCCCACGACCTGCGCGCACAGCATGACTCAGCGACCTCGACCGCAACCCGCAGACGGCGACAAACCTCCCCGCCCGCCGCCCTATCGCATCGCCGCCCTCCTGCGCGGCCACTCGAACGACGTCCGCGCCGTCGCCTCGTCCTCGTCCCACCGCCTCTTCACCGCCTCCCGCGACGGCACCGCAAGGTCATGGGCTCGTGCGAGCCGCGGCGGCGGTGACGACCAGGCCGGCGGCTGGGCCGAGGAGCGCGTCTGGCGAGACGGCCACGAGGGCTACATCAACGCCGTCTCGTTCGTCTCTGCACACCCAAACGACCCGGATCAGCACGGTGCGTCCTTCTTACTTGTTCACACTCCGAGGAAGAGCCTCTGACGAGCCTCCTCCGCAGGGTTCCTCGCCACCGCCGGCGCCGACTCGCTCATCCAGCTCTTCTCGCTCGCGCCCGACGCCCCGCCGACCCCGTCCCACACCCTCCTCGGCCATGCGCACAACGTCTGCGCCCTCCACTGCTCGGCCGACGGGCGCACGGTCGCGAGCGCGAGCTGGGACTGCACCGCGCGCGTGTGGGAGCGGCGGGACGACGACGAGGGCGACGACGCCTGGACGTGCGCGAGCGTGCTCGTCGAGCACGAGGCGGCGGTGTGGGATGTCATGGTGCTCAAGGGAGAAAAGGAGCTTGTCCTCACCGGTGCGTTGACTCAATCAGCTCCTTCGTGCCCGCTCCGCTCTCCCGACTGACCTCCTCGACGGACCTGCAGCTTCCGCCGACTCGCGCATCCGCCTCTTCGCCGGCGCCGACGTGCGCTTCCTCTTCAAGGGCCATCAAGGACCCGTGCGCGCTCTCGCCAAGCTCCTGCCCGCCGACCCGACCTCGACACTGTTCGCCTCGGCCTCGAACGACGGGTGCGTGCGCTTCCTCGTCTCTCTCCTCCTCGACGCCCGAGCTCACGCTCTCCCTCGCTCGCAGCACGATCCGCGTGTGGGACTACCGCACCGGCAACGCCCTCACCGTCCTCGGCTCGCACGACTCGTTCATCTACTCGCTCGCGACCATCCCCTCGAGCGCCGGCGGCGGCCTCGCGAGCTCGGGCGAGGACGGCATCGTCTCGATCTGGAACGAGGAGGACGGCGAGCGGGACCAGGAGGTGCTCGTGCCGGCGCTCTCGGGTACGTCCCGCGCCTCCCTCTCGCTCTCCTGCTTCTCGGTCGAGCCGCACTGACCCTCTCGCCTCGCCCGCAACAGTATGGTCCCTCGCAACGCTGCTCAACGGCGACCTCGCGTGCGCGTGCTCGGACAACATGGTGTGGATCTTCACGCGCGACCCGCTGCGAGCTGCTGACGAGGGGACGCAGGCCGAGTACGACGCGCGCATGAACGAGCGGCAGTGCGTCCCTTCTCCCTCTCTCTTCCATCCGGCTCGATGAGATGCGCAGCTGATGCTCGACTCGCACGCAGGGCGGCAAAGGCGCCGAAGCAGGAGCGGCCGATCGTGCACGAGCCGGCCGTACTCGAGGAGAGCGGCTCGAGCGCGGGCGAGGTCAAGCTCGTCAAGCAGGGCGAGGTCATCGTGGCTCACCAGGTGCGTCGCTCTCCTCCCTTTCTCGCTCAGAGCTGGCGTTGTGACACTGACGAGCGTTGTCGCGCGCAGTGGGACGGGTCCAAGTGGGAGGAGCTCGGCGAGGTCGTCGAGCCGGCCGAGGCTGCGCCCGACAGCGCAGCGCCAGCTCGACCGCCGCAGAGCAAGATGGAGCACGACGGCAAGGAGTACGACTACGTCTTCGGCATCGACATCAAGGACGACGAGGAGCCGCTGCAGCTGCCGTACAACCTCGAGGGTGCGTCCGTCTCTCTCTCTCTCCCTGCCTTCTCGCTCGCCATAAGCGCTTCTCCTCCTCCATCTCATCAGCTGATGAGCCTCCTCTGCGCTCGCAGACGACCCGCACGCCGCCGCCACCGCCTTTGTCGCCCAGCACGCCCTCCCCGACTCGTACCTCGAGCAGATCGTCGCCTTCATCCGCGCCTCGACTGCATGACGACCACCTCGTTCTTCACGTACTCGTCTCGACGGCGTGCGAGGAGCGCGAGAGGTGCTCATGCTCGCTACTCGACCTCGCTTCGTCTCTCGCCGTTCGAGTTCCCCCTGAGCGGCGGCGGCGGCCGTTACCGGGTCGCGAGCCATTTGCGACCTTCCTCGCTCTTCGCAACCTTCTTTTGTGCGGATCTGTACTCGCCCCGGGAGCCTTCGCTCACGCGCTCGCCTTCGCTGAGCGCCAAGATAGCCCTCGCCGCCGTCTTTCGCTGCTTCCCCTCCCTCTCTTGCTCTCTCGCTTCCGCTTCTGCCTCGCCATGCTCCGATCCGACGCGTCCTACTTCAGCCTCTTCGCCGGCCCCGCCTCGATGGCACCTGCAGGCGTCGCGCCGAGCAGCACCGCCTCATCCTCGCCGCTTACAATCACCTCGCCCGTCGTCGGTCCGTTCCGCCGCGACTCGTCCGACTCGTCCTGGTCGAGCAGCACCTCGACCACGCCCTCGTCCATCGCCTCGTGCAGCAACCCCTGGGCTCCCCTCGGCACGAGCACGATCACGGGCACGGGCATGAGCGCGCGCGCGGGCTCGAGCGCGCTCGTCGACGCGCTGCTCAAAGAGCGCCGCGAGGCCGACGTCGCGCTCGCGGCGTGGAGGGTGCGGTGCGAGACGCTCGAGGAGGAGGTCGGGCGGCTCGCGCTCGCGCTCGACAGGGTCGAGAGGGAGCGCGACGAGGCGCGGGCCAGGGCAGGAGCGGATGTGCCCGACGGAAGGTCCCAGGTGCGTCGCGCCCTTCCTCTCCACCAAGCCCCTGTTTACAAGCTGACTCTTCCTTCCTGCGCGCAGACGGCTCCCTCCCTCCTCCAGCAGCGCCGCCTCCCGACCTCGCACCCCTCCCGCTCGCCGCACCTTCGCCCGGCCCCGATCATCAACCCGGACCTGCCGATGAGCAAGCAGCTCGTCCCGCCGTGTAACGCGCACTACCTCAAGGGCCTGTGCGACGTGCCGCGCTGCCGGTACGAGCACCGATACGAGCTCACGCGCGAGCAGGTCGACGAGATGCGGCGAGGAGCCAAGGTCCGTCTCTCTTTCCTCTCTTCGCTCCTAGTCAAGCTGCAGCGCTGACTCTCGACGACGATCATGACTCGCAGCACCACGTCTGCAACGCGATCAAGCACGGCCTGCAGTGCCCCGACGGCGACGACTGGTGCGTTTCCCTCTCGCTCTCCTCCTTCTCCTCGAGAACCAGCTGACGCCCTGCCCTCTCCCTCCGCAGCATCTTCGGACACTTCTGCCCTCGCGGCCCGTCGTGCGGGCGCGAGCGCTGCGGCTTCTCGCCCGAGCAGCACCTCTTCGTGCCGCCGTGCCGCATCGGTCCGTGCGGCCGGTGAGCCTTGCTCTTCCTTTGTGCGACCTCGTCTTTGCCGTGCCGCGCCATTCCATATCATTACCCTGCCTCGTAGCGACGACTGTAACGCTTTGCCGTGTCCGAGCTGGCTGTCGAGAGCGGTGCAGAGCGAGGAAAGCAGCTCGACTGGGGTGAAGCCTGAGGAGCGGCCGTGCCCGGCAGGCTGCGTCTCGCCAAGCGGCTGGCTAGGGGCCGGAGCCTGTAGCAAGACCTATTTTGAAGTGCCTGAGCCGAAGCAAACGCCGCAGCCCACTCCGCGAGCCGAGCACCTCGTCAGAGGAGATGTCGAGTAGGAGAGGAGGAGAGAGGAGCGGGACCGCCTCCCGCTGCAACGGTACCGGCTCGCCCGTTGTCACAGATCGGTACAGAGGAGCTTGCACTGGACGTCCCGGCCGCTGAGCGAGACCAGCCACCGCAGTCCGGACAAAGCGAGCGGGAGGAGAGCCGACGCATCTCTGCTCTCCTCCACCACCTCGCCCGCCTCTGAGCCGCCCAGAGTGCGCAGGCTGAGTACCATGGCGGCGACCGAGCTGCAGCGCGCGCACCTGCACCCGCTCACGTTCGCCCTCGACCCACTCGAGGCCCTCTCGTCCCTCGAACTCGCCCTCGTCCCGTTCCACCTCGACAACGACGAGCCGGGGCACGACGCCGTCGTCAGCCAGGCACGGCAGCTGTGGCTCGACCGCCGTCGCCGAGCACTCGGAGCGACGCAGGCCGGCGTCCCTCCCCGACCTCCTCCTCCTCCTCCTCCTCCTCCTCACGCCGCCGCCCCGCCTCGCCGCGCCATCCCCGAAGCGCTCGTCCCGCTCGTCCAGGCCGTGCGCAGCTCCTCGTCCAATCAGGACCCGCCAGCATGCTCGAGCGTCGGCATCAAGGTACTCCTGATCGCGCCCAGCATCTACAAGTCCGGCCCGTTCCCCAACTTCAAGGCGCTCCGGCTCGAAGCGCAGAAGCTCGGCGTCGTCGAGTTCATCAGGGGCCAGAATAAGGGCGGCGGTGGAGACTACATGCGGTTGACGAGCGAGGTGCGTCCTCGTCCTCCTCCTCAGCTTCCGCTCGTCCCGTTCACGAGGCTGACTCGCTTGCACACGCAGTACCAGGATGCCTCGTCCTCGCCGACACCTACGCCCTCACCTCTCGCACCTCCTCACCCGCCCACGCGCACCGCCGACGACTTCCACAGCACGTCGCTCGACTTCGACCCCTCGCCCGACGACCTCGCCGCGCTTTCGACGTGCGATCTCCTCCTCCTTCAGTACCGCGACGACATCCAGCTCCCGCCGTACGAGGCGATCGAGCGCGTCTTCTGGCGCCGGCGAGCCACGGCACTCGAGCGAGGCGAGGAGCTCCTGCCGGTCGCAGGGCACGGACCTCGGTTCGGGCCTCGCGCGTCAACCCCTCAAGCGGCCTGCGCGACGAGCCAGCCCGGTTTGCCGTCGCCTCTCGCTTCGAGGGCACCGGCACCTCGTCCGCCGCTCCCAGCCCTCGACGAGCCCCTCCCGCCGGCCGTGTACGACCCTCTGCACGTGCTCGAGATCCTCTACCTCCCGCCCGACACGGTCCCGACCATCCCGCACCTCCTCGCCCTCTTCCCGCCGCACCTTCTCCCTCTCGCCTCGATCCTGCACGCCTCCTCGCCCACGCCCATCGCCTCGACCTCGTCGGCGCCGGGCGCTTCCGTCGTCGCCCGCAGCGCCTTCGTCGCCTTCGACTCGCACGCCCTCGCGACCGAGGCACATGCGCACCTCAACGCGCTGCGCGTTCCGTCGGGCATCGGCGGCGGCGGCGCATGGTCGCTCTGGGCGGGCGGGCTCTCGAGCGGCGTCAGGCCTGGGTGGCAGTGGGGCGACGTGCGGCCCGAGGCGCGCGAGGGCCTGTGGGGCGAGCTGTGCGAGAGGAGGGAGAGCGAGGAGAGGAGGGAGCGCGAGGCGCGCGAGGCGGACGAGGCGGTTAAGCGGCGGCGAGAGGAGGGCGCAGGGGCGGATCCGCGCGGCGGGAGCCCGAAGCGGCAGAGGCTGGACGTCGTCGACAAGGTGCGTCATGTTCCTCCATTCTCGTTCGGTGTCCCTCTCCAGCGCACCAGAGCAGGGCTCATCGCAGTCTGCAGGTCGTCGCCCCCTCGGACCCGGTCCCGCCTCACCTCCTCGACTCGCTCTTCCCCGCCATCATCACGTGGGAGCGCTCCCCCAAGAACCTCAAGGCGGCCGACATGTGCGACGACGCCTTCATCTGGCGCTTCCACGCCGTCGCCTGGGCCGAACGCCCGAACTCGAGCGGGCTCGAGCTCCTCTTCACGTCGGCCGCCGACCGTCACCGGCTGAGCCAGTGGGTCAAGTCCGAGGCCAAGCGCTACTGGAAGAAGAACGGCGTCGTCGTACGGCACGTCGCGTCGGACGAGGCGGCTCGCTCGAGCTGGCGCTTCTCGGACTTCTCGCCCGCCTGGCGTCGCGAGCACGGCGTCGTCTTCGACCCGGCTACGGTCGCGAGCGCGCAGGTCCAGGTCGTCGGCGAGCTCGGCGAGGGCCCGAACCCGCCGCCGGGCGCACCGCCGCACTGGCGCACGGGCTGGTTCGAGTTTGAGTACGTGCTCCACGGCAAAAAGGCGCCGCCGCGCCTGCCTTTGGGCATGCGCTCGAGCACCTCGTCGCTCGCAGGGCGTCTCGGGTATCTCGCCGGCGACGACGTGCGCATGGCGGCGGCATCGTCGAGCGACGCGGCGTCGCGGCGAGCGTCTCGGAGCGACAAAACGCTCGGGCCTCCTCCTCCTCCTCGAGAAGGCGCTTCGTCCTCGGCGCAAGGACCTTCTCGCGCACCGGCTACGGGCCCTCCGGGTGGAGCGACCGCTCCTCTCGTCGATGTTGCGCCGCGTGACGCCGACGCCGACGCCGACTTCTACCTCGAGCCCTTCTCGTCTTACTCGCCGTCGATCGACTCGGACCCGTTCGCCTCAATGCTCTCTCCCGCCTCGCCATCATCCTCGACATACGACGAGTCGCTCGACACGCCCCTCTCCTCGCTCTTCGACGAGGACGACCTCGCAACGTCGGCTTCGGTCTTCGCCGCCGCCAAGTCATTCCGCATCACGCCTGCGCTTGACGACGACGGCGCAAGGGTCGCTCGTGTCGACGCCATCGCGCTGTCCGACTTCGTCGACGAGTTCGACGGCATCATGGACGAGGCGGCGCAGCTATTTAGGACCGCGGTCGAGCAGGACGAGGAGTATCGGCAGGACGACATCGAGATGGGCGGCGAGGCGCCGCACGACCAGGTCGAGCTTCCTGTCGCCGAGCCCGAGCAAGCTGTCGACCAGGGCCTCGTCGACATGGGCGTCGAGGTCGTCCACGAGCCGGCGAGCGAGATGACGTCGCTCGAGGTCAGCGGCCCTACCGCTGCGTCGACCGACGCTCCTGTCGCCGACTACATCGACGACACGCCGCAGCAGGTACCGGCCTCGCCTTCTTCGGCACCAACAGCCGGGCTCGCCCCTGCAGGATCCGACCAGCCGTCCTCGCCACTCGAGCCGACACGTCCCTCAGCGCCAGAGCTTCTTCCCGAGCCGCCTCGACAGGCTCTCGTCGCCGCTCGAGCCGATAACAGCGTCGCTTCTACATCACCGTCACGCCCAGAGCCCGACGACGCTCTGAGCGCCGATCGGCCTCATGCCGACTCGCCGTCGAGGTCCCCCTCTCAGCTCCAACGAGCCGAAGAGGACCTTCTGGGCCGGGTCGTCTCGAGCTCGCCGACGCGAGGCGCCGAGCGCGACGAGCCAGCGCGCTCGTCTGCGCCGCCTTCACCTCCTCGACCCGTCGTCGCTGCTGACACGCCCACAGCCGAGGCGCTCAACGCCGTGGACGCTTCCTCGTCCTCATCAAGCCTGGACGGGCTCGACGAATCGGCCGCCTCGAGCTCCGCCGCCGTCGCTGCGGCGCCGGACGAGAACAGCCGCCCTCCCCTCGCCGCGCGCCTCTCCTCGACCTCTCTCCTCGCCGACCCTCCCCTCGCCTGCCGGCTCTCGCCCCTCCCTCACCCTCTCCCGACGACGCCTCCTCTCGCCGCCCGCCTCGGCCTGCGCCCCTCACCGTCCACCCCTCCACCGCCCGACCGCGGCTCGTCACCGTCGAGCGCGCCGAGCCTGGCTGCGCCGAGCCTGTCGCTCGCCGAGCGCCTCTCGCCTCGCGCACCGGGCAGGGTCTCGAGGACGTCGCCGCGCCGCGAGGTGGCTGCCTTGCCGACCGTGCTGGGCGAGCCGGTGTAGCAGAGCGGGGGCGAGGGCGAGGGGGACTTGGCTCTCGCTGGTCGAGAGCGGGTTTCTCGACGGCGGTTCAATTTGGCTAGCTTGCGAATGCAGTACCGTTTGCCCTGCACTTCTGTCTGAGCAGCAAGTGAGAGCCTTGCGAGCTTGAGAAGCCGGACTTCGGCACGAGCCGAGACGGCTTGCCTCTCGCCCCACTGCGACCACGTCTACCTCGCCCAGCATGCTTCGAGGAGGGCCCATCGCAGCTGTCGCTCGCTCTACAGCACCGACAAGCCGCCGCACGCTCGTCACGGCGCCCGTCCCCGTCGAGCTGTCGTTCGAGAAGCAGGCGCCATCAGCCGGCTCCGGCTCGTCGCGGGCACCGCTCGTCGTGCTGCACGGGCTGTACGGCAGCAAGCAGAACTGGCGCAGCCTCGCAAAGGGCATGGCGGTCAAGCTCGAGCGCGACATCTACACCCTCGTAAGCTCCCTCTCCTCCTCCTCCTCCTCTCCTCCTCGGGTGCGGGGCCGACCTCGTCGCGAACAGCGCTGACCTGCGCTATCCGCTCTGCAGGACCTGCGCAACCACGGCGCGAGCCCGCACAAGCGCGAGTGCAGCTACGAGGACCTCGCCGCCGACGTCAAGGCCTTCATCGAGCAGCGCGAGCGGTTGAGCGACTGCATCGTCGTCGGGCACTCGATGTGCGTCCCTCGCTCTTCAACTGCTGCCAGACTCGAGCTCATGACCTCTCTTGCGCGCAGGGGCGGCAAGGTCGCGATGGCGTTGGCCCTCGGCGGGTGTGAGCCGCTGTCGAAGCTCGTCGGTGCGTCGCCTGCTTCTCTCTCTCCGAGCGAGCTAGCTTCACGCTCTTCGCTGACTCCTGTTTCCTCTCCTCGCAGTCGTCGACATCGCGCCGGGCGTCGGCAAGGTCTCGCCCGAGTTCCAGGCGTACCTCGACGCCATGAAGGCGATCGACGACGCGCAGGTCACCTCGAGGAAGGACGCCGACGCCATCCTCGCCAAGACCGAGCCGGTACGTCGCTGCACCCTCACAACTATCAGCAACGTCTCTTTGGGCGGATCGAGCGAGCTGACGCTGCGCTCGCTCGCAGGACCTCGGCGTGCGCCAGTTCCTCCTCACGAACATGGACCGCGCCAGCCCCTCCTCGCCGTACAAGTTCCGGCTCCCCCTCCACTTCCTCCGTAACGCCATCGACGAGATCGGCCACTTCCCCTACGCGCCGGGCGAGAAGGTCTTCGAGAAGCCGTCGCTCTTCCTCAAGGGTGCGTCGCGAGCGCTCCTCTCCGTCTTCGTCGAGCAGTGCCCGCTCGTGTGCGCCAGTGCTGACGCTCGATGCCGCCGTCCTGACCGCAGGCGCCAAGAGCAAGTACATCAACTCGCGCAACATCCCCATCATCAAGCAGTTCTTCCCCGACTCGCGGCTCGAGACGCTCGATGCTGGTCATTGGGGTGCGTCCCGCCTCTCTCTCTCTCTCTCTCTCTTGCTCCCTCTGATGATGAGCGTGAGCTGATGCGCCATCCTCATGCAGTGCACGCCGAGCGGCCAAAGGAGTTTGTCGAGCTGCTGCAGTCGTTTTGCAAGGACTAGACGAGGTCCGAGCGCTGAGCGCTCACCTCGATATCAAGCTCGCCGTGTTGCTCTTCTTGTGCTTCTCTTCTCTCCTCTATCTCGTCGTCTCGACGGCGAAATGCCGAGACCCGACGGCCTGAGCGTCGGCGTCCACGCCGCACCCTCCTCGCTGCTCCTTTTCCCTCGTCCGTGGACCGTCCGGCTCGCCCCTGACCGTTCTCTCGCCCCGCTTCTCTTCCTCTCCCTTGCTCGACCGCGTCTGGTCCATCATGTGCTCCTTGACCACCACCCACCTCCGCGAGCGCTTCCTCGAACGCCGTCATCGAGCCGTCGGATCCGCCTCGGCATTGCAGCTGGACCGCCGGGTTCATGCCGAGCAGCCGTCTCGACATCGCGCCCGCAGCCGACAACCAGCCTCCCCTCGTCATCGAGCAGCCGGCAGCACCATGATCGTGAGGACGAGGTGAGAGCGTCGGCCGGGCCGAGGAAGGGCTCGAGCGCGCGTGCGGCGTTGGTGAACAGTCAGATCGGGATCGTCGTGCAGTGCAGTACCTCTTCTGTTCACGTACGCGCTCGACTTGCAGGCAGAGAGGCACAGAGAGCAGGGAGACAAGGACGCTTTGACCGCCTCTCGTCGCTCGCTACCTTCCCAAGTTCGCCCTTCTCGACCCTTCTCGTCTCTGTGCAAGCACCTCGGCGTTCTTTCTCTCTTAGCTGTCGCTAAATGTTCCCTGCTCGAGCCGACGAAGCCTCTCGTAAGCTGCTCTCGGGCGGCGAGCGCACTTGCGACTTGGAGCGGCAATGCGGGAGTGGAGCGCGTCGCGTCGCTCGGGCGCGACCTCAGTACCGCGTCTTTGCGCACACCGGGAGCTTCATGATCGTCGTAGCGACGCACACGGGCCAAGGCTCGAGGAGAGGGACAGCTCTCGCGGGACTCGCCCTTGCTCGGCTCGGCGCTCGCCCTCGCTTTTGCTCTCCTTCTTCACCTCGCCGGGTAGAGTGGCACCACCATGGACATGGCCCAGCTCTTCCTCGATGCTGCCGAGCAGCTCGACAAGGCTGCCGACGCCAGCGACGCGTCCATCCCGCGCTCGCCGTCGCGCTCCCCCTCCCCCTCGAGCCGCAGCTCCTCGCCCTTCGCCCCTCCTCTACGGCCTCGAAGCGCGAGCGCACCTCCCTCTCTGCCGACAGAGACTCGCCGGCCCGAGCCCGCCTGGTCTCCCGCAGAGTGCGTCGCGCTGCACCGCGCCAAACTCGCTCACGGTCGGCATGGCTGGGCGGCGGTCAAGCGGGAGATGGCGGCCCAGGGCTGGAAGGGCAGGGCGCTGTCGAGCCTCGAGGCGCGGTAGGCCAAGCCCGAACCACCTGTAATCCCGCCAGGTGCGTCCACGTCCCCTGCGTCTCGCCTCGCCTCGAAGCTCCGCGACTGACTCCTCCTTCGAGCAGCATCGCGAGTGCGTCGCCCGAACGGCAACGCGGCCCGCTCGTGGACGCCTCTCGAGGACCAAGGTCTCATCAAGTGGCTCGAGCAAGCTGCCGCCCGAGCGGTGCTCGAGGACCTCGAGACCTGGACGAGCAAGCACGTCCTCCACCGGCGTCCGCTTCTCGACCTCGTCGGCCGCCTCGAGCACCTCGTTCAAGCAGGACACGCCAACAAGCTCGACACGAGCAAGGTCGTCAAGGTCCTCTTCAACCTGCGCAGCAAGCTGCCGCCCGTCGTCGCCGAGCTCAAGCAGGTCCGGGTCGTTGCGGCAACTTCCAGTGCGTCCGTCTCGCGCTCTGGCTACCTCGCGCCTCTCTGACGCTGACAAGCTACCTATCGCTCGCAGTGAGCCTCATGGACCGCGTCGTCTCGAAGAAGACCGGCGTCGTCGTCGCCGTCAAGGTCAACCCTCGCCCGGCGCAGGTCTCGGTCCCCGCCGCGCGTCGTCTCCTTCCTCCTCCCGCCAAGCTCGTCGCCCGCAGCCCTGCGCCCTCTCCCTCCCCGCCTCCTCCCCCTCTTCCGCCCCGCGCGCGGCCGCCCTCGCCGCCCTCGCCGCCCTCGCCGCCCTCGCCGCCCAAGATGCCTCAGCCGGGCCGCCCGCCCGCAGAGGCCTACTTTCCCTCGCGCACCCTCCCTCCGCCAGCGCGCACGACCCGGTGGTTCACGCGCCCGCCCATCAACGACCTGCCGCGCTACACGCAGTGGGTCCCGCCGACGCTCAACGTCGACCGCACCTCGATCGCGGGGCGCACGGACCGCCGATTTCCTCTTCCGCCTCCGCCTCCTCCTTCGGCTTCGGCAAGCCTCCCCGCCCTATCGTGCTCCTCCTCGACGACCGCACCGTCGACGAGCCCTCCTCCCGTCGCACCTCGCTCGGCCATCCCCCTGCGCGCGCCGGCGAACGGCCCGCGCTCGATGGCGCACCTCCTCGAGCCTGCTCCTGCGGCTGCACCTGCGCCTCGGCCGCCGCCGCCGCCGCAGCAGAAGCAGCTCAAGTCGAGCATCAAGTCGACCGGCAAGCGCCTGTGGGACGTGCTCGACTCGGAAGGCAGCATGACGGTGTTCGAGCGGCGCACGAGGATGAGGGTCGGCGGGCGAGGTGGGACGTGGCTCGACGGTGGGCGGCAGGGTGGAGCGTGAGCGAGTACGAGTTCGAGCTGTGCCATTCCAATATTGACCTTCATGCCCAGCTTTGGCCGAGCGAGCGAGCAGGAGAGCCTCGCGAGAGATCGACCTTCTCAAGTTGCGCTTTCTCCTCCTCGACACCTGCGCGAAGGAGCCCTGCCGATCGAATGCATTGCGAGCGGGAAGGGGATCAACGGCCCCGAGAGAGAGATACGCTGCTCGACGGGAGTCATAGTGGTACAGGGCGGGCAGGCCGGTGCTTGCGCGCAAGGAGAAGAAGAGGGAGGGAGAGGAAGAGGTGGGGGACGAGGATGGACGAGGGGAAGACCTCGAGGGCGATTAGGCGAGGAGGAGCATCGGGATGTCGCTAATACGGGTTCGAGAGGCGAGAGAGAGAGGGGGGAGTAGACAAGGAGAGGACGCCGAGCGGGTTTACTTGGTGAACCAGAAGGCCAGGGCGATGACGAGGTACAGCGCGACTGCGAGACGTGCACGTCGTCAGTCTCGGCGCACACTCGTGAAAAAAGAGGAAGAGTAGGACGCACCGAGGAGGAGGCCCTCGAGGTAGTTGGACTTGCCGTCGGCGACGAGGATGTCGACGAGGAGGACCGAGACGAAGAGCACGATCGTCTCGAAGTTCCTGCGCGACGCCGTGCGGTCGCATCAGCAAGCCGCTCTTGCTCAGACGTGAGGGAGAGGAGTCGCAGTAGGAGAGGCGCAGCACGCACTCGAAGAAGAGCGTCAGGTCCTGGTTGATGATCCAGCCGACGATGACGAGGATCGGGATCAGGCCGACGCCGATCTGCGCAGTAGCAGCATGAGCTCGTGCTCTTCGGGGAGGAGAAGAAGAGAGAGGAGAGAGGCGCACCTGGATCGACGAGCCGATGGCGACGCCAATCGTGAGCTCCATCTTGCCCCTGCGAGCGAGAGAGGGGTGAGTCAGCGAGGCGCTCTTCGTTGAGCAAAAGCATGACGATGCAGGCGAGCTGCTCACTTGGCTGCGGGCGAGGGGACGGAAGAGTCAGTCTAGAACTCGAGCGAGAGGGAGGAGAAGAGGGAAGGGACGCACCGGCCATCCAGACGGAGGTGACGTGCTCGGCGGCGTTGCCGACGATGGGGAGCAGGATCAAGCCGATGAAGGCCTTGGGGATGCCAAAGTCGGTCGCAAAGTCGTCGATGGCGCCCACGACTGCGAGCGAGGAGGTCAAAGCGTCAGGACGAGCTCGACCGTCTGAACGAGGTCGAATCGCCCCTCGAAGCGCCTCGCTCATCGAGGTAGAGAGAGCTCGACGCACGGTAGTCTGCGCAGAACGACGTGATGACGGTGACGACGACGAGGGCGCCGACGGCGGTCGGCATGTTCATCTTGGCCTCCTCCTCCTCGTCGTCGGCCTCGGCCTGGAACAGGTAGTGGTGCGAGCGCAGCTGGAAATAGAGGTCTGCAGGTCGAGGCGTCAGGAGTGTGCACGAGTGCTGGAAGAAGAGGAGAGAGGGCGAGGACGCACAGGCGCCGTAGCAGAACAGGAGGATCTGCGGGCAGGAGAGCGCGAACGAGCGCAGCACGTCAGCAAGCGCTTCGGCCAAGCGAAGTGCGCTGAAAGAGAGAGCATGGACGCACGATGGCGGTGCCGCGCGAGAGCTTGAGGAGGCCCGAGATGTCGGTCCTCTTGCCAAAGTCGTCGAGGAGGGTGAGGACGCCCGGCCCGTCGTTGCTGAGCGAGCCGTCGAGCTGGTTGGCGCGGTACGCGGCGGGGATGACGAGGGTCGCCGTGCCGAGGACCATGAGCGACGACGAGGCCTGGGCGGCCGTCGCCTGGAACTGCTGCTCCTTGAACTTGAGGCCTCCGACGAGGAACGAGCACCCGAGGACGAGGAGCAGGTTGGACAGGATCGAGCCGAGGAGCGACGTCTGGACGATGCGCAGCTCGCCGCGCTTGAGGGCGAGGACACCGACGATGAGCTCGACGGCGTTGCCGAAAGTGCTGCGGGCGCGGTGGGAAGGAGGGTCAGCGCCGGCCCGCTCCACGACGAGCCGAGGGAGCGAGACGAGTCGACGTACGCGTTCAAGACTGCAGGAAGGTGTGCGAGTCAGTACGCGAGCACAGGAAGGGGAGGAGGGACGAGAGGGAGGAGGACGCACGGCCGCCGACCGTCTGGCCGAGACGAAGCGAGCACTGCTCGGTGGCATCGCCGAGGAGGGACGCGAGCGGGACGATGGCGATGAACGAGATGATGAAGTCGGCCGTCGAGCCCCAGTGAGCAAAGTGCGAGATGAACGAGAGCGGGACCGAGACGAGGAGGATGTTGAGCCAGCCCGAGAAGAGGAAGTTCTTGAGGCTCTGGAGGACGGTCGGCGCGCCGCCGTGCGAGCCGCCGCCGATGTCGTCCTGGATGTGCGAGGTCGACGAGGAGCGGCCGCCGAGGAAGACGGGACGGCGAGGGTCGGGGAACGAGGCGTTGCCGTTTGGAGGAGAAGGGGAGGACGAGTCGTCGTCGTTCGGGCCGGGCGAGATGGACAGAGGGCGAGGGTGTGCGTTGGGGATCTAGGGCAGTCAGTGACTGTAGAGCTTCAGCGCCTGCGGTTGCTCGTGCAGGCTCGGGGCGAGTCGTCCCCACTTCTGGCCGAGACGAGGAGGGAGGCGGGCTCACGTGGAACGAGTGCGAGTCGGAGCGGCCGTTGCGGCCACCGCCGATGAGGGGAGTCTGCTCGTCCGACTGCTGGCGCTGTGCGCTGGTGGAGGGGGCTGTGCAGCGAGGATCGAGGAGGCGAGGTCAGCTCGCGCGTCACGGCTGGGACGAGAGGCGGCTGCCGAGAGAGGAGGCAGGCGGGGGAGGCAGAGCGCGACAGAGGGCAGAGGACTGACCCATAGCTGCTCTGGTCCTGGCGGAAGCTGGGTCGCGCGCAAGCTAGCTGTGAGGAGGGAGAGGAGGAGGAGGGGAACGGCGACGACGACGACGGGTTCGCTCGATTGGCTCGACGTGGAAATTGCGGCCGCAGCCAGGTCTCGCCTTTCTCGCTACGCTCGTCCACCGCAGCCTGTGAGAGGGGACAGCTACAACAGCTGCATGCACATGCGAGTCTACGAGAAAGAGATGCTCTCGCCGTCGCTCTACCCTCTAGCTCGTCTCGACCGTCTCCTCGTCTACCCGCTCGCGCCCCTCGCGCCGGTCTCCCTCGCGCACCCAGTCCCTGATCCGCTCGAACGCCCTCCCCGCCGCAGGGCTCACCCACCCGGGCACGAGCGGGAACGCGTGCACCTCGCCGTCCTCGCTCACGAGCTCGACCTCGAACGGCTCGCCGCGCCTGCCGCCCGACGCGCCTGCGTCGACGAACGCCGAGCGCGACGCCGAGCGAAGGTTGTCGACGAGGCGCAGCACCTCGAGGTGGAACAGCTCGGCCGACCCGGTCGTGACGAGGATGCGCAGCGGCGCCGACCTGCGCGAGGCTTGTGCGCCGCCGCCGCTGCCGCCGCTGTGCTCGTGCGCTGCGTCGAGGTACGCTCGTGCGGTGCGCGCGAGCGAGGGGAGCGCCGCGGGGAGGGCGGGTGAGAGGAAGGGGTGCTTGGCGCCGAGGGCGACGACGCTGTCCTGCTCGACAACGCCCTTTGCCGCTCTTGCCGCCAGCGCATCGCGCACCGCCGGCGAGTGCACGTGCGCGAGGAATGACCGGATCGAGTTGGTCGCCATCGATGCGCAGATGATGTCGTCCTCGAAGCGCGAGCGCGACGCGGCGGCGTAGGTCGACGCCGTCAGGTCGGACCAGGGCGAGATGAGGATGAGGCCGGCGGGGAGAATGCGCGGGTTCGAGGTCGACGAGGTCGAGGGGAGCGAGGCGAGGTACTGGGTGAGCATGACGGCGAGCGACCCGCCGGCCGAGTCGCCCGCGAGGAGCACGTTGCCGTAGCCGAGCTCGAGGACGACGTGCGCGTAGACGGCGAGCGCGTCCTGGAGCGCAGCGGGGAACGCCTGCGACGGTGTCGTCGCCTTGCGGAAGTTGGCGCCTGCGAGTGGGAGAGCGTCAGCTCGAGCGGGCGATTTGAGAAGGCCGGGAGCGAGAGGAACGCACCGACGACTCGAAGGCCCGTCTCGCGCGCGAGCTTGAAGCATCGACTGCCCTCGGACGGGTTGCCGGTCCTGCGAGCGGAAGAGCATCGTCAGCACGAGCTCCTCGGCAGTACAGCCCCGAGAGCAAGGTCGAGGAGAAGCTCGAAAGGGAGGGCGAGGACGACTCACACGAAGCCGCCGCCGACAAAGTAGATGATGACCCGCTCGTGCTTGCTCCTCGCGCTCCACCTCGACGCCGACGAGACCTCGTGCCGCCGTGAGCCCGCCGCTGCCGCCGTGACCTCGTCGCGCTCGAACCAGAAACACGGTACGGGCTCGAACTCGACAACGCCCGCCGGGTCGAGCACGTCGCCCTGAACCCAGCCGTCCCTACGCGCCTGCTTGGGCAGCGCGACGTCCTCGACCTCGACGGCGACGTGCCGCGCGCCGCCGATGTGGACGGTGAAGGCCTCGAGGGCGGCGGCCCACCAGGGGACGGCGCGCGCGTCCGAGGGCGTCAAGGTGCCGGGCGAGCCGACGTCGCAGACGGCCCAGATGAGGCGGCGCAGGAGCGGGTAGACGACGCGCTGGGCGAGGGTCCAGCCGTGGGTGCGACCGGGGACGAGGGCGTCGGGGAGGAGGGCGGGGAGGAGCGGGGTGGCCGAGAGGGCGACGAGCGAGAGGTGGAGCGGGAAGGTGAGGGCGACCCAGGCGAGGCGCACGGCGCGGTACAGCTGGGTCGCGAGGCTGTTGGTCGCGAGGCGGCGCTCGAGGGCGGGGATCGAGGGGGTGGCGAAGGCGGGCTGGGTGCGCGGGCCGTCCCAGTCCATGTCGGCGTGGCTCGGTGCGAGCTTGTGCGTCGCTGCGGGTGGGCTGGACAGGCGAGTCGGGGCGGTGGTGGTCGAGGACGATGCGTGGAGGTGGAGCCCCCTTGATGAGGTCGTGCGGCGGCGGCGGCGAGGGAGGTCGGGTGTGGCGCACGAGAGGAGCGGTCGGGTGCACCGAGCAAGCTGTGCCGGAG
>Ga0308169_10001492_pt1 | contig 27242 bp, 27 predicted proteins | sample PhyBR1_2_FD_202139 | JGI IMG/M metagenome (GOLD analysis project Ga0308169, IMG submission 202139) | Phyllosphere microbial communities from UC Gill Tract Community Farm, Albany, California, United States - DLSLSB.R1 | ecosystem: Host-associated > Plants > Phyllosphere > Unclassified | place...
GGGCTGCCTGTTCCGGATCTCTCCCATCACTTCGCGCTCGTCGAGGTGCTCGAGCGAGATCTTCATGTGCGGGAGCTCGACGAGAGATTGGGCCGATGGCGGCACCCGGTCAGCATCTCCACCCATTTCGGCGAATTCGAGCTCGATCGTTCCTTCGGGTGGTTCTCCGGGACCGTCCAGTGGGGCGGGCGCGAAGTGAGCGTGATGCTCGCCATCGACGACGGGTCCGCTGAGGGTGCCGAGACCTGTCACGGTGCGCTCTCCCGCCTGACGGAGTTCGTCGCGTCGATGCCGAGCATGGACGTCCGGTGGCGCGAGTATGCAGCATCCGAGCTCACTGACTTGGCGAACGACTGGCAGCAGGAGGACGAGGCCCAGTCGGCTGAGCCGATCACTGCCGATGTCTTCGCCCAGCGCATTCGCCTGAGCGAGTTGTCCATCGCCGCCGACGGTTCGGCGACGCCCTACTACGACGATGGCGATCTGTTCTGGGGGCACGTGATCGTCATCGATGTGGAAGTCGATGGAGCTCTGACCGACGCTTCGATCGCCGGCTGAGGAAGCACCCGCACCCGAGTGGCCAACATGCGCGGAACGTGCAGTCAGCGCAGCGCGGTGCGGGTCGTGGCGGTGGCCTCGATCGGCACGCCGCCGGGCACGAACGGGGAGATCAGAGGCGGATGCCACACGGTGGCGACCGTGACTCGCGCGGAGACGCCGTCGGGCGTGCCGGCCGACACGAGCCGCGTCTCCGGAGAGACCGCGGTGACCACGGCATCCGCCTGCCCGCGCACCTTCTCGTCCGTGAGCTCGGCGCGCACGCTCCCCTCGGTCGACTCGAGCGTGAAGCCGTCGGCGCCCGCGAGCGAGGCAGCGTCAGCGAGCGAGTCGAGTCGTTTCTGCGCGATGTAGAGGTCGGTGGCGCAGACGCACACGAAGATGACGGTGACGGCGAGCAGCATGTAGCCGAGGATCAGCGGCAGGATGCTGCCGTCCTCGTCGTCCGCGAGCGCGCGGAGCCGGGCGATCATCCGCTCCCCCACAGTCGGGAGACCTTCTGCGCGGACTCCGCCTGCACGGGAATCGCAGCGATCCGGTCCAGTCCGAACAGCGGCGGCATGAACGGGAGACTCACCCGCGTGGTGACGGTGACGATCACGGTGCTGCCCGCTGCGGGGCACGTGGTCGTCGCGGGCCGGCACGTGATGCCGACCTCGACGGCGTCCTCGTCCATGCCGTACTCGCGGATCACGCTCTGCAGCACGGCTTCTCCGCGTGCGCCGGCGGTGGCGGCGTCCGGTGCCTGCCCGATGACGCGGGCGGTGTGGCGGGCCGCGGCCTCGGCTCCCAGCGTCTGCTCCTGGATGGCACCGAGCATGAGGACGAGATAGACCAGCGGCACCAGCAGCAGCACGCCCACCGTGATGAACTCCAGTGCTGCGGAGCCGGTCTCATCCGACAGGATCCCCGGCTCGGTGGAGCCGCTCCGGGCGCCGGTGCCGCCCCGCTCAGTCGTCGCCGAACGATTCCACGGGTGCACGCCCTTCCACCTCCATCCCGTACGGCACGCCGATCAGGCCGAGCACCGGCAGGGAGGCGCGCACGCGGATCACGACGCTCTCATGGCCCAGGCTGCTGTCCTGGCCGACCGACACGTCCCCCGCGTAGTCGGCGCCGACGGCACGGGTGATCACGGTCCGCGTGCGCTCGGCCCCCTCGCCCAGCGTGGTGTCCGCGAGTGCGGCGTAGTGCGCGCCCTCCACGGCTGCGTCGTGCACGACATTGCGGACGTAGACGGCGAACGCGACCTGCAGCACCGAGAAGACCAGCGCGGTCAGCAGCGCGCCGACGAGCACGAACTCGACGGGGCTGGAGCCGCGCTCATCGGCGAGCGCTGCGGTGGGTCGCATGGGTCAGATGCCGGAGACGCGGGCGATCGCCTGCTGGAAGAGGTCGACCAGCGCCGGTCCCGCGACCGCCCAGATCACCACGACCAGCGCGGCGGTCATCAAGGTAACCAGAACCCAGCCGGGCACATCCCCGGTCTCGTCCTCGGCGAGCGTCCTGCCTGCGGTGAACCATCTCCTGAGCGTCGTCATGTCTGCTCCTCGTTCGTGTCTGTCTCGTGTCGGTCGGTGCATGTGGTGGTGTGGCTCAGCCGAGGCCGAGCCGGAGGATGAAGAGGCCGGGGTAGACGGCGAAGAGCACGCTCAGCGGCAGGATCAGGAAGACCAGCGGCAGGAGCATCAGGATCTCCTTGTGCCCGGCCTGCTCGATGAGCACGCGCTTGGCCTCATCCCTCGCATCCGCAGCCTGGGAGTGCAGCACGGCGGCCAACGGCGCCCCGTGCTCGAGCGCCGCGATGATCTGGTCGACCGCGCGCGTCAGTCCAGGCAGTTGCAGCCGGGTGGCGGTCTCGCCTAGAGCGTCGGCCAGTGGTGAACCGGTGTGCACCGCCAGCACGGCATGCCGCAGCTCCTCGGTGAGCTCGCCGGTGCCGATCCCGGACACTCGCCGCAGTGCATCCAGCAGCGACTCCCCTGCCGAGAGGCACAGTGCGAGGAACTCCAGGGTGGTGGGCAGTTCGTCCGCCAGCCGCGCCCGACGTGATTTCGCTCGCCCGGTGAGCTGCATGTCGTACGCGACCGCGACTCCGGCCGCGGAGAGCAGCGGCAGCAGCACAGCGGGTGGCGTCATGCGGCCGGCGACGGCGATCAGCACCACCAGCAGGGCGCCGGCGACGAGCCCGGTCACTCCCCACGCCAGCTGACGTCCGCGGAAGACCGCGGGGCTGAGCGGGGAACCGGCCTGCGCGAGGCGGAGCGCCAGCGCGTCCCCGCTACCGAGCATCCGCTCGAATGCCGACTTCACACGCTCCCACACCGTGCGGCCGTGCACCGGCAGCATCCCGACGCGCGGCAGGATGCCCGAGGGCATCGCCTCGTCGGGAACCACGTCGCGTAGGTACGGCGCGATGCGGCGGTCGAGAGGCAGGGCACCCCAGCGTGGCAGCGCCGACAGCACGCCGAGCACGCCCAGCGCGAAGGCGCCGCCCAGCAGCACGGCGAGCGCGAGGTCGGTCACGGCACTCACCCGAACCACCTCTCAGGCTCCGCGAGGCGGCCGATGCGCAGCATGATCCGGTAGGCGATGAGCGACACCGCGGCGCCCACGACGATCACGATCACGCCCTCCGCACTGGCGTATGCCTCCCGTCCCTCCGGGCGGGACACCAGCAGCCCGAGGATCACCCAGGGGGCAACCGCGCCGAGCACCGCGGCTCCGCGGATCCAGGACTGCCGCGCCTCCACCTCGCCGCGCAACGCGGCATCCGCCCGCACCGACGAGGAGAGAGCCCGCAGCACCCCGGTCAGCTCGGTGCCACCCACCTGCCTGGCCATCCGCAGCGTCTCGATGATGCGGTCGGCGATCGGATCGGCGAGCGTCGCCTTCAGCCGATCCAGGCTGGTCTCGAAGCGTCCGGTCGCGCGCAGATCACGGGCGAAGACCGCGAACGCGGGACGAACGGCCGAAGGCGCGGAGTCGGCGAGGCTCGCCACGGCGTCGGGCAGCGAGAGTCCGACCCGGATCGCAGCCACCAGCAGATCGCAGACGTCCGGCCACAGCTGGCGGCGCGCCTTGCGCAGACGAAGACGGCGTCCGCGCAGATACAGGACGGGAGCGGAACCGGCCGCAAGCCCGGCCAGGAGCGCGAGCACCGGCAGGCCGGTGACCAACCAAGCAAGGGCCGCGGCCACCAGCCCGACCCCGACCATCGTCACGACGAGCGTGCGCGTCGAGGTGCGTGCGAGTCCCGCCTCCTCCAGCAGCCGTCGCAATCGACCGCGCTGCACCGCCCGCGGCACCCGCTCGCGCGGCGGCCACAGCCACGGCGACGCGCAGAGCAGTAGACCCGCCCCGAGCAACGCCCCGATCAGCAGCGTCATACCGCCCGCTCCGCGCGATGGACCGCAGTGGTCAGGATGCGACCGCCCACGACCTCGCCTGTGGGCGCGACGACCTCGACGACGCGCCGCGAACCGTCGGGCTCCCGTCGGCAGTGCACGACGTAGGAGATCGAGGTCGCCAGTGCCGGTGCGATGAACGCCCTGTCGATGTTGCGTCCCGCAAGCAGAGGCAGCAGCGCGAGCTTCTCGAGCGCCTCGTCCGCGGAGTTGGCGTGGATGGTCCCGGCCGACGGGACGCCGGTGTTCAGTGCCAGCACCAGGTCGAGTGCCTCCGCGTCGCGCACCTCGCCCACCACGATCCGGTCGGGGCGCATGCGCAGCGCCTCTTTGACGAGCCGCCGAAGCGTGATCTCGCCGGTGCCCTCCAGGCTCGCCTGCCGGCCCTGCAGCGCCACCACGTCCGGCCCCTCGACGGCCAGCTCGAAGGTCTCCTCCACTGTGATGATCCGCTGACTGTCGGCGACGGATGCCAGCAGTGCCCCCAGCAGGGTGGTCTTGCCCGCGTGCGTGGCGCCCGAGACGATGATGCTGCGGCCCTCGCGCAGCGCTCCCTGGAGCAGCTCGGCGATGTGCGCGGGCACCGACCCCTGCGCGACCAGCGACTCAAGCGTGCGGTGCTGCGGCAGGAATTTCCTGATGTTCACCGCCCAGGAGCCGCGCACCACATCCGCGATCGCCACGTGCAGGCGGGAGCCGTCCGGCAGGGAGGCGTCCGCGAAGGGCTGGCTGATGTCCACTCGACGGCCGGTGGACTGCAGCATCCGCTCCACGAGATCGCGGACGATGGCATCCGTCAGCCGCAGATCCAGCCGCTCGGTCGCACCGTCCCGCGCGACGAAGATGCGGTCGGGGCCGTTCAGCCAGATCTCCTCGATGTCCGGATCGTCGAGCAGCGGCTGCAGGGCGCCGAATCCGGAGACGGACGCCAGCACGTCCCGGATCAGCGCCGCCTCGTCGTCGATGATCGCCTCGCCGCGCTGCAGGGCCAGGTCGTTGTGGCGCCGCACCTCGGTCTGCGCGATGTGCCTGGCCTCATCCGGATGCGATGAGGGGTCGGTGTGCTCGAGGCGCAGACGCCGCCGGACTCGCTCGGCGACGGCCAGGGACGGATGACTCACGCGGGCATCATGACAGAATCCGCGAATCCCGCGTCAAAGTTATCCACAGCCCCACGGCTCGGCAGATGTACGGGAACCCGTAACCCTCCATCAGTAGACTTGCTGACGCGCGGGAGTGGTGGAATCGGTAGACACGCAGGATTTAGGTTCCTGTGCCCCTGGGCGTGTGGGTTCAAGTCCCATCTCCCGCACGCATCGACCTGTTCCATCCCCCAGTTCCATCCGCCGCTGCACGACCGACGGGAACCTCTCTTGCTTCACTCGCTCATCCAGGCGCCGACAGCGCTGATCCCCTGGCTCGACCCGGCCACCATCATCGGCACCGCCGGACCGTGGGCACTTCTCGTGGTGTGCTTCATCGTGTTCGCCGAGACCGGCCTGCTGATCGGATTCCTGCTGCCGGGCGACACCCTGCTCGTGATCTCAGGACTGCTGTCACACACCTCCGAGGCCCTGCCGCACGGCGTGTTCGGGATCAACGTGTGGGTGGTGGCGCTGCTGATCGGCCTGTCAGCGTTCATCGGCGGTGAAGTGGGCTACTTCATCGGGCACAAGGGCGGCCCGGCGATCTTCGAGCGCAAGGAATCCGGCCTCTTCAGCCGCAAGAACGTCGAGCGCACGAATGCCTTCTTCGAGCGCTTCGGCGGGATCACGGTCATCCTGGCGCGCTTCGTCCCCATCGTGCGCACGTTCGCTCCGGTGGCCGCCGGCGTCGGACACATGCCCTGGAAGCGGTACTCGCTGTACAACTTCATCGGCGCAGTGCTGTGGGGCTTCGGCCTGACGATGTTCGGCTACGTGATCGGCTTCATCCCGCCCATCGCGACGTTCGTCGAGAACTACATCGACCTGATCCTGCTCGCGGCCGTCGGCGGCACCGCCATCGTGACGCTGTGGCACTACCTCAGCGAGCGCCGCAAGGTGAAGAAGGAAGCGCGGGAGGCCGAGGCATCCGCTCCCGCGACCACCGCACTGCGGCTGGACCCCGAGGTCTTCGACCGCGCCCCCGACCTGGACGGCGACGGCAAGCACTGAGCCCCGAGCCGGCCGGCGTCAGCTCGCCTTCTTGCGCCCGCCGGACTTCCCGGTCTTCTTCTCGGTGTCTTTCTTCCCGGCATCCTTCTTGCCACCGGCGCGTTCCGCCTTGGAACGCTCGACGCTGGCGCGCAGCGCCTCCATCAGGTCGATGACCTCGCCGCCGTCACCCTCGCCCTCGTCGGCAAAGGTCTCGGCTGCGTCGAAGGTCTCGCCGGCCTTGATCTTCGCGTCGATGAGCGTGCGCAGCTCCTTCTGATACTCGTCCACGAACGACTCCGGCTCGAAGTCGCTGGAGTAGCTGTCGACCAGGGATGCCGAGAGCTCGAGCTCCTTGTCGCTGATCTTCACGTCCTCGTCCAGCGACGGGAACGCCGCCTCGCGCACCTCGTCCGCCCAGAGCAGCGTCTGCAGCACGAGCACGTCTCCCCGCACCCGCAGGGCGGCCAGACGGGTCTTCTGCCGAAGCGTGAATCGCACGATCGCCGTGCGGTCGGTCTGCTCGAGGGTCCGCCGCAGCAGCACATAGGCCTTGGGCGACTTGGAGTCCGGTTCGAGGTAATAGGCGCGATCGAGGGTCAGCAGGTCGATCTGCTCGGTGGGAACGAACTCCACCACGTCGATCTCGCGGCTCTTCTCCGCCGGCAGTGCGTCGAGGTCCTTCTTGGTGAGCACCACCGTCTGCCCGTCGTCGTCGACATAGGCCCGGTCGATGTCCGAATAGGGCACGGTCTCGCCGTCGATCTCGCACACGCGCTGGTAGCGGATGCGACCGCCGTCCTCCGCGTGCACCTGGTGCAGCGAGATGTCATGGTCCTCGGTCGCCGAATAGACCTTCACCGGCACGTTCACCAGGCCGAAGGTCACTGCGCCCTTCCAGATGCTCCTCATCACACAAGTATCACCAGTCACAGTGGTTCCGGCCAGGGGCTTGCGCCGCCCGGCTAATCTGTCCCCATGGCAGCGAGCGGGCAGGTCGTGCAGATCGACGGCCGACGCCTGCGCGTCACCAACCTCGACAAGGTCGTGTATCCGGAGACCGGCACCACCAAGGGCGAGATCCTCGCCTACGTCTCACGGGTCGCACCGGTCATGCTGCCGCACGTGCGCGGACGGCCGGTCACGCGGAAGCGCTGGGTCGACGGCGTGGGCACGGCGGATGCCCCGGCCGAGAGCTTCTTCACGAAGCAGCTCGAGCAGGGCGCGCCCGACTGGGTCAGGCGGATGCCCATCGAGCACTCCGACGGCCCCAAGGAGTACCCGCTCGCCGACGACGCCGCGACGCTGGTGTGGTTCGCTCAGATCGCCGCGCTCGAGCTGCACGTGCCGCAGTGGCGGTTCACGCACTCCGGCGGCCGCGGCCGGCCCGACCGGCTCGTGCTGGACCTCGATCCCGGCCCCGGAGTGGGGCTCGCGGAGTGCGCGGAGGTGGCGCGGATCGCCCGCGGCATCCTCTCCGGCATGGGACTCGAGCCGATGCCGGTGACCAGCGGCAGCAAGGGCATCCACCTGTACGCCCGCCTGCCGACCGCCGACGACGGCACCGGCCTGCAGAGCAGCGACGAGGTGTCCGCCGTCGCGAAGGAGCTCGCCCGGCTCATCGAGGCGGATCATCCCGACCTCGCCACGCGAACCATGGCGAAGTCCGCGCGCGGGGGGAAGGTCTTCATCGACTGGAGCCAGAACAGCGCCTCCAAGACGACCATCGCGCCGTACTCGCTGCGCGGGCGCGCGCGCCCGTGGGTCGCTGCCCCGCGCACCTGGGAGGAACTGGACGATCCCGCACTCCGCCAGCTGGAGTTCGACGAGGTCCTGGAGCGGGTGGATGCCGGGATCGACCCGCTCGCAGCCCTCGCGCCGCCCAGCACCGCGCTCACCTCCTACCTCGCCAAGCGGGATGCCGCGAAGACGCCCGAGCCGATGCCGACCACGGCCGTCGCCGGCGCCCCCGGCGCACCGCGTTTCGTGATCCAGGAGCACCACGCGAGCCGCCTGCACTACGACCTGCGCATCGAGCGCGACGGCGTGCTGATCAGCTGGGCGGTACCCAAGGGCGTCCCGGAGACGCCGGATCGCAACCACCTGGCGGTGATGACCGAGCCGCATCCGCTGGAGTACCTCACATTCGAGGGCGAGATCCCGCGCGGGGAGTACGGCGCCGGTTCCATGACCGTGTGGGACACCGGCACCGTGGCGCTGGAGAAGTGGCGCGACGACGAGATGATCGGCACGTTCACCGGGCAGGCGGGCGGGCGGTTGGGATCGGCGCGGCTCGCTCTGATCCGCACCGAGGGCGAGGGCGAGAAGTCGCAGTGGCTGCTGCACCGGATGAAGGACGGCGGCGGTAGCCCTCCTGCCCCGGAGCGGCGACGAGGGGAACCCTCCCCTGAACGCCGCCGTCGTCTCCCCACGCGAGAAGCTGCCATCCCCGCGGAAGCGGCTTCGTCCGCTGAAGGCCCCATCCGGCCCATGCTCTCGGAGACGGGCTCCCCCGGCCTCGCCCGAGGCTACGACTGGGCGGAGATCAAATGGGACGGCGTCCGCGCGATCGGGACCTGGGCCGACGGCAGGCTCACGCTCCGCGCCCGCAGCGGCACTGACATCACCGCGCGCTATCCGGAGCTCACCGCCGACGGTGCTCCGCACCTGCCGGCATCCGATGCGGTGATCGACGGCGAGATCGTCGCGTTCGACGCGCAGGGCAGGCCGAGCTTCACCCGCCTGCAGAACCGGATGCATCTGACGCGCGGCCGCGAGATCGAGCGGGAGGTGGTGCGCACGCCGGTCGTGTACCTGCTGTTCGACCTGATGCGCCTGGACGGCCACGACCTCACCCGCATGCCGCTGCGGCGGCGACGCGAACTGCTGGAGCAGCTGGCATCCGATCTCGACGCGCCGGTGCAGGTGCCGCCGGTGTTCGACGACCTCGACGCGGCGATGGAGATGAGCGGGCGATACGGGCTGGAGGGCGTCGTCGCCAAGGACCCGGGATCCCCCTACCGTCCCGGGGCGCGGTCGTCGTCCTGGCTGAAGCTCAAGCACACCCGCACGCAGGAGGTGGTGGTGGTCGGCATCCGCCCCGGTCAGGGCAACCGGCGCGAGGGCATCGGCTCGCTGCTGCTCGCCGTGCCCGACGATGACGGCGCGCTGCGGTACGTCGGCCGGGTCGGCACCGGCTTCACCGATCGAATGCTGAGCGATCTGCGCGCACGCCTGGAGCCGCTGCGCACGGGGAGCCCGGGCCTGGACGGCGTGCCCGCACCGGATGCGTCGGACGCCGAGTGGGTGCGCCCCGAACTCGTCGGCGAGGTCGAGTTCGCGAACTGGTCGCCCAGCGGCATCCTGCGGCACTCGCGCTGGCGCGGCCTGCGCCCGGACAAGTCCCCCGAAGAGGTGCGCCGGGAGTCCTGATCAGGCGTGCGTGGCCTCGCAGTCGTCGTGCCCGGCGGGCTCGAGCTGGAACGTGGAGTGCTCCACATCGAAGTGGTCGGCCAGGCAGGACTGCAGCCGGGTGAGCAGCTCTGCGGAACGGCCCTGCGCGTAGACGGACTGGGCCACGCTCACGTGCGCGGTGAACACCGGGGCGCCGCGGGTGAGCTGCCACACGTGCACGTCGTGCACGTCGACGACTCCCTCGTATCCCTTCAGATGCGTGCGGATGTCGTCGACCGACATGCCCTTGGGTGCGGACTCGGCGAGCACCGAGAAGACCTCGCGCAGCAGCGAGATCGCGCGGGGCACGATCATCGCGGCGATCACGAGGGAGGCGATCGCGTCGGCGGGCATCCAGCCGGTGGTGACGATCACGATCGCCGCGATGATGACCATCACCGAACCGATCAGGTCGCCCATGACCTCCAGGTACGCGCCGCGGACGTTGATGCTCTTCTCCTGCGCGCGGCTGAGCAGCCACATCGAGGTGCCGTTGGCCAGCATGCCGACGACGGCGACGGCGAGCATGACGGGACCCGCCACCTCCACCTCGCCGGGGTTGAGCAGGCGGTTCACGCCGCCGATGGCGACGCTCACGGTCAGCACGATGAGGATGATGGCGTTGACGAGCGCGGCGAACACCTCGGCGCGCTGGTATCCGAAGGTGCGCCGGTCATCCGCGGGCCGCGCGGCGACCGCCGTCGCGATGAGCGCGATCACGAGCGCCGAGGAGTCCGTGAACATGTGCGCCGCGTCGGCCAGCAGCGCGAGCGACCCCGACAGGATCGCCCCGACGACCTGCACCACCATGATGGTGGCGGTCAGGCCGAGCGAGACGGCGAGCAGGCGCCGATGACCGGCGTCGCGGATGCCGCCCGGGGCGGGTGCGTGATCGTGCATGCCTCCAGGCTAGGCCGGGAAGACGCCGGTCAGCGCCGATTCCGCCTAGTCGGGAATGGGGATGATTCTCAATAGCCCCTAGAGCTCGGCGAGCAGCGGGATCAGCGCCTGGAACGCGCGGGCGCGGTGCGACTGGGACTGCTTCTCGGCATCCGTGAACTCGCCGACGGTGCGCTCGGATGCGGCATCCTGGCCGTCCGGGATGAAGATCGGGTCGTAGCCGAAGCCGCCGGGACCGGCGGGGCGGTGCGCCAGGCGGCCGGGCCAGATCCCCTGCACCGTGCGCTCGGTGCCATCGGCGGTCACGAGCGCGATCGTCGAGTGGAACTGCGCTGCGCGATGCGGGTCGGCGATGTCGTGCAGCTGGTCCAGCAGCAGCTCGAGGTTGGCCGTGGCATCCTTCTTCTGCCCTGCCCAGTACGCCGAGAACACTCCCGGAGAACCGCCGAGAACATCGACGCAGATGCCCGAGTCGTCGGCGAGCGCCGGCAGTCCGGTGTGCGCGGCGGCCGCGCGCGCCTTGATCAGGGCGTTCTCCGCGAACGTCACGCCGTCCTCGACCGGCTCGGGGCCGTCGTAGCCGATGACCTCGAGATCGGGGCGGGTGGCGGCGACGATCTGCTGGAACTCGGCGACCTTGTGGGGGTTGTGCGTGGCGAGGACGACCTTCATCGCTCCGCCGCCAGCGATGCCAGCTGGTGCTCCCTGAGCGAGGCGCAGCCGTTCACGCCGAGCTCCAGCAGGGCGTCCAGCTCGCGCTTGTCGAAGGGCGCGCCCTCGGCGGTGCCCTGCACCTCGACGAACAGTCCGCGACCGGTGACGACCACGTTCATGTCGGTCTCCGCGCGCACGTCCTCGACGTATGCCAGATCGAGCATGGGCTCGCCGTCGATGATCCCGACCGAGACCGCAGCGACCGAGTCCAGCAGCGGCGTGGAGTTCTTGCCGATGAACTTCTTCTCGCGACCCCACTCGATCGCGTCGGCGAGGGCCACGTAGGCGCCGGTGATCGCGGCGGTGCGGGTGCCGCCGTCGGCCTGGAGGACGTCGCAGTCGATCACGATCGTGTTCTCGCCGAGCGCCTTGGTGTCGACGACGGCACGCAGCGCGCGGCCGATCAGGCGGGAGATCTCGTGCGTGCGACCGCCGATGCGGCCCTTGACGCTCTCGCGGTCGTTGCGCGAGTTGGTGGCCCGCGGCAGCATCGCGTACTCGGCGGTGACCCAGCCCTTGCCCTTGCCCGTCAGCCAGCGCGGCACGCCGTTCGTGAACGATGCCGTGCACAGCACCTTGGTGCCGCCGAAGCTGACGAGCGCCGAGCCCTCGGCGTGCGCGGACCAGCCGCGCTCGATCGTCACCTCTCGGAGCTGGTCGGTGCTGCGGCCGTCGGCGCGGACGATGTCTGACATGGTGTCCTCTCGGAAGGGGTTCGGGAGTTCAGGGCCGCAGCGCGTCGGCGCCGTCGACACCGGACAGGTCCGGCAGAGTGATCACGCCGGTCTGCACGAGCTGCACGTCGCGCACCTCACGGCCCATGAGCCGGTTGGCGAGCACCGTGAAGTCCTCGGTCGAGGCGCCGGTCGCCTCGTACGTGTACGTCGGGACGGCGTCCGCGGGGGCGAGCTGGTCGTGTCGCACCAGCTGCCGGTAGACGTCGGCCGCGGTCTCGTCGTCGCTGGAGACCAGCGAGACCCCGTCCCCCATCACGTAGCTGATCGCGCCGCGCAGGAAGGGGTAGTGCGTGCAGCCCAGCACGAGCGTGTCGACCTCGGCATCCCGCAGTGGCGCCAGGTAGCCCTCCGCGACGGCGAGCACCTCCGGGGTTCCGGTGATGCCGGCCTCCACGAACTCGACGAAGCGCGGGCAGGCGGCGGTGAACACCTCGAGCCGCTCGTTGACCTCGAGCATGTCCTGGTAGGCGCGCGAGCCGATCGTCCCGACCGTGCCGATCACGCCGATACGGCCGTTGCGGGTGGTCGAGACCGCGCGTCGCACGGCCGGGCCGATCACCTCGACGACGGGCACGTCGTACCGCTCCCGCGCGTCGCGGAGCATGGCCGCGGATGCCGTGTTGCAGGCGATCACGAGCATCTTCACGCCCTGGTCCACGAGCGTGTCGAGCACCTCGAGGCTGTATCGGCGGACATCCGCGATCGGCTTCGGCCCGTACGGCGAGTGCGCCGTGTCACCGATGTAGACGAGCGACTCCTGCGGCAGCTGGGCACGGATCGCCCTGGCGACCGTCAGCCCGCCGACTCCGGAGTCGAAGATGCCGATGGGCGCGTCGTTCATGATCCCCAAGCCTACTCGGCGGATGCTGCGGCGAGCGCGGCGCGCAGGTTCCCGCCGGCGGCGTCCAGCGCGCGGCGCATGGTCTCGACATCCGCCCCGGTCTCGACGATCCCGATCGCCAGCTTGACGGAACCGCCTGCCGAAGCCAGCGCCGCAGCGGCGGCCTCCGGGGTGACGCCGGTGGCGTGCATGACGGTGCGCTCGGCGCGGGCACGCAGCTTCTCGTTGGTGGACTGGACGTCGACCATGAGGTTGCCGTAGACCTTGCCGGACTGCACCATCGCGAGAGTGGAGAGCGTGTTGATGACGAGCTTCTGCGCGGTGCCCGCCTTCAGGCGCGTGGAGCCCGCGACCACCTCAGGACCCACGACGACCTCGATGGGGGCATCGGCGTGCTTCGAGATCTCGGCGTCGCGGTTGCAGGCCAGGCTCACCGTGAAGGCGCCCTGCTCGCGTGCGGCGCGCAGCGCGCCGACGACGTAGGGGGTGCGCCCGGATGCCGAGATCCCGACGATCGCGTCGTCGGGGCCGAGCTCGCGACCCGCCTGCTCCCCCGCGTCGATGTCGTCCTCGGCGTTCTCCACGGCATTGCGCAGCGCGTGCTCTCCGCCCGCGATCAGGCCCGTCACCAGCGAGGGGTCGGTGCCGAACGTGGGCGGGATCTCGCTGGCATCCAGCACGCCCATGCGCCCCGCGGTGCCGGCGCCGATGTACACCAGGCGGCCGCCGCGGTGCAGGCGCCCGACGATGCCGTCCACGGCGCGCGCGATGCTCTCCCGCTCGGACGCGACCGCCTGCGCGGCGACGACGCCCTGCTCCGCCATGAGGGCGACCTGATCCGAGGTGCCGAGCAGGTCGAGCTGGGCGAACGCGGGATCGACGCGCTCCGTCGACAGCGTCTCGAGGGTGGATCGCAGCTGATCGCGGTCGGACATGTCGTCCTTCTTCCTGTTCGGATCTGTGAGGGGGCAGCTCGGGCTCAGCGGGAGACGAGCAGCGCTCGTCGTGCGGCTCGCGCGGCCAGCAGGCTCGCTGCGGATGCCGTGATGACGGTTCCCGCGTCCGCGACGGGGAGCCCGACGTTGACGGTCACGACACCGGGGATCGCGTCGCGGATGCGATCGAGCGCGATCCGCTGCGGGGCCCCGACGTCGATGCGGTCGACGAGCACGACGCTCTGTCCGGCGCCTGCCGAGCGCAGAGCAGCGTCGATGCCGGCATCCGTGGCGTGCTCGGCGTCGATCCGTATGGTCCCGCCGCCGGCGGCGAGCGCCTGGGCGACGTGCGAGGCGGCACTGTCGACGGCGAGGCTGGACGCCCGGCGCAGGTCGATCACCGTCGTGGGCGCGTCCTCGAATGCGGGGAACGATCCGTCGACGCGCACGGCGCGGTCGGCGATCGCGTCACCGTCGAAGGGCGTTTCGGCGGTCGGCCCGCGATCACGCACAGCTGCGGCCATCACGGCCACTCGTCGTGCAGCCTCCTCGACGCGCTCGCGAGACAGCTCGCCGGATCGCAGGGCGGCCACCACGGCATCCCGCGCCTCGCGATAGTCGCGTTCGTCCTGGTCGGCGAGCATCGCATCGCCAGGGTTCGTGGGGTTTCCGATGCAGAGCAGGTCGGCGCCGGCGACGAGCGCCCGCACGGCCCCGCCGCCGATCCCGACGCTCTCCCGGATCGCGGCCATGTCGAGCGCATCCGTCACGATCACGCCGTCGAAACCCGCGGCGCGCAGTCGTCCGAGCACCAGGGGGTTGAGGGTGGCAGGCGCGTCGCCCCACTGCGGGGCGGCGATGTGGGCGGTCATGATCGACAGGACTCCGGTATCCACCGCGGCGGTGAAGGGCGGCAGGTGCACGCGTTCGATCTCGGCCTGGTCGAGGGTGATCCGGGGCAGGTCGTGGTGCGAGTCGGTGTGGGTGTCGCCGTGTCCCGGATAGTGCTTGGCGCAGGCGGCGACCCCCGCATCCTGGATGCCGATGACGGCCGCGGCCACGTGCCGCGAGACCAGCGAGGCGTCCGATCCGAAGGCGCGCACGCCGATCACCGGGTTGCGCGGGTCGGTGTTGACGTCGGCGACGGGCGCGATCACGACATCGGCGCCGATCGCGGCCACTCGGCGCCCGATCTCGTACCCCGTGGCGCGCGTCGCCTCCACGTCGTCCAGCGCGCCCAGTTCGGCGGCGCCGGGGATCGTGGATCCGGTGGTCGTCTCCAGCCGTGTGACGCTGCCGCCCTCCTCGTCGATGCCGATCAGCGCGTACGGGGCGATGCGGTGGATCTCGGCGCTGAGGGCCGAGGTGTCACCGCCGAGGTTCTGCGCGAAGTAGACGACTCCGGCGAGGCCGTCCCGCAGGGCGTCCGCGAGCCAGTCCGGCACCTCGTTTCCGAGGAATCCCGGCCAGAGCACGGCATTGGCGAGGCGTTCGATCTCACGCCGTTCGAAGTCATCGGGCACGGACATCAGTATCCCCGATTCCGGAGCGGGGCACAGCGCGCGGCATCCGTCACCGGACAGGAAGCGATGCACCGCGCGGCATACACTGAGCGGATGAGCTCCGCGTTCCTCACCGACCGCTACGAACTGACGATGCTCGCCGCCTCGCTCCGCGACGGCACGGCGAGCCGGCCCTCCGTCTTCGAGCTGTTCTCCCGGCGCCTCTCCGGCGGCCGCCGTTTCGGGGTCGTCGCGGGCACGGGACGGCTGCTCTCGCTGCTGCGCGAGTTCCGCTTCGAAGAGGACGAGCTGCGGTATCTGCGCGACAACGACGTGGTGGACGCCGCTGCGGTGAAGTACCTGGAGGACTACCGCTTCACCGGCACGATCCTCGGCTACCGCGAGGGCGAGCTGTACTTCCCCGGCTCCCCCATCCTCACCGTGGAGGGCACCTTCGCGGACGCCGTCGTGCTGGAGACCCTGGCGCTGAGCGTGCTCAACCACGACTCCGCCGTCGCGACGGCGGCCTCCCGGATGAGCATCGCCGCGGGCGAGCGCCCGCTTGCCGAGATGGGCTCGCGTCGTGCCGCCGAGCACTCCGCTGTCGCGGCCGCGCGCGCCGCCTACATCGCCGGCTTCGGCGCGACGAGCAACCTCGAGGCGGGGCGCCGGTGGGGCATCCCGACGATGGGCACGGCCGCGCACTCCTGGACGCTGCTGCACGACAGCGAGGAGGACGCGTTCCGCGCGCAGGTGGAGAGCCTGGGCGTGAGCACCACCCTGCTGGTGGACACCTACGACATCCGCACCGGCGTCGAGACCGCGATCCGCGTGGCCGGCACCGGCCTCGGTGGGGTGCGCCTGGACTCCGGAGACCTGCCGATCGTCGCCGGCGAGGTGCGCGCCCAGCTGGACGAGCTCGGCGCCACCGAGACGAAGATCACGGTCACCAGCGACCTCGACGAGTACGCGATCGCCGCCCTGGCCGCCTCCCCCGTGGATGCCTACGGCGTGGGCACCTCGGTGGTCACGGGCTCCGGCTATCCGACCGCGGGAATGGTCTACAAGCTCGTCGCGCGTCAGGACGCCGGCGGCGGCTGGGTGGCCGTCGCCAAGGCATCCGCCGACAAGGGTTCGAAGGGCGGGCGCAAGGCCGCGTTCCGTACGCTCGAGGACGGCGTCGCGGTCTCCGAGACGATCTCGGTGGCCGACGGGTTCGAACGCGTCGACACGGCAGCATCCCACCCGGATGCCCGCGCCCTGCAGGTCGTGCTCGTCGAGAACGGCGAGATCGACACCGCCTACGAAGGGCACGACGGCACGGCCGCCGCCCGCGCGCACCACCTGCGCGTGCGCGAGGAGCTGCCGGTGCGCGCGCTCGCGCTCAGCAAGTCGGACCCTGCGATCCCGACCCACTTTGTTGATGCCCCGGAGGGGCCGACCGGTTCCTGAGCGAGGAGCGAAGCGACGAGTCGAAGGGCGTCGACGCGCCGGAGGGGCCGACCGGTTCCTGATCCCGGCTCGCCGGCGGCACGAGCCGGCGCTCAGCTCATGAGGCGGATGCGGAGTTGACCATGACGTGTCCCACTGCCCAGAACTCCTCCGCACCTGCCAGCCGCCCCGTGGACGTCGATTCGACGACGAAGCCGAGCTGCTCGTAGAAGCCCCGAGCGGCGTTGCCTTCGAGCACCTCCAGCTCGACACGTCGCCCGTCACCGCGACGGAGGTGATCCGTCACCAGCGCTCGCGCGATACCGCGCCGCCACATGGCCGGGTCGACGTACAGCCAGGTGATCTCGTCGTCCGAGCCCGCGATGAAGCCGGCGACGGCGCCGTCGTACTCCGCGACCCGCACATCATCGGCGAACAGGTCCTCCGCCTCGAACGTGCTCACGAGAGGGAGGAACGCGTCCGGACCGACCAGCGTGCGCCCTTCGCTCAGGTCGCCGTCGCGGGGGCCCGTCCACTCCTCACGCAGTTCGGCGGGCGACGGCCGGAAGATCGCGGCGTCGCGCAACTCATCCAGTCGGGCCGCATCGTGGATGCGGCAGATCGTCGCCCAGTCCCGTTCCTCGTAGTCCCGCACCCGGATCCGAGAGGAGCCGGTCACGCAATCATGCTCTCGTAGATCTCCTTGCACGTCGGGCAGATCGGGAACTTCTCCGGGTCGCGTCCCGGCGTCCACTTCTTGCCGCAGAGCGCCCGCACCGGCTTGCCGGTGATGGCCGACTCGAGGATCTTGTCCTTCTTCACATAGTGCGAGAAGCGCTCATGGTCGCCGGGCTCGAGGTTCTCCTCGCGGAGGAGCTCTTCGAGTTCGCGATCAAGTGTTGCCACGCCACCCTGATCGGGGCTGTCCAGCGGAGTACTCATGGGCCGATTCTAGCCGTCATGAGCGCTCCGGGGCCCGGTTCCTGCGGTCTCAGGTGGTCTCGGCGAACTCCATCAGGCGGGCTCCGCTGCGCTCGAAGATCGCACCGCCGATCGCCGCGCCGCCGAACAGCACCAGCACTCCGGTGATGGCCCCCGTCCAGAACGTCGCCGGGGCGTGACTGTCGCCATCCACGACGGTGAGCACGAACAGCCACAGCGTGGGGATGCTGAAGACGAGCGCCCCGACGAACGTGCCTGCCGCACCCCAGGACCCGTGTGAGGACGAGCGCTGCGGCTGCTGGAACGGGCTGTCGCCCGGGCGCGACACCGCGTACGGCGCAATGACCGAGGCGATGCTCGACATGCCGAGCCCGGTGAGCAGAAGCGCGGCGGCCACACCGATGAGCGGCAGGAGCAGTTCCCACCTCCCGACGAACGCCAGGGTCACGGACACGGCGATCGCCAGTACGGGGATCGACACGAGCAGCACGGGCACGAGCCGGCCGAGCCTGTCCGGCAGCCCGCGGAGGCCGCTCGCGATGTGGATCCACAGCGCGGTGGAGTCGTAGGCGACGTCGTTGTGCGGCAGCCAGCCGAAGAACAGCGCCATGAGCGGCACCGGCACGAGCGCGGCGGCCCACGGCGGGACGCCGGCCACCATGAGTGGGAACACCGTGAGCACTCCGGCGATCGGCACGATGAGGATGTTCACGATGTAGCGGCGATCGCGCATCCAGTAGACCAGGCTGCGGGCCGCGACGGCGCCGAAGGCGTTGGCCGGCAGCACGGAGAACCATCCGAGGCCGGAGCGCTCGCGGGTCGCGTACGGACGCTCGGTGGTCGTCAGCATCCGCCGGACGAGATACGCCCAGAGCGCCAGGATGCCGGCCAGCGTCGCCACGGCGATGAGGCCGCTGCCCCACGCCGCTCCGACCTCGCCGGCTGCGACGTGGAACAGGAACGCCTGCGGGGCGGCCAGCGGCGTGAAGCCCACCGCCGCGGTCACGGCGGCGACCCCGGCGGGCACATGGCCGTTCCACTCCATCGACGAGACGTACGCGGCGACCGGGAACGCGACGACGATGATGGGGATCCAGAAGAGCACCGTGAGCTCGCGAGAGCGGCGCTCGGGCAGCGCGATGGCGCTGATCGCCATGCCGATGCGGGCGATCAGCGCCGTGGAGATCACGCTGACCAGTCCGGCCAGCACGGCCACGGGCCACGCGATGCGTCCGACCGTGATCGAGACGGCGACGAAGAACGCGTGGACGACGAGGAGCGCTGCGCTCGGGACGCTGACCAGGGAGGCGAGCGCCAGGATCCACGGCATCCGCTTCTCGTCCACGCCGAAGGGCGCGAAGCGTCGCGGATCCAGCTGGTCCTGCGTGCCGGTGAGCATCGGGCCCAGGAAGAACGCGAGGAACGCGGCGGCGGCGCTGAACACGATGATCGCGCGCGCGGTGGGCAGCGGTGCGCTGCCCAGGCCGAGCACGGCCAGGCACACGGCGACGGTGATCGCAGCCGTGACCAGCACTGCGAGCACGCTGCGCACGAGTCGTTCGCCGCGCAGAGCGCCCGCGACCAGCGCGAGCCTCAGTCGGAGAACGTGTGCAACCACTCCAGTCCCTCCACTTCGCCACCCGTGCCGGAGAGCTCGACGAAGCGCGCCGCGAGCGTCTGGCCCGCGCGCACCTCGTCCACGGTCCCCTCGGCGAGCACCTCACCGCCGACGATCACCGCGACGCGCGTGCACACCTGCTCCACCAGGTCCATGCCGTGACTGGAGAGGATGACGGTGCCGCCGTGGGCGACGTAGGAGCGCAGGATGTCGAGGATCACGCTCGACGAGACCGGGTCGACGGCCTCGAACGGCTCGTCGAGCACGAGCACGCGCGGCGAGTGGATCAGGGCTCCCGCGAGCATGAGCTTCTTGGTCATGCCGGCCGAGTAGTCGGAGACCACGCGACTCAGCGCCTCGCTCAGGTCGAACGCGCGGGCCAGATCGGCGACGCGCTTCTCGATGACCGCGCGCTGCAGGCCCCGCAGCTGACCGTAGTAGTGCAGCAGCTGACGGCCGGTGAGGCGGTCGAAGGTGCGCAGCCGGTCCGGCAGCACGCCCATCACGCGTTTCGCGCCGAGCGGGTTCGTCTTCTGATCGATGCCGCTGATGTGCACTGTGCCGGCGTCGGGACGCAGCAGCCCCGCGATGATCGACAGCGTGGTGGTCTTGCCCGCGCCGTTCGGCCCCACCAGTCCGTAGAACGAGCCGGCTGGCACGGTCAGGTCGATGCCGTCGACGGCGTTCGAATCGCCGAAGCGCTTGACCAGGCCGCGGATGAGGATGGCCTCCGCACCGGTGGCCGGAGCGGAGGCGGGGCGCGGAGCACGTGTGGGCGCCGACGCCGCTTCGGGCTGCGCGGGATGCTCTGCAGCGGGCGCGGCGGGGGCTGGCTCAACGGGCTCGGCGTCCTGCTCGGCCGGGACTTCTTCAGCCGGCGCGGCTGCCGTCTCGGCCGGGACTTCTTCAGCGGGCGCCGCGTCGACCGGCGGCGACTCGACAGAGGAAGGCGACGGCTTCGTGATGGCTTCGGGCGTCGCCGCGGAGGCGGCCGCCTCAGCGGCGGCGACGTCGACTGCCGCCGGCTCGGACGCCGCGGGAGAGGACATGGCAGCTGCCGCAGGGTCGGACGCCGGCGCCGAATCGGATGCCGCAGAGGGCGCCTCCGCCGCGGGTGCCTGAACAGGAGTGCGGGGCGCCCGGGCCTCCGTGGCGGCCGATCCACTGTTCGAGGCGGCGGTCTGGCGATGAGCGGACGTCTCCGCGGCATCCGCTGCCTGTCCGCCGGACGAGGGAAGAGCCGGGATGTAGGCGATCGGGGCCTCCGTGGTCGGCTCGACCTGCGATGCCGCAGGAGACGTCACGACGTCGTCGGCGGGTGCAGACGCGGCCGCCGCTCTCGAGGTCGCCGGGCGCGATGCCGCGGTGGAGCGCGCCGAGCTCTTGGAGCCGGCCGTCTTCCCGGTCGCGGCGGCGGTGGCCTTGGGAGTCGACGAAGTCGTCTTCTTCGCGGTCGTCTTCTTCGCCGCGGTCGTCCTCGCCGCGGTCGTCTTCGTCCCGGTCGTCTTGGCGGCGGGGGTCTCCGCGGCGGCCGACTTCTTCGCAGTCGTCGTCGCCTTCTCGGTCGTCGTCGCCTTCGCGGTCGTGCCGCTCTTCGTCGTCGCGGATGCCCGCGTCGTCGTGGTCTTCTTCGCGGCGGCCGCCGTCTTCTCGGCGGCGGCCTTCGACGCGGCGGCCTTCGTGGTCGCCCGAGCGGATGCGGCGGCCGCCGTCGCCTTCTTCACCGCGGCCGCCTTCGCCGCCGCCGTCGCGGCGGTGCGCTTCGTGGCCGCGGTCTTCGCGGCGGCTGTGCTGGTGGCCGCCTTCTTCGCAGCAGCGGTCTTCGCCGCCGTCGCTGCTGCGGTGGGCTTTGCGGCAGTGGTTTTGGAGGCGGCGGACTTGGCGGCGCCGGCCTTGGAAGCGGCGGACCTGGCCGGCGTCTTGGCGGCTGCACCGGCGGGCGCCGTGCCGTCGGCATCCGTCCCGCTCTTCGCTGCGGCACTCCCGGCCGCAGTGGTGCGGGCCGTGGTCGTCCGGGCGCGCGGGCGCGGCGCGGCAGCATCCGCAGTGCCGTCGACGGATTCGGCATCCGCCTTCTTCGCGCTGCTCTTCCGGGGCGTCGCGGCACGCTTCGCCGGCGTGCGCGCTGGCTTCTTCGCGGCTGCGGGGGCAGCCGCGGCGTCCGCGCTTCCCGGCTGGGAGGTGTCGTCGCGGTCGGCCCCGGAGTCGAGAGAAGCTGTCACGGGTACTACGGTATCAAGCGGCAGGCAATGTTCCCGGAGCGGGGTCATGGTCGGAAACCGCCGAATTCGGCCACGCGGAACCCTGAGTGTTACGTGTGCGAACCATCACGAAACAGCAACGGCGACCACAGCGACCCGGGTCTTCCCAGGTGTGATCAGTAGCATGTTCCTGGCACGAAGAGGTGTCCCGTCGATGAATCGACAGTGAACACAAGTTCTTTTTAGGAGAAACCGTGACTCTTCAGACCGTCATCCTTGCAGCAGGCATGGGCTCGCGCCTCGGTCGCGCGCTGCCCAAGCCGCTCACCGAGCTCAGCGACGGCCGCACGATCATGCAGCAGCAGCACGACAACATCCGTGCTGCGTTCGGACGCGACGCCCGCATCACCGCCGTCGTCGGCTACCGTGCCGAGACGATCATCGAGGCCTTCCCGTCGGCGAACTACGTGCACAACGAGCGCTACGACGTGACCAACACCTCCAAGAGCCTGCTGCGCGCACTGAGCGCGACCGGCAAGGGCGGCGTGCTCTGGATGAACGGCGACGTGGTCTTCGACCCGCGCATCCTGGGCCGTGCGATCGAGTACATCGAGCGCGACCAGTCGTTCGTCACCGTCAACACCTCCAAGGTGAGCGACGAGGAGGTCAAGTACACCGTGACCGCCGAGGGCTTCATCAAGGAGCTGTCGAAGACGGTCAAGGGCGGTCTCGGCGAGGCCGTCGGCATCAACTACATCTCGTCCGCAGACAAGAAGGCGTTCATGCGCCAGCTGCAGCGCGTCGAGGACCAGGACTACTTCGAGCGCGGCCTCGAGCTGTCGATCGCCGAGGACGGCCTGCTGCTCGAGCCGATGGACGTCTCCGACCTGTACGCGGTCGAGGTCGACTTCGCCGAGGACCTGGAGCGCGCGAACCTCTTCGTGTGACCTCCGGGCCGCCGAGCCTGCCGAAGCACTGAAAGCCCCGCCCTGTCAAGGGGCGGGGCTTTTCGGCGTTCTCGCGGATGCCGCGCATAGGATCACCCCATGCCAGAGAAGGTCCACAAGCTCCACATCCTGGACGAGCCCGCGCTCGCCCCGGTGCCGCCGAGCGTCGCCGACGAGCGCTCATTCTCGGCGCGCGGCCTCGACCGCGTCCTCTCGGTGCAGCGTCCGCTCGTCGTCGCGCACATCCGCAGCATCCGTCTTCGGCATCCGGACGCGACGCCGCAGGAGATCGTGCGGATCCTCGAGACCCGCTATCTCGCCGCCGTGACCACCGGCGGCGCGGCGGTCGGCGCGACCGCGGTGATCCCCGGCATCGGCACGGGAATCACGCTGGCTCTGTCCGGTGTCGAGACGGTCGGGTTCATGGAATCGACGGCGCTGTTCGCTCAGTCGGTCGCCGAGGTCCATGGCATCGCGATCCAGGATCCCGAGCGCGCACGCGCACTGGTCATGGCGCTGATGCTGGGCAAGGAGGGCGTCGATCTGATCGGGCAGCTGACACGCCAGGCGTCGGGCAAGGGCGACACGCGCGCGGCCTACTGGGGCGAGCTGGTCACGAAGTCGCTGCCCCGCGCCGCGGTCGGTCCGATCGTGGACAGGCTGAAGTCGGCGTTCATCCGGCAGTTCGCCTCGCGCGGCGGTGCATCGTTCGTAGGCAAGGCGCTGCCGTTCGGCGTGGGCGCCGTGGTGGGAGGCACGGGAAACCATCTGCTCGGCAGGCGGGTGCTGAGAACGTCGCGGCGCGCCTTCGGCGCCGCTCCCCCGTGGTTGCCACCGGAGCTGGAGCCGACATCCGGGACCGAACGGCTGGAACGGCGGATGCTGCACGGCGCGCGCCTGGTCGGTGCGGGCGTCGCGACCGGCGCCGCCGGCCTCGCCTCGAAGACGGCGGAGATCGCGTCGAAGACAGCGGAGGCCGCATCCAAGTCGGCGGGGATCACGAAGAAGATCACCCGCAGGCGCAGGAAGACGGATGCGGCGCCGCCGAGCGATCCCGCGCCGGAGGCATCGCCCTCCACGGCGACCGACTGATCGCGACTTCTGCACAGTCAGGGCGGGCGTAGCTCCGTCCTGGCCGGTGGCGTCCGTCCCCGTTCCTACCGTGGCGGGATGCTGCATTCCATCGACATCTCCCAGCCTGCTCCGCCGACCGCCTACTGCGTGCCGTGGGTGGTGACGCGCGGCGACCGCACGCATCCGGTCGTGATGAACGCCGGCAAGGAGGCGGTGGACTTCGTGAAGGTGCTGCGCAGCGACGCGCAGGACGGCCGGCTGGTCGATCTGTGGGGCCAGGTACTACCCACCGAGACCATCGAGCTGTGCCTGTGCGACTCGAACGTGGACGACGTCGTGATCACGATCGCGTGGTTCCGCCAGCGTGATGGGCTGGAGTACGTGTGGCGGTTCGTGGTGTGAGATGCCGTGGATCTCTTCCCTCTTTCGAAGTTTTGTTCTAAACTGGACGCATGACGGGCGCTTCCACTCACCGTGCGGGTCAGCAGGCTGCACTGCTGGCCGAGTGGGTGGAGGTGCGTCGTCAGATCAACGCGCTCGAAGCACGTGCGGCGGCTCTTCTGGGTGACCAGCTGGCGCTGATGGATGCCGATGTGGCCGAGACCCCATTGCACCGGAATGCGATCGAACGGTCGATGGTCGCCGAGTACACCGCGGCGGGGCGGATGGCGAAAGGCAGCGTGGAGCACGCGTTCGCGGATGCGCGCAGCCTTCGGGAGTCGTTCGCTGCAGTGCGGGAGTCGTTCCAGGCCGGGGCGATCACCGCATCCCACGTCCGGGAGATCCTCAGCGCGGCTTCCCCGGTGCAGCAGGCGATCAGCGACGGCGATATCCAACCCCACCTGTTCGGGTTGTATGAGGCGGCGGCTGTGGAGTTCGCCGAGGCGGAAGCACCGGCCCGCACCCGTGCGCACGTCCGGGAGCTCGCCGCGGTCCTCGCACCGCGCACCGTGGTCGAGCGGCATGCGGATGCGCTGACCGAGCAGTGCGTGACAGTCCGTCCCGTCACAGACGAACTGTCGCTGCTGAGCGCGTTGATGCCCACCCACCGGGCCCAGGCCATCCTGGACCGTCTCGCCGCGATGGCCCGGGCCCAGAAGCAGCAGGATCGGGAGCCGACCCTCCCGATGGATGAGCAGTTCGAAGCCGAAGCCGACCGGTCCGTGGAAGTCATCACCGGCGACGGGACGTTCACTGTCGACCCGTTCGCCTGGAACGGTCCCCTCGAGGACGACCCCGCCGACACCCCGGACGCCGTGCACGCGTACCTGGAGATGATGGACCGCGCCATCGACCGCGGTCCGGTCCCGATCATCCTCCCCACCGATACCCGCCGCATCGACCAGATCCGCACCGAGATCCTCACCGACCTGCTCCTCAGCGGGAACCCGGGTGAGGTGCTCGGCGACGGGGCGGAGAACATCACCGCCCACATCCAGGTCACCGTCGCCGCCACCACCCTCAGCGGCGCGGACGACAATCCCGCGCAGCTCGACGGGACCGGCACCCTCCACCCCGACACCGCCCGCACCCTCGCCGGAACGGCGACCTCCTGGACCCGGCTGTTCCTCGACCCCGACGGCATGGTCACCGCAACAGACACCTACCAGCCCACCGCCGGCATGAAACGGTTCCTACAGGCTCGAGACCAGCACTGCCGGTTCCCCGGATGCCGTATGCCCGTCCACCGCACCCAACTCGACCACACACACGACTGGGCACAAGGCGGCCAGACCACCCTCGACAACCTCGCCCACCTCTGCCTCACCCACCACGCCCTGAAGCACCCCAGCATCCCCGACCAACACCGCTGGACCGCCAGACAGCTCCCCGACTGGACCCTCCAATGGACCAGCCCCAACGACACCCTCCACCACGACCGACCACCACGCCGCGTCATGTTCGTACCCTCAGAACCTGAACCGGCCCCGTTCGACTGGAATGCTCCGATCCACGGCGACCCCGCCTTCTGACGTTCGAAGCACGAACGCGTCCAGCACCTGCCTGTGGATAACTCCTGCGGCGACGTGCCGGTTCGGGTTACCGTGGCCGGGTGACTCTCGCCACCTCCACCGTCCGCGCGCTCGGCGCATTGTCCGCCGCGCTGCTCACGCTCGGGATGCTGTCGGCATGCACCCCCGCGCCGGAGCCCGACGCGAAGCCCACGAAGTCGGCACTGTTCGCATCGGACGAGGAGGCGTTCAAGGCGGCGGAGGAAACGTATCGGGCCTACACGGATGCACTGAACAATGTCGACACGAGCGATCCGGAGACCTTCGAGCCTGTATTCGAGTACACCTCTGGCGATTTCGAGGTCAACGACAGAAAGAACCTCAGCATTATGCATGCGGAGGGTTTCGTGATGTCGGGACGGACGATCGTCGAGGACTTCAGGGGTACGTCAACCACGGCTGACCGCAACACGGTTCATGGTTCCGTCTGCGTCAACGTCAGCGACGCGGATATCAGGGACTCGGATGGCGCCTCCATCGTTCCCGGCGACAGGCCTGATCGCTATGTCGCCGATGTAACTTTCGTTGCCACACGAGGAGTCTTGAGTATCTCGCATGCTGAAACCGACGAGGAGAAGCCGTGCGACGCCTTATAACCGCTCTCCTCATCGTCGGCGCGTTGTTTTGGGCACCGCCATCCTTTGCGGAATCATCGCCTCCCCCGTCCGAACCAAAGTCGGGCACAAGCGGAACGGAATTTGTGGCGGGCGTCGGCAAGGACACACTCAACGTAGCTGCGAAGAAGGAAACACAGCATCAGACAGGCTCCCAGCCCGAATCCTCGCACGGTAAAGGGACGACACGGACGGTAGCCGACCCGAAGACGCCGCCACGGAAGCCGACCCCGTTCGAGCAGTGCAACATCAACTGGAACCTCATGGTCCGTTGCATCGACGCCGTCAAGAAGGGCGAGCCGCTACCGGAGCCGACTCCAGGAGAACCCGGCACGCCCGGCATCACGATCACCGACCTCGCGTCCTTCTCCCCCGCACCCGGCACTCTCACCGGCGAGCCCGACAATCTCGGCGTCGCGGGACTGCCCACCAACTTCACCACCGACGCGGCCGCGCACACCCGCACGGGGACGCTCTTCGGCTACCCGGTCACGGCCCGGTTCACCCCGGCATCCTTCGTCTTCCGCTACGGCGACGGACAGACCCGCACCGCCACGACCGCCGGAAAGACCTGGGAGGCGCTGCGCGTGCCCCAGTTCACGCCCACCGACACCAGCCACACCTACGCGGAGCGCGGCACCTACCAGGCATCCGTCGACACCGTCTACACCGCGGAGATCGACCTCGGCACCGGCTACTTCCCCATCAGCGGAACCCTCACCATCCCCGGTCCGCCGCAGAGCATCCAGATCTACGAGGCCCGCACCGCCCTCGTCGCACACACCTGCGACGAGGATCCGACCGCCGAAGGCTGCCCCGGACACTGACACAGAACCGAGGCCCGAGACCAAGGGGCGCCCACTCGAGGACATCGCCCAGTTCTGGGAGAACGGCGGCAGCTGGACGGCGAAGAAGTGATCCGGATGCCGGAGACCGGAGCGCATCGCCAAAGGATCGCCGAACCCGTTGTGGCCGGCATCCAACGAGACGACGAGACCCACCGATAGGGTGGAATCCGTGACGGAAAAGCCTGACCTCTCGACCACTGCCGCGAAGATCGCCAACCTCCGCGCGCGCTTCAACGACGCAGTCGTCGAGCCGGAGAAGATCGCCCAGCAGAAGCAGCACGCCAAGGGCAAGATGACCGCCCGCGAGCGCATCGAGATGCTCGTCGACAACGGCAGCTTCGTCGAGTTCGACGAGTACGTGCGGCACCGCACC
>Ga0308169_10001494_pt1 | contig 27232 bp, 2 predicted proteins | sample PhyBR1_2_FD_202139 | JGI IMG/M metagenome (GOLD analysis project Ga0308169, IMG submission 202139) | Phyllosphere microbial communities from UC Gill Tract Community Farm, Albany, California, United States - DLSLSB.R1 | ecosystem: Host-associated > Plants > Phyllosphere > Unclassified | place...
CCGGCGGTCTGGGTTTCCAGGAAATTCTGCGGCGCCGGTTCGGTGCCGCGCAGCTTGGCGTAGTAGCGTTTGTCCGCCTCGCCGAGGATGGTGAAGTACACCTGCTGGCCGGGGCTGATATGAATCACATCCGCCTCGGAGACCTGCGCCTTGACGGTCATGGTGTCCAGGTCCGCCAGCTTGAGTAGCACCGGCGCCAGCTGGTTGGCGATCACGGTCTGGCCTTCCTGGGTGACGATGCCCACCACATCGCCGTCGATGGGCGCGACGATGCGGGTATAAGCCAGGTTGACCTTGGCAGTGTCAATCTGGATATGTGCGCTCTTGATCTGCGCGTCCAGGGACAACAGGTTGGCCTGTTGCACCTGGAAGGTGGACTCGGCGTCTTCGAAATCCTGGCGCGACACTGATTCGTCATCCTGCAGGCCTTTGTAGCGCTCATACACTGACTTGGCTTGTTTGAGCTGGGCCGCTGTGGCGCGGCGCTGGGCCTGCAGGTTTTCTTCGTCTACTTGGGCTTTGCGCAGGGTATTTTGCAGGATCAATGGGTCGATCTCGGCGAGCCATTGGCCTTTCTTGACCTTGTCGCCGACCTTGACCTTGAGGGACTTCAATTGCCCGGAGACTTGGGCGCCGACGTCGACTTGCTTGATGCCCTCGAGCAAGCCGGTGGCCAGGACGGCGTTTTCGATGTCACCGCGTTCGGTGGTGGCGGTGAGGTATTGCGGCGCGTCGGCGGGGGCTTGGACCGTGTAGATGATCAGGCCTATGGCGACGGCCAGTGTTGCGAGCATTCCTAGTTTGCGTAATCGTGACTTTTCCATGGGTGACCTTTGATCGTGTCCATATCCGTTATTTAGGTAACGGCCGCTTATGGTTCGGCCCTTACGGCGGGAGTGGTGTGGCGCCAAAGCGGGTTGGTGCGTGGGCGCTGGTTTGCCTGCGATGCAGACACCTCAGTTCATCAGGCACACCCAGGGGATGCCATCGCAGGCAAGCCAGCTCCCACATTTGACCGCGTTGGACGCTGAGTAAACGGTCGGCGCCGAGGCCGCCGCACTCTGCTTCGGCTTTGGCTTTTGACCCTCGGCGCCCCGTAAAACCACGCTGGCCGAACGCAGGCTTGGGAGCGCGGCTAACCCGGCAGGACGCGGGGTTAGCCGCGCGCCAAGGCTTGCGTTCGAGCATGCCGAGCCTAGGCGAGGCACCGAGTGGTGGGGCGAAGGCCTTTTGGTTACTTTTAGGCCTTTCCAGAAGTGACCCGCTGTAGGAGCGGAACCATGAGTCGCCGTTACCGCAGAAACGGATAGGTACGCCCACCAAAACCTCAAGACACCACCTCCCCAACCACCACCCCACCCAACCACCACCGCGCCAGCCCACCTACATTCGGCACCTTGAGCAACGTGAAGTGATTCCCCCCGCCATACCACACCTGCAACCCACTCCCCTGCCGCCGCCATCCCTCGATCATCCCCACCTGCTCCCGCTGGTTCCCCGCCGCATCCAGCGCCGGGTCCTGAGCCAGTACCAAGCGCACCACGCCGTTGAAACGCTGGAGCGGCCGATACACCGTGCGCAAAGCCGTCGCATACGTACGCGCCGGCCCATCCATCGCACCCACCGAAGAACGCCCCGGCAACAACCCGACACCGACCATGCCTGCGTGCAGCAGTTGCCGTTGCACCCCTTCATCACGCCCGGCAAAATCGAGCAGATCGATCCCCAGCGATTTACCCGCCGACAACTGCATCGCCTCGATCAACCGCACCAACGCTGCCGTCGTGGTGTAAACCTTTCCGGCCCCCCCAGGCGCCTCGCTGTCGATCACCGTCAACGACGCCACCTCCCGCCCGGCCGCCTGCAACCGCAGCGCCATCTCCAGCGCAACCCAGCCACCAAACGAATGCCCGACCAAATGCACCGGCCCTTGCGGACATTCCTGCTCCAGCGCCGCCAAGTAACACCGCGCTGCCGCTTCCACCTGGCTATGGGGCACGGCCTCACCATCGAGCCCACGTGGCTGCATGCCAAACAGCGGCCAATCGCGCCCCAGCGCCTCACCCAACCCCACGAACCCGGTGACGCTGTCGCCTGCTCCCGGCACGCAGAACACCGGCGCATACCCCGCCCGGCCGCTCTGAATGCGCAGCAAGGGTTGGTGCGGCGCCTGACCCACTGGCTCGCTCGTCGCCAAGGCCTTGTTGAGTGCCTGGCCCAACGCCTGGATATGCGGCGCCTGCATCATGCTCTGGTGGTCTCCCGGCACCTGCACCTGGCGCAATTGACCTGGCGCCAGGGCTTCGTTCCAGCCCAGGGATTCACTGCGCCGTGACAACTCGGTCGGGCGCTCGCATGCGCTGAACAGGTGCACCGCAACCGGCAACGGGAACAGGCTGTAGTGCGCCAACGCGTGCCCATGGCCGACTTCGCGCTCGATGTAGTTCAAGAGGTCCGCATCCGTAGCCGCCGCCATTTGCGCGTGCAGCACACCTTCATCGCGACAACGTTGCAGCAGGCGCGCAAAGTCCAACTGTTGAATGTCAGCCTCCATCTGCCCAAGGCTCGCCAGTTCATCTACACCTCCCTGTGCCTTCCAATACGCCGTGCACTGCAACAGCAGGTGCCGCTTGAGTGCCTGCGGCCCGCTCCAACGCGCCTTGCCCTGGTCGGTCATGCGCGGCACGTAGCTGTCGATCAAGCCGAGGAATGCCACGGGTTCATCCAGTCCCAGCAGTTGCATCGCCACTTCATAGGCCAGCACCCCGCCAAACGACCAACCGGCGACCCGGTAAGGGCCGTGGGGTTGAATGCCGCGAATCAACCCGACCAGGCGCGCCGCCAGGCCTTCCATGGTGTTCAGGTGCGGCTCGCCCAGCGCGACGCCCGGCAGGCCGTAGATCGGGTAGTCACCGGGCAGATGCTGGCCCAGCGCCGGGAAATACACGTCCATGCCGCTGAATTCATGGACCAGGAACAACGGCGCTTGCGAGCCACCGCTGCGCACCGTGATCACCGAGGCATCGCGCACCGGCGCAGCCGTACGCTGGCGCAGCATCGTGGCCACCGAGGCGACGCTGGCGTGCTGGAACAACTCGGCCAGCGATACCGCCAACCCCGCCTCCTCCATCAGGCTGACCAGCCGGATCGCCAGCAAGGAATGCCCACCCAGTTCAAAGAAACTGTCATGCCGACCGACCTGCTCCAGCTTCAGCACCTCGGCCCACAGCGCTGCCAGCCTCTGCTCGAGTGCATCGACCGGCGCCTCGAAATCGCGGCGGTTCAAGGCTTCCAGGGCGGGCACCGGCAGGGCTTTGCGGTCGACCTTGCCGTTGGCCGTCAACGGCAGATGCGCCAGCGGGACAAAGGCTGACGGCAGCATGTACTCCGGCAGTTGGTCCTGCAGGTAGGCGCGCACGCTGTCGATGGCGACGGGCTCATCGGCCCAGGTGAAGTACGCCACCAGGCGCTTGTCCCCCGGTGCGTCCTCGCGGGCCAGCACCACCACCTCCTGGATACCGGCAAACGTTGCCAGGCGCGCTTCGATCTCGCCCAGTTCGATGCGGAAACCACGGACCTTCACTTGGTCGTCATTGCGCCCGATGCATTCCAGCAGGCCGTCCGCCGTCCAGCGGCCGAGGTCGCCGGTGCGGTACATCAAGGCACCTGCGTCGAGCGGGTCCTGCACAAATTTTTCCGCAGTGAGGTCCGGGCGATTCAAGTACCCCTTGGCCACCCCGTCCCCACCGATGCAGATTTCACCGGTGACCCCCAATGGCACCGGCTGCAAGTGCGCATCCAGCACATGGACCTGTGTGTTGGAGATCGGCCGGCCGATCGGCACGCTGTCGGCCGCCTCTGCAAGTGACCGGACTTCGTAGGTGGTGGCGTACGTGGTGGTTTCGGTCGGCCCGTAGCAATGCACCAGGCGCAATGCCGGTGCACGTGCCAACAGGCTGCGGAACGCCGCCGGGTCGGCACGCTCGCCGCCGCACAGCAGGATGCGCAAGCCGGCCAGGGCCTGGGGGATCAGCTGCACGTACTGATTGAACAGCGCCGTGGTGACGAACAGCACTGTCACGTCCGCCAACGCCAAGCCAAAGGCGGCCGGGTCGAGCAAGGTGGCGGGGTCGATCACCTGCACCTGGCCGCCGTTGAGCAATGGGCCCCACACGTCCATGGTGCTCGCGTCGAACGCCGGGTTGGAGGCGAAGGCCACGCGGTCGCTCGCGTCGAAATCGGCGTAGCCGTTGTTGAGCACCAGGCGCGTGATGCCACGATGGGGCACCCGCACGCCCTTGGGTGTGCCGGTGGAGCCAGAGGTGTACATGATGTACGCCACGCTGTCAGAAGGCTGCGACAGGTCCGGGTTGTGGCTCGGTTGCGGGTCAAGGACCAGGGTGTCCAGGTCCAGGCGCTGCGCCGGATAGCCTATGGTCGCGTCGCTGCGGGTGAGCAGCCAGACCGCACCGCTGTCCTGCAGCATGAAGCCCTGGCGCTCGGCGGGGGCCTTGATATCCAGCGGTACATACGCGGCTGCACATTTGAGCACGGCCAACTGGCTGACCAGCAGGTCCAGGGAACGCGGCAGCAGGATCGCCACATGATCGGCTGCCCGCACCCCAAGGCCAATCAGGTGATGAGCCAGGCGATTGGCGCGGGTATTCAGTTCGCCATAACTCAAGGATTGCTCGCCATGCAGCGCCGCCAATGCAGCGGGGCGTGCCTGGGCCTGGGCTTCAAACAGGCGTTGCACCGTGTGTTCGCGCGGGAATGGTCGCGCGGTGGCATTGAACGCCAACAGTTGCTGGCGTTCGGCAACAGGCAGGATCGGCACATGGCCGATGGCAGTCGTACCGCCCAGCTCCAGCGCCTGTACCACCTGTTCCACGGCGACCCGCAGGTAGTCGCACAGGCGGCGGGCGCCCTGCCCCACGGCCTTGAGGGAAAACCCCTCGCCCAGGTCATCCACACTCAAGGACAAGCCGTAGTTGCTGCGTTCCTCGGCCTTGAGCAACTGGATACCCTGCCACGCCTCGGCCGCCGCCTGCGGCGCACTGTGACGAAAGTTGAACAGCGTGTTGAACAGCGGCGTCGCCGCCGGCACGCCACTGCAGCGCTGGGCCAACGCCAACGGTGCCTGCTCATGGCTGAGCAAATGGGTGAGCCGCGTGTGAGTGGTGCGCAAGGCGTCGCGCACTGAGTGTTGACCCAGGTCGACCCGCAGCGGCAGCGTGTTGATGAATACACCCATGGCGCGCTCGGCACCTTCGCCGCCTTGCAGCCGGCCAAGCATCACGGTGCCGAACACGACGTGCTCGCGCCCGGTGACTTTACCGAGTACCTGCGCCCAGGCGAGGTGCATCAGGCTGGCGGCACTGACCCCGGAGTGGCGGGCCTGGGTGCGCAGGCGTTGACTCAATGCCGGGTCGAGGGCCACCTCTATGTGTTCATCGCGACCGAGGGGCTCGACGTGAGTGGGCTCATCGATCTCGCCCAGCATCTCGCGGAAGAACGCCTCGTGGTCGTCAACGCCCAGGCGGGTCTGGGCCACGTAGTTGCGGTACGGGACCGCCGCACCCAACGTGTGTTGCGTGCCCGACAGGAACGCCGCCATTTCGTGTTGCAGGATTTCCAGGGCGACGTGGTCCATCACCAGGTGGTGGAACAGCAAGGTGGCACTGCCTTCGGTGTGCACCAGGCGCATCAACGGAGCCTGGGACAGGTCGAGCCGTGGCGGCACCGGCCCGTGCTCGACACGCAGCGAGGCCTCGCGCCACACCACCTGCACCGGCTCTTCCAGGCCGTCCCAATGGAACGACGAACGCAAGATATCGTGACGCTGGATCACCGCCTGCAAGGCCAGGGCAAATGCCTCCATCCGCTCGGGGCTGTCGAACGCAAACTGCGCGCGCAGCACATAGTCGTCACCCGACTGCACCGCACGGTGGTGATAAAGCATGCCGGCCTGCAACGGCGCCAACGGGTAGATATCCTGCACATTCGCCGCACCACCCGGAATACAGGCGACGATGCGTGCGATGGCCGGCTGATCCAACTGGATCAGCGGCAACATGTCCGGGGTGATCGCGGTGCAACCGGGCGCAATGCGATTGGCGGGCACCGCCACTTCACGACCACCGCCCAGTGCTGCCGCCAAGGCCGACAAGGTCGGTTGGCCGAACAACACCTTCACGTCCGCCGACAACCCAAGGCGGCGCATGCGCCCCATCAGGCTCACCGCGAGCAACGAGTGGCCACCCAGCTCGAAAAAGTTGTCGTGACGGCCCACGCGCTCAACACCCAGCAGTTCGGCCCACAGGCTGGCCAGGGCAATCTCGGTATCACCCTGGGGCGCTTCGTACTCACGCACCACCACCGAATCCAGGCCCGGCGCGGGCAGTGCCTTGCGGTCGAGTTTGCCATTGGGGCTCAAGGGCAACGTGTCCAGATGCACGAAGATGGCAGGCACCATGAATTCCGGCAGGTGCTGCAACAAGTGAGCGCGCAAGGCGTCGATGTCGCTCAGAGCGCCGGTGTAGTAGGCGATCAAACGATTGTCGCGGGCGATCACAGCGGCTTCATTGACCGGCGCATAGTCGGTGAGGCGTGCCTGGATTTCTCCCAGCTCGATACGCAAGCCACGGATCTTGACCTGATCGTCATTGCGCCCCAGGTACTCAAGCGTGCCGTCGGGCAGGTAGCGGCCGACGTCACCGGTGCGGTACAGGCGGCCGTCGGTGAACGGGTCCTTGAGGAAGCGCTCGGCGGTCAGCTCCGGACGGTTGAGGTAACCGCGCGCCACTTGCACGCCGCCGATGAACAATTCGCCCACCACCCCCAACGGCACCGGCTGCAGTTGTGGGTCGAGCACGTACATGCACGTGTTGGCGATGGGTTTGCCAATTGGTGTGTTGTCGGGCGTCACCGGGCCGGCGCAGTCCCAGGCCGTCACATCGACGGCGGCTTCGGTCGGGCCATACAGGTTATGCAACTGGCTTCCCGGCAGTTGCTGCTTGAAGCGCCGCACCAGGCTGCCCGGCAAGGCTTCGCCGCTGCACATCACACGTACCAGCCCGGCGGCCTGGCCCACGTCGCCATGGGCGAGGAACACGTCCAGCATCGACGGCACGAAATGCAGCGTGGTGATCTGTTCGGCCTCGATCACTTCGCACAGGTACGCCGGGTCTTTATGACCGCCCGGACGCGCCATCACCAGGCAGGCGCCGGTGAACAGCGGCCAGAAAAACTCCCATACCGACACGTCGAAACTGAACGGGGTTTTCTGTAGCACCCGGTCATGGGCTCGCAGGCCATACGCGTCCTGCATCCACAGCAAGCGGTTGACTACGCCGGGGTGGTCGTTGATCACGCCCTTGGGCTGGCCGGTGGACCCTGAGGTGTAGATCACGTAGGCGCTGACGGCAGCCACTTGAGGGTTGTCGACGGCGTGGTGCTGCCAGGTCGGCTGGTCGAGGTCGACCACCGCCACGTCCCCGAGCAATGCGCGTGTAGCGCCCTGGGCCAGTACCGCCACGGGCGCGCTGTCCTCCAGCATGTAGGCGATACGTTCCAGCGGATACGCCGGGTCCAGCGGTACATAGGCAGCACCGGCCTTGAGGATCGCGTACAGGCCGACGACCATCTCCAGGCCACGCTCGACGCAAATCGCCACCCGTGAATCCGGCTGTACGCCGATGTCCAGCAGGTGGTGGGCCAACTGGTTGGCCTGCGCATTCAGCTGCGCGTAGGTCAACTGCTGCTCGCCGGCCTTGACCGCCACCGCCTCCGGCGTGCGCACCACCTGCGCTTCGAACAGACCGTGCAAGGTCTGGTCGAGGTCGTAGGCCACCTCGGTGGCATTGAAGTCGAACAGCAGGTGCTGGCGCTCGCGCTCATCCACCAGCGGCACATGTTCCAGCACCGCCTGGTCGTTATCGACCATGGCCCGCAATACGCGGGTGAAGTAGCCGACGTAGCGCTGCACTGTCGACTCATCGAACAGCGCCACCGCGTACTCCAACGCACCGATGAGGGTGCCCTGCACTTCTCCCAGGTCCAGGGACAGGTCGAACTTGGCAAAGTGACTGTGCTCGACGATGCCTTCCAAGGCCAGGTCGCCCAGGGCCAGGGTCGGCGCGCTGCTGTCCTGCCAGGTGAACAGGGTCTGGAACAGCGGGCTGTGGGACAGGCTGCGCGGTGGCCGGGTGACCTCCACCACGTGTTCGAACGGCAGGTCCTGATGGGCCTGGGCCTCCACGGACTGGGCCTTGACCCGCGCCAGCAGCGCCTCGGTGCTCAGCTCACCGGAGGTGTCGATGCGCACCGCCAGGGTGTTGACGAACAGGCCGATCAGCCCTTCCACCTCGCTGCGCGTGCGATTGGCAACGGGTGTGCCGATCACCACCTCCGGCTGCCCCGACAACCGCGCAAGCAATGATGCCCAGGCGCTCATCAAGGTCATGTACAGCGTGGTGCCGTGGCGTTGGCTCAACGCCTTGAGCCCGGCAGTGAGACGCTCGTCCAGGCGCACGTCGACGCTGCTGCCGGCGTAGTCCTGCTGCGCCGGTCGCGGCCGGTCGGTGGGCAATGTGAGCAAGGCCGGCGCACCCGCCAGCGCTTGCTGCCAGTAGGTGCTCTGGCGGAGCAGCACTTCACCGCTGAGCCACAGGCGCTGCCACACGGCGAAGTCGCCATATTGGATCGGCAGCGGCGGCAACGGGTCTGCCTGGCCGTGGCTGAACGCCTGGTACAGCGCCATCAGTTCACGGGTGAGCACCCCCATGGACCAGCCATCGGAGACAATGTGGTGCAGGGTCAACAGCAACACATGGTGATCGTCGGCCATGACCACCAGGCGTCCACGCAGCAACGGACCACGCTCCAGGTCGAAGGGCGCCGAGGCTTCGCCATGGATCAACGCGTCCAGCGCCTGCTGGGGTTGCGGGTGGCGGCGCAGGTCCTGGACTTGCAGGGGCAACACGTCTTCGGCGGGCACGATCACGACTTGGGCGTCATCACCGTGCTGGGCAAAGCGGCTGCGCAGGGTTTCGTGCCGCGCGACGATGCGGGCCAGGGCCCGTTGCAGCGCCTCGACATGCAACTGCCCACGCAGGCGCAGGCCAATCGGGATGTTGTAGGCGGTGTTGGCGCCTTCCATCAGCGCCAGGAACCACAAGCGCTGTTGGGCAAAAGACAGCGGCACCCGTTGATCACGATTGACGGGGAGGATATCCGGCAACGTGCTGCGACCGGAATGGGCCAGCACCTCGGCCACGGCGGCCAGTTCAGCATTGGCAAACAAGTCACTGAGCAGCAACTCGACGCCAAGGCGCTGACGGACTTGCGAGGCCATGCGCATCGCCAGCAACGAGTGCCCGCCCAACTCGAAGAAATGATCGCGACGCCCCACCTGCTCGACTTGCAGCACATCGGCCCAGATCTGCGCCAGCACGCATTCGATTTCACCTTCGGGGGCCACGTAATCGCGGGTGAACACCGCGGCCATGTCCGGCGCCGGCAGGGCCTTGCGGTCGAGTTTGCCGTTGGCGGTCAGGGGCAGCGCGTCCAGTTTTACGTAGGCGACCGGCACCATGTAGTCCGGCAGGTGCGCGACCAGGTGGGCGCGCAGGTCACCCACGGCCAATGGGTCGAGTGCGTGGTTTTCAGTGAAATACGCCACCAGCCGCTCTTCACGCACCAGCACCACGGCTTCCTGGATACCTGCCAGTTGGTTGAGCTGGGTTTCGATTTCGCCCAGCTCGATGCGCATGCCGCGAATCTTCACTTGGTCGTCATTGCGGCCCAGGTACTCCAGGTTGCCCTCGGGTAGCCAGCGTGCCAGGTCGCCGGTGCGGTACATGCGCCCGGCGTTGAAGGGGTCTTGCCGGAAGCGTTCGGCGGTCAATTGCGGGCGGTTGAGGTAGCCGCGCGCTACGCCCTTGCCGCCCACGTACAGCTCCCCCGCCACCCCCAGGGGTACCGGCCGCTGCTGCTCATCCAGCAGGTACACGGTGGCATTGGCGATGGGTTTGCCGATGTGCAACGGCTGGCCGGCCTCGACCTTGCCGGAAGTGGCGACTACGGTGGCTTCGGTGGGGCCATAGTTGTTGATCAGGTCAAAGCGCTGCGCCCGGCCGAACTGGCGCAGGCGATCACCGCCGATCAACAAGGTGCGCAGGGTCGGGTGTTCGACCTGCTGGCTGAAAGCGTACTCGGCCACCGGCGTCGGCAGGAAGCACACGTCCAACGGCTGCGCGCACCACCAGGCCAGCAACGCGTCGACATCCTCGGCGCCGTCATGGGCCGGTGGCAGGTGCAGGGTCGCGCCCACGCACAGCGCGGGCCAGACCTCCCAGGCCATCGCGTCAAACCCGAACCCGGCGACACTGGCAGTGTGGCGTCCGGCACACAGGTCAAAGGCGCTGCAATGCCAGTCCACCAGGTTGGTGACGGTGTGGTGTTCCACCATCACGCCCTTGGGCAGGCCGGTGGAGCCGGAGGTGTAGATCACATAAGCAAGGTTGGACGGGGTGACCGCGGCCTTGGGGTTGCCCGCCGAGTGGTGCTGCCAGGTGAAGCGGTCGAGGTTGATCACTGGCACTTCAAGGGCCGGCAGGCGCTCCAGCAAGGCCTGCTGGGTCAACACCGCCACCGGGGCGCTGTCGCTGAGCAGGTAGTTGAGGCGTTCGGCCGGGTGGGACGGGTCTACCGGCACGTAGCAGGCGCCGGCCTTGAGAATCGCCAACAGGCCGGCCAGGGTATCCAGGCCACGGCGGGCGACGATCGCGACGCGGTCGTCGGGCTTGACGCCCAGCGCGAGCAGGTGATGGGCCAGCAGGTTGGCTTGTTGATTGAGTTCGGCATAGGTCAGCTGGCGGTCCTGATGCACGGCGGCCACGGCGTCGGGCGTGAGCGCCGACTGGGCTTCGATACGTCCGTGCAGCGTGGTGCCTTGGGGGAAATCCGCCTGGGTCGCGTTGAAGTGTTCCAACAGCAATTGCTGTTCGGCAGCAGGCACCACCGACAGCTGATCGAGGGCGGTGCCCGGCGCCTGCTCCAGGGCTGCCACCAGGTTGTCCAGCGCGGTTTGCAGGTAGGCGCAAACGCGCTGTGGATCGACCTGGGTGGTGGCCAGCAGACGCAGGACAAAACCTTCGCCCAAGTCGTCGACACTCAGGGTCAGTGGGTAGTTGGTGCGCTCATCCGAACGCAGTGTCTCGATGCCCTGCCACGCCGCCACGGCTTCGCTGCTGTTACCGGTGCCGCTGTGGCGATAGTTGAGTAACGCACTGAACAACGGCGTCGGCGCCACCACCCCGCTGCAGCGTTGCGCCAGGGCCAGCGGCGCGTGTTCGTGGCGCAACAGCCCTGTGAGGCGCGCGTGGGTGGCCTTGACCGCGCTGCGCAGGTCGTCGCTGCCCACGTCCACGCGAAACGGCAAGGTGTTGATGAAGATCCCCAAGGCGCGGTCCGTGGCGTGTCCGCCTTGCAGGCGGCCCATCAGCACGGTGCCGAACACGACCTGGGACTTGCCCGCCAGCGCACTCAGCACCTGGGCCCAACCCAGATGAAACAGGCTGGCGACGCTGACCCCGAGCAGGCGGGCCTGGGCGCGCAGGCGCTGGTTGAGCGCATCCGACAGCGGCCAGTCGAGTTCATTGATCCCACGGCCATCACCCTGCACATCCTGCAACCCGAAGGGCAAGGTCGGCTCGACCACATCGCCGAGCATCTGCTGGAAAAACGCCTCATGCTGCTGTTCGCTGACACCCAGGCGCGCCTGCGCCACGTAGTTTCGAAACGGCACCGCATGGCCCAGTTGCCCGGCGTGGCCGTGCAGAAACGCCTGCATTTCATGGCGCACCACTTCCAGGGCGCTGTGGTCCAGGGCCATGTGATGGAACAGCAGCATGGCGACAATGCGCTGCTGCACCGGATCTTTTGCCCAGGCCAGGCGCAGCAGCGGCGCCTGGGTCACGTCCAAGCGGTAATGGCGAGCGTCGAAACGTGCGTGCAACTGGGCGGCGATATCGCCGTCGGCCGGGTCCAGCTCAAGCGCCTGCACCGGCAGGCGTGCCGTGCGCCACACCACTTGCGAGGGCTGCTGCAACCCCTCCCAGACCACGCCGGTGCGCAGGATGTCGTGGCGGTCCATCACCCCTTGCAACGCGAGGGCAAACGCTTGGAAACGCTCGACACTGTCGAAGGCGAACTGCGACTGCATCACATAGGGGTCGCCTTGTTCGGTGCTGGCGTGGTGGAACAGAATGCCTTCCTGCAGCGGCGCCAGCGGGTAAATGTCCTGGATATTCGCCACCCCGCCTTCGACGGTGGCGACGATCCGGTCAACTTCCTCCTGGCTCAGATCAGACAGGGTCAGCATGGCCGGGGTGATATGATGTGCATCGGCCGGGATGCCATTGGCCGGCACCTCGTAGCCTGCCGAATACTCGCCGGCCTTGATCAGCTCGATCAACGCCGGCTTGTGTTCCCGCAAGGCGGCGAGGATCAACGGGTCGCTCAGGGCGTGTTTGTTGCCTTGCACCGACAACTGCTCACCCTTCAGCGTGAGCTGTACGTCCTTGGTCTTCAGCGTCGCCAGCAGTTCGAAAATGCTCACAGGACGATCTCCATTCGTTCGGTAATTGCGGCGTAGCCGGCCAGGGTCGGCTGCTCGAACAACGCGCGCACATCGGCTTCCATGCCTTCCTGGCGCAAGCGCCCGATCAAGCTCACGGCGAGCAGCGAGTGCCCGCCCAGTTCAAAGAAATTGTCCTGGCGCCCTACCCGCTCCACGTTGAGCAATTCGGCCCAGAGCTGCGCCAGCAGGATTTCGGTGGCGCCCACCGGGGCTTCGTAGTCGCGCAGGGTCAGGGCCTCGTTGCCCGGCGGCGGCAGCGCCTTGCGGTCGAGCTTGCCGTTGGGGCTCAACGGCAACGCGTCCAGGTGCACGAACAACGCGGGCACCATGAAGTCCGGCAGGTGCTGCAGCAGATGCTCGCGCAGGTCGGCTGACCGAACGCCGGTGTAGTACGCAACCAGCCGCTCTTCGCGGGCCACCACGGCGGCCTCGTTGACCTGCGGATGCTCAAGCAGTCGCGCCTGGATCTCGCCCAGTTCGATACGCAGGCCACGGATTTTCACTTGGTCATCGTTGCGGCCCAGGTACTCGATATTGCCGTCGGGCAAGTACCGCCCCAGGTCCCCGGTGCGATACATTCGGCCGTCGGTGAACGGGTCCTTGAGGAAGCGCTCGGCGGTCAGCTCCGGACGGTTGAGGTAACCGCGCGCCACTTGCACGCCGCCGATGAACAATTCGCCCACCACCCCCAACGGCACCGGCTGCAGCTGTGAGTCGAGCACGTACAGGCGCGTGTTGGCGATGGGTTTGCCGATCGGTGTGTTGTCCGGTACGTCCGGACGCGCGCAGTTCCACGCGGTCACGTCCACCGCGGCTTCCGTCGGCCCATACAGGTTGTACAGGCCGATCCCCGGCAACTGCTGCTTGAAGCGCCGCACCAGGCTGCCCGGCAAGGCTTCGCCGCTGCACATCACACGCACCAGCCCGGCGGCCTGGCCCACATCGCCATGGGCCAGGAACACGTCCAGCATCGACGGCACAAAGTGCAGCGTGGTGACCTGTTCAGCCGCGATCACTTCGCACAAGTACGCTGGGTCTTTGTGCCCGCCAGGGCGCGCCATCACCAACCGCGCGCCGATGAACAGCGGCCAGAAGAATTCCCATACCGACACGTCGAAGCTGAATGGGGTTTTCTGCAACACCGTGTCGTCGGCCTTGAGGCCGTAGGCGTCCTGCATCCACAGCAGGCGGTTGACCACGCCGGGATGCTCGTTGATCACGCCCTTGGGCTGGCCGGTGGAACCGGAGGTGTAGATCACGTAGGCGCTGACGGCAACCACTTGAGGGTTGTCGACGGCGTGGTGCTGCCAGGTCGGCTGGTCGAGGTCCACCACCGCCACGTCCCCGAGCAATGCGCGTGTCGCGCCCTGGGCCAGCACCGCCACGGGCGCGCTGTCCTCCAGCATGTAGGCGATACGTTCCAGCGGATACGCCGGGTCCAGCGGTACATAGGCAGCACCGGCCTTGAGGATCGCGTACAGGCCGATGACCATCTCCAGGCCACGTTCGACGCAGATCGCCACCCGCGAATCCGGCTGCACGCCGACTTCCAGCAGGTGGTGCGCCAACTGGTTGGCCCGCTCATTCAGCTGCGCGTAGGTCAACTGCTGCTCGCCGGCCTTGACCGCCACCGCCTCCGGTGTGCGCGCCACCTGCGCTTCGAACAGACCGTGCAAGGTCTGGTCGAGGTCGTAGGCCACTTCCGTGGCGTTGAAGTCGGACAGCAGTTGCTGGCGCTCCTGGGGCGCCAGCACGGGCAGGCGATTGACCGCCAACTGCGGCGCCTGCTCCAGCGCCTCGACCAGCCCTTGCAACGTCACCTGCAGATAAGCGCATATGCGTTGCGCCCCTATCGACGTCGAGGTCATGGCGGTGAGGCGGAAACCATCGCCCTGATCGTCCACATTCAACGTCAACGGGTAGTTGGTGCGCTCCTCGCTGGCCAGGGTATGGATGCCCTCCCAGGCCTGCGACAGCGGCGCGTGCTGGCTGTCGCTGTGACGGTAGTTGAGCATCGCGCTGAACAACGGCTGCGGCGCGGCGACACCGCTGCAACGTTGGGCCAGCGCCAGGGACGCATGTTCGTGACCGAGCAACGCGGTCAACCGTGCATGGGTCTGCTTGACCGCCACGCGCACGCCGCTGCCGTCGATATCCACGCGCAATGGCAAGGTGTTGATGAACATGCCCAGGGCACGGTCACTGCCTTTACCGCCTTGCATGCGCCCCAACAGCACGGTGCCAAACACCACGCTTTGCTGCCCGGAGGTGCTGGCCAGGACGCGCGCCCAGGCCAAGTGGAACAGGCTCGCGGCGCTGACGCCCAGCAAGCGTGCCTGGGTGCGCAGGCGCTGATTGAGGGGCGTAGCCAGATTCAGCTGGACCTCTTCGATGGCGTGGCCGTCGCCGCGCACATCCTGCAGGCCAAACGGCAAGGTCGGCTCATTGATGTCGCCGAGCATCCCACGGAAGAACTGTTCATGCGCCTGCTCGCTGACGCCCAACCGTGCCTGCGCCACGTAGTTACGGTACGGCGTGGCGTCAGCCGTGGGCTGTGGCCGCCCGAGCAGACTGGCCTGCATCTCGTGACGGACACCGTCGAGCGCGGTGTGGTCGAGGGCGATATGGTGGAACAACAGGATCGCGACCACGCGCTGGTTGGCCGGGTCCGCCGCGTACACCAGGCGTACCAGCGGTGCCTGGTGCATGGGTACGCGGTAGTGGCGCGGGTCGAAACGCTGGTACAGGTGGTCGAGGACATCGGCCTGCACCACCAGCTCAGCCTTGCGCCACACCACTTGCAGCGGTTGGGCCAGGCCCTCCCAGACCACCGCGGTGCGCAGGATATCGTGGCGATCGATCACCTGTTGCAGGGCCTGGGCGAAGGCATTCAGGCGTTCGAGGCTGTCGAACGCCAGGTGCGATTGGAGCAGGTAGGGATCGCCCTGCCCTGCGCTGATATGGTGGTAGAGAATGCCTTCCTGCAACGGCGCCAGCGGGTAGATGTCCTGCACATTGGCCGCGCCACCGGGCACCTGGGCGACGACGTGATCAATCGTCGACTGATCGAGTTCCACCAGCGTCAACAGGTCTGGCGTAATGCGTTGGCAGTCGGCGGGAATGCAGTTGGGCGGCACCTGCACATCGTGGCCACTGCCAACGGCGGCGGCCAGTGCGGCCAGGGTCGGCTGGCTGAACAGCACGCGCACATCGGCCCTGAGGCCGACCTGGCGCATGCGTTCGATCAGGCTGACGGCCAGCAACGAATGGCCACCCAGCTCGAAGAAGTGGTCATGGCGCCCCACCTGCTCGACGTTCAGTACCTCGGCCCAGATCCGGGCCAGGGTCGTTTCAACCTCGCCCAGCGGGGCTTCGTATTCACGCGTCAACCATGCCGTTTGGTCGGGCTCCGGCAAGGCATTGCGATCCAGCTTGCCGTTGGCCGTCAGCGGCAATGCGTGCACCTTCACATAGGCGACCGGCACCAGGGCCTCGGGCAATCGGGCCTGCAGTTGCGTGCGCAGGGTGTCGATGTCCAGCGGTTGCTGTTCGGTGAACCAGGCGATCAGGCGGCCTTCGCGCACCAGCACCACGGCTTCGCCGACGCCGTCCAGGGCAGCCAGGCGATTTTCGATTTCCCCCAGTTCGACCCGCACGCCACGCACTTTTACCTGGTCGTCGTTACGGCCCAGGTACTCGAGGTTGCCATCGGGCAACCAGCGCGCCAGGTCGCCGGTGCGGTACATGCGCCCGGCGTTGAAGGGGTCTTGCAGGAAGCGTTCGGCGCTCAGGTCCGGTCGGTTCAGGTAACCCCGCGCCACACCGCTGCCGCCGACATACAACTCGCCCGCCACCCCCACCGGCACCGGCCGCAAGTGCGCGTCCAGCAGGTACACGCTGGCATTCGCGACAGGCCGGCCGATGTGCAACACCTGCCCGGCGCGCACGCGGCCCGACGTGGCAACCACCGTGGCTTCGGTGGGGCCATAGTTGTTGATCACCGCAAAGCGCCGCTCCTGGGTGAACTGGCGCAGGCGGTCACCGCCAATCAACAAGATGCGCAACGTGGGGTGTTGCAGGCTCTGGCTGAAGGCGTATTCGGCCACCGGTGTCGGCAGGAAGCTGACGTCCAGCGGCTGTGCCAACCACCACGCCAGCAGCTCATCGATGTTTTCATTGCCGACGTTGGCGGGTGGCAGGTGCACGGTAGCGCCCACGCACAGGGCCGGCCACACCTCCCAGGCCATCGCGTCGAACCCGACACCGGCGACGCTGCTGGTATGGCCCGTGGCATCCAGGCCAAAAGCCTCGCAGTGCCAGTGCACCAGGTTTTCCACGGTGCGGTGTTCCACCATCACGCCCTTGGGCTGGCCGGTGGAGCCGGAGGTGTAGATTACGTAGGCCAGGTGCGCCGGGGTCAGGGCCTTGAGCCGTGGGTTGCTGACCGGGTACTGCTGCAGGCACGGGTCATGCAGGTCCACGCTGGTGACAGCGCCCAACAGCTCCCGGGTACTGGCTTCGGCCAACACCGCCACGGGTGCGCTGTCGTCCAGCAAGTAGGCGATACGCTCGGCGGGATAAGCGGGGTCGATGGGCACGTAACCGGCGCCGGCCTTGAGGATGCCCAGCAAGCCCACCAGCATCTGCGGGCCGCGACGGCAGCAGATAGCGACACGATCATCCGGCTGTACGCCCTGTTGCAGCAGACGATGGGCCAACTGGTTGGCGCGCATGTTGAGCTGCTGGTACGTCAGCGATTCACCGTCTTGCCACACGGCAATGGCGTGCGGTTGGCGCTCGGCCTGCACCTCGAAGGCGCCGTGGACGGTGCTGCCCTGGGGGAAATCGGTGCGGGTGGCGTTGAACGTGCGCAGCAGGGTATCAAGCTCCGTCGTCGGCAGAATCCCCCGTTGATTGAGGGCGGTGTTCGGCGCGCTTTCCAAGGTGGCGACCAATTGCTCAATGGCGTTGTGCATATAGCCGCACAGGCGCTGGGCGCCAATCTGCGGCAGCGCCAACACCGTCAGGGCGAAGCCTTCACCCAAATCATCCACGCTCAAGGTCAGCGGGTAGTTACTGCGCTCTTCACCGCCGAGCAATTGCACGCCTTCCCAGATGCCATCGCCATCGCGGGCCATTTCGCCAGGGTTGCTGTGCCGGTAGTTGAGCAATGCACTGAACAACGGCGATGCGCTTGCCACGCCACTGCAGCGCTGGGCCAGTGCCAGGGACGCGTGTTCGTGGCCGAGCAAGGCACTCAAGCGCCCGTGGGTTGCCTTCACCGAAGCTGCAGCCGTCGCCGCCACGTCGACCCGCAGCGGCAGGGTATTGATGAACATGCCCAGCGCGCGGTCCGCACCGTCACCGGCCTGCAGGCGGCCCATCAATACGGTACCGAACACCACGTCGTCACGCCCGGACACCAGCCCCAACACCTGTGCCCAGGCCAGGTGCATCAGGCTCGCCGCACTGACACCCAAGTGCCGTGCCTGCTGGCGCACCCGCTGGGCCAGCGCAGCGTGCACCGGCTGTTCGGCCTCTTCGATGTCGCGCCCATCGCCCTGCACGTCCTGTACCCCGAACGGCAAGGTCGGCTCATCCACGTCGGCGAGCATGTCGCGGAAGAAGGCCTCGTGTTCCTCCACGCTGACACCCAGGCGCGCCTGGGCGACGTAGTTGCGAAACGGGGTTGCCTCGGGCAAGTCCTGCGCGCGGTTGAACATGAACGCGCGCATCTCCTGGCCCACCACTTCCATGGCGGTGTGGTCCAGCCCCAGGTGGTGGAACAACAGGATCGCCGCGACCCGATTGTGCGCCGGGTCATGGGCATACACCATGCGCAGCAAGGGTGCCTGGGTGATATCCAGGCGGTAGTGACGAGCATCAAAACGCGCATGCAGTTGGTCGATGATGCTGCCATCCGCAGGGTCCAGGACGACTTCCTGAACCCTCAATTGCGCTTCGCGCCACACCACTTGCACCGGGCTGTCCAGGCCTTCCCAGACTACCCCGGTACGCAGGATATCGTGGCGCGCGACTACCTGTTGCAGCGCGCCCATGAAAGCCTGCAGACGTGCCAGGCTGTCGAATGCCAGGCGTGATTGCAACAGGTACGGATCACCCTGCTCGGCGCTGATGTGGTGGTACAGGATACCTTCCTGCAAGGGGGCCAACGGGTAGATGTCCTGCACATTCGCCGCACCGCCCGGTACGTTCGCGACGATACGTTCGATGGCCGCCTGGTCGAGCTGCACCAACGTCAGCATCGACGGCGTGATACGCGTGCACCCCGCGGGAATGCCATTGGCCGGCACCACGACTTCCCGGCCGCTGCCCACTGCGGCTGCCAACGCCGCCAGGCTTGGCTGGCTGAACAAGACGCGTACGTCACAGCTCAGGCCGACTTGGCGCATGCGCTCGATCAGGCTGACCGCCAGCAGCGAATGCCCGCCCAGTTCGAAGAAATGATCGTGACGCCCGACCCGCTCGAGCTTGAGCACGTCCTGCCAGATCTGCGCCAGCCGGGTTTCCACCTCGCCTTCCGGTGCTTCGAAACCACGGCTGAGCAAAGCACCCTGGTCCGGCACCGGCAGGCCCTTGCGGTCGAGCTTGCCGTTGGCGGTGAGTGGCAACAGCTCCAGCCACACATAAGCCGACGGCACCATGTAGTCCGGCAACTGGCCCTGCAGATGGGTACGCAGCGCCTCGATACCCAACGCCGCACTGGCGGTGTAGTAGGCGACCAGGCGTTTGTCGCCGGGTTCGTCTTCCCGGACCAGCACCACGGTGTCTTTCACGCCTGGGAAATTTGCCAGGCAGGTTTCGATCTCGCCGGGTTCGATACGGAAGCCCCGCACCTTCACTTGCAAGTCATTGCGGCCTCGGTACAGCAAAGTGCCATCGGCCTGCCAGCAGGCCAAGTCACCACTGCGGTACAGCACGCCTTCACCGAAGGGGTTGGGAATGAATTTCTCGGCGGTCAGCTGCGCCTGGTTCAGGTACCCCTTGGCCACGCCCGCGCCGCCGATGTACAACTCGCCCACCACGCCCAGCGGCACCGGTTGCTGGCGTGCATCCAGCACGTAGGCCTGGGCGTTGGCGATTGGCCGGCCGATAGGGATCCCGCCCTCACCCACGTGGGTGATCTCGAAGGTGGTGGAAAACGTGGTGGCTTCGGTGGGCCCATAACCGTTGAGCAAGTGCTGGGGCTTGCCGTGTTCGAGTACCCGGCCAATCACTTGCGGGTCGAGCACGTCACCGCCGACGATCAGGTAGCGCAACTGACCGAATACCGACATCAGCGCGTCGGCGTACTGGTGGAACAGCCCGGCAGTCATCCACAGCACGCTGACGGATTGCTCCTGCAGCAACGCTGCAAAGGCGGCCTGGGACAACAGCACTGCGTGGTCGACCACCACCACACAACCGCCATTGAGCAACGGCGCCCACACATCGAGGGTGCTGGCGTCGAACGCCGGGTTGGAGGCGAACGCCACGCGGTCTTGCGCGTTGAACTCGGCATAGCCGTTATTGAGCACCAGGCGCGAGATGGCGCGATGGGGCACTTGCACACCCTTGGGCGCCCCGGTGGAACCGGAGGTGTAGAGAATGTAGGCGACGCTTTCGGCAGACTGGGGCAGCTGCGGGTTGCGCGGCGACAGGGCTTCCAGGTTCAGGTCGGCCAACGTGTCGAGCACCCGGTGTGCGCCACTGTCTTGCACGATAAACGCCTGGCGCTCGACCGGCGCGTTGACGTCCAGCGGCACATACACCGCGGCGCACTTGAGGATCGCCAACTGGCAGATCAGCAGGTCGAGCGAACGCGGCAGCGCAATCGCGACGCTTTCGCCCGGTTGCACCCCCTGGTTGAGCAAGTGATGGGCCAGCCGGTTGGCGCGACGGTTGAGGTCGCGGTAACTCAAGGACAAGGCGCCATGCACGGCCGCCACCGCTTCCGGACGGGCCAGCGCCTGGGCCTCGAACAGCTGATGCACGGTCAGGTTCGATGGGTATTCGCGGGCGGTAGCATTGAAGTCCACCAGCAGTTGATGACGTTCGGACGCCGGCAGGATCGAGATGGCCTGCAAGGGTGTGGTGGGCGCCTGCTGCAACGCCATCACCAAGTGGCGCAGCGCGGTGAGCATGTAGTCGCCTATGCGCTGGACGTCCAGGGTCGCCACGCCTTGTACGGTCAGGGCAAAGCCTGTGCCCAGGTCATCGACGTTGAGCACCAGCGGGTAGTTGCTGCGCTCTTCGGAGCTGAGGATCTGGATGCCGGCAGCCGCGAACGGACTGTCCCCCGGCGCCTGCCCCGGTGCACTGTGGCGATAGTTGAGCAAGGTGCTGAACAACGGCAGCGAACCCGGCACGCCACTGCAACGCTGGGCCAGGGACAACGACGCGTGCTCATGCCCGAGCAACTGCGCCAGGCGTGCGTGGGTAGCACGCACACCAGCTTGCACACCGACGGTGCCCAGGCTGACGCGCAGCGGCAAGGTGTTGATGAACATCCCCAGCGCCCGGTCGGCCCCCTCGCCGCCCTGCATGCGCCCCAGCAACACAGTGCCGAACACCACGGCCTGTTGGCCGGACACCTGCCCCAGCACTTGTGCCCAGGCCAGGTGCACCAGGCTCGCCGTGCTCACCCCCAGTTGCCGCGCCTGTTCGCGCAGGCCCAGGCTCAGTGCCGGTTCCAGTGGCAAGTGGGCGTCGACAATGCCGCTGCCGTCGCCATTCACGTCCTGCAAACCGAAGGCCAGGGTCGGCTCGTCGATATCGCCGAGCATTTCACTGAAGAACGCTTCGTGCTGTGCCTGGCTGACCCCAAGCCGCGCCTGGGCCACGTAGTTGCGGTACTGCACGGCGGCAGGCAGTTGTGCGCCGTTGCCGGACAGGCTCGCGCTCATTTCTTCCACCAGCACCTGCAAGGCGGTGTGGTCCAGCAGGATGTGGTGCAACAGCAGGATACCGACGAAGCGGCCCTGTTCCTCGGTGTAGGCGAAACGCATCAGTGAGGCACGCGCCAGATCGAGACGGAAGTGGCGGGGATCGAAACGTTGCTGCAATTGGGCAAAAGGTTCGTCGATACGCTCGACGGCCAGCGCGGCCTGGCGCAATACCACCTGCACCGGCTCGTTGAGGCCTTCCCAGAGGATCGCGGTGCGCAGGATGTCGTTGCGCGCGATCACGCTGTGCAGTGCCTGGATAAACGCGTCCACCGCCGCCTGGTCGTTGAAACTGAACTGCACCTGCAACACGTAGGGATCACCCTCGGTGGTTGCCAGGTGATGGTACAGAATACCGGCCTGCAACGGCGCCAGGCCGTAGATGTCCTGCACATTGCTGATGCCGCCGGGCACGCTCTGGATGATGTGGTCGAGGGCGGCCTGGTCGAGTTCCACCAGCGGCAGCATGTCCGGGGTAATGTGGGCCGTGGCGTGGGTGATCAGGTTGGCCGGGACCTGCACCTCTTGCTGCCCGCCCACCGCCGCCGCCAGTGCCGCCAGGGTCGGCTGGCCGAACAGCACACGCACGTCGGCGCTGAGGTCGACCTGGCGCATGCGTTCGATCAACTTGACCGCCAACAGGGAATGGCCGCCCAACTCGAAGAAGTTGTCGTCACGCCCCACATGGTCGAGCTTGAGCAGGTCTTGCCAGATCGCGGCAATGGCTGTTTCAACTGCCCCTTGCGGGGCTTCGTAGCCCCGACGAGCCAAGGCATCGGTGTCCGGTGCGGGGAGTGCCTTGCGGTCAAGCTTGCCGTTGGTGGTCAACGGGAATTTTTCCAGTAGCACAAAGGCACTGGGCACCATGTGTTCGGCCAGGCTGAGCAGCAGGTGGTCACGCAAGTCGGCGGCACGCAACTCGCCGTCGGCAATCACGTAGGCCACCAGGCGCTTGTCACCCGGCTCGTCTTCACGGGCAATCACCACCGCGTCACGCACGCCATCGGCGGTGGCCAGGCGCGCCTCGATCTCGCCCAGTTCGATGCGGAAACCGCGGACCTTCACCTGGTCATCGTTGCGGCCCAGGTATTCGACGCTGCCGTCGGCAAGCAGGCGCCCGAGGTCGCCGGTCTTGTACATGCGCAAGCCCGTGGCTGGGTCGGCCAGGAAGCGCTCGGCGGTCAGCGCATCTCGGTTGAGGTAACCCCGTGCCACACCGGCACCGCCCACGTACAACTCGCCGACCACCCCCAGCGGCAGCGGCTCGCGGCGCGCATCGAGCACATACAGTTGCAAGTCGGGAATACGTACGCCAATCGGGCTGGCGCCAACCCGTTGCGCATCCGCCGCTTCCAGCGCGCGATAGGTCACATGCACGGTGGTTTCGGTGATGCCGTACATGTTCACCAGTTGCGTACCGGCGTTGATTGCTCGGGCGTACCACGGCTTGAGCATGCCCGGCTCCAGCGCTTCGCCGCCGAAGATCACCTGGCGCAGCGAATGGGCCTGCGGGTTCTGGCCTTGTGCTGCGATCAATTGGCGGAACGCGCTGGGCGTTTGGTTGAGGATGCTCACACCCGCTTCGCACAACAGCGTGTAGCACTCGTCCGGCGAGCGGCTCACCCACTGCGGCACGATCAGTAACTGGCCGCCGTGCATCAGCGCACCCCAGATTTCCCACACCGAGAAGTCGAAGGCGAAGGAGTGGAACAAGGCCCAGACGTCTTGGCGGTTGAACCCGAACCAATGCGCGGTGGCCGTGAACAAGCGGGCGACCTGGCGGTGTTCGATCATCACGCCCTTGGGTTGGCCGGTGGAGCCTGAGGTGTAGATCACGTAGGCCAGGTGCGCCGGGCTGACGTTGGTGCGTGGGTTGACAATGGATTCGCCGCGCAGACCGTTGAGGTCGACCTGTGGCAGTTCGCCCACCAGGTGGCGGGTATTGGCTTGCACCAGCACGGCCACGGGCTCGCTGTCGGCCAGGGTGTAGGCGATGCGCTCCAGTGGGTAGGCCGGGTCGATCGGCACGTAGCCCGCGCCAGCCTTGAGGATGCCCAGCAAGCCGATGATCATCTCCGGGCCGCGCTCCACGCAGATCGCCACGCGGTCATCCGGGCGAATGCCCTGGGCCAGCAGGCGGTGGGCGACCTGGTTGGCGCGCTCGTTGAGTTGACGGTAGGTCACGCGCTGGTTATCGAAGCGCAAGGCAACGGCATCGGGCTGGGCGGCGGCGTGGGTTTCGACTTGCTGATGGATCAAGGCGGTGTCGGCGTAGTGCGCGGGGCTTTCGTTGAGGCGGTGCAAGAGGGTGTGACGTTCGGTGTCGGGCAGGATATTCAGGCCGCTGAGCGGCATGTCCGGTCGCTGTTCAAGCGCCTCGGCCAGGCTTTCCAGGGCGGTGTGCAGGTAGGTGGCGACACGTTCGGCACCGATGGATGCGTCGACCATCACCGTTAGCGCGAAATCTTCACCCAAGTCGTCGACGTTGATCGTCAATGGGTAGTTGGTGCGCTCCTCGGCGCTGAGTACGCGGATGCCCTCGGCCACCTCGATCACCTCGGCCATGTCCGTGGCGGCGCTGTGGCGGTAGTTGAGCATCGCGCTGAACAGCGGCGTCGGTGCTGCTACACCACTGCAGCGCTGGGCCAGCGCCAGTGATGCATGTTCGTGATTGAGCAAGGTGGTCAGGCGTTCATGGGTAGCCCTGATACCGGCACGCACGCCCTGCTCGCCCACATCGACGCGCAAGGGCAAAGTGTTGATGAACATGCCCAAGGCCCGTTCACCGCCCTCGCCCGCGCCCATGCGGCCGAGCATCACGGTGCCGAACACCACCGCATCACGCCCGGAAACCACCCCCAGGACGCGGGCCAGCGCCAGGTGCATCATGCTCGCCACGCTCACGCCAAGGGGGCGTGCCAGGGTGCGCAGGCGGCGGCTCAGTGCGCCGTCGACGGGGATACGTGCCTCGTCGATGCCGAGTCCATCGCCCTGTACATCCTGCAAACCGAAAGGCAGCGTCGGCTCATCGATATCCGCCAGCATCTCGCGGAAGAAAGCCTCATGGGCCTGTTCGCTGACGCCATGGCGCACCTGTGCGATATAGCTGCGAAACGCCACCGGCTCAGCGGCCAGGGCCTGCTCGCCGGCCAGGTACAGCTGGATTTCATGGCGCACCACATCCAGGGCGGTGTGGTCGAGGATGGTGTGGTGAAACAGCAGCGTCGCCGCCACACGCCCCGTGACTGAATCCTGCGCAAACACCAGGCGCAGCAGCGGTGCCTGCCCCAGGTCCATGCGGTAGGTGCGGGCATCGAAATCCACGGCTTCGCACGCCAGGCTCGCCTTGCGCCATACCACTTGCAGCGGTTCGTCGAGACGCTCCCAGACCATCGACGTGCGCAGGATATCGTGGCGATCAATCACCCACTGCAACGCTTCGGCAAAGGCGTGCAAACGCGCAGGGCTATCGAACTCGAACTGCGCGTGCAGCACGTATGGGTCGCCCTGCTCCGCCGACAGATGGTGGTAGAGCATGCCTTCCTGAAGCGGCGCCAGCGGGTAGATGTCCTGCACATTCGCCGCGCCCCCAGGGATGGCGGCGACGATACGGTCGATGGCCGCCTGGTCGAGGTTGACCAGGGGCAGCATGTCCGGCGTGATCCGGTAGGCCGGGCTCAGCCAGTCACCGCCATGCTCGGCGACCAACTCCAGCAGTCGCGGCTTGTGGGCGATCAATTGATCCCACAGCGCATCATCCAGCGCCTCGTCGTCACCCAGGATGATCAGGTCGCCTTCTTCCAGTTGCAGACGGATCGCATGGGTGGAAATCGCTGCCAATAATTCGCTGAACTGCATGGGGTAACCTGCCTGGTAAGTCACGGTGAAGGAGAAAGTCCGTTTTCAGCTGCCGCTTGGATCGGGTGCTGGCGCCCCCAAAAAACGCGGGCACAGCCGGGGCCTGGAGAGGCTTCCGGCAGGCTTGGAAAATTAAGGGATTTGGCAGGCGGGGGGTGACATGGGAAGCGGGGACAAGGGGAATCTGGGTTGGTTCAATCTCAGTGTGAATACCGTATTGCCGTGCTGAGCTGACTCACTACAGGTTCAGTCGCGGGTCAATTTCAGGTGACGGGCGTACCACGGCCGTCTCGGCACGCGCTTGAATAGGCCCTGCAACAGCGTTTCGTCTTCACCGAAAGTAATGCGCAGCGCCAGCTTCATGGTCTCCGGGTCCATTTCCATCGACCGGCCCATCTGCAAGCCCGGCGTGGTGCTGCAGCCATGGGTATCGGGGCCCAGCCAGGGGTCGCCGACCTCCACCCAGCGGCCCGGTGCGAACCAGGCCACACCATTGACTTCCATACGGCTGACTTCGCCCGGATTGAAACGCTCATGGGCGTGGAACCAGTCTTCGATACGGTCATCGATCCAGCCATGGAAGTGCCAGAACACCGGGTTGACGTGGGAGGAGAACGGGTCGCCAAGGAAGTCGTTCTCCGCGGCGTACCAGCGTGGGGCGAAGTCGGAGGGGTCACGGGCCATGGGCACGGGTGCGCCGTTGGACGGGTCGCGCGGCACCGAAGCCCAGCGCATGTGCAGCCAGTCGTGCAGGCCCAGTTCCATTTCGGAGCCCAACTGCCCCAGGGTGAATTTGGCCAGGTAGCGCGGGTCGCGGTATTGGGACTCCCACACCTGGAAGTTGCTGTGATACGTCTCGGCAGCCTTGATGTCGCTGACCCACTGGGTGTACTCGCTGTCATCCGGCGCCAACCAGGTGGGCGGCAGCGCGAAACCGTCGTGGTTGTCGAAGTAGCGCAGAAAGCCCAGGCGATCACGCTCCAGGGCCGGCTGCGGCTCGGGGAAGCGCGGCCATGAAGGCAGGTGCTGCATGGAACGCGCCGTACCGAGCATGTGCCGATGCATAAAGAAGAAGTCGATCCCCGAGCCGTTGCGGTCCTTGCGTTTGCCCCGGGCGTCGCGCTCTTGTCCACGCGGGCCAGGCTGCCAGCCAATACCGCGCAAGGCGTCGCGTTTTTCTTCGGAGAGTTTGTGCCACTGGTCGCGGGTGGCATGCCACAGCTGGTGAAACAGCCGGTGCTCAGGGGCGACCAGCCACGCCAGCAGGGTCGGGTTGAGCCCGATACGCTGGCGGGCCTCGGGGAACCCCTGTTTATGGGCGATGAAGCGACTATCGCGTTCAACCAGCGCCAGCGGTCGATCCAGGTCGAGGATCTGACCGCTCAGGGTGCTGCTGCCGGCGTTGGCGAAGTCGGCCCAGACCTGGTCAAGGGTCATCTTGAACTCATAGGCCGGCGTGCCATCGGCCGAATCTCGGTCGATGAGGCGCCAGTAGAGCACCGCGCTTTCCCCTGTCAGCAGATCGCCCAGCACGCGGTAACGCGGTTCGCCCTCGGCGCGCAAGTTGACGGCGGTGTCCAGGTAGCCGCGCAGGCCACGTCCACGGGGGGCGATGTCGAGCAGCAGCGCCAGGCCTTTCAGCGGCAAGCCCTTGAGACCGGCGTCGCGGCCTTCCAGGCGCAGGTCCCAGACCCCACGCAGCGTGTTCGCCAGGTGCTGGCCGGCGGTGTCCGCCAGGTCCACCGTGGCTTCGCCGGGGGTGATGGGGAATTCTTCTTCGCGCGTC
>Ga0308169_10001495_pt1 | contig 27227 bp, 20 predicted proteins | sample PhyBR1_2_FD_202139 | JGI IMG/M metagenome (GOLD analysis project Ga0308169, IMG submission 202139) | Phyllosphere microbial communities from UC Gill Tract Community Farm, Albany, California, United States - DLSLSB.R1 | ecosystem: Host-associated > Plants > Phyllosphere > Unclassified | place...
CTACGCAAAGTACGTACATATTTGTGCATTGAGGTGGCACAACAATTGCCTATTCAAAAGCTTAACTTACTGCTATGGTTGAGCGGTTTGTCACGTTTTCATCTGTCATAAAACCAAAGCATAAGAGCTGTAATTACAAGAGCGGCCCGAGCTGTTCGCGGAACCGCTGCCCGGACGAAGGTTATTCAGGAGATCTCATGGAACGCCGTACCTTTCTTAATCTCAGCAGCGGGGCAGCCGCCTCGATGCTGCTGCCTTTCGGTCGCGCCATCGCTGCCGAAGAGCTCACCAGCAGCATGCCAGTGGCCGCCAAGAAGGCGCTGGCCGATGTCGCGCTCAACGCCGCCACCAAGGCCGGCGCCAGCTACGCCGACGTGCGCATCGGTCGCTACCTCAACCAGTTCATCACCACGCGCGAGCTGAACGTCGAAAACGTGGCCAATACCGAGTCGGCCGGCGTGGGCGTGCGCGTGATCGTGAATGGCGCCTACGGCTTTGCCGCGACGTCCGACATGTCGACCGATGGCATCGCGAATGCGGCGCGCCAGGCCGTGGCAATCGCCAAGGCGAACGCCAAGCTGCAGACCGAACCGGTGCGCCTCGCACCAGTCAAGGGCGTGGGCGACGTGTCGTGGAGCACCCCGATCAAGAAAGACTGGCGCACCGTGCCGATCGCCGAGAAGACCGACATGCTGATCGCCGCGAACAAGGCCGGCATGGAAGGCGGCGCGAACTTCATGCAGTCGATGCTGTTCCAGGTGAACCAGCAAAAGTATTTTGCCTCGACCGATGGCTCGTACATCGACCAGGACGTGCATCGCCTGTGGGCGCCGTTCTCGGCCACCGCGGTCGACAAGGCCAGCGGCAAGTTCCGCTCGCGCGCGGGCCTCAGCTCCCCGGTGGGCAAAGGTTACGAGTACTTCGACGCGCGGCCCGAGCACAAGATTAAGGCCGCCGGCGGCATCGCCACGCTGTACACCGAATCGTATGACATCATCGAAGACGCCCGCGCCGCCGGCCGCGACGCCAAGCGCAAGCTGACCGCCAAGTCGGTCCAGCCGGGCAAGTACGACCTGATGCTGGCGCCCGAACACCTGTGGCTGACCATCCACGAGAACGTCGGCCACCCGACCGAACTCGATCGCGTGCTGGGCTTCGAAGCCAACTACGCCGGCACCAGCTTTGCCACGCTCGAGAAGCTGCAATCGAAGACCTTCAAGTACGGCTCGCCAATCGTCAACATCTTCGCCGACAAGACCACGCCAGGCTCGCTGGGCGCCATCGGCTTCGACGACGAGGGCGTCAAATCCAAGCGCTGGGACATCATCAAGGACGGCATCCTGGTCAACTTCCAGGCCACGCGCGACCAGGCCCACATCATCGGCGAAAAAGAATCGCATGGCTGCTCGTATGCGGACGGCTGGAACACGGTCCAGTTCCAGCGCATGCCGAACGTCTCGCTCGCACCGGGCAAGACCAAGCTGACGCCGGACGAAATGGTCAAGGGCATCAAGAAGGGCATCTACATCGTCGGCGACGGCTCGTTCTCGATCGACCAGCAGCGCTACAACTCGCAGTTTGGCGGCCAGCTGTTCTACGAAATCAAGGACGGCAAGATCGGCCAGATGCTGGAAGACGTGGCCTACCAGTCGAACACCCAGGAATTCTGGGGCGCCTGCAGCGCCATCTGCGATGAACGCGACTGGCGCATGGGCGGTTCGTTCTTCGACGGCAAAGGACAGCCGCCGCAGATCAGCATCGTCTCGCATGGTTCGTCGACCACGCGCTTTAACGGCATCAATGTGATCAACACCGCTCGCAAGATCGGCTAAGCAGGGGCGCACATGAGTATCTTGACCCAGGAACAAACCAAACGCATCACCGACCGCGTGCTTTCGCTGAGCAAGGCCGATGAATGCATCGTCAACATCGAGGGCAACCGCATCGGCAATATCCGCTTTGCGCGCAACGCCGTCTCGACCGCCGGCCTGGCCGACGACGCCCGCATCCAGGTGCAGGTCGCCTTCGGTAAAAAGCAGGGCACCGCGACCATCAACGAATTCGACGACAAGTCGATCGAGCGCGCAGTGCGCCGCGCCGAGGACCTGGCGCGCCTGGCGCCGGACAACCCGGAATTCATCCCGGCCATCGCCAAGACCGCGTACAAGCCATCGGACACATTCGTGCAGAAGACCGCCGACATCGATCCGGAATACCGCGCGCAGGCTGCGGCCTACGCGATCGAAGGCTGCCGCAAGCGCGGCCTGGTGTCGGCCGGCTTCTTCACCGACCGCACCAGCTTTGAAACCATCGCCAACTCGAATGGCCTGTTCGGCCACCAGATGGCAACGTCGCTGGACTTCACGCTGACCGTGCGCACCGAAGACGGCCGCGGTTCGGGCTGGGTCAAGCGCTCGGCGCGCGACGTCGCCAAATTCGATCCGCGCGAAGCGGCCGAAATCGCGATCGAGAAAGCACTGCGCTCGGTCGACGCCAAGGCGCTCGAACCGGGCCGCTACACGGTCATCATGGAACCGGCCGCCACGTCCGACCTGCTCAGCTTCATGCTGGGTGGCTTCGATGCGCGCCGCGCCGACGAAGGCCGCAGCTTCCTGTCGAAAGCCGGCGGCAAGAACCGCCTGGGCGACAAGCTGTTCGACCAGCAGGTCAATATCTGGTCCGACCCGTGGGACAAGGATGTCGCGGTGCTGCCGTGGGACGACAACATGCTGCCGCGCGAGCGCGTGGAACTGGTCAAGGACGGCAAGATCAATGCACTGGACTACTCGCGCTTCTGGGCGCAGCAGAAGAATCAGCGCGCGGTGGGCGCGGCCGGCAACATCATCATGGCCGGCACCAACAAGACCACCGAAGAACTGATCGCGAATACCAAGAAGGGTGTGCTGGTTACGCGCACCTGGTATATCCGCATGGTCGATCCGCAATCGGTGCTGCTCACGGGCCTGACGCGCGACGGCACGTTCTACGTTGAAAACGGCAAGATCAAGCACCCGATCAAGAACTTCCGTTTCAACGAAAGCCCGGTGTCGATGCTGAACAATATCGAGGAAATCGGCAAGCCGGTGGTCATCGGCGCCGATGAAGCACGCTACTCGATGCTGATCCCGTCGATGAAGATCCGCGACTTCAACTTTACGTCGCTGTCGGACGCAGTATAAGTACCTCCAAGCCGTCGTTCCCGCGCAGGCGGGAACCCAAGTTCTCATGAGCCGCAACAACGCATGCAAGCTTGGGTTCCCGCCTCCGCGGGAACGACGTGCAGGCGCTCACTGAAGTGCAAACGTAAACGGATAACTCATGGAACGTCGACAATTCCTGCATATCGGCGCCGGCACCGCTGGCGCGCTGTTCATTCCGGTCTTTGGCAACGCGATCGCGGCCGAAGACCTGCTCAACCCGATGGCGGCAAGCGCCAAGAAAGCCCTGGCCGACACCGCGATGAACGCCGCGACGCAAGCCGGCGCGTCGTACTGCGACGTGCGCATCGGGCGCTACCTGAACCAGTTCGTCATCACGCGCGACCTGAACGTCGAGAGCATCAACAACACCGAATCGAGCGGCGTCGGCGTGCGCGTGATTGCCGGCGGCGCCTACGGCTTCGCCTCGACCAACGACATGACGACCGACGGCGTGGCCGGCGCCGCACGCCAGGCCGTGGCGATTGCCAAGGCCAACGCCAAACTGCAGACCGAGCCGGTGCGCCTGGCGCCCGTCAAGGGCGTCGGTGAAGTGGCATGGGCCACGCCGCTCAAGAAAGACTGGCGCACGATTCCGGTCAAGGAAAAGGCCGACATGCTGATCGCCGCGAACAAGGCGGGCCTGGATGCGGGCGCGAACTTCATGACCGCGTCGCTCTTCCAGATCAACCAGCAAAAGTATTTTGCCTCGACCGACGGCTCGTACATCGATCAGGACATCCACCGCCTGTGGGCGCCGATCAATGCCACCGCCGTTGACAAGAAGAGCGGCAAGTTCCGCTCGCGCGGCGGCCTGGGCGCCCCGGCGTCGATGGGCTATGAATACTTCGACGCGCGCGCCGAGAACAAGGTGCGCGCCGCCGGCGGCGTCACGAGCCTGTACAAGAACGCGTACGACATCATCGAAGACGCCCGCATGGCCGGCAAGCAGGCACGCGAGAAGCTGTCGGCCAAGTCGGTCGAACCGGGCAAGTACGATCTGGTGCTCAGCCCCGAACACCTGTTCCTGACGATCCACGAAAACGTCGGCCACCCGACGGAACTGGACCGCGTGCTCGGTTACGAAGCCAATTACGCGGGCACCAGCTTCGCGGGCCTCGACAAGTGGGAAACCAAAAAATTCAAGTACGGTGCAGAGCGCGTCAATTTTGTGGCGGACCGCACCACGCCAGGCTCGCTGGGCCTGATCGGCTTTGACGACGAAGGCGTCGCGGCCAAGAAGTGGGACATCATCCGCAACGGCGTCCTGGTGAATTACCAGGCCACGCGCGACCAGGCCCACATCATCGGCGAGAAGGAATCGCATGGCTGCTCGTATGCCGACAGCTGGAGCACCGTGCAATTCCAGCGCATGCCGAACGTGTCGCTCGAGCCGGGCAAGAGCCGGCTCACCCCGGATGAGATGGTGGCCGACGTCAAGAAGGGCATCTACATCCTGGGCCGCGGTTCGTACTCGATCGACCAGCAGCGCTACAACTTCCAGTTCGGCGGCACGCTGTACTACGAAATCAAGAACGGCAAGATCACGAACCCGCTGGAAGACGTGGCCTACCAGGCCAACACGCAGGAATTCTGGAATGCCTGTACCGCGATCTGCGACGAGCGCGATTGGCGCATGGGCGGGTCCTTCTTCGATGGCAAGGGCCAGCCAAGCCAGGTGAGCGCCGTGTCGCACGGGTCGAGCACCACGCGCTTCAACGGCATCAATGTCATCAACACCGCACGCAAGATCGGCTGAGGAAACCAAGATGAAAGCGCTCAATCAGGACCAAGCAAAACGCATCACCGACCGCGTGCTCGCCATGTCGAAAGCCGACGAGTGCACCGTGTCGATCGAAGGCAGCCGTGTGGGCAACGTGCGCTTCGCGCGCAACAGCGTCTCGACCGCCGGCCTGACCGAAGACATGCAGCTCGTCGTGCGCGTGGCCTTCGGCAAACGCAGCGGCACCGCGATCGTCAACGAATTCGATGACAAGTCGCTGGAAAAAGCCGTGCGCCGCGCCGAAGAACTGGCGCGCCTGTCGCCGGAAAACCCGGAGTTCATGCCGGCGATTTCCAAGCAGGCCTACCGCGCCACCAGCACCTTCGTGCCGGCCACCGCAGCGATCGACCCGGATTTCCGGGCGTCGGTCGCGGCCACCAGCATCGAGATGGCGCGCGCCAAGAAACTCGTCACGGCGGGCTTCTTCACCGACAGCACGCGCTTTTCGACGATCGCCAACTCGAACGGCGTGTTCGGCCACCAGGACTTCACCGACCTGTCGTTCAGCCTCACCGCGCGCACGGAAGACGGCCGCGGTTCGGGCTGGGTCACCCGCGCCGCCGTCGATGCGGCGCGCTTCGATGCGCGTGAAGCATCCGAGGTCGCCATCGAAAAGGCGCTGCGTTCGGTGGACGCCCGCGCGCTGGAGCCAGGCCGCTACACGGTGATCCTGGAGCCGGCGGCGACATCGGAAATCCTCGGCAATATGTTCAGCGCGTTCTCGGCCCGTTCGGCCGATGAAGGCCGCAGCTTCCTGGCCAAGAAGGGCGGGGGCAACCGGCTGGGCGACAAGCTGTTCGACAGCCAGGTCAATGTCTGGGCCGACCCGTGGGACAAGGATGTACCGGTCGCGCCATGGGACAACGAATCGCTGCTGCCGCGCGAGCGCACCCAGTTGATCAAGGATGGCCGCATCGCTTCGCTGGACTATTCGCGCTACTGGGCGCAAAAGACCGGCAAGCGCGCCACTGCGGAACACGGCAACATGATCATGGCGGGTGGCACCAAGTCGCTGGAAGAGCTGATCGAAGGCACCAAGAAGGGCATCGTCGTCACGCGCACCTGGTATATCCGCATGGTCGATCCGCAGTCGCTGCTGCTCACGGGGCTGACCCGCGACGGCACGTTCTACGTCGAAAACGGCAAGATCAAGTACCCGCTCAAGAACTTCCGCTTCAACGAGAGCCCGGTCACGATCCTGAATAACATCGATGAACTGGGCAAGCCGCAGATCATCGGTGGCGACGAGGTGCCGTTCCAGATGGTGCTGCCGCCGATGAAGGTGCGCGACTTCAACTTCACGTCGCTGTCGGACGCGGTCTGACGGTCGGGCGCAACCATGGCCAGTTTTGACTTCTACTTCACACGCCTGATGTACGAATCGGGCAACTGGGACGTGGATGTCCGCATGCCGAGCAACGTGCTGAATTCGCTGGTGGAGTACACCACGTTGCGGGTCGATACGACGGAGCGCATGGTGGCCTTGTCCGACCCGAAGATGCTGCAGGCGCCGTTCTGCTACCTGGCCGGCCACAAGCTGGTGCAGTTCACGCCAGCAGAGCGGCGCAACTTCGAACAGTACGTGCGTGGCGGTGGTTTTGTCTTTGTGGACGACTGCAACCACGACATCGACGGCCTGTTCGCCAAGTCGTTCGAGGCCGAGATGGCCAAGATCTTCGGGCTGAACGCGCTGAAGAAAATCCCGAACAAGCACCCGCTGTACTCGTGCTTCTTCAAGTTTGAGGATGGCCCGCCCACGACCGGCATGGAACTCAATGGCTGGGGCGACGACCTGGTGCACGAGTACCTGAAGGCGATCGAGATCGGCGGGCGCGTGCGCGTGCTGTACTCGAACAAGGACTATGGCTGCGAGTGGGATTACGACTTTCGCAACAAGCGTTTTCTGGCGGTGGACAACACCCGCTTTGCAGTAAACATCATTCAATATGCGTTGGGAGCATGACCAGTGGCTGACAGTAATTCGATAGCGTGGGACGAACAGGAAATCGCTGCACTGACGGCGAAAGTGGGCGAGCTCAAAGCCAGCATGGCGCGCGTGATCATCGGCCAGGAAGACGTCGTCAACCTGCTCGTCACGTGCCTGCTGGCCGGTGGCCACGCGCTGGTCGAGGGCGTGCCGGGGCTGGGCAAGACGCTGCTCGTGAAATCGCTGGCGCAGGCGACCGACATGCAGTTCCGGCGCGTGCAGTTCACGCCCGACCTGATGCCGTCGGATATCGTCGGCACCGAGATTCTCGAAGAAGACCAGGCCACGCGCCAGCGCGCGTTCCGCTTTCAGCCTGGCCCGGTGTTTACGCAAGTGCTGCTGGCCGACGAGATCAACCGCGCGCCGCCAAAAACACAGTCGGCGCTGCTCGAGGCAATGCAGGAGCGGTCGGTCACCTTCGCCGGCCAGACGCACAAACTGCCACGGCCCTTCTTTGTTCTGGCCACGCAGAACCCGATCGAGCAGGCCGGAACGTACCCGCTGCCGGAAGCGCAGCTGGACCGCTTCCTGCTGCGCATCGATGTCGTATACCCGACCGAAGACGAAGAAGTGCTGATGGTCTCGCGCACGACGCACGCCGGTTTGCAGGACGCCGAGCCAGTGATGGATGTCGCCACGCTGCTGCGCCTGCAGCAACTGGTGCGCGACATCGAGATCGGTGACCATCTGGTGCGGTATGCCACGCGCCTGGTGCGCGCCACGCGCCCGAGCGAGACCACGGTCGATGCGGTCAAAAAGCACATCGGTTGGGGCGCCGGGCCGCGTGCCGGCCAGGCGCTGGTGCTGGCGTCGAAAGCACGCGCATTGATGCAGGGCCGGCTGGCCGTGACCCGCGACGACATCGGCGCGATGCTGCTACCGGTGCTGGCGCACCGCGTGCTGCGCAACTTCGAGGCCGAAGCCGACGGCATCGCCATCGCGGATGTGTTGCAGTCGCTGCAGCGCGAGATCAAGGTAGCGTAATTGGCGATCGCAAAATGTCGTCCGTGAACCCGGCGCTGATCGCGCACACGACCAGGCTCGATCTCGTGATCCGTCACGTGCTGGCCGGGCTCGGGCACGGCATCCACGCGGGCCGCGAGCGCGGCGCCGGCGTCGAGTTTTCCGAGTACCGCTCGTACGTGCCGGGTGATGAGTGGCGCCGTGTCGACTGGAAGCTGGCCGCGCGCGCCGACCGTTATTTTGTGCGTGAGGCAGAGCGCGACAGCCACGTGGCCGTCTGGCTGATCCTCGACGCCAGTGCGTCGATGGCCGAACCGAGCCGCAGCATTGAAGGGATCGACAAACTGACCTGTGCACGCACGTTGCTGGCCTGCGTCGCTGCCATCGCACAGCGCCAGGGCGATGCGTTCGGCCTGGTGACCCTGAGCGACGGCAAGGTGACGTTCACGCCCGCCAATCGCGGCCCGCGCCATCTGCAGCGCGTGCTGGCGCAACTGCAGCGCGCCACGCCCGCCGGCCAGTTGCCGGACGCCGCCACACTCAAGGCCAGCCTGCACTTTGCACTCTCGCCCAGCGCGATCTATGCGGCGAGCGACCTGCTCGACTGGCCGTCGCCGCTGTCGCTCGCATTGACCCGGCTGCGCCAGATGCGCCACGACGTGCGCGTGTTGTGCCTGCAGACGCAGGCCGAGATCGACGCCAGCTTCCCGGACACGCAGGCGTACCGCGACCCCGAGCATGACGAAGGGGTGTTCCGCTTCGGCGCCGACCTGAAGGAAGGCTACCGCCGCAACCGCATGGAACACTTCGACCGGGTGACGGCCCAGTGCCGCAAGAATGACATGCCGTTGACGCTGGCCGCCATCGAGCAGGCGCCGGGCGACGTGCTGCGGCGCTGGCTGCGCCGGCCATCGAGGTAATCGCCCATGAATGCACTCTGGTGGTTTGCGCTTCCCGTATTGCTGCTGCCGGTCTGGTGGCACCGGCGCAAGCGCGTGCAGAACCAGGCCGCTCTCATGGCCACTGCGCGCTTCCTGCCGCGCACCGAGCCGAAACAGACCCGCGTGTGGCGCTGGAGCGATCCGCTGCTGCTGCTGGTGCGCTGCTTGTTACTCGCGGTGCTCATCGCTTGGCTGGCTGACCCGGTCTACCCGTGGCGCGGCGACACGGTGGTCGTGACAGCCGGCGCCGATCCCGTCTGGGTCGAGCGCGAAGCGGCGCAGGCTGGTCTGACGAAGGCTGAACGTGTGACGCTGCCGGCGGCGCAGGCCTTGCCCTGGCTGCACACGCATGAACGCGAATGGGCGGGCGATGCGCGCCTGCTGGTGCTGGGCGACGTGCCGATGCCGGCTACGAAGCCGGTGTTTGGCCGTGACATCACGGTGCGCACGCAGCCGACTACTCCAGCCAACGTCGAGCGGCACGTGGTCATCGCCAGCGAGCGCCCGCAGGCCTGGCGTCGCCTGTTCGCGGCACAGGATGGTGTCGAGAAGATCGTCGTGGATGACGCGCCGGGCGCCAGGACGGACCTGATCATCTGGGACCGCGCCGAGGCGCCGCCTGCGGCGCTGCGTGCCTCTTTATGGTGGGTGACCCATCCTGCAGCCTTCCCCGAGCTGGCCAAGGCGCGCACGCTGAACGGTTTGCAGTACGCCGACAGCGCGCGTGGGCGCCTGTGGCACCACCCCGCATGGCCGCCGCAGGATGTCGACGCCGCGCGTGCGCTGCTCGACACCTGGCAGCAGGTGCACATCGGGCCACGTACCTATACCTTGCCGTCGCAAACGTTCGCCGCCTCGAAAGGCGCCAACGCACCGGCGCCAAGCGGCGCATTGCGCGACATCCTGCTGGCCATCCTGGTTGGCTTGTTCGTCCTTGAAAGGAGTCTCGCGCATGCACGGAGGCGTTGAGATCACCAAACGCGTATGGCGCGCAGCCCAGCTGCGCCGCATGCCGCTCTGGATCGGCGGGGCTTTGCCCTGGCTGGTCATTCCGTCGGGTCCTGGGTTGCTGGCCTGGGCCGGCTGGTGCGCGCTGGACTGGGTCAAGCTGAGCCGCCGCGTGGCGTATGAATGGCCAGCATGGCTCGATGGCGCCGTACCCGAGATGGAAGACAGCGCTGCCCTGCTCGACGCGGCTGACACGCCGATTGCGCGCCTGCAGCAGCAGCGCCTGTTCGCGCGGCTCGATGCGGCCGTCTCGCGTCAGCAGCTGCGCCAGATCGCGCGCCAGCATGTAGCGAGCGGTCTGCCGATCCTGCTGGTCAGCGCGGTGCTCGCGGGGATGGTGTGGTACGCGACCACGCGGCCGGTGCAAGAGGGTGCGGTCACGCCGCCCAGCCCAGTCAGCAGCGCGACCGCCGCCACGCTGCCCGGCCTGACGCTCAAGCTCGCGCCGCCTGCCTACACGGGCGTGGCGGCATCCACCTCGGCGCCGCGCGATCTGCAGGTGCCGGAGCAGACCGTCGTGACCTGGTGCCTGACCGGTGGCACGGGTGGCAAAAACAAGATCGAGCTGGGTAACGGTGAAGCACTCGAACCCGGTGAACAGTGCGCGCGCTGGACGGCGACCGAATCGGTCGTCTGGCGCTGGCGCGGCGCGCGCCACACGCTGCGCGTGATTCCCGATGCGCCGCCCGAGATCACGATCAGCGCCCCGACGCAGATGATTCAGGACCTGCGCGACAACGCGACGAGCACCACGATGACGGTCCAGGTCAAGGACGACTACCGCATCACCCGCGCGACGCTGCACATGACGCTTGCACAGGGCAGCGGTGAGAACGTGCGTTTTACGGACCGCGAGATGCCGCTGCCGGCCTCAAACAATCCCAAGCTGCGTAACTGGTCCAAGACATGGGCCCTGAGCGAGCTGGCGATGGAGCCGGGCGACGAGCTGTATTTTTTCGTCCGCGCGACCGACAACGCGGGCCGCGCGCAGACCGTGCAGTCGCCCACGTACACGGTGCGCCGGCCCGCGCCAGAGCAGGAAGCCGAAGAAGAGAGCGCGGCGATGCCGTCGCTTGTGAAGCCGGCGTCGCTGCGCAGCCAGCGCCAGATCATCATCGACACCGAACAGCTGATCGCCGACATGCGCAGCACGAAGCTGGCAGCGGCCGACGTGCGTGACCGCAGCGAGCGGATCGGCGACGACCAGGCGCAGCTGCGCCGTCGTTATGGCCAGTTCCTGGGCGAAGAGTCGACGCTGTTCGGCGAAGAAGCGGCCAAGGCGCCACGCGCCGCCGAGAAGCCCCTGGAAGAAGAGGGGCATGAGGGCCACGACCATGCGCCCGGTGGCCATGACCACGATCATGGTGAGCCAAATCAGCGCAAGGGCGGCATCGTCAACGAGACGCAGCAGATCCTGGCCACCTACGGCCACGCGCACGACGAAGCCGAGAATGCGACGATGTACGACGAAGGCACCAAGAAGGTGCTGCGCCGCGCGCTGGTCGCGATGTGGGACGCCGAAAAATCACTGCGCGCGGTCACGCCGAAAAGCGCGCTGGCTCCCGAACACAAGGCCCTGGAAGCGATCAAGGAATTGCAGCAGGCCGAGCGCATCTACCTGCACAAGACCGCCTTCACGCCACCACCGATCAAGGAAGAAAAGCGCATGACTGGCGAGATGGATGGCGCCGCGAGCTACCGCCGCACGCAGGCGGAGCAGGCGGCGGCGCTACCGGAAGAGCTACGCGCGCTGGTGCAGGCCTTATCGGGTGAGGCGGCGCTGCCGGCGCTGTGGATGCGCACCGCGAACGACTGGGTGCGCACGCGCCTGGTCGAGGACGAGCAGCGCCTGGCAGCGCAGCGCGCGATCCAGGACGTGGCCGACGGCTGCATCGCCTGCCGCCCGGTGCTGCGCGCCTGGTTGCGTTCCGGCGCGGGGCAGGGGCAGGTGCTGTTGCAGGCAAAGACCAGTGTCGATACGGCGTTCGCGCGCCGCTGGCGCGAGTCGGCTGATGGAGCCGCCAAGCCATGAATCTGAACTGGGCAGGGACCGCCATCAACCAGCAGTGGCTCATCGCCGCCATCCTCGTGGCAGGCATCGTCAGCGCCGGCATGTATCTGCGACGCCGCCAGTGGCTCGATGCGCTGCTGGTCGTCGTCGCCGCCGCGAGCCTGGGCCTGTTCGCGCTGGACTTGCGCATGCCGGGCGAGGGCGGCCGCACGCTGGCCATCGATCCGGCCGCGCCACCGGCGTCGCTGGAAGATATCAGCAGCTTGACTTTGAAGGGTGACGGCCTGCGCGCCGCCGAATGGAATGATTTACCGGCGCGACCGTTGGCTTGGGAAGCGCCACGCGGCGGCGCGCTGCGGCTGGCGTTCCCTGGTCAGGTAGCGCTGGGCCGCCAGTTCAGGCTGACGATGGAGCGTGAGGACAAGACCGACGCGCGGCTGCAACTGCTGGCCGAGAATGGCCAGCCGCTGGCAGAGGCGCGTGGCACCGGCGACTTGCACGTCGACTGGATGCCACCGGTGGCCGAGCGCGTCGTGCTCAAGGCGCGGCTGCTCGACGCCAAAGACAAGGTGATTGCCGAGGGACCGGTCCCGTTCACCGTGCACGAACCAGTACCGCTGCAGGTTGTCGGCCGCTTCGGCGCGCCATCGTTCGACCTGCGCGCACTGAACGACATGCTGACCGCCAGCGGCGCGCTGCTCGACTGGCAAGTCACGCTGGGCCGTGCAATCACGCGCACCGAAGCGCCGCGCACCGAGATGGCGTCGCCCAACCTGATGGTGATCGATGCCGCACGCTTCGAGCGGATGGCGACGGGCGAACGCACCGCGCTGCTGGACCGCGTGGCCAAGGGCATGCCGCTGCTGGTCCTGGGCGGCAACGCAAACGATCCGGGCGTCTGGTCACGCGCGCTGCAACTGCCGCTACGCGCGCAGCCGCTGGGCGCCAAGATCGACGCGCCATTGGAGATGCCGGTGGCCTCGCTGCTGCCCGCATCGCGCGACGCCGGCTCATGGCACGGCACTGACAATATGGTCTGGACCCGCGACTGGCAACAGGGCCGCATCGCCTGGCTGGGCGTGACCGAATGGCACCGCCACGCAATCGCCGAGCCGCGCGCGCTGGCGCTGTGGTGGCAGGGCGTACTGGATCGCGTGGGTGTCGAAGAGCGACACAAGACTGAATGGCTGGCCCCAGGCGACATGCCGCTGGCAGGCCAGCGCCTGGAACTCTGTGCGCGCGGTGTCAGCGGCCAGCTGACACTTCCCGATCTGAAGCAGTCGCTCAGCTGGCAACGTCGCGCGGACCGCGCCGATGCATCATGCGCAGCGCTGTGGCCGCAAAAGGCAGGGTGGTTGCAACTGCAGGACCCAAATGCCGGCCTGCATGCGATCTACGTGTATGCCACGAACGACTGGCCTGGATGGCAGGCAGCCGAGCGACGCGACGCGACAGCACGCTACGCCGCCCGTTCGCAGATCCAGCCGGTGAACGGACCAACACGCCCCGCACCATCCTGGCCATTCGCCCTCGTGTTTGCAGCGGCCATGCTGCTGCTGTGGTGGCGGGAACGGCGGTAAACAAAAGCCGGGGTCAGGTCTGACATTCGGACACGGCCTCAACTTTAACGATGCGTTTTCAGAACGGCTGTGCAACAGCCGCGCCGAAATCGATCGCAAGGCGCACCTTCGCTTTACTCTTACAGGCTTGAATCGAGTCGATACTGCAGAGGTCGTGTCCGAATGTCAGACCTGACCCCCGCTGTTGAACTATCAGCCCATCAGAACGTGTAGTCCGCCTTCACATACGCCGTGCGGCCGTTCATCCCGAATGGGCAGGTCTCCCAGCAGTACGTGAAGCCCAGTTGCGGGAATGGTGCTGCGCGTACCGGATCCCATTTGGTTGGGTAGGTGTCGAACAGGTTGTTGATCCCCGCCGACAGGCTCAGGCTCTTGTTGAACGTGTAGCGACCCGTCAGGTCGACGATCCATTTGGCTTCCCACGTCTGCACGAATGGCGCCGTGAAGCCCTGGCCCTGTACTTCGCCGAAGTAGTTCGCACGGCCCGTCACGTTCCAGGCGCCGGCCGTGTAGTCCGCGGAGACGACGTGGTGCTTGCGTGGCTGGCCGCGTTCGATCAGCGTCACCTGCGCATCGTCGAACAGCTGCGCGCCGGTCAGCACGGGCGATTGCGAATTGCGCGCCTTGACCTCGGTCTTGTTGAAGCCCAGCTGGCCGGACAGCACCAGGGTCGAGCCCTGGCCGCGGATGGTCTGCTGCGCCACCAGGTCCAGGCCCGTGGTCGACGTATCGATCGCATTGGTGAAGAACTGCGCCTGGCCCACGCGCAGCGGATCGAGGATCGCGCGGATCGGGCAGGCGGCAGGCGTTGCGCAGGCACCCGACTCCGGCGAGATCGTGCTCGAGAACACGATGCGGTCGTCGATCTTCGTGCGATACACGTCGGCGGTCAGCGAGAACGTGGTGGTTGGCCGCAGGATCACGCCGATGCTGGCGCTCTTGGACGTTTCTTCCTTCAGCGGTGCGATGCCGAAGGCGCGCGTGACGGCGCTATCTTCACGCGCCGTCAGCGTTTCGGTCAGCACGCCGGCCGAATTCAGGTTGGTCGAGACCGAGCTGTAGAACTTCTGCTGCACGCCTGGCGCGCGGAAGCCCGTCGATGCGCTGCCGCGCAGGCCGAACGAGCGGCTCGGGTCCCAGCGTGCATTGAGCTTGCCGATCGTGGTGTTGCCGAAGTCCGAATAGCGCTCGTGCCGCACTGCCGCGCCGACCGAGACATCCGGGCCGAACTTGCGTTCCAGGTCGAGGTAGTACGCCGTGTTGTGGCGGCCCTGGTCGACCGCCGTCGATGGCGTATAGCCCGGGAAGCCCTGGATGCCCGAGGCCGCGATGCCGCCGGTCTGGTCGCGGATGATGATCGCAGGGTTGTTGGTGCGGCCATACTGGTACGAGACCGGGTCGCCCGCTTCGATCTCGTAATTGTCGCGACGCCACTCGAAGCCCGCGGCCACGAACAGTTCACCACCCAGCAGATTGACCGGGCCCTTGAAGTCGAGGTTGAACGTGGTCTGCTCGAACTTGAGCGTGCCGGTGTCGGCTTCGCGCGGCGATTCGCCGTTTTCGTACCAGTAGCTGACGTTGATCGAGTTCCGTTCGTGGAACTGGAGCTGGCTGCGGCCGTGGTTCACGCTCGCGTCCACTGACCAGTCCTTGCCCAAGTCGTGGCGGTAGCCGACGGCAAGCGACGCATCCTGCACGGTGGTGACGATGTTCGGCAGGAAGCCTTCCGGGTACACCGCTGGCACGTTGCGCCCATCTTCTTTCGGACGGAAGAAGCCGCCCGAATCGCCCTTGCGTTTCGAAGCGCCGCCGAACGCATACAGCTCGCCGCCGCTCATCGGCAGGGCGGAATTCATCCACAGGTAGTAATCCTTGGCGTTGCTGTCGCCCAGACGCTGGGTCACGCGCGGCGGATTGACGCGCGCCGTGTCCAGGCCGGCGCGGTTGGTTTCGTCGCGCTTGCGCGCTTCGACCGACAGGTTCAGGTAGCCGCCATCGCTGCCCAGCGCGAAGCCGCGGCTGGCGCTGGCCGAGTAGGTGTCGCCATCGCCTTCGTCGGTCGTGCCGGCGCTGGCGCTGACGATGCCGTTGCCGACACCCTTCTTGAGGATGATGTTGATGACGCCCGCGATCGCGTCCGACCCGTACTGGGCGGCGGCGCCGTCGCGCAGCACTTCGATCGACTGGATCGCTGACAGCGGGATCGCGTTGATGTCGGTGCCGGCCGAGCCGCGGCCGATCGTTTGCTGCACATTGACCAGCGCCTGCTGGTGGCGGCGCTTGCCGTTGATCAGCACGAGCAGCTGGTCGGGGCCGAGGCCGCGCAGCGTGGCGGGGCGGATGATGTCGGTGCCGTCGCTGACGAAGGTCGACGTGAAGTTGAACGACGGGTCGAGGTCTTGCAGCACCTTGCCCAGTTCGAGCGTGCCGGCCGACTGGATGTCTTTGGTGCTGATCAGGCCCACGGGCACGGCGGTATCGAGCGCCGTCTTGGCCTGGGTGCGCGAGCCGAGCACCACGACTTGCGACATATTGCTGTCGGCTTCCTGTGCGCTGGCTGGTGCGAGCGCCGCCAACAGGGCCGACGCCAGCAGGGCGCGTCGTGGCAGTGTTTGTTTCATCATCCTCTGTCCCCTTTTCATCGATTTTTTATGTTGCTCTGTTATCAGAGCATTATTTAATCTTAGCAACGGGGTAGGGCGCCGACGATAAAGCATGTGAAATAAGTAAATACGAACGTGCCTCTAGAGCAAATGCGTCGTACAAAAGAGACATGTTTGCTCGTTAGACGATACTTTCATGAGCAGCGAGTAATGCTTTGAGTATTAAGCACTTTTCTATAAGAAATTATGTTCGAAAAGTATTGTTTTATTGTTACGTTATTTAACAAGTTTTTCAAATGTGCGCGGCTCGCGACAAGCTACGATAGCCATTAACCATGCCAAACAGGCACGGCGGCAGGCGGTTGATTCCGCCGACTGGATTTCACCATGCCCGCGCGCCGCGCGAGCGAAATCCGCCGACCACCTCAGGCAGCACACCATGATCCAGCGACGAACCGACGAGCGAACCGCGCTTGCCACCGAATATGCGTTATTCCTGGCCGAGACGCGCGGCGTCAACGCAGGGCTGGTGTACCTCGAAAGCTGCAACGTCTCACGAGCGATCCTGCTGCGCGCCATGCAGGATCCCGCCGCCCGGCGTGTCCGGGAACGGCGCCAACGGCAACGGAACGATTAGCATGAATATCACCCAGCTTTGCAAACGCTATGGCCTCGAGCATTACGGCAGTCTCGAAAGCGCCTGGGACGCCCACAGCGCAACCGGCATCGTCCTGATGCAGCTCTGGCACGCGCCCAACCAGAAGATCAACGATCACCCACTCCCGGGCGCGCAGCTGCGCGTGCGCTGCCTTGACGCATCGGACATCCCGGTGCCGCTGGACGACGCGCGGGCAGCGCGCGGGCGCAGTATCGAAGCGGTGGAGGGCGGCGCGCGCGGCTATGCCGCGATGTCGATTCCGCCGACGCAGTCGCGCGGCGCCGGCGCCTGGGCCAAGTACGCCAATCTGGAACGCGTGTTCCCCGTGCTGGCGCTCGAGCGCGAGTCATGCGGCACCGTGTTCGCGGTGCTGGGCGCACCGGTGCCGGCGTCCGAACTGGGCGTGGCGTCGCCCGAGCCGGGGCATCGGGCGGGCACGGCGCGCCATGTCAGCCTTGATGGTCGCGCATCCATTCCTTGAGGCCGTTCACCCAGTTCTTGGCCGGCAGGTTCAGGCGCCGCCTGATCTCGCCGGCGCGTTCGTAGAGCACTGAAAAGTCCAGCTGCGGCGCGTCCCTGAACGCCACCACCACCACGTTGGCATCGTGCACCTCGGGCAGCCAGACGACGGCGTCGAACACCTGCTCCATGTTCAGGAAATTCTTGTCGTAGTTGCTGAAGTCGCCGAACACATTGGCGGTCATGACGCCGCCCGGCGCCAGGCAATCCAGGCAGCCCTGGTAGAACGCTTCCGAATCGAGCACCGGGCCGCGCGCGTCCTGGTCGTACAGGTCCACCTGCAGCACGTCGGCCTTGCCGTGGTTGGCCGGATCGAGTACGAAGTCCATCGCGTCCTGCTCGCGCACGTCCAGGCGCGCATCGTTTTCCGGCAGGCCGAACAGGGCGCGGCAGATCGCGATCACGTTGGGATTGAGTTCGACGGCCGTCACGCGCGCATCGGGAAAGCGGGCATACGTGAACTTGGTCAGCGCGGCGCTGCCCAGGCCAAGCTGCACGACGTGGCGCGGCGCACTCTGGAACAGCGTCCACATCATCATCATCTGCACGTATTCGAGCTCGATCGTGTCCGGCTTGGCCAGCCGCATCGCGCCCTGCACCCACGAGGTGCCAAGGTGCAGGAAGCGCACGCCCTCGAATTCGTCGATGGTGGCAGGGGGATGGCCGGGCTGGGCGAAGCGCGGATCGATGACGGTGGGTGACTTGGCGGACATGGCATGAAGCGGTGGAGGGCAAAGCCGATGTTACCAGAGCTGTTGTTGCAGGCTCTCAGGTCGCCGCCAGCGCTGGCAGGAACAGCGTTACGGCCAGGCCGCCGCCGTCGCGATTGGCCAGCAGGATGCGCCCGCCGTGCGCCTCGGCGATCTCGCGTGCGAGCGCAAGACCAAGGCCGGTGCCGGCGCGCTTGGTCGAATAGAACGGCACCAGCGCGTGGGTCAGCACCGCGTCGCTCATGCCGCTGCCCCGGTCCATCACGTCGATGCGCACCTGGTCCTGCACGCGCCGTATCTGCAACTGCACGTCCTCTGGCCGGGAACCCGACTCGTGCGCGTTCTTCAACAGATTGAGCAGCGCCTGCTCAAGCTGCGCGGCGTCGATCCAGGCTGCATCCGGCGGCAGCTCGTCCACCACGGTAAAGGTCACCTGGCCGGCCAGGCGCGTGACCAGGGCTGGCCAGCTGCAGGCTTCCAGGCGCGGCGTGGGCAGCTTGGCAAAGCGTGCGTAACCCGAGATGAAGCTCTCCAGGTGACGCGTGCGTTCGCCGATCGTTTCCAGGATCTGCGGCAGGCGTTCGAGCTGGCCGCGCCGTACCAGCTCGGCCCCGGAGTGCGCCAGCGACGCCAGTGGCGCCAGCGAGTTGTTCAATTCGTGGCTGATCACGCGGATGACTTTTTTCCAGGTCTGGACTTCCTGGCGCCGCAGTTCGACGGTCAGGTGGCGCAGCAGCAGCAGCTCGTGGCGCCGGCCATTGAGCGTGAAGGTGCTGCGCGCCAGGTGATAGACCTCTTCGGCCTCGCCTTCGCCAGCGGTAAACAAGCCGTCGCCGCCGCGCGCCAGCGCGTTGCGCAGGGCTGCCGAGGCACCATCGAGCACCGCCCGCAGGCTGTGGCCTTCAAGCTTGCGCCCCTGCGCCAGCAACTGGCGCGCGGCGATGTTGGCGAACACGATGGCGCCGCCGGGCGCCGTCGAATCGGCCACCAGCAGCATCGCCACCGGCGTGTTCTGCACCATCGAGTCGAGCAGCAGCTCGCGCTGCACCAGCCCCAGGCGCTGCTCGCGCAGCACGTTGCCCAGGTTGTTGTGGGCGGCAATCAGGTCACGCAGTTCATCGTTGTGCGGCCAGTGCAGGCTGCACGAAAAGTCGCCGTCACGGTAGCTGTCGACGGTGCCCTCGAGTGCCCGGAACAGCGACAGCACCGGCTGCAATTGCGCGCGCAGCGTGATGACGGCCAGTGGCACCAGCCCAAGCAGGCAGATGGTCAGCACCAGCAGCGGCCGGGCGGGCAGCAGGTGATCCAGCAGCAGCGCAGCGATTACGGCCAGCGCAAGCAGGGTGCCCACCAGCGCCGACAGCCGTATGACCAGGGAAAACCTGGGCTGGTGCGCGCTGCCCGTCATGGCCGCGCGATGCCCAGCCGCTCCATGCGGCGGTACAGCGCCTGGCGCGACAGGCCAAGGTCGGCCGCCGCCTGCGCTACCACGCCGCCCGCACGCGCCAGGGCCGCCACGAGCGCAGCGCGGTCCGGCTCCGCTTCCTGCCCTGATGCCGGCGCCAGCATGCTCGCTGCCGGCAGTCCCAGGTCGGCCACCATGACGGTATCGCCATGGGACAGCAGGCTGGCGCGCGCCATCACGTTTTTCAGTTCGCGCACATTGCCGGGCCACGGATAGGCCATCAGGGCCGCTTCGCTGGAAGGATGCAGCGCCTTGCCGGCGGCCAGGAACGAACGGGCCAGCGGCAGGATGTCGCCCGGGCGCGCGCCCAGTGGCGGCAGGCGCAGCTCGATCACGTTGAGGCGGTAGAACAGGTCTTCGCGAAAGGTGCCGGCGCGGATCATCGCGCCCAGGTCGGCGTTGGTGGCGCTGATCACGCGCACGCGCACCTGGCGCTCGCGGTTCGAACCGAGACGTTCGAAGCGGCCCGTTTCCAGCACCCGCAGCAGTTTCATCTGGCCGGCCAGCGGCAGGTTGCCGATTTCGTCCAGGAACAGCGTGCCGCCATCGGCCGCCTCGAACTTGCCTTCGCGCGCTTTCGACGCGCCCGTGTAGGCGCCGGCGTCGGCGCCGAACAACTCGGCCTCGATCAGTTCGGACGGCAGGGCGCCGCAATTGAGCACCACGAACGGACCCTCGGCCACCTGCGAATTGGCCTTGATGATGTCGGCGATGCGTTCCTTGCCGGCGCCATTCGGGCCGGTAATCAGCACCGGCACGTCGGCGCGCGCGACCTGGCAGGCCAGGTGCAGCACGCGTTCGGTGGCCGGGTCTTGCCAGACCAGGCCGCGCAGGTCGAAGTTCTGCTCGAGCGCCAGCCGCGCCTTGCGTTCGTGCTGCAGGCGGCTGCCCAGCGCGCGGTTGGCTTGTCCCAGTTCGATCAGGTTGCTGACACTGGCCAGCAGGCGCTCGTCGTTCCACGGCTTGGGCAGGTAGTCGGCGGCGCCGGCCTTGACCAGGTCGACCGCCGCGTCCAGATGCGTCCACGCAGTGAGCAGGATCACCGGCAGGTCGGGGTGGCGCGCGCGGATCGCGCGAAACAGCGCCACGCCTTCTTCGCCCGATGTGGTGTCGGCCGTGAAGTTCATGTCCTGGATGACCAGGTCGATTGGTTCCCGCGCCAGCAAGTCCAGGCCTTCTTCGGGCGAGAGTGCGCGCAGCGTGGCGATGTCGTGCAGCGAAAACAGCACGTCGAGCGCCATGGCGACGGCGGCGTTGTCGTCAATAATGAGAACGGTGGGCATGGCCGCCAGCATAGCACCCGCGCGCCCCCTCACAGGCTGCGGGTGGCCAGCGCCGGCGACGTGCGCGCCGCGCGCCAGGCCGGGCCATACGCCGCCAGGATGCCGATCACCCAGAACATCAGCGCGCCGCCGATCAGGTACGCCACCGGCAGGCGCGCCATGTCGAGCTTCGTCACCAAAAGCTGGTTCAGACCGACGCCGAGCAGCACGCCGCCGACCACGCCGGCGCTCGTGATCATTACGTTCTCGACGATGAAGTAGCGCAGGATGTCGATCCTGCGCGCCCCCAGCGCGCGCCGCACACCGATCTGCTTGCGGCGCTGCGTCACCCACAGGCTGGCCATGCCGACGATGCCGCTGCAGGTCACCAGGAGCAGCAGCACGCTGACCGTCACCAGCATCCACGACAGCGCAAGGTCGGCGCGGTAGCGGCTCTTGCGGTCTTCCTCGACCGTTTTGACGCGCAGGATCATCGGCGTGGCCGACGACGCGCGCAGCGCCTGCTCGGCGTCTTTCATCACGCGCTCGCGCTGGGCCGGATCGGCGCGCACCACATACAGTTTGCGGGGGAAGCCATACCGGCGCGAAGGCATGATCACGGAGAATTCACCATCTTCACCCACCTGGGCATGTGCGCTTTGCAAACGCTCGACGACGCCGACGACGCGCACGGCGGGGGCGCCTTCGCCGGTGCCGAAATAGAAGGTCTTGCCGGTCGCCGGCACGCCTGGCCAGAGCTTGTCGGCCAGTGGCTTGCTCATGATCGCCAGTTCGCGAAAGCCGGCGCTGATGGTTTCGTCGACGTCGGTCACTTCGTGCGCTTGAAACTCGCGGCCTTCAATCAGCTTCAGGCCGAAGGTCTTGAGCAGTGTCTCATCACCCTCGTAGAGCGATGTGATGGCGTTTTCGCGCTGCTGGCGCCGGTCGATGGCGACGCTGGTGCTGCCGCCGCTGTTTGACAGCGGCATTTGCGAGACCTGCGATGCTGCGATCACGCCCGGCACCGTGCGCAGCAGAGCCAGCTCGCGCTTGATATCGGCCAGCATTTGCTCGGGCGTGTTGTCATTCAGGGTCCGCACGCTGAAGTAAAAGGTCGAGGCTTCGTCGAGCAGGCCCGATGGGCGCGTGGCGACGGTACGTCGTTCGTTCACGACATGCAGCGCATTGGCCAGGATCGCCAGGCTGAGCGCTACCTGCAGCGCCACCAGCAGCGGGCCGGTCTTGTTGCGCAACAGCGCCGACAGGATGGGACGGATTTCCATAATCTGCTCCGGTGTGGTGTTATTGCGATTTGAGCTGGATGGCCGGCGTCACCTGGCACGCGCGCCAGGTCGGCAGCAGCCCGGCGATGATGGCGGCGGCGATCGACATCACGAAGGTAAGCGCCAGCATTTGCCAGTCCATGCGGGCAGCTGCTGCCACGTCGCGACTTTGCATGCCGATCAATGCCAGCGCAGCGAAGGCCAGCCCCAGCCCCAGTACACCGCCGGCCAGGCCGACCACGCTGGTCTCGACCAGGAACTGGCGGAAGATGTCGCCGCGCGTAGCGCCCAGCGCGCGGCGCACGCCCACTTCCGTGGCGCGCACCGAGAACTTGGCCATCAACAGGCCAATGGTGTTGACCAGGCACAGGATCAGAAAGCCGAACGCCAGCCAGGCTGACAGCCTGGTGTCGTTGCCGACGACCTTGAGCTTTTCCATCCATTCCATGACGTTGTAGAGTTCATTCGGCGCGCTGCGTGGCAGGCGGCCGAGCTTGCGCTGTTCGGCGGCGTAGTTGTCGAGCCAGGTCTGCAGCCCGGCGCGATCAAGGCTTGACCTGGTCTCGAACCAGAACTGGATCCAGGTGCAGTTCGACGTGAGCAGTGCGGCATAGCCCGAATCGCGCTGCCCGTTGCACCACATGCTGCCGTACACGGGCAGTTCCATGCCGATCGCGGTGGAAAAGGGAATGATGAATTCCTCCCCGGCTGGTGGGAACTCACCACCCACCAGCTTGTAGTAGCGCGTCACCGGCACCCAGTTGTCGAGCACCCCCACCACGGTGAACGGCTGGCCCTTCATGCGTACCTGTTTGCCCACCGGGCTGGCCTGGCCAAACAGCTTCTCTGCCACTTCGCTGCTGAGTACCACGACATTCGCACGGCGCGCGTCATCCTGTTCCGACCAGGCCTGGCCGTGGCGGAATGGCACGTCGAACATGGCGAAGAAATCGCGCGTCGCGGCCAGCCCTGAGGCATTGAACGCAGCGATATCGCTGCGTGGCGGCTCGAGCGGCATGCTCACGCCATACAGCGCGCTGCGGCGCTCGCCCTGACCGCTTCGCAGCAGGTTGTTCGCGTCAATATATGCCATCTGCATATCGACATCGTCGGCGCCCGGGATATAGCCTTCTTTCGGGTTGAGGTCGAATTGCGGCACGAACAGGCGCTCGCTCTTGGACGGAATCGGGTCGCCCGACATCGCGTGCAGGATGGTCAGCGTGCTCACGCTGGCCGCCACGCCGATCGCCAGCGTCAGCACCATCAGCACGGTGAGATACGGATTGCGGCGCAGGCTGCGCACGCCAAGCATCAGGTAATAGCCGAACATCGCCGCTCCTTATACCGTGACGTCGGTATGGGCCTGGTGCAGCGACGGGGCGCGCCGCACCAGATCCGACACCTGGCCATCGATGATGTGCACGTTGCGGTGAGTGCGCACGGCCAGTTCCGGGTCGTGGGTCACCATCAAAATGGTGGTGCCGGCCGCATTGATTTCTTCGAGCAGTTCCATCACGCCGCGCGCCATCTGCGTATCGAGATTGCCGGTCGGTTCATCGGCCAGCAACAGTTTCGGACTGCCGGCCAGCGCGCGCGCGATCGCCACGCGCTGCTGCTGGCCGCCCGAGAGTTCGGCCGGGTAGTGCTTCATGCGCGAGGCCAGGCCCACCTTGCCAAGGGCATCCTCGATGCGTTCCTTGCGCTCGCGCGTATTGAAGCCGCGGTAGCGCAGCGGCACGTCGACGTTGTCGAACAGGTTCAGGTCGGGGATCAGGTTGAAGCCCTGGAAGATGAAGCCGAGCTTTTCGTTGCGCAGGCGCGAGCGCGCCGCGTCGTCCAGGCCCTTGACGTTTACGCCGTCGAGAATGAATTCGCCCGACGTGAAGTCTTCGAGCAGGCCGGCGATGTTCAGAAAGCTCGTCTTACCCGAGCCGGAGGGGCCGGTCACGGTGACGAATTCACCCTGGCTGACGTGGATCGCGAAACCGCGCAGCGCGTGCGTCTCGATCATGTGGGTGCGGTACACCTTGCTCAGGTTGGTCATGCGCAGCATAGTCTGGCTCCGTGGTTCATTGATTGATTGAGACGCGTGCGGCATTGTCGAAGGCATCGGTGCCCGACACCACCACCTTGTCGCCGGCTTTCAGGCCGTCGATGATTTCAACGGCCGAGATACTGGTGGCACCGATCCGGATCGGCGTGCGCACGGCGACGCCGTCATGCAGTACGTAGGCATGGCGCCCGCCCTCGTTCTCGACGAACGGGCCGCGCTGCACCATCAGCACATCCGGTTTTTCCTCGATCAGCAGGCGCGCGCTGACGCGCTGGCTCTGGCGCAGGCCGGTCGGCTGCGCGCCATCGAAGCGCACCCGCGCCAGCACCTGGCTCTTGACCACCTCGGGCGACAGCGCCGACAGCGTGCCGGTGGCGCGCCCCGACGGCAGGGTGATCTCGGCGCGCATGCCCAGGCCCATGTCGCCGGCATAGGTTTCGGGCACTTCCAGTTCGACCTCCAGCCGCGACAGGTCCACCAGCGTCATCAACGGCGCGTTGGCGGCGACCACCATCCGGTGCTGCACATTGAGCGTGCCGATAAAGCCATCGACCGGCGCGCGCACGGTCAGTTCGTCGACGCGGCGCTGGGCATTGGCCATCGACAGGCGCTGGCGTTCCAGTTCATTGGTCTTGGTCTTGATCGCCAGTTCGACGTCGTCGCCTTCGAGCACGGCGGCCTGCCTGGCGTGGCTGGCGCGGATGCCGGCTGAATTGACGGCATCCCTGGCCTTCTGGTAGTCGATCTTGGCGATGATGCCGATCTGGCCGACGCTGTCGTAGCGCTCCAGCGTGCGCTGGGCCGACAGGCGGTCGATCTCGGCGGTGTCGGCTTCGCGCTGGGCCAGCAGCTTCTGCTTGCGTGACAGGATCTGCTGGCGCGCCACTTCGGCCTTGAGCTGCTCCCAGGTCGACACTTCGCGTTTCAGGGCATCGGTCAGGTCGGGCGATTCGAGCAGCGCCAGCACATCGCCCTTCTTGACCGTGTCGCCGGCGGCAACCTTCAGGTTGACGGTGGCCGGGGCGGTGGCATACAGCGTGGGGCTGACGGCGGCCACTACGCGGCCATTGACGGCGGCGTCGCGCACCAGCGTGCCGCGCGCTACCTCGGCGATGCGGATGCGGCTGGCCGAGACGCTATGTTCGCTGTTGTTCCAGGCGGCGTACAGCGTGGCGCTGACGGCGACCAGCGCAGCGGCCGCGCCGATCATCCAGGCGCGGCGCTTGAATCGTTGCGCCGGGGGCGGCGTCAGGGTGGTGTCCTGCCGGGATGGTTCGGGGATCATGGTGGTCCAGTAACGACGGTGTGATGGTCGTTATTGCACGATCCGTGCCAGGCGTTAAGTCATTGATTCGTATGGAGGGGAATCGCGGACACCGCTGTCCGCGGTGTCCGTCCGGGCGGCCGCGGACACGGCCGCCGGTCAGGACTTACTTCTGTGGCTTCTGCTTCTGCGCGTACTTGCCGACGATTTCGCCCTTGGCCAGAACATGGCCCTTCATCGCAGCCAGCACCTGATCGCGGTCGGCGCCAAACGGCACGTCCAGCATCGTGTCGAGTGCCATCACCTGGAAGTGGTAGCGGTGCGCTGCTTCACCCGGTGGCGGCTTCGGCCCGTAGTAGCCCGGCGAACCGCGCGTCGTCAGGCCTTGCAGCACGCCATCCGGATCCGACAGGCGGGCTTGCTCCTGCACGCCTTCCGGCACGCTGGTGACATTGGCCGGGATATTCCACATCACCCAGTGCACGAAGGGCAGGGCGGGTTTGGCGTCCGGGTCTTCCGCGATGATCACGTACGACTTCGCACCGGCCACCGCTTTCCACGCCAGCGCCGGTGAGACGCCATCGGCGTACTCGGTATAGCGCTCGTTCATCATGCCATTGGCGGCAAAGCTGGGCGACGAGACGGTCATTTGCCCTTTTGCCTCGGTCTCGGGGCGCTTGAGCGCTAGCGGCACATTGGTGCCCTTGCTGGTTTGCTGTTCCAGCGGGCCTGCCGGGGCTTTTGCTGGCATGCCCGCCTTGCCACCCGTGTAGGCGACCCGGTAGATCACGCCGTTGGCATCGTCCGCCATCAAGAGCGAACCGTCCTTCGCCATCGCCAGCCCGACCGGGCGCGCGATGTGGGTCTTGCCGCCATCGGTCAAAAAGCCCGTGACGAACGGCTCGACCTTCGTCGGCTGGCCGTTCTGGTAGCGCACGCGCACGATCTCGTAGCCCGATGCCGGCACCCGGTTCCACGAGCCGCGCATCGTCACGAAGGCGTCGCCCTGGTACTCGGCCGGGAACGCGCTGCCGGCGCCGAACACCCATTGCATCGGCGCTGCGTGCGCCGTGTAGCCGAGCACCATCGGCGTGCTGCGCGCTTTCCACTGCTCCTTGGTGATCTCGCCCACGGGCGTGCTTTGCGGGTAGATCTCATTGGCGCCATACACGTGCGGCCAGCCATATTGTTTACCCAGTTCGATCTTGTTGATCTCTTCGGCCTGCACATCGTCGCCCAGGAAGTCGATGCCATGGTCAAAGCCCCACAGCTCGCCCGTCGTCGGATGCCAGGCGTAGCCGATCAGGTTGCGCAGGCCGCTGGCAAAGATGGTGCGCTGCTTGCCATCCGGCGAAATGCGCAGCAGCGTGGCGTTTTCGGGATTGCTTTCGTTGCAGGTATTGCAGGTGCTGCCCACGCTCAGGTACAGCATGCCGTCCGGGCCGAAGGCCATCGTGCGGTTCGGGTGCTGGCCCGAGTCGGGCAGGTCGCCGATCAGCATCTTCAGTTCGCCCAGGCGGCCATCCTTCTGGATGTCGGCCACGAACAGTTCCTTGACCGTCACCAGATACAGCTTGTTGTCGCGGATCGCCAGGCCATGCGCGCCGGCGCGGTTGGCCACCGTGATCGGCTCGCCGTCGGCGCGGCCGTCGTTGTTGGTGTCGCGCAGCAACAGCACGTCGCCCTGGTCACGGCGGCTCACATAGATGTCACCGCTCGGCGCGACAGCGATGATGCGGGCGTTTTTCAGGCCGGTTGCGAACGCGCTCACCGTGAAGCCGGGCGGCGCCTTGAGTGCACGGATCCGCTCGGGCGTCGCTTCGACCTTGTTGGGCTTCCAGACGTTGATCTTGGTGGAGAACTGGGTGCCGTCGCCCTGCTGGGCGGTGGCGGAGCCGAACACGAGGCATAGTGCGGCGGCGAGCGAAGCGCGTTTCATG
>Ga0308169_10001497_pt1 | contig 27195 bp, 45 predicted proteins | sample PhyBR1_2_FD_202139 | JGI IMG/M metagenome (GOLD analysis project Ga0308169, IMG submission 202139) | Phyllosphere microbial communities from UC Gill Tract Community Farm, Albany, California, United States - DLSLSB.R1 | ecosystem: Host-associated > Plants > Phyllosphere > Unclassified | place...
CGTTGCGGTTGCGGCGGGAATTGATTTGGTGTTCTTGGCTTGCCTCTCGACGTTGTCGGAATCGATCGGCCCGTCCTTGTCGAGCAGCAGTCATGGCCTCCTGGAAAGCGCCCGTTCGAGGTCCGACGTCGTATCGCTCACCGGACTCGTCTGACGCACTGCTTCCACTATCGTCATTGTTGTCACCATCTTCGCCGTGTGTTCGTCCGCGCGTTCTTTCACTATCGCCATCCTCGTTCTCGCTTTCGGCTTCTTCGTCCTCGTCGTCTCTGTCAATAAAGTCGACCATGCTCCCTTCATCCTCGTCTTCATCGTCTTCCTCCTCATCGTCCTCATCAACGACGACCCTTCCCCGGCGAGGCACGGCGGCCACCGGTGCCATGCCAAACATCCCCTCCCGCTCATCCATCACCTCAAAGCCGTCACTCCCATCCCCATCCATCTCCTCGTCACCATCTCCATCGCCGGGTCCTGCTGCCCATATACCTGGGATATCATCGGGATCCGCCACGCTGAACTCCCTACCACAGCCCTCGCATGTCCCGTCCGCGACTTCGGAACAGCAGCCATTGCAGCGGAAGATCTGGTCGCTCTCGTCCCATAGTTTGTACTGATCGACGTCGGGCGGGAACATGCGTGACCACGGATCGGTCTCGGCTTCGTCGGCTTGAGCAGCCTGATTGCCAGTACCCGACACCGCACTGGCGGCTTTGGCTTGAGTGATTTGAGATGCCAAGGGGATGTGGGCATCGAAGCCGAGGGGCTCGAGGATGTCCTTGGCGAAGTAGACGCGCGACGGGCGGTTGAAAATGCGTGCACGGCACACATGACAGACTTTCGTATGGTACGATAGATCCAGGTTGGGCGGAAGCGGATCGGGATGTTCGCGCAAGTATGCCCCCGGTGTACGGAACCAAGATTGCAGACTGGCATCAGCAAAGGTTACAGATGGTCATGGTGCCAAAGCCGATGTTGGCGGGAGCCAAACGTACCAGGACTTGCAAGCGATATGACCGCACGAAAGGCTGCCGTCAGTGGGAGGCAGCAGGCCGAGGTGAGGGAGTTGTGGCTCACATATGAGGGTCGTTGAGATGCTCGAAGCAGACTCCGCAGACCGTTGCATCCTTGAGCCGCTCCATGACGCTCTCCTGCGAATTGATTGTCTGATAATCAGCGCTTCCTCCACGGACGCCCGCATCGTCAAGACGGCGCGTAGCCGTCAGGGAAGGGAACAAAATCCTCACCGCCTTGCTCGCATCGACCGCCTTGATCTGCTCGCCAACCTCCCTCTCCTTCTCTTCAACCTTCGCCTCAAGCTCTCGAATCTTGCGCCTCATCTCCGCCATCTCATTCTCCATCTCCTGCTGAACCTCGATTCGCGCATCGTCTCGCGCCTGCTGGATGGTTCGCGCCAGAACCGCCTTCTGCGCCTCCTCCTGTCGCTGCTTCTTTTCCAGCGCAGCGGACTTGCTCGACTCGACACCCTGAGATAGGGAGACGCTTTTGAACACCCTAGGCTTGTCAGGCGACGCCGAGGGTCGCGAAGACGAAAAGGCGGTCAGTCCGGCTGTTTTGTACTGCTCGAAGAGCTGGTCTGCGGGGATAGTTGTGGCCGGGTCGACCCTCGAGGCGGCGAGGAAGACGCGGGATGGGTTGCTCGCGGCGACGGAAAGCGACTGGGCGGGTACGGGGATCGAAGTCTCGTCACCTCCAGTCGATAGCTGAAGCGAGCTTGAAGCTTCTCCGGCCGCCGGTGATCCCTCCTTCGCGAGATGCCCGGTCGATTGTCGAAGTCGTTCTCGCCGCCTCTTCTTACTCGACTTCGCCTTCTTCGCACCCGTGACTGGGGGGCTATTGATCGCTCCTGCATGGCTCAGGTCATCTCCCTCTGCGTTTTCTGCGGCTATGAGGGCCGGGAGACGTTTCAGAGGGGAGAGGGCGTTGCTAGGTGAGCCGCTTGCGGTGACGGCATCACCGACACCCCGACTAGCTGCGTCGGGATCGACGAAAGAGTTCGCAAACGGATGTGAGGGTTTCTGCTGCACACTTCGGTCCTTTTTCTTCTTGTGCTTGTGTGCGGCTTCTGCCCTGTGAGCTTCGCAGATGGAGGGTACAATGGCTGCTCACCGTTCGAGCTGGAGTGTGCACCGTCCTGAGACGGAGTGGAAGGTTGCTTGCGCTTGGTAGCGTCGTATGGCTTATGCCCCTTCTTCGAGGACGTCGACGGATCTTTGGGCATCTTGAATGTCCACAGAGAAGAGCTAGAATGCTCTTGTGGAAACTCTGAGAAGTTATCGATGAGAGATCAGTGTGGGAGAAGTAACAGCTGGCAGGGGTGGACCACCAAGACGCGACTTTTGATAGTCAGGGTTACGTAACAGAATTCGCCACCGGCCACGTGCAGCACTCGGCGTCACCCGAGCAAAAGTTGATTTTGCATTGATCTGCAACAGCCTCTGCACTATTTACTCTTTCTACAGCTCGCACCGACGACATCAACCTGAACCCAGCCATAACACCACTCTAAAGTCGACCAGACGATCCAAGCAAATCAATCATACATTATGGCACACAAGTCTCACCGACAGAAAGCCCTCCAAGCGCAACTGGAGGCCCAGCCGTCAATCTCCCTCGTCTCCAGCTCGAAGCGCGCACCATTACCCAAGCCCACTGCATCATCCTCCAAGGCCAAGGCGCCAAAGGAGGATGGTGATATGGACGTTGATGGAGCCGAAGGCGCTAGCGACGACGAGGACGACAACGGCGAAGTGCTCATTGCCGGCCCGAGCAAGTCTCAGCCCACCACAACCGAAGCGAGCGGCAGCTCGTCGGGCTTCGCCCCCCTCCCGGCCCAAGCGACTTCGGGCGTGCTGAAGAATGAGTTTAGACGGATCGCTATTCCTCCGCATCGTATGAGCCCGCTCAAGCGCGATTGGGTGAATCTGTACACCCCGCTGGTGGAGATGCTGGGATTGCAGGTGCGAATGAATGTGCCGCGTCGGTCGGTCGAGTTAAAGGTGAGTCAGCGACGGACTGGTCATTCGATTTGTGTTCGGTCGTGAGCCGATGTATGGGCAAGGATGGCCCCAGGTGCACCACGACGCCTAACGGTTGGGACGGCGGGATGGAAGGGACCGGTGCCCGTACTCGTCGCGGAGACTGACGGCAGACATCTGGTCACACGGTCGACTCGGGTGCGGTGCAGAAGGGAGCGGACTTCGTGAAGGCGTATGCCCTGGGTTTCGACGTCAACGTGAGTGGTTTCAAGCCGCATCCCTTCCAGACGGGCTTGCATGCACCTCATCCCGGCTGCAACTCTGACCAGCACTGACGCGCAGGACGCCCTTGCGCTGCTCCGACTAGACGACTTGTACCTCGATTCGTTCGAGATCAAGGATGTGAAGACGTTGCACGGGGACCACCTGTCCCGAGCGATCGGTACGTCCATCTAGCACCCTTTCTTCCGTCCCTTTGCAAGATGCTAGGTTCTCGCCTGCGTTTCGCCATCGCATTCATATCCTGCATGGGCTAACGCACAGGTCGTATTGCTGGTGAAGGCGGTAAAGTCAAGTTCTCGATCGAGAACGCGAGTAGAACACGTATAGTCCTCGCCGAGACGTAAGTGGCCACGCCTATTTCCCCTGATCAATTTGTCGAATCTCGCCTTCCTACTCCTCCTAAGATCGAACTGTTGGGACCTGATTCTGACTGCTAGCAACATCCACATCCTGGGTTCGGTGCAGAATATCAAGATCGCACGAGATGCGATCGTCTCGCTTATTCTCGGATCACCACCAGGTTAGTGCCGCTTCTGTACCTCTTCCTTTCCTCTGCCTAGCCTGCCGCGGACCACGGCTACGTCGGTCACTACAAGTACAGCAGCTGACCGCCAGGCAAAGTGTACGCGCATCTCAAGTCCGTCGGCGCGAGGATGAAGCAGAGGTTCTAGGCTGCCGTGCGGAATGGTCTTTTTGGCGTTACATCGTTCCTTCCGGGTTTGGTTACTATCATATACCCCTTGATTCCATTTGCTACATGTATGAGATGTCCGCTGGCCCTCCTCGCATCACCTGAGTAGCACGAGACAAGTGAGCTGCATGCATGAGCGAGAAAAGCCATAATCAGAGATCGCAGGAGGATAGAGCGGAGAAGTGACGGGTGGCGGTAATGCCGTGAAAGGCCGATGTGTGGCGCGGCCACCACGCCCATTACGGTGGATGCATTGGCTGAATTCTTGAAAGTGAAAGATTCAACGTATTGTTCTTGAACGGCTCTTGCTAAACCACATCAAAATGGTGCGTCCACCTCCTGAATAATCTTCAGAATAGCCGAGAGCGTGCGGATAGGTGCCGCAAATTATGGACCGGCGAGGGGCGAAGGGAGGGAGTCGGCGGACGGGAGGCGCTGGACTTGACACGGCCTGGGCTTTACCCCTCGTGCTGACCACAGAAACCGATCATCCTCCAAGGACACGAGCGATCGCTCACGCAGATCATCTTCAACGCCGAGGGTGATCTGCTGTTCACGGCCTCGAAGGACAGCGTCGTCAATGTATGGTACACGTCGAACGGAGAGCGGTTGGGTACATTCAATGGGCACAAAGGCAGCGTGTGGACGGTTGCATGTGATTGTAAGTTGCAAGACTCGAGATTCAACCCGGAGGCGGGTGGGGGCGACATACGAGTCTCTTTGCGAGGCGTCGCGTGGGCCGAGGATGCAGTCAAGGAGGAGCACATGGGGACGCACGGCGCTTTCAGATGACATTGAGCGGATCAGCAAATCGGGAGGCGAGCGCCATGGAAGGACGAGGCGTGGAGTAATCAGAGCGAAGAGCAAAGAGAGGGGTGTATGACGGTCAGCGGGAGAGGCAGAGTGGTCCTGGCAGGAGCAGAGCGACGGATATCGGCTGGTTGGATGGGACATTACTGCTTCGACGCGTACAGACTGCATCCTCGATCACCGCTCACACGCAGCTCAAACAAAATACCTCGTCACGGGCGCCGCGGACAACACAATGCGCTTATGGGACATCGCGACCGGCAAGTCGCTGTACACCTGGGAATTCTTGACGGCCGTGAAGCGCGTAGCATGGAGCGAGGACGACTCGACCATTCTCAGCATCACGGAACAACGGTCTGGCCAGCCTTCGATGATCCGTGTCTACCCCATCAACCGCGAAGACTCCGTCTCGCAGACGACCCAGCCGATCACGGAGATCAACGTCACTGCCACGGCCGGCTCGCGAGCGACGGTCGCAGTGTTCGCGCCGCTGTCGGACTACATCTTGACGGGACACGAGTCGGGGAAGATTGGAAAGTACGACGCCAAGTCGGGCGAGCTCGTCAAGCAGATTCAGGAGAGCCATTCGGGCGAGATCACGGATATCCAGCTCAGCCCGGACGGAACGTACTTTATTACGAGCTCGAAGGACAAGAGCGCCAAGGTGGGTTGGACCGGGCTTGGGCAGATGAGAGGATCAATGCTGACAGCAGCTCTTTGACGTGGAGACGTTGGAGGAGATGAAGAGCTACGTGACGGAGACGCCGCTCAACTCGGCATGCATCGTTCCGGCACGACCATACGTGAGTGTCTCGACCGGGCTTGTTGTGTATTCGAGTTAGGGCTGAGCGTAGATCATTCTGGGAGGAGGGCAGGACGCTATGAGCGTCACGACGACGTCGTCCCGGGCGGGTAAATTCGAGTCGCGGTTCTGGCACAAGCTGTTCGAGGAGGAGGTCGGGCGAGTCAAGGGTCACTTGTGAGTGCAGATGACTGACTCGTGCAACTGCGTGCTGACTCGCAGCGGCCCGATCAACACGCTGGCTGTGCACCCGACGGGCAAGGCGTACGCCTCGGGTGCCGAGGACGGTTTCGTCCGTGTCTTCTGGGTACGTGCAACTATGTGAACTCGTGGGATGTCGCTGACTGCAGTTCGACGAGTCATATTTCCGAAGCAGGCCTTTCGGGGATCTCGAGCCCGAGGTCGAGGTGTAGTCGGGGGAGCGGGTTTTCGTATGGGCTTTGCCGCATTTTGCATAGGACCAGCATGGCTAGATGCAGATGCATTGCTGTAACTTGTAGGACACGTGTCCAGCGCCTGCTGCACTTGCCCTTACCGTCTTTGCTCTGGTCTTCGATATCTGTACGGCAGACTCCGCGCCGGCGTCTGCAGCAGCTAGGCAATCGCTGGCAGTCTGCGTACCGCTACGACAGACCTTGTTCGAACGTCTGCCAACAATGACGCGCATAACAAGAGCCGAAGCAGAATCAAACGCTGCATGTTGTATTTTGGCTGTATCCATCCTCCGTAGCCGTATCGACCACACCGAAGCGATACTCATCCCAGCCCCGCCCAGTGACCTCGTCCATGGCGCCGACACCGCTCCGCGTCGCCTTACGCCTCCTGATTTCTCCATTGGCCTGCTCGCCCGCCGCTATCAGGCATCCTCCACAGTCACTCGTGTCCACTCGAATGTTGCGCGCTCATGATGGCAAAGCGCTGCCCTGCTCGGTGGACAAACCCTCACCACGCGGCGCCTCCCTCGTGCCGAGCTTGGCCGAGTCGATCTTGTACAGCAGCTGTTGTCTGCAGGTCAGCACGTATGCTGCCCACGGCCGCAGATAAAAGCGGGAGATATCATGGATGATTTGCACGCAATAAAGGTCTTGAAGCAAGGCAGGAACACGGCAGCGACGGGCGAGGATTCGGCAACAGGACGAGGACGAAGGTGTGGCGTTTCGTGAAGCGGCAGCAAGAGCATTTCTCATGTCTCCGATGGGATTGTCCACGAGAAGCTCCATAACCGTTTCATGATGACGCCGGATGTCCGAATCTCCGGGCCATAGGATGGAAAGAGGCAGCTAGAGCGAGCCATCGACTTACTGTCTCTGCTCTGCGTAGTACCACAGGAATCCGATACCAGCCCAGACACCCGCATTGAGCAGGTGCGCTCGTCCACCTGGTCGTCAGCGTTCATCCTGAACGCATCGCTCCCTCGACACTGAGTCGACGCTCATCCTCCGCCCTGACGCGCCAGAGGCAGACTCACCAGACAAGGGATGTCTCTTCTGGATCAGGTTCTGATACGTCTTGACCGTCACACCGAAAGCCGTCACTCCTGCGACCTTGGCTCCGAGGCTGGCAGTCGAGGGGCCGGGCTGGCTGAGACGTGGCTCTGCTTCTGTGCTGGACATGATGGGTGAGAGGGTATAATGCAAGACTGCAATAACACTGATCCAAGAAAGAGGGCAGCGGTGTGGGTGGGTGAGTGGGTCGAATTTGATTCCGCCCGTCGAATGGCTCGAATTCCCGAACGTCGATTGGACAAGGCCCAACTCATCCACTCCTCTCTTCCTCTTACGTCCATTCTCTTCGTACACATCACCAAAATGAGGCCTTCTATGCAGCTCAACGCGGGCGGGATGCCAGGTCGTAAGTGGTTCTTCCGGGCACGAATATGACCGCCGCTGACGCCGCAGCCAAAGTCTACGTGAGTGTTCTTGCTGTTTTTCATGGGCCCGCTTCTGGGTGTCGGTGTCTGCATCACAGCTCGCCTTGGACGAGACGAGGCACCATCGCTGGGTCAGGACACGGGACGGCGAGGATGGACGAGTGTACCCTGGGCGGTGTCACGCCGACTCGGCGAGGATGGGCAAGATGGAGCGCGATGCTGATACCAGATCGGATGGTGGGGCGATATGAAAGGCCCGAAGCAGAAGGGTGTTGTTCAATACAGTAAGTCTTTGCTTAGCGCTCAGACATGGACTTCTAGCTGATCGCATTACAATCTTCGCTTGCCCTTCCTCATTCTTCACTCGTTCTACATTGATTGCCCTTGCCCGACTTTCTCCGATCGTCCGACTCTTGCTGCCTGATCCTACGATCACAACTTGTTCCTCGCCCATGCTCGACACGGCTGCATTATGTTCGCCCACATCGGTCTCATTGTTCGAACCAATTCACTTCTTGTCAACATCTTGACCCACCGCAGCGCTCTCGCCCTTCAAGCAGCGACCCATGAAGGGTGTTGTCCAAGGATGGGTGATCAACGGCTTCTCGCGAATCATGCAACATGCACCATACTGGATCTTGCCCGTCGGAATCGGTGAGTCCAATATGCTGCACTCAACTCATGCCCCCTCCGGTGCCCACTTTCGGTGTTTTCGGGCACTCGGTCCATCGGCGTCGAGACAAATCTTGCTTGATTGCCAAGGCGGCATCGTGTCCGACCGGGAGCTGACATGCAGGCTACGGTGTCTACACGTGGGGAAAGAGCAAGTACGCGTACTACAACTCGAAGGAGGGCCACCACGCCATGGCCATGGCTGAGGGCGGTCACCACTAGAGACGTTGTAGCATGGAAGGCATAGTCGAGACTGAGGTCGAATGCATTGATTCTGTCTCGGGATCGGTGTGGGTCCGCTCTGCATGCTCCCAGTGTCTGGAGGTATCGGGACGAATGCGGGTTTGTGCTTGCTCCGTGGACCTGCTTGCTGCCTTGGCCGGGATGGATGGGTGTTGCGGGAAGGTGCATCCCGACCGACTTCCCCTTTTGGACGGGTTGCAGCGAACACGCGCATTGACGGGTAACATTGCGTCCGACTGATCGCTTTGTTGTTTCGCCGTATCGTTCCTACTCTACCACCCCTCCTCCCCCCGGCGCTCCCATCTCAAGCCGGTCTCCAGACTTCTCTCGCAGACGATTCGCCCGACGCTCCCAGTACCCACCGGGCGCATCCGCAGCGCAACTGCGCGCGCCTCCGCCTCGCTCGCATAAACAACCCACCGTCCACCTCTGTCACGCCAAGGCGTGGCCTCGTCCTCCACAATGGCCACCTCGTCCGCCTCACCCATCACCTCGGCCGTCCCATCCTCCTCTTCGCCCATCACCTCGGTCCAGCCCTCGTACTCATCCCCGCCGATCTATGCCGCGCCCAATACCCAGCTGCTGTCACGGTTGAACCTCGATCTCAGGGGACGGATCTTCCCAGTCGATCGGGAGACATTGATGCTCCTGCCGGAGAGCGTGTTGCTGGGTCTCTTCCCGCAGGGGTTGATCTTGAGCAAGCCTGCGAGCTGGGAGGGCGGGGACGATGGGGTGTTTACCGTTGACGTAAGTGTTGCGCAAGGACTGCCTGTCGGACCATCGCTGATCTGCTTATCGTATCGTTCAACTCCGCTCTGCCATCTTCTCGTCACATATCTACGCTACACTGCGTTATGCCCAACCTCCCCATGATCCGCTCCATCATCTGCTGTGGATCGTCCCATCGTCGCCGTCGCCACGCACCATTCTGCTCGCAGTTTGACCCAGATTGCTTCCAATACATCCTGGAGTTCTGGCAATCCGCCCAGTCCCAATTTTACGGCACGCCCACCCAACCCGGTCTCTTCCACGCGCAATCGACCATCCCCCTCAACCCCAACGAGAGCATCACCGACACGTCGCAGAACCCCCTGCTGTCCAAGCAGGCGATTATCGTCCTCCGCGAGGAGCTCGAGTACTTTAGCATCACCACGCCCGGCGCCCTCGCGCGGACGGACATCACCACGGGTCTGGCGAATGACGAGCTCCGCGAGCTCAAGCGGCAGTGCGGGCGGGCCCTCGAGGAGCGGACGAGCATCTTCACTGCGTTGCAGCGGAACGTGAACAAGGAGAACAATATGGCCGAGCAGCATCTGATCGATATGCTCTGCATGAGGTGGGTCGGTCGTTCGTCCGAAAGGCGGGTGCTGACGGTAGCGGGTTCAACCGGAATGATACGTGGGGCTTCAGGTCTTGCGAGCCCGCGCGGAACATCATCTCGTCGATGGCGCTCGTGCTGCTCAAGACGGGTATCATCCATCCCGGCATGGAGGGCTCACAGCCGGGTCAGGAGACGCCGTTCATCGACTTGAACCAGATGTCCACGGCGCAGAAACTGCTCCTCTTCTGGCGTAAGCCCGCAGTGAGTCATGGCAGTGAATTGTGTTGGTTCGCGCTGAGCCCAGCGCAAGTGCTGGTGGGACGGTGTCGAGGTGGATGTGCCTGCGCACAGCCTTGCCAAGGGCGAGACTATCAAGGTCAAGGTCTGGGCGAGGCGGGTGTGGACGCTCGAATTGTCCCTTGTGAGTGCCGCGTGGGCGTCAGAAGCCCGCTAAGATGCTCACGGCAGATCTAAGTCCAATCAAACAAACGTCTCCCGTCTTTTGATCTCGACACCACTGCACATACGCATACACGGATCTGACTTTTTTTCCCGCAAGGCAGCAGAGGCCCTCGCATGATTGGCAATACTTGCGTCTTCCCGATGCCGATACCCTCTCCTAGCTTCTCAGCGACCAGTATACCCGCTCCCCGATTGTACAATGTTGACGTTCTCATGCATCGTGATGGCACTCGGCGATGTGATGCCGGAATACGCTCCCGTCTCTCGATCACGCCAACGCCGGCTTGCGTCCCCGTGCAATCAGATGAAACGGCCACTGACCCTCGTCCGGGAAGACGGGCAGCTTCTTATCGCCCATCTCTGCCTGCGTATCAACGAGCCCGTTCTCCCTAAGCAGGGTCTGCATCGTGTCCACCGTCCACGCCGCGTGGAAGTGGTTCGCCTCGTTGACCGAGCCATGTTCGTTCTTCTGTCCGTCAGCTATTGCTCCGTCCACGTCCAATTCCGCAGAGCACTGGGCGGCCCGGGAAGGATGGAGATGCCCCACCTTGCCATCGCGTATCTGCTTCTCCAGATCTGTCAACTCCCCGTCCTCCCGCAGCCCAAATTCAGTGATGACGAACCACCCGCCTGGCTTGAGCAGGCCCAGCACACCAGCGAGGAACGACCCCGTATCGTCTATGTGGTGTAGAACGAGGTTGGCCACGGCCACGTCGAACTCGGCTCGCGGCGGAGCGAGCCGGCGTTCGGGTTCGGAGGCTGTGGGACTTAGCATCGGCTGGCCGTCTTTGAACTGCTGGGCGGATATGGGCTGAACGGCATGCAGGGCGTGTGTGACGTTGGGGGCATGGACGTGCTTGGACAGGGTAAGGAGCATGGACGGGGACGTGTCGATGCTGTGCACTATGTGGAAGGTCTTGGCGTAGTGCGATGTGACGGCGCCGGCTCCTGTGGGTGAGCTGCGGGACGGGCATGGGTGGAGGGAGGGTGTGTCATGCCGGTCGTTAGGCCCTGGTACCAGGGGGGGAGTGGAGCATGAATCACAGGGGACCCCAAGCGATACACACCACAACCGACTTCGAGCAAGTCCATCTGAGCCAGAGCGTCCTTGTCCAGACCCGCACCGAGAAGAGACCTTACGACGGAGTCGTGGCTCACCACGGCGGTCTCGAGCCTACTGTTAGCGCGCGGGGAGGGGGGCCGGCGAACGAGGCGTCTCTGGGCACCAACTTACACGCCAGGTCGCTTGTAGTACTCGTCGCCGGACCAGGTGTCGTGTTGGTGACTGTGTCCATGGCCGTGGCCGTGAGTGTGGCTGTGACCATGACCATGCGTGTGTGAGAGGTCATGTGCAGGGGTTCCGCCATGAGGATGAGAAGGTGTCGAGTGGTTGCTCATCGTATACAAGCTCAATAGGACCGCTATGAGACCGATCGAGACGCAGCAAAGTGTGAGGTGGGTCGTGACGCAGCTGAAGAACCGTAGAGGTTCTTCAGGATGATTCTGAGGGATGAATCGCGACGGGTTCGACGTCGAAGAGTGCCAGATGGACAGTCTTATATACCTGTCCAGTCTTCCGCCATGACCGCCGGGCCGAGCAAGTCTACAGCAATGCACAGAGATACTGTACTCTGAGGTGACGCTCGAATGGATCTTGGCCCATTGATGACGCCGGGTCGTCGGGAACCAAACGTTCCGGCCGGCCGCCGGCGGCCTCCTTCGGCTTCTTCCGGGCTGCGAGTACCGTGGCGGTACGAAGAGGGTCGCATGGCCGCTGCATGTTCGCTCGTGTGCGTGTGCGTCATGTCGTGCGACCCACTCGTTTCCCCGACACTGCAGATCTGCCCAGGATGGTATCCAAAAGCGCGCCGAGCTAAGTCATGAGGCAGACGCCGAAACAACCTCCTCGTCATGCGCCAGCTCGCACTCGCTCGCCTGCCACGCTCACGCCACATGAACCTCTTGAATCCCATCGCATTGTGTGGCATCATCGTATGCATGCAGGTTTTGCACTGTCCTATCTAAGATTACTCATCAGCTGCATCTCGTCCTCGTTCTCCTTGGTTCGCTTCCGGGTGCGGCCATCCGCTCACTCGCGTCGTGTAAGAGACATCATCAAATCGTTCTTGGTTGCGAATACCCATGCTACGACATGTTCACGGGTCGGTAAGTCTGTTGCCGGGGGTAGTTGGACGCATCGTACGTGCTGCCCGCTCCGGCTGCTACGTTGTACCCGCCTCCACCGCCCATCTCATTGGGAGGGGTGGACGGTCCGTCCTTGTAAGGCGTCTCGGCTCCGCTGGCGAATTGACTGCCGTAGCCGCTCTCGCTCCTCATCGGTGCTCGGCCTGCCAGCTCCGCAGTGGCCATGGTGTCCATTGAGTCTGATCGGACGTGTCCGGGAGCCGCGAACGGCGCCATGGGGTACGTCCCGTTCGCGGCCTCCTTGTACGCGCCCGAGGGGTCGTTAGTCGGCGTGGGGTCGTACCAGCCCTTCGTGCCCGGCGCCTGGCGCTTCTTCCTCCTGATCAGGCAGAACGCAAGCTAGCATCAGCATGAGCGAGGATAACACCCGAGCCGACTCACCAGACCCGCCAGGAGGGCAGCGGCGCCCACACCCACACCCGCGCCGATGCCGATCTTGGCGCCCGTACTGAGGGCGCTCTGGCCCGCGGGCGCCTTGTTGTTCTGGTCCGTCACGGCCGAATCGGTTGCCTGGCCCGCGGAAGCCGTCGTCTCCGTCGCGTCCCCTGCCGTGTCGGTGCTGTTGTTCGTCTCCTCGACGCGCCAGTACTTCTGCTTGATGATATCAGCGCCCTTCTCGGCGATACCATATGTCGACGCCATCAGGTGCGCCGAGATCTGCAGGGGCATGATCGACGCGTCCACCACACGGACGTTGGCCGTGCCGTACACGACGAGGTTCGTATCGACCACACCGCCCTGGTCCCGCGGCAACATGGAGCATGTCCCCAGGGGGTGGTATTCCGTCCCGGCGTTCTGCTTCGTGAAGTTGTTGAGCGCATCGCCGGTGATATCCGCACCGGGGAGCGACTCCGTTGTCATGACGTTGCTGAGCGGCGCCTGAGCCGCGAGCCGCCGCGCGAATAGAGATCCGTAGCGCATGATATCGATGTCGTACCCGACGCCAAAGTAGTCCGGGTCGATGGCGGGGTCGTCGAAGGGATCGGTGGACGTGACGAAGATTGTTCCCCGCGACCAGGGGTGTTGCAGCGCCACCTGGATACCCAGCTCGTGTTGACGCCCGTTGTAGCCCAACATTGTGAGGATGATCTCGAGCTGGCCGATGCTGCTCGACATGCCCGAGTGCATGAGCTCGTACTGGTTCTTCAAGCCCGCCGCGACATTCGTAGGAAGGTTTTGCCAGCCCGCAACGGTGTCAGCCAGCTCCGAGTAGTCCTGTCCGACGGTGTTGATGTAGTCTGTAGCGGTCGCAGAGTCCATGATATCATTCGTTGACACGTCTGCGGTGAGCTCGGCTTTTGACCACGCGCGACACGTCCGATCGGAAGACGCCAACTCACATCCGACAGCCTCGTTGACGTAGGTCCACAGACCCGTCGCGGTGTCCCTCCATTTTTGCAGCTCGCTTGCCTGCAGCGCCGAGTCCGACTGCAGCACACCCCACGTGACGACGTCGGTGCTGAAATCAGTCCTCATCCTGCGCAGTCGCACCTGTTCACTCACGGAGCAGTCCAGTACATAGAGTACGAGACGTGGTCTTGCAGGTTGTACCCGACCGGCAGGTCTACGCGGCTCTGGATACCGAGGTTAGTGAGTCGCTCTGCCGGTCCGATACCCGAAAGCTGCAGGACCTGCGGCGACCCAACGGTTCCACCCGCAAGGATGACCTCCTTGTTCGCCTGGACGGAGTAGCTGGTCGATCCCCGCGCGGCCTGGAACGTCACCCCCGAGGCAATCAGACCGCCATTGGCGTCGGTTGAGCCGTTGAAGATGACCGAGGTGACCTGCTGTCCGGTGAGGATGACGAGATTAGACCTAGGCGGCAAGGGGTCGATGTAACCGGCCTTGGAGTTGGATCGCGTCTGGTTGACCGGGTTGATGATCGACGGAGTGATCATGACACCCCGGGCGCTGCCTGCCCAAAGGTCCACTGCGGGGAGACCGAGGTTCACCCACGCCGGGATCCAGTTGGCGACGGCATCGTAGATGTACTCGCAGAAGCCGGACTGGATCGGGCCGGAAGAGCCATGTGCGGAGGTGTCGAAGGTCATGTTGAACTGCTCGGCCTGGGCCGCGGGGGGCGCATGGAACGTCTCGGCCTGGAGTCAGTGGCTGAGCCCGCGATGGCGGACGGAGCGGGCGACGTACCTTGTTGATGTACTTGTTCATCTCGTCCCAGTTCCACGTCTGCTCGCTGTTCGGGTTGAGCGCTGGGGATCAGTTGGGTCGCTCACCACGAGTCACGCCGGACATCTTGGGGTTTCGTGGCTCTCGACTCACTAGCCCAGGCGTCATAGTCCACCTTGTCACCTCGTCCCCAAAACAGACCGTTGGTCGATCCCGAACCGCCAAGACCCTTTCCTCTTGGCCACGTTCTAACCTTTCCATCGGCGTCTTTCTGTCGGTCAACTAGATGCCTCACACATGAAGCCGCGCGCCGTCACTCACCTGCTCGACGGTAGTGTACGCCCAGTCAAAGCTGGTTCCGCCCAGCGAGTTGAGGTACGAAGCCCCTGGCATCAGCACCGACCGAACGCCGCCAAGCACGATCGCCGCCGAACATACCGGGCACGTCTATCCTCTCCTGGTACTCCGACCCATCGCCTCCCGCCTCAATCACCAGCACAGTCGTGTTGCTCCACTCGCTCAGCCTCGCAGCAAGTGCGAGCCCTCCGCATCCTCCTCCAGCGATCACGAAATCGAACGATCGGCCCTGGACATCGTCGGTGTTGGTCGTCAGACTCCGTGACAGCAGCTGTCGGTGTGGGTTGTGCGCAAAGTGTGGGGAAGCGTGCTCCTCGGCGTCTTCGACGTGGTACCGCGGAAAGAACTTGACGTCTGCCACGGCCGGCGCGATCAGGCCGAGGACCGCCCAAAGTGAGATGAGCCGGGTGGCCATGATGTGGAAAATCAATGTGTGAGGTTTCTACGCCTACTGTCAGTTCCGGGTTCGTATATCTGTGGACTCGGCGACGGCGACGCACCAGTTCCGTAGTTCCGTGCGTGATTTCTAGCCCTCCTTTGTAACTACCGGACAGGCCACAACTGCACAGCACAGCACGGGTCTTGGCCGGCTGGATGGGATTTGTATTTGTCGGAACTGAACGCCTAACGCTTCCGTCGATTGCCTCGTTTGCGCTCGTTTCAAAGTGGGACCGTCGTGGGTGGACCCTGTTTCGACGCGTCCTCTCGAACAAAGGTCAAGGATCAAGGATGGATCTAATGATGGAGGGATGGGGAGTGAGTGAGAACGATGTCAGGTCTGACGGCGGTGTGTCGTCCTTGGCGTACGCGATCGTGACCCGGCGAAGCAATACCAAGCCTCTTCGTAAAGTTCTTGTCTCGTCGTTCGTTCGTTCGTTCGTCCGTCCGTCCGTCGTTTATCGGTGATGGATCGAGCAAGCCGCTGACAAAAGCTGTGCTGTATGCATCAAGCCAACCTGCGACCTCTTGTCCTGGCGAACACGCGCCGACCCCTCCGTAGCTACATGGTGTCAGGGGTATCGGGAGCGAGCGAGGGATAGGGGCAGGGATGGGCACAAGAAGCGAGCGAAAAAGCCAAGCTTGATGTGCCCAGCGCCAAGGATCAAACATCATTCAGGGTCCAGCGTTTTGCCTTTGTTTCGTCCCGGCAGGTCGGACTCCTTGCCGTGTCGCCTAAGACTCTCTGTCGGCCGCGGACGTTTAGAGTTGTTGAGTGCAGTGTTCCCCCTCGGGGGGGTCGCGGGAAACGCGGTGGCCTCAGTCAAGGAACGGACGAGGACGGCATGTCAGGGCTGTGAACGCGCCATGCAGGGTACCGGCCGTTTTAGGCGAGTTAGGCGGATAAGGGTCTTTTAACTAGTCAGGCGAAAACGGCGCGTCCAGCGAGCCATAAGGCCATCAAGACGGGATAGTCTCCCTACGCGAGGCATATCCGAGGAATCTGAGACGACATGTCATGCTGATGACCTGTTGCTCGGTGGCCGTAGAAGTGCTCGAGTTGTTGACCGCCTGAAATAGATCACGATCTGTGCGACCAGTCGCGAGGCCACATCACACGGACATGAAGACGAGTCCCCAAGGTTTATGCCTTTTGAATCATACAAAGGCGCATCCCCAAAAAGGGGCATGCACGTTTACAATATCAACAATTGTACGCCCCTAAAGGCGGCACCATCCGCGGACTTCGGAACACCGGCGGTTCGGGTTTGGACCACTCGTCTCTTCTCCCAGGACGCTCCCGTCCATGCCACAGGCACATCCCGTAGCTCCCACGCATTGTTGCCCAGCGTTCGCCGCATCTCGAGCGGGTTCGCCATAATGCTCGCCTCCTCTTCTCACGCCTATGTCGCATGTCATCCAATTATTGACCACTTGAGAGCCAGAGCGGACAGTCACAGTCGCCTCTCCCCTGGGTCGTACAACGCTTCTTGGCTCACCAGCCCGGCGTCTCGCTCTTTGACTTCTGCTCACCCTTCGTGCTTCTTCGTTTTCTTGGAGAACCAGCCTCGCACCTCAGACCATTTGGACTTGTGCTCTAACGTGTCGCCCACGGTCAAAATCTTGTGGAAGCCCTTGCGCCTTTGTGAAGAGTCGAGCAGCTCCGCCCAACATCAGAAGGTGTGTCAGAATGAGTATGCGGCAGTTAGCCGTCAATCTGGGGTAGCTGATCTTCCAGATCTACATTCCCCACGACGCCCCCTCCGGCGAGCCAGTTGTCACGGTCGGGAGCCGTAGTGCCGCACATCCATACCCGCCTGTGCATTGCAGTGACATGACTCTGGCCCAGTCGAGAGTTGTAGATGATTGACATGAGAGCACGAGCTCATCTGGTCAAGCCGTTGTCAAATATGACGGCCGAACCAGTCACCCGACGGAGTTAGGTGAAGGGCCGGGGAAATCCCGGAACCGCTCGATGCCGCCGGGGACACTAGAACCGTGAAAAGTCGTAGCGCAGCATCGCCTGCCCACTGGATCCATGCGGTGGAGACTCTATTAATCCTGCGGCACGAACTAGCGGACCGCATGAACTTCGCATGCAGCTTGGACATTTGGGAACATTCAGGTATCATCATGACGTCTTTGTTCGACGCGAGTACGCGTGCCGGTGCCGCAAGGCACGATCGGAGGAAGCGCCCTGATCATCGCCAGGTCCAAGTCTCAACGTCCACATGGCCGGCCGATGCATCAAGCTGGGCTGCGGCTGACCAGCCTCTCTCATCTCGGTAGCACCCTGAACGCCAGTGAAGAACGGATCAAGCCGCGACTACCCTGCTCTTCTGTGGGTCCGAAAAACGGGCTTCAGTTGTGCCGCCGGCGTACGTCGGCCCGCGCCGTGCGATGATGCAACAACCAGGTTTCAAGGGGAAAATTGGCACAAGCATGTGTATGCTTTCCACAGGCGACATACCATCCATGCCATTCAGCTGACTTGGCATCAACGTCGCCCTGCGTGCCATGCACAGCTTTGACTTTTGTACCTTTACCTTGACATCCTTGCATCGGTGCATCGCAGGAAGCAAAAAACCACATTGATCATGCTTGGACTGTTGGCCGTGTTGCCCTTCCTGGCCGGCGCGCTTGCCGCCCCTCAACCCGTACCCGTACCCGATCGACCGAATCTCCTTCGGGAACAGTTGGGAGCTCGGATTTTGGCCGAGCTCGCGAAACGGACGGACAAGCCGCCCTCGGCGTTGGCGAGACAGCTGCTGGGAGGCGGAGACAGTTATGCGCCTTATGAGATCCCATGCCCTAGCGATGTCACCTGGATCCGACCTGCAGATGTGAGTTCTTTCGCACAAAGCTCGGCCACTCACGTCGGTTCTGTAGTCCACAGTGAGCCGAGCCTATCAAGCTGATCCCAGGGATTGGGCAGTGGAGAGCAACAATACTTGAACGACCGACAGCAATACCTGTCAGCTATCAACACGCAACTCACGTCCCATGGTCTTCCCACCCCGCCGCGGACGCCAGTCCTTGGTATGGCGCTGTCCGGAGGAGGTTACCGAGCCATGACGTGAGTCGCTGGGTCCCGCTTTGCGTGCCATTATCAGCTCGAGTCGCCGAGCTGACCGCAGCGTCACATCCGGCGGTGTCTGGGCCACCCGAAACTCGTCACAAGAAGGCCGGGAGGCTGGTATCGGTGGATGGTTCGACGGAATCACCTACATGGCTGGGTTGTCCGGTGGAAGCTGGGCGACGGGTACCTTGATGGCGAATGGAGGCCTGGACCCGCTGGACTTGATACAAAATGTACGTCTGCCACCCTACCTTTCTCTGGCTGTTTGTTTGCGCGTCGTCACTTCGTGCTGACTGCAGGTCTGGAACCTTGAGTCTAATCTTATCTTTCCGGATGACGACAGGACGTCGTTCTATTACGACATGCTTTCCGAAGTCAGCGCCAAGGCGAACGAGAACTTCCCCACGCAAATTGTGAGCCAGCTCCCAGCCTGGCCGACCTCTGTCCTTGAGCTCATGTGCTAGACCGACTATTGGAGTCTCGCGCTGGGCGATCATCTCCTGCCCTCCCAGTACCACCTCGACAACTCGCCCAACCTCACTTTCTCATCGCTGCCGGGCGTTGTGCCCGCGCTCGGAAACGCCAGCCTGCCGTTCCCCATCATCATTGCCGCTGAGTGAGCTTCCACACATGCCTGTCGCGCGTATAGCTGACGCCCAGACGAGAGCCAGGAGAGCAGGTTACCCCCGAAAATGCCACGATATATGAATTCTCCCCGTTCGAAATGGGCACATGGGCCCTCGGAGCGGAGACGAAGGTGCGAGGCGCCTTCACGCCACTCGAGTACCTTGGCACGAGCCTCAACAATGGACAACCGAATGGAACATGCTACAAGGGCTTCGACCAGTTGTCTTTCATCATGGGCACGTCTTCGACGCTCTTCAGTGCCGGATTGCTCCAGCTCAACGGGACGGACGCGGACGGCTTCTTCGTCGATGCGCTGAGGGACGTGCTAACGCGGATCGGCCAGGACAAGAACGACGTCTCGCAGGTGCCCAACATGTGGGCCAACTGGGATGCCCAGCCCAACCCGGTATGCCTCGGCAATACACTTGACTCCAATTTGGGCTTACAACAGGTGGCTGACTTGCAATACATCACGCTGGTCGATGCCGGTCTGACAAACCAGAACATTCCCCTCGAGCCGCTCCTGATCCCGGCTAGGCAGCTCGACGCCATCATCGCCTTCGACGCCAGTGCCGACACGACCTACTCGTGGCCGAACGGATCTGCCCTTCGCACGACGTACGAGCGAAGTCTCCAGCTGGAGCAGCAACAGAATGTCAGCATTCGCATGCCCCAGGTGCCCAGTATCAACGGATTTGTTAATGGCGGACTGAATACACGGCCCGTATTCTTCGGATGCAACGAGACCGACAAGCCATTAATCGTCTATGTGCCCAACTACCCTTGGTCCTACGCCGCCAATGTGTCGACCGTGAGAGGGCCGTGATGTCACGCGAAGAGGATATCGCTGACAGTCCAGTTCCAACTCGCGTACACCAATGACGAAGCCACCAACGTCGTCCTGAACGGGATGCGCTCGTTCACCCTCAACGGAACCGTCACCGACTGGCCAACATGTCTCGGCTGCGCCCTGTCCGACCGGGCTATGGAGTACACGCCCCAGAACCGATCAACCACATGCGCGCAGTGCTTCCAGACTTGGTGCTGGAACGGCGAAGACAACGACGCGGCGCCGAGCGGCGAATACGAGCCTATCGTGGGATCCATCCCTTCGTTTATTGCGGATAACAACCTCACTACCGGCTCGAACACCAGTGCGACCGCCGACCCGAGTCAGAGCACCGGCGCTGCCGGACGCCTGACGGGCGCTGTGGGTGTCCGGGGACTGCTGAGTATGGCGGTCGGCGTTGTGGCGATGGCAGCGGGGGCTAGCTTGGTGATCTAAGGCGGAGGTGACGAGCAGAGGCGAGTGCATATAGACGAGCAATGATTGGCTGCACATTCCATCCCGTGTCTTTCGCATACTATTTCATAGCGAACAGCGAACAACCATGTATCGATGCTGATCTGTCCGGGACGAGACTGACGAGGGTGTGGACTTTTGAGTCGCAGATCAGGGTATGGTGGGCATCGTAAGCGGAATCTAGAGAGATGTGCGTCTCGCATGGCGCTGTCCGCGGAGGTATCACCTCGGGAATTTAAAGGTATCCAGGTGAGTAGCAGTTGCACATTCACACTGTCACTGCATTCAATAGTATATACCTGTCCTCCCCCTGATAACCGGAATGGTACGTCACAGGCAACATGATCGTCTGGTCAGCGGTCACTTGCTGTCGAGGCGGGAGAGTTCGGTCTGAAGTCAGAGTGTCGATCTTCCGAGTGAGCCGTGACACTGTCCCAAGGATCAGTGGGGACTGGACCGCGCCGAGCCCGAGCACTCGTATTGTGTCGAATTCGGTTACACATTTGTTCCACTGCTTGGGAGGCACTCGTTCTCTTGCATCTCAACACGTATGCGACTTTTCTGAGCTCGTTATCCGTCGTGATCCCGCGCGCCTCCTCGGCTCGACGCGCCTCTTCCAACCTCTCCGCTGCAAGTCTCAGGACGCGCCGTTCGTGAATCAGCTCTCGGTTGTTGGCAATCAGGCGGTTGGCGTCTTGTCTGGAGCGCGAGGACTCCTCGCTCAAGTCCCGGATTGTCTCCCTCAATGTCTTAACGTCCCGTCGATGAGCGTTCTTGCAGCAAGTGGCCTCAACAAACGCTCGGTCTCGTTCTGCTTGCAATCTCGCAGTCTTTCTTTCAAAGCGGTCAATTTCCTTTCTGAGCCGATCGTTCTCCGCTCTGAGGGTGTCGATCTCCTCCTGGGGGTCGGCGCAGATTGAACTGGGGTCAGAGAGCAGGCGTGACACCCCGCTCTGCACTCGTGGCGCGGTGACCGTGGAGGTGGCCCTTGCAGAGTCGAGTGGCGTGGCTGAACTTGTCCAGGGTGAATGCTCGGAATGGGCATCATCTCGTGTCATGCCGGTGCGAGGAGATCGTTGTGGAAGGACGTATCTCATCTGGCCCTCCACTCTCTCAGAAGTGGAGTTGCGTGATGCTTGAGAGCCCAAGGACTCCTTTTCATTCAATGCGCGCCGTTGACTTGGGCGTCTCGATTTGCGCGGTGTCTTTGCTCGTTCTGAACGTGTGCAGCGGCCCTCCCGACTGACCCCAGCTTCTCCATGAGCTGATCCTCGGACAATTTTGAGGCTTTGTCCGGGCCCCCCCCACCCGAGAGGTCCATGTGGCCGTCTTGCAGACCAGAAGTAGGCTCTGAGCCGCAGACTTCACTGGTCGGGGACGCACTGGCAGGGCTCTCGACCCAAGAGTGCCGGGCTTGATAGCTCGTGAGCATATTCGAAAAGGTCGGACTCCCAGGCTGCTCGGCAGCTGCGAAGCGAGCAGCGAGCGGGACGAGATGGTCTCCAAGACGAGTCTGAGTGGCGGGCGGGGACGCCTGCGCGGTGCGACCGTCACCAGGATTGTCTTGAGGGGACTGCATGGGGACCCGGTGACGCTCAAGATCAGACTGCTCAGATCGCTCAGATCGGAGACTGTTGCTGGTGCATCGAAGATGGGACATGACCTAAGGACTTTTTGTACTCGATTTGCATGTGCAATGCGGGGCCGGCGAGAGTCAGAAGGGATGACGAGCAGAGCGCGAGAGGATTCGAGTCTCAGGTGGCCACAATCCCCAGATAACCTCGCGCTTCTGTACGCCGTGCATACTGAGCTCGCAAGGATCGCTGGCTGGTGTTGGAAGCGAGGGACCCCGGATGATCCGAGGTTCGGCTTAGCACGCGACCCGGTCGCTCGCTTCCGGCCCCCCATTTCACACTCCACGTCCTTCGTTCTGAATCTCGAGATGCGCCATGTGAGAGTGATCAGCCGCATAATGACGCGTTTCCACCAGCTGCTCCTTCCCCAGTGTGATATCGGTTGAAATTCGAAGTGGCCTTGCCGGGTCGTCAGTCTATGCATCGAGCCTATCGGACTCGGCAGCAAACAATGCCGCATTCGCCTCCTCGACCTCCAGCCTCCTCCATTCCGCCAAGCTACTGGGATTGACCACCCACAGCACGGCCTTCTCCTCCAGCTGACCATTTGCCGTTTTGCTACCCGATCCACCGCCTTCCGCATCCCGAACGTCGTCATCGAACGGAAACCCATCCGGTATGCCCATCTCCCGAACCACCTTTCCCACAGCACCTCTGTTATTTGTCAGCACCGTCATACCCCGCTCCACCCCGCTTAACATCGTCCGTAATGTATGCCCCGAAGGGAGCTTCTGCGGTTGCGGGAAGAGCGGATTGGATTTGGTGATGCTGCGCCACCGACTGCCTCGTTTCGTCCTGGTTTGTGATTGCTGCTGCGGTGTGGGCGGGGGCGGCGTGGCTGGGCGAGAGGTATCGGACTGCGCCGCGCCGCCCACGACCGAGACCATCCTTTGACAAACAGATAAGATGCCCCGTTCGAACAGAGGTCTTGCATTGCGCTCTGACTCGGACGCTGAGTCGAGTCTGAGGCCCCTCAGTCCGGCGACGTCGCTGTCTTCCAGGACTGACACCCGCATGTTCCGGAGAATCCCCTCCCGTCCCTCATACCGGCTCCCTTTCCAGAAGTTGTCCTCCGACTCGCCGTACAGCGCTCTCGCTCGGGCTCGCTCGACTGGACCCCCGATAAGGTCGACTATCCCCGGCGTACGCTCCTTCACCTCGCGCGTAACGAACCATTCCACCTCTTCTTCTCGGTACCCCTCAAGTCGTGATTGAATCTCCTCAATCACGGGATGCTGGGACTCCCAAGCAAGTTGATCGCGCAGATCTTTCGAGACGTTCGTATGCTGTGCCAGCACCACCTCGCCATCCTCGTTGTGGATATACGGTCGGAACACGGATTCGAGCCGGTGCTCATCGGTGGGCAAAGGCCGATGTGTCGAGTCGCAGCACAGTGCAACGATGACGGACAGATCGAGCAGGATGTGCTTAGTAGGGCGTAGCGACACCCTCGGTCGTAGCTGGGTAGCGACCGGCTGCGGTTGACTGCCTAGGACGAGCTCGATACCTTTTGCTCGGATTGCGGCGAACGTGGCCGGTATCCGATCATCCGCATACCCTCCTTCCGGAAATTCCTCCAGCCTGTTCAACACGTATCGGACCTTCGGGACTGGCAGTCCGATGGGCCGGTGGAATGCTTTGGCGGCGCGCACGAGAGACTCGGCTTGGACGATGAGCGAGTTGGTCAAAGTCGGGGTCGAAGGGCCGGTGGAAGATGAGGCGGTCGAGTCCGAGTCGTAGTCCGAGTTGATGTAGCTGTCCTGTTCCCGGAACTCGGCCATCAACCGCGCTTCCTTGATCCTGCCATGAGCTGAGGTCGGGTGGATGAAACACGCAGGTGCTCACGTATTGATCTTGATCCAAACGTTCCCTCCGTCACCGACCACATCGATCCGTACTTGTCCCTCAGACCCGCAGTCCAGATGATGCCTCAGGCTACATATCGGTCGCGGTGATCGCAGAAACTCGTCCCATATTGCCAAGATATTTGGCGCGTTCGTCGTCAGGTCTCTCGGCGGCTTGCCTGAGTTGAGAATCTGCCATCAGCTGAGATGATCGAGGTGTTGAAGACAACTTACCGCCTGAACATAGTCCCGCTCGTTCTCCGCGTGATTGAGAAACTTGGTCAAGCCCGTGATGGCCCGCTGGGAATAGTCATCCGGATGGCCGTGATCGATGATTGGGGAGCGGTACGTCGAGCTCTTCACTTGGTTTTGCTTGAAGTTACTGATTGAATCGCATAGTGCTTGTAGTGACTCGAGCACTTTTTGGGCGTCTTCCATGGACATGGAATGAAATGTCCATCACCGTTCACTGAGACGGTGATGAGACGGTGATGACGACCGGGCAGTCTGATGAAACACACAAGCGGAGAGGAGGCCCGATCTCCGCAGAGGGAGAGTCATGACTGGATTGCCTAAAGCGGCAAGGCACTGACACGTTGCGCCTCCACGCGCGCAGTCTCCCCCCAGAGCCGAACAACCTACGCCCATTTCTTCTGCAACCAGCAAGCCATAGCATCGCACATCCACACAGTCACTCGTATCTACTCATCCTAAAGGACAGCCTCCCTCGCTTCACCAGCAGCACAACATCGCCCCCCATTCACCACCATGGAGGTCCTCACCCACGTCAACAACCTGCAGGACTACGCGCGTAACCTCAAGGACACGCGCCTGTCCTCGCTCAAGCACCCGCAAGAGTTCTTCAACGTCCGGCAGATGTCCAGGCCAGCGGACATGCAGGAGTACATGAAGCGCGCGAGCTACAACATGTGAGTCTGGCCCAATGGTTCAGGTCTGCAATCGCATGCCCGCCTGTGGCAACCTGTAGTCTCCGAGCTGACCCGCAGCCGGTACTTCTCCGCCAACTACGCCATCGTCGTCGCCCTCCTGGCGGTCTACTCGCTGCTCACCAACTTCCTGCTCCTCATCTCGCTTGGTTTCCTCATCGGAGGCTTCCTCGCAATCTCGCGATATGGCGAGTCGCTTTGCCTATAACATAAAGCTGTGCTGACAGCAGTGCAAGAGCCCCTCGAGTTCGCTGGAAAGACCATCACGCCGCAGAACCTCTACACCGCCTTGTTTGTCATTGGTGGGCTAGATGGAAACCCCTGCAAATGTAGCTGATGGCAGGGATCCCGATGTTGTGGATTGCCGCCCCGCTGTCGACTGTTTTCTGGATAGTTGGCAGCTCGGCGTGTGTCGTGGGCGCACACGCCGGTATTATGGAGCCGGGCATCGAGTCGTGAGCCTCTCCGGATCTTGAGATGCTCTGGGATTGACGTGCAGCGAGTACGGCGCGGTCGAGACGGTTTAGGCGGATCATGCGGACACATGGGAGCAGGACACAATGCCCACGTGCCAGGATCGAGACGAGTTGCGAGGGGGCTTCAATCCTAGAGGTTCATTTTTGGTTCGGACAATCTTGCCGCATGCAACACTAGAGCTGGATACCAGATGTTGCCCGTGGCTGCCGCATGCAACACTAGAGCTGGATACCAGATGTTGCCCGTGGCTGTCGACGAGGATCGTCACGCCCAAGCTGAAACATGGTCGTTGGCCGGCGACGTGCAATTTGCTTCCGGTCCAACCTCCCGCCTTCCTTGACGCCTGGGAAAACATACTCGATCGAGACATTGGACTTGCATAGAGTAGATCAACCCATCAACTAGAGCAAACGCGCCCGCCATGACCATGTTCCGAGTTATCCGCCAAGCAGCCCCCCGCCTGCGATCCACCGCCCTGCTCCGCACATACGCCTCCGCGGCTCCTCTGACGGTGAGCTCAGTACACTTTACGCCTGACAGACCTGACGCAATAGCCCAACAAGCAGTATGTCGACGTCACACACCCGGACGAAGCTCCACAAGCGACCACCGACCTGATCTCCACCCACTCGCAATACCTGCTCAACACCTACGCCCGCCCGCCCATCCTCTTCACCAAGGGATCCGGCTTGACGCTCACCGACTCGTCCAACCGGGAATACCTAGACTTCACGGCGGGTATCGCCGTCACTGCTCTGGGCCATTCGGATCCCGAGTACACCTCCATCCTCTCCGAGCAGGCCCGGCAGCTGTCGCACGCCTCCAACGTGTACTGGAACGAGCACGCCGGGGAGCTCGCCAAGGCCCTGATCGAGGGTACTCGTCAACACGGCGGTCTGGGACTCTCGAAATCTGGCGGCGCGGGGGGCAAGGTGTTCTTTAGCAATTCCGGAACAGAGGCCAACGAGGGCGCGCTCAAGTTTGCCCGGAAGTACGGCAAGGAGATCGCGGCGCAGAACGGAAAGGGCACCAAGGACGAGATCGTGTGCTTTACGAACGCGTTCCACGGCCGGTCGATGGGTGCTCTGAGTGTGACGCCGAACCCGAAGTACCAGGGTCCGTTCGCGCCGCTCATTCCGGGGGTCAAGGTGGGCAAGTACAACGACTGGCGGGGAAGCGAGGAGGAGACGAACAAGGTGGTGGATGCGTTGATCACGGAGGAGACGTGCGGAGTGATCGTCGAGCCGATCCAGGGCGAGGGGGGTGTGGGCACGGCAAACGTCGAGTGGTTGAGCGCGGTGGGGAGAAGGTGCAAGGAAGTTGGCGCAGTGTTGATCTACGACGAGATCCAGGTGAGTTTTGGCTCGGACATCGAAGCACCGCTCACACCCAGTGTGGCCTCTTCCGGACGGGCAAGATGTGGGCCCACTCCTCGTTCCCCGCCATCGCGCAGCCCGACATCGTCACCATGGCCAAGCCGCTCGCGAACGGATTCCCCATCGGAGCCATCATGGTCGCCGATCCGGTCGCCGAGGTCATCAGCGTCGGCTCGCACGGCACGACCTTTGGCGGCCAGCCCCTCGCGACCCGGCTGGGCGTGCACGTGTTGTCCCGTCTGAATCAGCCCGACTTCCTCTCCAAGTTGAACGACACCGCCGCGCACCTCGAGACGCTGCTCAGCCGGATCCCCAAGCTGTTCCCGGACCTGATCAAGCCCGAGCTCCGGGGACGGGGGTTCATCCGTGGAATGGGCTTCTACAACGCTGCGGCACCGGGCGAGCTCGTCAAGCTCGCCAGGCAGAGGGGTGTGCTGTTGTTGACGGCTGGTGCGGACGCGGTCCGGTTCGTCCCGGCCTTGACGGCTTCCAAGGAGGAGTGCGACAAGGCGCTGGCGGTGGTGGAGAGCTGTCTGAGCATCATGCAGGAGCAGGGTGGGTTTGCCAGCAAGGCCGATTAGGCGGGGCGCATGAGCGTCGGAGTGGATTTGTATAGAGATGGCGCTCCGGAT
>Ga0308169_10001498_pt1 | contig 27176 bp, 30 predicted proteins | sample PhyBR1_2_FD_202139 | JGI IMG/M metagenome (GOLD analysis project Ga0308169, IMG submission 202139) | Phyllosphere microbial communities from UC Gill Tract Community Farm, Albany, California, United States - DLSLSB.R1 | ecosystem: Host-associated > Plants > Phyllosphere > Unclassified | place...
GAGGTGGGGCAGCCGCACGAGCGCGCACGCGCACACAGTGCAGCCACCGTCTCCAGCGCAGCCTCGAGCACCTTACAGGGCGCACCCGCTCATGACCAGCCCGCTGACGCTCTCTCCCTCCTCGTGCGCGCAGGCGGCGTCGGCAAGACGACCCTGGGCCTCATCGCCGCCACCTCGCTCCGGCGCAGCTTCATCGACGCCGACTCTGCGTTCCAGACCCTCCATGGGCCCATCTCGCAGTTCGTCAACACGCACGGCTGGCACGCCTTCCGCGACGCCGAGACGCGCATCCTCGCCCAGCTCCTGCGCGAGCACCCGCGCGGCTACGTCGTCGCGTGCGGCGGCGGCGTCGTCGAGCGCGACGAGAACCGCGACATGCTCGCCCGCTTCCGCGACGAGCAAGGGTGCCCGATCGTGCACGTCGTGCGCGACAAGGAGGAGACGGTCCGGTACCTCGTCGACGAGCAGGCTCGGTGCGTCCTCCCTCTCTCTCACTCTCTGCCTCTACATCTCCCCTCCTGAGCCCTCGCACTGATTCGTTCGCTCTCGCGCGCAGACCCGCCTGGGGCGAGGAGATCCGCCACGTCTGGGCGCGCCGCACCCCCCACTTCGAGTCGCTGTGCACCCACACGATCGCCTCTCTCACGGCCTACCCGCGCCCGCCGTCGCCCCAGTTCCTCATGAAGCACGTCGAGACGGCCTTTGTGCGCCTCCTGCGCTCCATCTTCGGCTTTGCGTCGTCGCACGTCCCGCTCGTCGCCGGCCCGCGCCCGCCCCCAGTCAGCGGGCCCAGCAGCGGCGAGTACGGCGGGTACGGCGCGTGCGAGTCCGAGCTCGGGCGCGGCGCAAAGGGCCCGCGCACGAGCTTTGTCGCGCTCAACTTTCCCGACCTGCGCGTCGTCGCCGCAGAGACGATCCTGCGCGTCGCAGGCGGCGTCGACGTGATCGAGATGCGCGTCGACACGCTCGTCGAGGTCGAGGCGGCGCCGCCTTTCTCGCGCGTCGGGTCGCCCGACGTCGTCGGCGCGGGAGCCGGCGCCGGCGCCGGCGCCGGCGCAGGTCCGAGCGGCACGAGGTCGGCGCCGAGGTCGGGCACAGCGACGCCCACCGCCGCCGCCGCCGGCGCGCCCCCTCGTCGGCGGCGCATCCCGTCGCCGCACTTTGTCGCCCTGTGCTTCGGGCACCTGCGGCGGTGCTCGCCGCTCCCGATCCTCTTCACCGTGCGCACGTCCAAGCAGGGCGGCGCGTTCCCGGATCCGTACGGCGACCACCCGGACCTCATGGCCGAGTACGTCGCGCTCGTCGAGCTCGGGTTCAAGCTCGGCGCAGAGTACGTCGACGTCGAGCTCGCGCTGCCCGACACGGTCATCGAGCGGCTGCTCGCGATGCGCGGCGCGGCGACCCAGGTCCTCGGCGCCGACCACGACCGCCACGGCGAGTGGGAGTGGATGAGCGACGCCGTGCTCGACAAGTACAAGCGCGCGGCGCGCCTCGGGTGCGACGTCATCAAGCTCGTGTCGACGCCGACCTCGTTCGAGTCGAACCTCGAGCTGCTCAAGTTCCGCGCGCGGTGCGACGCGCTCGACCTCGGCCTCGACGGCGACGACGAGCTCGACGGCGACGACGGCGAGGGCCCAACGGCGTCGCGGCGCATCCCGCTCCTCGCTATCAACCTCGGCAAGGGCGGCCAGATCTCGCGGTACCTCAACCCGGTCCTGACGCCCGTCACGCACCCGCTCCTCCCCGGTGTCGCCGCCCCGGGCCAGCTCACGTACGCCCAGACGCAGCAGGCCCTGTTCCTGTCGGGCCTCATCCTCGAAAAGACCTTCTTCGTCCCCTCGGCCGCCGTCGCCGACGCCTTCTCGCGCGAGGCCCTCACGCTCGGCCTCCCCTACACGTTCCTCGTCGAGGACCGCCTCGCCCTGCGCGCGACCGAGCCCAACTTTGGCGGCGCCTACCTCGGCGCGCCGTCCGCCCCGCTCGCCGTCGCGACGCTCCCCGCCTCGGACGAGGTGCTCCCGCCTGCGCGCGCGACCCAGTGGGCCGACCTGTGCGTGCCGGCGTGCGACTCGCCCCTGTCGTACGACGTCGCGCCGCGCGCGCTCGGGCACTTCAAGCACACGAACGTGCGCGTGCTCGCCCTCGCAGAGGTCATCACGCAGAACCTGAGCCCGATCAACGCCGTCGGGACGCACACGTGCGCGCTGCTCGTCGGGCTCGCGAGGCGCGACCGGCGCGAGGTCGAGGAGGCGCTGAGGATGGTCGGCGCGCGCTGGGTCTTCTTGCTCGCGTGCGAGGAGGACGACGCGCCTTGCGCCGCCGCCGCCGAGGACGGCATGGTGCTCGACGCTCCTCCGTCCGCCGCCGCCTCTCGCCCCGCCTCTCGCCCCGACTCTCCCGCACCCTCCTCCTCGACGACGACCGCCGCCGCCCAAGCCGCACCCGCCGCCTCGACAGCAACGACCTCGTCCCTCCCCTACCCGCAGCACGCCCCTCTCACCCTCATCCCGCTCTCCTCCCTTGCCGACCCGGCCCTGTACGCCAAGCGCGCGCCAACCATCATCGTCTCGAGCGACACGGGCTCGAGCACGGCGGTGCGGTTCCACGACCGCCTGTTCGCGAGCCCGACCGGCGGCGCCGCGCTCGACTTGAGCTTGGCGGTTGGGATGGGCGGCGGCGCGGGCGCGAGCGCGGCGGGAGGAGCGGCAGGAGCAGGAGCAGGAGTAGGAGCAGGAGCGGGCGCGAGGAGAGGCCTGCTCAGCGCGGCGATCGAGGGCAAGCGCGAGCGCGCTCGGGCCGCTTCGTTCGCCTCGGCCGGCGGCGGCGGCGCCGGCGGTGCAGGCGCAGGAGCAGGAGGAGCCGGCGCAGCGGCCAAGGGCGCGCGCGTCGTCGCCGACGGGTGGCAGGTGCTCGGCGCGCGCGAGGTGCAGGCCGAGTGCGAGCGGCAGGCGTTCCGGGCGCTCACGGGGCGCAGGATGGGCTGAAGCGGGCTCGGGCGGGTCGTAGCTTGTACAGCAGCTCGGGCTCGGGCTCTCGAGGAGGGCGCAAAGACACTGTCGAAGCTCTGCTGCCTCTCGCGCTCTCTCTCGAGAGCGAGCTGCGAGCGACGAGGACGAGAAGACGAGGACGAGAGGACGAAAGAGGGGTACAGCTGCAGTGCAACGACGGCAGGGAATGATGCGAGTGACACAACAAGTACAGCACGAGAGGAAGAGAGAGAGAGAGAGGCCCCGAGGGAAAGTAAGGAGGGGAGGGGGTGAGGCTCGAGCGCGTCTATGCCTGGTCGGCCTGCGCCCGGAGCTTGTCGACGCCGCCCGCCTTGGCGATCCTGCGAGCACGGAAAAGGTCGTGTCAGTAGATGCTCACGAGTGCCGAGCCGCAGCGCGAGCGAGGCAAGGAGAGGCAGGAGAGAGAGAGAGAGGGAGAGAGGACGCACGCCCGCTTGAGCTCGCCCGGCGTCTTCTGCCACACGTTGCCCTTGCGATCCCTCGCCATGGCCGTCAGGTCGTCGCCGTGCTTGCGCACGAGGTCGACGAGCCACGCGTGCTCAAACTCGGACGTGTGCCGGATCACCTTGGTCTTGCGCGCCGCGCGCTCCTCGAGGGCTGCGGGCGGGCGGGCGAGGCAGGTCCTCGTCAGCGATGTTCTCGAAGGCGAGGAGAAGAGAGGGGAGGGAGAGAGGGGACGCACCGCGCACGACGTCCGTCTTGGCCTCGACCGAGCGGTCGGCGCCAAAGATGGGGATGCCCTGCCGCACGTCCTGGGCCTTTGCGACGCCCTCGGTCGCGCCAAAGTCGCTCTCGACCGCGGGCGCGGCGTCCCAGTCCTTCATCGGGCGCCCCCAGGGCGTCGCCTCGTCCTCGTCGGCGCCCTGCGCCCTGCCCTTGCCCTTGGCCTTGCCCCTCTTCTCGCCCTTCTTGCCCTTCTTCACCGCCGCCGCCGCCGCCGCCGCCTCGTCCTCCTCGTCGTCCTCGTCCTCGTCCTCGTCCGACGACTCGCCCGTGCGGTCCGGCGCGTGCACCTTCTCCTCGACCTCTGCGCCGTCGGCCGTGCCGACAATGATGCTCACGACGTTGCCCTGGGCGTCGCGCACGATGCGCGCCATGCCCGGCTTGAGCGCCTCCTTGGGCGCCGCGGCCTCGTCCTCCTCCTGCTCGAGCTCGTCGTCGTCCGAGTCGGACTCGGCATCGTCGGCGGCAGCCATGGCGGCGTCGAGGTCGTCGACGGTCGCGCGCGAGGCGGTCGCGATGGCGAGTGGGACGCGCGCTTCGGGCTCGAGGCCGCCCGTCTGGCGCGGGTCGAGGGTCGGGAGGAGGCCGAGGGCGGCGTAGCTGTTGCGGCGGGGAGGGAGGGGACGAGGTCAGCTCGGCGCGCGGGCGGGGAGGAGATGAGGAGGAGGAGGAGGGGACGCACTTCTGGCGGACGGTCTTGCTGCGGGCGTGTGCAGCGAGGGTCAGTGACTGTGCTCGGTCAGCTGCACGCACACCAAGAGCAGAGCGCAGGGGACGCACGACTTGTCCCAGTTGTCGGCGAGGATGGCCGGGCCCTTGATGGTGACCTTGTGCAGGTTTTTCTTGCTGGCCTTGGAGATGCCGGCCTTTGCGACGCTGCTGCGCTGCTTGCGCTTCTGGCGGGGGTTGGCCATGCTCTGGTAGCTGTGGGTGGGAGCGAGAGCGGAGCGTGAGGTGATGAGGAGCGCAGTCCGCGCTCAAGCGAGGCGCCGCGGGGGCGGTGCAGCTCTCGTCGCTCGTCTCGCTCAGGCCCTCTCTCGCTGGCAGCCACTCAGTTCAAGCTGCCATGCATGCAATGCTGTCGTCGACTCAAGCCAAGCGCCCGCTCCCCCTGTAAGCCCGCCCTCCCGGAGCCCTCACTCGGGCCGCACATAGTCCAACCGCTCCGTCCTCCTCCACACCTCCCTCACGAGCCGGTCCTGCGCCTCGCGGTCCGTCTCGCCCTCGGTCCCGGCACACGCCCGCACGGCGAGGTACAGCCGCGAGCCGATCCCCGCGTCGGGGATGGCGAGCGACGCGTCGGTCAGGTGCGCCGAGGTCGGCGGCTGCGAGGGGACGACGCGCCCGCCGGCTTCTGCGATGATGATCATGCCCGCGCACACGTCCTGCGAGCGAGAGAGAGAAGGGATGTCAGTCTGTGCTTTGAGTGCCAAGCAGCAGTCCGAGCGGCAGCCCGAGAGGGAGCGACCGCCTCGACTCGGAGGGAGAGAAGCACAGACGCACCCATTCCCAGCAGCTGCGCGAGACGAGAGAAGACTTGATCGTCAGCGTGCGCACTCTCGAGACAGAGAGCGAGCGAGAGTCGGTCGCACCCTCCCTCCCAGAAGATGTCGACCGCGCCCGTCGCGACATAGACCAAGTCGAGCGCCGCGCTGCCCAAGCTCCTCACGCCGTGCACCATGCCGCCCTTGCCCTCCCTCCCGCCGACCTCGGCCGCCATGTTGATGAACGAGGCGCTCTTCTTGAGCAGGGCCGAGCCGGGCGCGTCCGAGCGCGCCTTGCCCCACTCGGCCGTGAAGAGGCACCCTTTCGGCGCGTCGGCGGGCAGCGGCTGCGGCGGGATGTAGGGGAGCGGGACGGCGTGCGCCCAGGGCTGCGGCTTGTCGAGCTTGTGCTGCTGCGGCGGCGAGGGCGGCGAGGTCGAGGTCGAGGTGCCGTTGGGCTGCTGTTGCTGGGCGGCCGAGCCCGAGGGGGAGGACGACGCCGAGGGCGGCGAGAGGCACGCCGGCGAGTAGGGGAACGAGACGGGCGTCGACCACGCGCCGAGGCCCTTTGCGCCCGAGTAGAGCCCGCCCGACGCGTTGGTCGGGTGCAGCCCACTCAGGAGGGGCGCAAAGATGGCGCCGACGACGGGGATCTTGCTGCGGGCGGTCGGTACCGAGTCAGTGAGGCTCGGCGGGACGTACGAGAGAGGCGAGGAGGGAGGGAGGGAGGACGCACTTGACGCAGAAGCCGATCGAGACGCAGCAGGTCGGGAACAGGTGCACGAAGTTGACCGTCTGCGAGCACACTCTCTGAGCGTCAGCGACTGTCGCGACCTTCAGTCGAGAAAGGCGCGAGGCAGAGAGAGGCGACGCACGCCGTCGAGCGGGTCGATGATCCACGTCGGCTCGTCGTCAAGGAGGAAGCGCTTCTCCTGGCCGGCCGAGTACGACTCCTCGCCGATGATCCTGCGCGGCAGGAGGGTCAGCACGAGACCTTACTCAGACGCAGCAGGACGAGGCGGGAAGCGACGCACTTGTGACTCGGGTACCGCTGCTGGATGGCGCTCGTGATGAGCTGCTCCGAGTGCATGTCGGCGTGCGTGACAATGTCGGCCGCGTTCTCCTTGATCTCGATCGAGCGGTCGAGGTGGCCCGATGCGCCGCCGGCCCGGGTGCGCGCGAGCTGCTGGTCGCGCAGGTAGGCGCCGGCCTGGCACGCGAGGTCGGCGGCGAAGCGGTGCAGCTCGTCGAGGTCAAAGTCGGCGAGGGACGGCATGGTCGGGGCTTGGTGAGCGGTGTTCCTGGTGTGCGGGTGCGGCTCGTGCGGGCTGTACTCGTCGTGGGAGGGGCGGGGTCGAGTCGGGAGGAGGAGGAGGAGCGGGTGGGGGGAGGTCGAGGTGGGACGGCGCTCGGGCGGGAGCGGGCGGGTCTGTGGCACAGGTAGACCGGCGTCGAGTGTCTGTGCGGCGCGTCGGTGCTGCTTTGAGCAGGTGAGCGGATGAGGGAGAGCCAGAGACCTTCGCTCGCGTCCGGCTCATCTCTCCGCTCGCCACCACACCTCGTCGCTCGCTCTGGAGCAGTGCTGTCCAGACCAGAGGCTGCTCAGAGCTCTTCCTCAGCTCCTCCGATCTCCACGGGCCGCTCGCCGCCTGCAGCGAGCGCGACCTCCTCCTCGTCCGCCGCCTCATCTCAAGATCGCCGGCGCACTTGCGCAATGGCTCACGAGGCGCGGCCAAGCACTTGAGCCTGCTATCGAGCTGCTCCGCTCGACTGGCCGCGAGCCGTCCTGCTCGCACATCGAGCGTCGGCCGCCCGCAGTGCTCCTGCTCACCTCGCGCCGCTCCTGCGGGCGCTGCTTCGCCCACCCGTGGGGCAGCTGCCTCGCCGTTCGCACAGTGTCGAGTCTTGACCTTCTGGGAGACCGAGGCCGCCTTACATCGTGCTAATCGAGACGAGCGATCCTACCGCAGCTGCCTCGACCCCTCGTCCTGGCCGTCCAGCCTCTCGCGCGCGCTCTACGCAGCCGGCTCGTCCTCCTGGCATCGTTGTAGCCAGAGCGTCTACGCGAGGCTCCTGCTGCTAAGCGAGCGCAGCTGGCCAAAGCTTCTCTCTCCGAGCTGCAGCTTCGAGTCCTCCTCAGCACGCGCCGTGCTTAAGCCGTGCTTCGGCCTCGCTCTCTCTGCAGGCCTGCCTTTGACCACAGGCTCTTGTCCTGGTGCCGCGCTGCGCAGGCGGCGCCCAGCGAGCGAGGAGGTAGCGCACAGCTTCGAGCGAACGCGCACTGGCGAAGCCGCTCGGACCTGCTCCCGCTCGCCTCCTTCTCGCGCTGCGGCTTTCCTCTTCCTTCGTCCCTCCTCTCGATCGGAAGCTGGAGCGTTCGAGACGATGTGACGTCGAGCTCGGCGTCGGACGCGGCCAGCTCTCGAGGTCCAGTCTCTCGGCCGCGTGCGCATGTCCATTCGCTCGAGAGCTCCTCTCTGCAAGAAAGCGTCTCGGCGCGGCAAGTGGGTGGAGCGTGTTCTGCAGCTGGACAACGACGAAACCAGCACGAGGGCAAGCTGAGGTCAGCAGGAGCGAGCAGAACAATCTGCCGCGGCGGTGAACGCGCGAGCCGGTGCCCGCCCACTCGTCGGCGAGCCCTCCTGCCCTCGTCCCCCACTCGAGCCTCGGCTGCTCTGCTCTGCTCTCTTCTACACACGCCTCTGCACCCGGACCGACCCTCGAGCGACCGCCAGAGCGTGCGTGCCTCCCTCCTCATCCTCATCGCCCGGACGACTCCCCCACTCCTCCAGCCTCGACGAGCACACCAGCTGACGATGCTGCGACCTTCTGCAGACTTCCAGCAGCCTCTTCTACTGCAGCCTCCTTCATCTTGTGCGTCCCCTCCCTCGACGTGGACTGCAGGGGACGTGGGCCGGGCGAGAGCGAGTTGCCGCGGCCCCTCGGCAGCGAGGCAGCAGGGCGGGCATTGCCCTGCGGGTCCTTCGCTGACCGTAGGGAGGGCCATCCAGATGGATGGGCGCGGAAATCGAGCAGGGACGGGCCAGGTGGAGCGGCGGCGGCAGCCCCATTCGCCGAGCGGGAGGAGCTCGACCGGCAGCAGCGCATCGCGCACCTTTGCAGCTTCGACAGTGCGAGCGCTTTCCTGAGCACCGAGCTGACCAAGCTCGTCTCTTCCTGCCCCTCTCGCCGGCCACAGCTCGACCATGTCCGCCGCACTCGAAGCCGCCCGCGCCGAGGGCCCCAAGACGCACCGCCTGTTCGGCTACCCGCTGCACGGCTCGTACGCGAGCTTCCTGCACAACACGATCACGCGCCTCGTCGATGTGCCGCGCACGTACAGCTTCATGGAGAGCACCGACATGGACGCCTTCCTCGAGTACGTCCGGAGCGACGAGTGCGCCGGCTCGGCCGTCACCATGTGCGTCTTCTCTCCCAAGCTCTTCTGCGTGTTCTACTGCTGGATCCGAGATGAGAGCGCGAGCTGACGAGCCTGTCCTCCTCGTCCACACAGGCCGCACAAGGTCAACATCTGTCAGCACCTCGACGAGCTCACCGAGGACGGGCGCAACATTGGCGCGTGCAACACGATCATCATCCGCAAGGGCCCGAACGGCGAGCGCAAGCTCGTCGGGCACAACACCGAGTGCGTCGGCGCTTCCTCTCCTTCTCGAGCTCTCGAGCGGGTCTCGTCAGTCGGGCGGGCGAGGGCGGCTCGCGCAGCTCTCGTCGCGCTCGTTAGGCCAGGGTCTCGTTCTTGAACTGACTCTCGCCTCTCGCACGCAGCTCGGTCGGCGTGCGCGAGTCGATCCTGCGCGCCGACGACTCGCACGTCAAGTCGGGCAAGATCCGCCCGGGCGCAGTCTTTGGTGCTGGAGGTGCCTGCCGGTGCGTCTCTCTCCTCTCACTCCCTGCTCTCAACGTGTCTCTAGAACGTCGAGCTGACCCTGCCCCGTCGCCGCCGCTCCCCGTCCACCTCGCCCTCCCCCTCCTCCTCTTTCCGCCCCGCCTCGCCTCGCCCCGCTCAACCACAGCGCCGCCGTTTACGCCCTCACGCAATGGCTCAACTGCTCGCCCATCTACGTCGTCAACCGCGACGACGCCGAGGTCGACCAGTTCATCGCCGACTTCAAGAAGATGACCTCGAACTCGTTCAAGCCCGAACTCGTCCACGTCAAGACGGTCGAGCAGGCCGAGGCGCTCGACGCGCCCGCCTACATCGTGTCGGCCGTGCCAGACTTTCCGCCGAGGTCGGCTGAGGAGAAGCAGGCGCGGGCGGTCAGCGAGGTGCTCCTGTGCGTCCTCCTCCTCCTCCTCCTCTTCCCCTTCGCAACTTGCTGACGTCGTCCCGCAGCTCCAAGCCGGATACCGGGCTCTTCAAGAACATGGACTACCACGCTCCCTCTCCCTCGATCTCTACTTTTGCCCTCTCTCGCGGCAAAATCGTCGTCGGAGGGGTCGAGGCGATGATGTGCGTCCTCGTCTCTGCGCTCCCGCCTCCCTTCCCTCTCCTGCTCTCGCCCTCGCCGCCTTCGTGCTCGAAGTCACTGACGTCCCCTCGATCGTCCGCAGCTGGCAAGGGATCGAGCAGCAGGCGCTGTGGCTCGGCGTCGACAAGGAGGACCTGCCGATCGACGAGATCCTCGACACGGTGAGGAAGCAGGTCTCCAGCGACAAGGAGACGGGCTCGAAGCCTCCCTTGCAGTAGTACGTCGTCGCTGTGCGCGTCCTGTAACCCTTTCACGCTGAGCCTGAGCCGTCGTCGCGAGAGACAGATCCTGCTCGCGGCCTCCTCCCGCTCGGGCCCTCTCGCTCTCCCTCTCGGCTATCCTGCCCTGGCGGCCGAGTCTTCTCCTCCTGCTGCACACGTACGCCATGGCTGCTGGCGTGCTGCATCCTACGCCTTGCACCTCTCCCGCCCTCTCGCTCGACTCGACCTTCGCAAGAAGCCCCGCCTCGGCTTGACCCTCGGCAGCGCTCGATCAAGCTACGCACGTGCACGTGCGAGATTGCCCTGCAGGAAGAACAAAGAGCGCCGGGTGAGCGCTGAGCGCGTGGCCGCGGCTTCGCCTCCGCCCACGACGGCGATGAGGTCGCTCGCTGCGGCCGCCCTCGCCCTCGCACTTGCTGCTGCTGCGTATCATCGCTACGCTGCCATGGACTACACGCGCGACCTCTACCTGTTTGGCGCACCGATCCAGCACTCGTGCGTCGAGCTCTCCCTCGTCCTCCTCCTCCCCACATTCGCGAGCCCCGTCCTGGCTCGACAGCCAGCAGCCGGGCTCGCGTGCGGGGCTACGGGTGAGGTAGGCGATGTGAACTGACTCGATGACACACAGGCTCTCGCCGCTGGCGCACAACGCCGCCTTTGACTCGCTCGGCCTCTCGTCGTCGCACTCGTTCAAGCTGTGCGCCCTCCTCTTCGCCTCGCACCGGTCCGAGTACGAGCACAAGCTGACCCAGAGCACCACCCGCAGCCACGAGACCGCCTCCTTCTCCGACCCATCCGTCCTCGCCCTCCTCCGCTCGCCCACCTTCGGCGGCGCCGCGGTCACCATGCCGCACAAGGTCGCCGCGCTCTCGTTTATGGACGACCTGAGCCCCGAGGTGCTCGAGATCGGCAGCATGAACACGGTCGTCGTGACGGGCACGGTCAAGGAGGCGGACGGGAGCAGGAGAGCGCGGCTCGAGGGGCGGAACACGGACGTCGACGGGATCAGGTGCGCGCTCGTTAGCTCGCTGCCCGAAGGGGAGCGAACGAGGAACGAGCCGTTCGGCGAGGGACGGAGTGCCATCATCAGTGCGTCGCGGCCCTCTCTCGACCTCGCCCTCGAGCGCGAGCGCGAGCTGATCCTCCTCTCCTGCCTGCTCGCAGTCGGCGGCGGCGGCACGACCCGCGCAGCAGTCTACGCCCTCTCGTCCCTCGGCCTCTCCCCGCTCTACCTCATCAATCGGGACCCGACCGAGACGGCCGCAATCATCTCGACGCCCGCCTTTGCGCGGTACGACCTGCGCGCGCTCGAGCGCGAGGACGACTGGACCGAGGACGAGGCCGAGCGCGTCGCGTGCGGCGTGGGCGCGATCCCGAGCTTTGAGCCGCAGACCGAGGGCGAGAGGAACGTGTACCGCATGGCGGAGAAGGTGTTTGCGTCGAGCGGGAGCAGGCCGGGGCGGAAACGACCACTCGTGCGTCGGCCTTCCTCTCTCTCTATCTCTCCTCGTCGTTGCCCGGCACCTGACGCATTCTCCCCTCGCTCGCAGCTCGAGATGGCCTACAAGGTCCGTCCCCCCTCCGTCTTCTTCCTATCTTTGCCTTCGCCCTGACCTGCGTCCTCGCTGCCCGCAGCCACACGTCACCCTCATGTACAAGCTCGCCGAGAAGCACGGCTGGTCGCCCATCGGCGGTGCGTCCTCGTCCTCCTCTCCATATCCTCCTCGTGCACTCTCGAGCATGCCGCTCGTGCTGACGACCCGCCCCTCCCGCAGGCATCGAAGCGCTCATCCACCAGGCGGCCGCTCAAGACCGCCTCTGGCTCGCCGACTCGCCCGACTCTCGACGACGGACGCTCTCAGCAGAGCAGATGCGCGAGGCGGGCCGAGCGGCGCGGGACAAGGTGCGCGAAGCGGCGGGAGCGCCGAGTGCGAAGGGGTCCTAGCGCGGGCGAGCGTAATTGTAGCGGCCTCCCTCGCACGACGAGCATCGAGAGGACCCGGAAGGAGAGCTGCATTGCATGTCTCGAGAGTACGAAGAAGAGCTCGCGGCGCCTGCGCCGAAGGGCTCGGTCGAGAGAGAAGCAGGAAGGGGAAGACGGAAGTTGGGAAGGCAAGGTGGCGGCGGCGAGTTCAGGCGTGGCCGAGAGTCTGCGAGGCGCAGCGAGTCGGTCGAGGCTCGAGAGGGAGCGAGGGGAAGAGAGGCGTCGACGCACGTGCGGCTCGTGACGCTTGACCCGGCTGCTCGTCGCGCGGGTGAGCTTGTAGAGCGAGAGCGCCTGCGTGCGGCGGAACGACGTTGTCAGCGCTCGGGCCCCTCACGCAGCATGAGAGTAAAGTGAGCGAGGGACGCACGTTGGATCCACCGCACACGTTGAGCCCGTTGCCCTCGCACACCATGTTGCACCGCCCGTAGTCGAGCTTCTTGGCGCCGGCGGTGAGCGCCTTCCCGGCCCAGCACTCGCCGCCGTACTCGAGTCCGACGAGGTTGTACCCGGCCGAGCGGGCGGCGGCGAGGCACGCGGCGACCGTCTTGGCCGAGGGCGAGAGGCGCTTCGAGAGGGTCCGAGGGTTCGAGTCGGAGTAGCAGCCTTGGTACCTGCGCGCGGCGGCGACGGCGAGTCATTGCTGGGCTCGACGAGGAGAGAGAGATAAGACGCACCTGTAGCCCTTGTAGGTCACGACGGTGTAGGGCATGCTGCAGGGCCGAGTCGAGGTTTAGCTCTCGCTCGAGAAGGTCGATCGAGGACGAGAGGAGGACGCACTCCTTGGTGACGAGCGACCCAGGCGGCGCAAACTTGCTCGTGTAGGTCGTCGTCGTCTTGAAGACCGGCGGGAGAGCGAGGTTCGGGCACGTGCGCGAGGCGGCCTGAGCGGCCCTCGTCGTCTCGGTGAGCGGGTTACAGCCGGGGAGCTTCTTGAGCGTGCCGAGGACGACCTGTGCGAGGGTCGACGAGTCAGTCACTGCACCGTGCATGATCGAAAGACAAGCGAGACGCACCTCGTTGACGTCGGGCGTCTTGCGGCAGGCGGGCTCGACCGAGCGGTCGGACAGCTCGAGGACCTGCGCGAGCGGGCGTCAGTTTCGGCTCGACCAGCTGAAACTGAGCGAGAGGGACGCACCTTGCACTCCTCAATGACGCCCGAGTCGCTCGTGCACTCGTCCATGGCGCGCTGCAAGACCGGCACGTCCCAGCCTGCGGGGTCGGGTGGGAGGAGCTTCAGCGAGCGACGACGAGATGAGAGCGCCGACGAGACGCACCGTTCTGGAAGTCTCCTGCAGGATCGAGGCGCAGCATCAGCGAGAGTTTGTTCGGCCTAGAGTGCAGGCGAGAGGAGAGCGCCGGCGGGACGAGAACGCCGACGAGAGGAGAGCTCAAGAGACGCACCGTGATAGCCGTAGCCCGTAGGGTCGCCGCTCTGCAGGATCGCGAACGTGATTCAGTGACTCGAGCGGGCGAGGCGAGAAGAAGGGAGAGAGACGTCGACGCACAGCAAGGACGAACGGCGACTTTGGGTTCTTGGCGAGCGGCCACAGGTCTTTCATCGAGTCGACGTCGTACATGACCTCGACTGCAGCTTCGAGCGTCAGTGAGTGCGCAGTGCACGAGGGTCGAAGAGAAGGCGGACGCACAGAAGAGCGTGACGATGCGCTTGGGGTGCGTCGGCGGGCAAGCTGCGCGCACGGACCTCGAGTCAGCCCGGCTCTCGAGGGCGCAGACGAAGGTGAGCGGGAGAGAAGGAGGACGTACGACCAGACTCGCCGCCGATCGGGTACGCGACGTGCGACTGTGTCGAGCTCTTGAGGTTCTTGCCGTCCCAGCACGAGGGGAAGCGGATCTCCTGCGAGCGTCAAGGCTGGGTCAGCTCCAACACTCTCAGCCTCGAACCTCGACAGCTGCTCCTCGAACGAGGAGAAGGAGAGGAAGGAGAGAGAAAGGGGAGAACTCACGCCGCGCAAGCCGTCGGGGCAATTCTGCCTGGGCAGCTCCGGGATGCGCGTCTCCTTAACGCCCGTCGCGCCGAGGCAGTTCCATCCGATCGCCTGGTCGACGAGGCTCGACGAGTTGTACGTGCGGCGGAACGGCGAGCCGGCGAGCATCTCGAGGCCCGCGGGGAAGGCGAGCACCTTGGTCTTGTCGGTCGGGTGCGAGCGCGGGAGGTAGTAGATGAGCTTGGTGCCGCCAGGGACGCTCTTGAAGTTGCCGTCGGAGAGAGAAATGTAGAGGAGGGGCGACCAGTAGGCTGACAGGTCCGCCTTGGCGAGACACGAGGTGCAGGTCGACTTGCGCAGGTCCTTGTACGCTGCGGACGGGCGAGGCGGGTCGAGCGAGAGGGCGAGAGGGCGAGAGGAAGGCGAGATGAGGAAGGAGATTACAGGGGACAAGAGAAGGAGAATGAGGAAGAGGAGAGAGGAGGAGCAGCAGGGGCGAGGAGGAGGAGGAGGAGGTAGGGTCAGTCTCTGTCTCCTCGCGCACCCGCACAGGATATCGGCGAAGAGGACGCACTGCTCGACATCGAGAAGGCGCTGCCGCCTGCTACCGTGTGCACATGGCCAGCGATTGCGCCGGGGGAGATGATCGGGTCAACGCGCTCGACGACGAGCGGCGGGCCGCAGGGCAGGCGGAAGAAGGCGAGGGCGGGCGACGCGGCGGCCGCCAGGGTCGCGAGAACGAGGGCGAGGCGCATCTTGAGGAGTGCTGAATGAGGAGGACGAGGGCGACGGGGCGAGCGATGAAAAGGAGCGTGCGGGTGGGAGGGTGACGAGGAGGAGGCCTGGCGCGCGTTGACCGGCAACGGGCAGAGACTGAAACGAGGGACGAGTCGCAGTTGGTAGGACGACCAGAGAAGCAGAAGCAGAAGCGAGAGAACAGCGAAAGCCCGAGTCGCGTCGGTTGGAGAACGCGCGCTGACCCCTTGAGGCGGTCCGCGGTCTCGATTGACGAGTCTCAGATCGGACGTCCCGATTGTTTGGAGGCATGCTCCTGGCCGTGCCCGTTCGTGGCACGGCGCTCGACGTGCGGCCGTCGACGAGAGCAGCCCGGCCGGGGGCGAGAGGGCGATGAGGAGGCGAGCCGGACGAGGATGAGCTGGGCGAGAGCGCTGTCGCCTCGGCAGCGTGCACAGAGGTACAGAGTACACAGTACAAGCTCTCACCATGCAGCATAGCGCAGGCGGGCGTGAGGAGAGCGGAAGAGAAGCCGCGCCATCTCCTCGTTCATCGCTCCACCTCGCTCCCTCACGGCGCTCTGCTCAGACCCGGCGAGATGGACTCGGCCAAGCTTCAGCAGGCTATCGACGACTGGCTCCGACTCGAGTGCGTCTCCCTCTCGTTGTCCTCGCCCCTCTCCTCCTCGACCCCCACACCCGCTGACCTCGCCTCGCCCGTGTGCTCCCCTTGCCCTGCAGCCAGGTGCGTGGACCTCGCCCAAGCCTTTGCGAGCGCCTAATTGCAAGCTGACCCCCTCGCACCGCGCAGAACGAGACGACCCGCAGCGAGATCGAGCACCTCGTCGCCTCGGCCGACACCGCCGAGCTCGTCAAGCGCTTCTCTACCCGCATCGCCTTCGGTACAGCCGGCCTGCGCGGGCCCATGCAGGCCGGTACCTCGTCCATGAACGACCTCACCATCCTCCAGGCCAGCACGGGCCTCGCCAAGTACGCCGAGCGCGCGACCAACGGCGCAAAGGCGCGCGGCATTGTCGTCGGGCACGACCATCGGCACAACTCGACGCGCTTTGCGCACTTGACGGCGGGCGTGTTCAGGAGGAGAGGGTGGACGGTCTACGAGCTCGAGGGTCTTGTCCATACGCCCATGGTGGTGCGTCTCCTCGTCCCTCCCTCCTCTTCCGCCCTCGCCGGACGATGACTCTCGCTCTCGCCCGCTCGCAGCCTTTCTCGACGTCTCACCTCAAAGCTGCGCTCGGCGTCATGATCACGGCGAGCCACAACCCGGCCAAGGACAACGGCTACAGTGCGTCGGCTTCCTCACCTTCTCTCCGCGCTCGCTCGAGAGGCTGACCCTCGTCGACCCGCTCGCTCGCAGAGGTCTACTGGGAGAACGCCGTTCAGATCATCCCGCCGCACGACCACGGCATCGCCGCCGCCATCGAGGAGTCGATCGAGGTCGACGCCGAGGCGTGGAACCCGCCTGCGCCGACCGACGGCTGGAGCGGGACCGACGAGCTCGTCAAGCTGTACCTCAACATGGTCTCGTCCATGTCGCTCCACAAAGAGTGCGTCCTCTCGTTCGCCGACGTGCGCGGCAGCCCGAGACTGACTCGTCCCTCTCGAGCAGGACCAATTCGACGACGCCGCTCAAGTTCGCCTACACGGCCATGCACGGCGTCGGTCTCCCCTTCGCCCGCTCCGCCTTCACCGCTTTCAACTTCCCCGCCTCCGCCTTCCTCGTCGTCCCCGAGCAAGCCCAGCCCGACCCCGACTTCCCGACCGTGCGCTTCCCGAACCCGGAGGAGAAGGGCGCGCTCGACCTCGCCATCGCACATGCCGACGCCGAGGGCGCGACCGTCGTGCTCGCCAACGACCCGGACGCCGACCGGTTCTGCGCGGCCGAGAAGGACGAGGGAGGGAGGTGGACCGTCTTCACGGGCGACCAGCTCGGGACGCTGCTCGGCGCTTGGGCCTTCGAGCGGTACAGGGAGAGCGGCGAGCCGATCGGTGCGTCCTGCTCTCGTCCTTCCTGCTCGTCTGCGTGCGGCGGCTGACGGCCTACCTGCGCGCGCAGAGAAACTCGCCATGTGCGCGTCGACCGTCTCGTCCAAGATGCTCGAGTCGATGGCCAAGAAGGAGGGCTTCCAGTTCCGCGAGACGCTCACCGGCTTCAAGTGCGTCCCCTCTCTCCTCGTGCGCCTCGATCCGCTCGCTGCACCGCACGCTGACGCATGGACGTCGTCGCGCGCGCAGGTGGCTCGGCAACGAGATGCAGACGCTGGAGAGCGAGGGTTTGTCGCCCCTGTTCGCCTACGAGGAGGCGATCGGGTTCGCCAACGGCTCGACCATCCGCGACAAGGACGGCGTGCGTCCCTCCTCGCTCGCTCGTTCTCACTCTCCCGGCGTGCGCCGCCCAGGCTGACCTCGAGTTCCCCTTCGCCCGCACGCAGGTCACGGCGCTCGCCCTCTTCTGCGAGCTCGCAACCGTCCTCACGCGCTCGGGCACCACCCTGTCGGCGCACGTCGACGCGCTGTACGACCGGTGCGTCGTCGCCGCGCACGATGTCCTGCTTCGAGCTCCGCACTGACCCTCTCACCCTCTCCTCGTCGCCGACAGGTACGGCTTCCACGCAACGTCCAACAGCTACTTCATCAGCCGCGACGGCGCCGTTACGGACCGCATCTTCTCACTCCTGCGCTTCGGCAACCCGGACACGGTGCGTCCCTCTCCTTCTTCCCCTCTCTGTACTGCCTCGTCCTGACGCTCCTCCGTCGACCCGCCCGCAGGACTCGTCCACCGCTACGCCCGCCCAGCTCGCCCTCCCGACCTCGCTCGCCGGCTACCCGGTCACGGCCATCCGCGATCTCACCGTCGGCTTCGACTCGGGCAACCCGCCGAGCTTCGAGCCGAGACTGCCGGTCGACCGCGGGGCGCACATGATTGGGTTCGATCTCGGGAGCACGAGCACCGAGGGAGAGGGGGAGGGAGACGGCGTCGAGGTGGTCGGGACGGTGCGCACGAGCGGGACCGAGCCAAAGGTGCGTCGGCTCTCCGAGTCTCCTCCAGCCTCACCCTCCTCCAGGACGTGCGCCCTGACTCTCGCTCGACATTGTCCCCGCACGCAGATCAAGTTCTACCTCGAGGCGCGTGGCGCAGACCGGGCGGCGGTGCGGCAGAAGCTCGAGCAGGTGCGCGAGGCGCTCGGCGACGAGTGGCTCCGATGGAAGGAGAACGGGCTCGGGAGGGCGTAGAACTAGGTCGGCGAGACCTATATTGTATACCGTGTGCTGTGTGCTGTGTGAGCTGTCTGGGCCGGCGAGAGCGAGCGTAGCCGGCGCTTTGGCGAGGTGAGTTGAGCGAGGTCGGGACTTGGCGAGGAGCGGCCGAATCGGCGGCGAGCGAACGTCCGGCCCTCTCCTGCTCCCGCAACACCGCAAGGCGAGCAACGGTTCGGACAGCAGTCTAGCAGCACATCCTCACAGTCCTCTCGAGCCGCGCGCTCCGCCCGCAGCAGCCCTCGTCGAGCAGCAAGTCCTCATCAGCTCCCGCCACTCGCCATACCTCCCCCGCCACGCCATGATCACCAAGGGACCGGTGCGCCCGCTCAGTATGCTCAAGAGCTGCTGTCGGTGCTACACAACGCGCGCCAGCTCGCCCCACCCGGCCCTCGTCACCCTGCCCTCCTTCCTCTCCGCCTCCGAGCACGACCTCCTCCTCTCGCACTCGCTCCGCCTCCTCGACTCGCCCGCGCGTACGACCGTCGCCGCGCGCAAGAAGCGCCGCGAGTGGCTCAAGGCGCACCCGGGCTGGGACGCCGCGCGGGACGGCATGGGCGCCTCGGGTGGTACGGCGGGGGCGGCGGGCTTCTTGCCGGACGGCGCGACGCTGTGGGAGGAGGGCCACTTTGACGGCGTCATCAAGCTGTACCGCGAGATGCTCGTGCGCGACGGGCAGTGGGGCGACGAGGCGCGCGAGGGGACGCCGCTCGCCGCCGCGCTCGACAAGATATACTCGCTCCTCCCTCCTCCTACGCCCTCCTCGCCCCCTCGATCCTCGCCGCGCCCGTCCCCACCCGACCACCTCATCCTCCACCTCCTCCACCTCTCGTCGCGCGGGTCGATCGCGCCGCACGTCGACAACCTCGACGCCTTCGGGCGCACCATCGCCGGCGTCAGCCTCGGCGGCGAGCGCGTCATGCGCTTCAAGCAGGTGAGCGACCCGGGCGACAACGTCGAGCCGGTACTCAGGGAGGGTCCGAGCGAGTTCGAGGTGCTGCTCGAGGCGGGCAGCGCGTACGTCCAGTCGTGAGTCGAGCCCGTTCGCTCTTCTCTTTCTCGCCGCTCGGGCGAGCACGAGATTGATGTTACCGACTTTGACTCGCAGGGAGCCTCTTCGGACGCACTACACGCACGAGGTGCTCGAGACGGCGACGTGGAACGGTCGGCAAGTCGGCGGCTCTCAGCGCCTTTCGTTGATGCTGCGGGTGCGTCTCGTTCTCTCTCTTTCCTTTTCGTGCCTCGCCGCTACAGCCGCATGACCTGACGCTTCTCATCGACCGTCGCGCAGGATCGAGTCCCAGATGACGGGCAGAAGCCGATTTTGTAGATCGAGCCGTGCAAGAGATCCTTCTCGAGCGCCGTCTCAATGGACCCGCTTATCGCTATACGCTCGCTGTCGTTGCTTCGCTCAAAGCAGACGACCACATCTATGTCGAGACTCCTCCTCGAGCCGTGCTCGTCTCCCTCGGATGCCGCCGCTCGGCGAGAAAGCGACTCTGCTGCTTCGTCTGCTGCTTCGTCTGCTGCTCGTGCCTCTCGTTTTCAGCAGCGCAAGCAGCTCGCCAGCGTGAGCATCCTCGGAAGCAGCGAGAGCAGGATGAGTGAGAGCCACAGTCTGGGCGAAGGCGCGTCGGAGCCCGGACGCAGCCAGGCCAGCGCTCGCCGAGGATGAGCGGGACGGAGCTCGACAGCGCACAAGCCTGCTCTTTCTCTTCTTCCTCGCTTGCTATCTGATTACGAGCTTCGCTGTGTGTCACGACGCTGTCACCGCAGCAGGCCGAGCTCGAGCCCTTTTACCGCTGCTGGCCCTCTCGACCGTTCGGCCCGCCCAGCTCGAGTCTCTCGGGGAAGACGAGGAGAGGTTCCGCCGCCAATTTTCGTCGTTCCTCGAGGACGACATCTCGTCCGAGGACATCGAGGACATGTACCGGTGCGTCCAGGATCCGCTCCTCGCCCTCCTCCTCATCCGACCTTCCCCACGCACTCGTCGACCTCGTCACGGCGTCGTCGCTGTTCTCCCCGCGCCCATCTCGTCGTCGTCGTCGTCGTCGTCGAGCCCACGGAACTGACCCCGACGTCCTCCCCGCCCGCAGCGAGGCGCACGAGAAGATCCGCGAGGACCCTTCGTACACCAAGACGTACAAGGCCGACCTCGCGTCGTGGAAGGAGGCTCTCGCGACGGGGCAGGCTCTCTCGAGAAGCATAGCAGACGATGCTATACGACGATGCAATGCAAGGATAGAGACGACCCTCGATGAGCGGAGGGAGAGAGAGAGCTACACGCGCACGGACCTGCCCTCCTCACCTCGCCCTGCCGCCGCTCGTCGCGCTCGGTACTTCCTGGTCTCGCAGGAGGAGCAGCACGAACGTCTTCTTGCGCCGCGGGACGCTCGTCGGGTCGATGGTGCTGCTCGGTGCTGCGGCCGAGGTGGCGGTGGTAGAGGAGGAGGAAGGAGGCGCGCGCAGGAGTACGGTCGAGAAGATGACCGCTGCGAACGTCGGAAAAGAGCGTCAGTGCTACTTGCGCAATCTCGGCGCGTTACGGCCTGCGAAGCTGCATGGAGCTCTCCAGGCCGAGCGAGAGGGCGAGCACGCACCGATTCGATCGCGCCGCGCCTCGCGCTCCTCGAGGTCGGCCGTCTCGTTGAGCAGGACGCGCAGGAACGCCAAGATGTACAAGAGCGTGTTGGCGTGCTGCACGAGGAGAGTGAGCTGAGGGTCAGCCCGAGCTCGAGGGAGAGGAGGACGAGGTGGGAGAGAACGAGAGAAAGGTGCACGTACCGCTTCTGGAAGCTCCCTCACGACCCGGTACGCCTCGTCGCGGTCCTCGCACCCGAGCGCGCGCTCGTACGCGCTCCAGCACACGACCGGCTCGGCGAGCGCCGCGAGGAAGCCGAGCGTGCACGCTGCGAGCGAGTGCAGGCCGAGGTGGTCCGGCTCGCCGTCGTCGACGCCGCCGCCGTTGCTGCCGCCGCCCAGTGCGCGCGCTCGAGGCGAAGACGGGCGCGACGGCATGCTCGGCGACGAGAGCGAGATGGCGCCGATGTCGGCCTCGAGGGCGTCGAGCGCGGCAACGGCGTCTGCGACCTCGGCGTGATGGGGCTCGTGCGCCGCCTCGTCCTCGTCGGCTGCGGCGGTTGTCGATGCCGAGGCGAGGAACCGGTCGAGAGGAAAGTCGGCGCCCTGCGAGCGACGAGAGAGCGTCAGGACGAGGACTTGGGGCACGCTGGAAGAGCGAAAAGGACGAGCGAGAGGGAGGAAGGAGACGGACCGTGTCGAGGCACTCCCGCGCAAGCCGCACCAGCTCGTCGTCGCCCGGCGTCGCAAACAAGCCAGGCACGTCGAGCGCATGCTCGGCGAGGAACCCGACGAGGTTGTGCAGCACGAGCGGGACGGCCGACCGCGGGACGTCCTCGCCGTCAGCGCCTGCGGGCGCGCCCTTCTCGGCCGCGGCGACGACCTGGGCGATGCGCACGCGCTGCGCGAGGCTCGTCTCGTGGATGGGCGACGCGAGGCGGACGAGGTGCGGGAGGCGGGCGCCAAAGACGGTCGGGGTCCAAGCGCGCGCCGAGACCGAGAGGAAGAGGTCCTTGCCGCGCAGCGAGAGGACGAGGAGGTCGGCGAGGTCGGCGGCGCTCGTGCTTGTCGGAAAGGAGAGCGCGTCGGCGCCCGAGGACGAGGTGACGTGGATCGTGAGGGCGATCGTCTGGCGAGCGCCGGGGAGGACGAGGCCCGAGGTTGGCGTGACGGCGAGCCAGGGCGGCGTGAGGGTCGAGGTGCCGGGCTTGACGACGAAGGACCATGGTGCGACGGTCGTGCCGACGTTGACGACCTCGAGCTCGCGCGTGACGGGCTCGTCGTACCGGATCTCGTCAAAGTCGACCGACGGGCTCGGCGAGAGCTTGACGTCTGGGAGCTCGTCGCCGTCGTACTGCTCGACTGCGAGCACGTTGGAGAGTCAGCAAAGGCCGAAGGATGAGGCAGAGGAGGTACAGAGAGACAGAGACGCACGCTCAGCAACAATCTCCTCGTGCACCTCCCTCCTTTTCTCCTGCATGATGTTGTAGACCTGCAGCGCACATTATCAGCTCCTTCGATTCCACACCTGCTCAGACGAAGAGGGAGAGAGAGATGAGGACGCACAGCGAGCGAGAGCAAGGCCGAGACGGGCTTGTGGTCGCTCATGACGACCTCAGGATGGCTCGTGTACCGCTCGACGGCGCGCACAGCGTCGTCGCGCATGCCCATGTACAGGATGCGGTCGGTCCAGGACGGGACGCGCTGCTTTTCACTGCGTGCGTCGAGGCCACGTCGTCAGCTCTTCCGGCCGAGGGAGGAGTCCTCGAGCAGACGGGCGAGCGAGGCGAGAGGAGGACGCACGACGTGTCGTAGTTGTGCGTGCCGACGTCGAACTTGAAGCTCGGTGCGAACGAGATGGGCGCCTCCTTGAAGCCCTGGAAGGCGAGGTCGTGCTCCTGCTGGACCTTGAGCTGGTCGAACCCGAGGAGGAGCTCGTACTCCTTGTTGGCGATCATGCGGTCGACATCGGCTCGTGGAAGGTCGAGGCGGTACTGTGTGAGTACAAGATGAACACGCACCGAGTCAGTCACGCCGCGCTGTGCGGGATCAGGACCCGGTCCGGGCGAGAGTCGGACGCACGTTCAGGTCGCCGAACCAGACCAGCACCTCGCTCTCCCACACGCTCGACCCCTCGCCGACCTTGACCGCCTCGGGCTTGAGGTTGGGCGTCCACAGCTCGCCGCGCGCCGCCTGGCCCGCCGCGCCGTGCGGGAAGACGAGCTGTTCGGCCGTGTCGCGGAACTGGGCGTTGCGCTGCGCCGTGTTGTGCACAAAGGCGGCGAGGTGCGAGTTGACGAACGTGAGCGGCGCGTCGCGGTACCTGCGTTCACAACGACGGTCAAATCGTCAGCTTGAGGTCCAGAAGAGGCTCGAGCGCGACGAGCGGCGAGAGTGCGCGACGCACCGCAGCCGGATCCCGACAGCGCCCTTGTTTGCGAGGATCCCGCCGAGCCCTGTTGCGAGGCTGGCGCTGCTGACGTCCGACACGAGCTCGCGCACGTCGTTGCGCACGTAGACGAGGATGAGGGCGCCGACGAGTTGGCGCGAGTGGAGCTGCGTGCGGCGGCGACGGGGCGTCAGGTATTGCTCTCGGGGCTGTGCAGAAGGAGAAGGAGGGAGAGGAAGACGCACCTTGGAGTAGGCGAGGTCGGGGAACCGCAGCGCGAGCGCCTCCTCGAGCGCTTTGCGCCAGACGTCCTCGCGGTACGGCGTGTAGCGCAGCATGGCCTCGGTCGACAGGTCGAGCTCCTGGAAGCTGCGAGCGACGGCGAGGCGTCAGTGCTGGAGCCGGACGAGATGGGCGAGAGAGAGAGCGAGGCAGAGGGGACGGACCCGAAGACGAGGAGCTCTGCACCGTCGCAGCTGTCGACCCAGGCCTGCACATCGGGCGCGCCGCCCTTGGGCTGCTTGTCGTTGACGTTGAACGTGCTGCACGAAACCCTGCGAGCGTCGTCGACGAGTCAGCCTTCCCGCTCGAGCGTCTCCTCCTTGCCGAGCTCAGGAACGAGAAAGAGGCACGCACCGGATCTCGTCCCGCTCGAGGAACTCTCCCTCCCTCTCGCTCAGCCGCTGTGCGACCCACCGCTCGGTCGCCGCGCGCTCCTCCGCCGAGTAGTCCTCCTCTGCGTCGGCCGGGTCGAACGGCCTGGAGCTCGACTGGAAGGGCGGCTCAGGCGACAGCCGGCCGAGCGCGAGCGGTGGGCCGGGTCCGAGGGAGGAGGCCGCCGAGAGGTGCGAGACTGCGAGCGGGAATGAAGAGCGTGAGCAGGGGACGAGGAAGTGCGAGCTCGACCGAGGAGAGCGAGCGACGCACCAGACGACGAAGCACGGTTCCTCCCTCCCGACCTCGTCCTCGTCGGGCTCAGCCTCCCATCGCCGCCTCTCGCCCGCGCGCCCTCGTAACCCCTCGCCCAGGCAAAATCGTCCTGCTCGTCGCCCCGCCCAGCTCGAACGTCGGCGGGAGCCGCATCGGCGCGCTTCTGCGCGGTCTCGAGCGCCGAGAGGAAGTCGGTGACGGGGCGGGAGAGGAGGTCGGCGTCGAAGGCGAGCGGGGCGTCTTTCGTCGAAGAGGAGGACGTCGAGGGAGGCGGCGAGAGCGTGATGCGGGATTCTGCGCGCGCCGGATCAAGCGAGTCAGCACTTGGCCGTTGCCTCTCGAACGCAGGCAGCAAGGCGTCGATGTACGAGGTCCACCAGCCCCTGCCCGGGCCCCTGCAGCGAGTTGCGCGACGTCGACCTTGCTGCCCTGCTCGACGGGGACGACGCGCTCGACCACCCCGTCTTGCAGCACGAGGATCCTGTTCAGCAGGGCGGGGGTTTGTCAGCATGCGTTAGTAGGCAGGGGAGAGGGCAGGGAACCAGGCGACGCACGCTGCTTGCCCCGCCGCCGTCGCCGTCGAGTGCTCCCCACCCCCACCGCCCTCGCCGCCATGCTGGACGAGCGCGAGCGTGAGCTTGACCTGCTTAGCGTCGCTCGAGCTTGCCGTGCTGGGGGTCGCAGTGCCGTGCGACTGGGCGACGTCGGCGAGGAGGGCGAGCGGGCGGTCGGCGGGGAGGAGGGCGGGGAGGTCGCTGCGAGCGAGGGACGGCGTCAGCGCTCTACAGGGCGCGAGAGATGCGCCAGAGGGGACGCACGAGCATGAAGAGAGGCTCATGGCCGGCACAGAAGGCGCGGAGCTGCAGCTGGTGCGGGAGAGTGGGGACAAGGTCGACGGCGACGAGGCCAACTGATGAACTCGATCGACCTCGCTGCGGCTCTCGTTCTCGCTCAGACTCTCTCAGGAGAAGCACACGGTAGAAGTGGAACATCCGCACTGTCCATTCCACTCCCGAAGTACCAGCCCGGCCAGCTAGACGAGCCAGAGCAGAGCGAGAGGGCAAAGTCCGCCTCCTCGTCCTCCTCCTCGCGCGCCCACCCCGCCCAGTCGCACTCCGTCCCACCAGACCCCGTCTCCAGGGTCACGCCGACCCGTCCCTCGAGCAAGCGCGAGCGCTTTACTCGCGCGACGCGAGCCACTCGGCCTTCTTGGCCTCGACGCGCTCGCGGCGCTCCTGGAGCGAGAGCTTCTTCGGGTGCGTCTTCTTGGACGCCTCCTTCCACGACGCGAGGTCGGCCTTGTCCGTCTTGGTGTACGAGGGGTCCTCGCGGATCTTCTCGTGCGCCTCGCTGCGGGCGGGGAGGGCGTCGGCGTCAGTTCCGTGGGCTCGACGACGACGACGACGACGACGACGAGATGGGCGCGGGGAGAACAGCGACGACGCCGTGACAGCGTCGACGAGTGCGTGGGGAAGGTCGGATGAGGAGGAGGGCGAGGAGCGAATCCTGGACGCACCGGTACATGTCCTCGATGTCCTCGGACGAGATGTCGTCCTCGAGGAACGACGAGAACTGCTTGCGGAACCTCTCCTCGTCTTCCTCCTCGAGACTCTGTAGACGAAACAAGACCCGGTGAGCACGATGAGCACAACGAGAACGTCGTGCGACCATTTTTGAGGGCGAGAGAGGCGCGAGAAGGCCGGGGAGGAGGTGGAGGTCGCGCCGAGCTCTCGCTCGACGACGACGGGCCTGGGAGGGGTCGGAATCGAGCAGTGGAATGCGCAACGCACCTCCATGAACTCGGCGATGTGGCCACCGTAGATGTACGACTGGAGGACCTCGGCGTCGAGCTCCTTGGACTCGGGGTCAAAGCCCGGGAAGCGGCCCTCGGAGTGGGGCACAAAGATGCCGCCGTCCGACGCGCCCTTCATGGCACCGAAGACACGGGCACCGGTCGAGGTGCGCGCGACGCCGACGTCGAGGAAGGCCTTGAACGGGCGGGGCTCGCCCTCGATCGCCTCGGTGAGCTCGAGCTCGCCCGAGGGCTCGGTGACGCCCTCGTACTTGTCGGCGAGGCCGAGCTTGGTGAGGGCACGGCGCGCGACGAGGAGGCCGGTCGCGTAGCACGCAGCCCAGTTGGTGAGGCCGTGCTTGATGCCGTAGCGCGGGAGCTCGTGCGAGTAGGCGGCGGCGAGGACGACGTCACCCTGGAGCTTGGCCGAGACGATCTGCGAGTGTGGGAGAGCGCACAGGCGGAGCGTGAGTCAGTACAGTGCGCAGGGAAGGGCAAGAACGAGCGAGAGAGAGCGGGACGGACCTGGCAGATGACGTCGCGGTTGGTGATGCGGACGACCAAGCGGTACTTCGGGCTCGCGTACTTGTTCTTCGCCTGGACCACGAGACGCTTGCGCGCTGCGGGCGTGACACGAGGGAGCAAGGTCAGGTCTCGAGCTGCAGGAGAGGGCCGAGGAGGGAGGGGAGAGGGAGGACGGACCGTAGTAGTCGGTCTTGCCCTCACGACGGCGGCGGTACTTGACCTGGAAACGGGAGAAGTACGCGTCGTTCTTCTGGGTCTTCTGCAGAGGGGCTCGCCGAGGCCGGGTCAGCGTGCGGTCCTCGTGAAGGCGGGCGAGGGAAGAGGGACGAGACGCACGACGAAAGGCATGCTGTGGCGGCGGAAGCGTTGGTGGAGAGTAGGGCAGAGTCGAAGGCGAGATCGGGGCGGACAGGCGCAGTAGACGGGCGGGTGGTCGAGAGGCGGAGGCGGGCGAGGAGGATCGAGGCGGAGAGACGAGGAGGGGAGGAGGAAGAGGCGGCGACAGGGCAACAACGTCAGCTCGTGCGCTCGTCTGGGTGGTCCTGCTCGCACCAACAGCCCTCCTAGCCCGCCCTCGCACACCCAGACATGCCCCCAGAGCGAGTGGGCGCCGTTGCGGCCTCGTCGCGCAGAAAAGCTGCGGGTCGAGCTCCTTCACCCTCGACGACGGCTCGGCGCCTGGGGGTGCTTGGTGGCTGGTTTGGCGGGCGTGTAGAGGGCGAACAGGTGCGCAGAGGGGCAGAGCAGACTGACGCGAAGGAAGTGGCCCGGGGTACAGAGAGCAAGAAGAGGGCGGCCCGGTCTGCGCTCGAGCGCACCTCGCTCCGCGGCGCTCCCCCGCCTCGCTCATGCACTCTCGCGCGCTCACAGACACCCTTGAGATGAGCACAAGCTGCTCGTACGCTCGAACAAAATATTCGGAGGCTCGCGCTGGCCAAGCTCTTGAGAGATTGCTCTCGCTCTCGCCCTCGCCGCAGCACCAGCCGCTCGGCGCCTCAATCGCGAAAAGGCCCCTTCAGTTGCACGTCTACCCCTCTCCGCCAGCTCCCACGCCACGCACAGAAGACACAGACAGAAACAGAGTCGCT